>Ga0335072_10000132_pt1 | contig 156076 bp, 136 predicted proteins | sample Lox_Sample_21_FD_206725 | JGI IMG/M metagenome (GOLD analysis project Ga0335072, IMG submission 206725) | Soil microbial communities from Loxahatchee National Wildlife Refuge, Florida, United States - Lox_Sample_2.1 | ecosystem: Environmental > Terrestrial > Soil > Wetlands | place: USA...
CGGAGTGGACGGAAAACTCAAGTTGGAGCTGTTGAGGAAATGGCTGTAAGCTACTGAGAGTATACTGGTTGCACCGCGTGGGCGTGTAGCTCAGCTGGGAGAGCACCTGCTTTGCAAGCAGGGGGTCAGGGGTTCGAGCCCCCTCACGTCCACCAACTTTTTGCTGACCCCCCAGCACTTCGAAAATCAGCGTCTGCTTTGATCCTCGATTGTTTGTGTTACTGGAATCTCTACAGTGAGACGGTCTGATCCGCACACTTTTCGGTGTTTGCGGTCGCTTCCGGTTTAGCCGACTATCGGGATTTGGTGGCGGCAAGAGCGTTTACGAGGACCCATGCAATTGCCCTATTGCAAACCCACGACCTGCGCAGTGGCAGGCCACTGAATTGTAGGCTGGGGAAATCCGAGCCCAGTTGTATCGGCTCGCTCCGTTTGCTAGTTTGGCGTAGATGTCGCCGCCTGTACCCGAACAACTCAGCAGGACCATTGAGACTCTCTACCGGTCGGAATCGGGCCGTGTTCTGGCAACGCTGGTTCGTCTCCTCGGAGATCTCGATCTCGCCGAAGAGGCCATGCACGAGGCATTCGCCACAGCTCTAGAGTTCTGGCCTCGGGCCGGCATTCCCGAAAATCCGCGCCCCTGGCTGATTTCCACGGCGCGCTTCAAAGCCATTGACGTGATTCGCCGACGCGCCCGCTTCGACGGAGCGCAGAAAGACCTTGCCGCCCACATCGAGGCGCGCGTCAACGAAGCCCCCCTGCGCGAACAAGAGAGCAATGACACCGAGATCGAAGACGATCGCCTCCGCCTGATCTTCACCTGCTGCCATCCCGCTCTGCCTCCGGAAGGGCAGGTTGCGCTTACCTTGCGCGAAATCTGTGGCCTGACGACGGAGGAGATTGCCCGCGCATTTCTCGTTACGCCGGCAACGCTGGCCCAACGCATCGTCCGCGCCAAGGCTCTCATCCGTGAAAAAACAATTCCTTACCAGGTGCCGGCGTCACAGGAATTACCGGCGCGGCTGGGAACTGTCCTCCTAGTTGTCTATCTGATTTTCAACGAAGGATACTCGGCCGAAACCACAGGCGCCGCACTCAGCCGCGAGGCCATTCGTCTGGGCAGACTCCTGCTCGACCTGCTTCCCGAACCCGAGGTGATGGGCCTCGTGGGGCTAATGCTGCTGCAGGAGTCGCGCCGCGCCGCCAGAACCTCTCCCGGTGGTGACTTAATCCTGCTCGAGCAGCAGGATCGCTCCTTGTGGAACAGCGAGCAGATCGCCGAAGGCATCTCGCTCACCGAAAACGCTCTTCGCTCCCACCGCTTCGGCGCCTACACTCTGCAGGCGGCTATTGCCGCCGTTCACGCCGGGAGTTCCTCTACGGTATCCACGGACTGGCGCCAGATTACTCTGCTCTATGACCAGTTGCTTCGCGTTCAGCCCTCCCCGGTCATTGAACTCAACCGCGCCGTGGCCGTTGCCATGTCCGAAGGCCCCGAGCAGGGTCTCCGCCTTATCGATGACCTGTTGGCGCGCGAAGAACTCTCCAGGTATCACCTCGCTCACTCCGCCCGTGCGGACCTGTGCCGCAGATTAGGGCGGATTCCAGAGGCTCGTGCTTCGTATGAAAAAGCCCTCTCCCTGGCCCGGCAGGAACCCGACCGCCGTTTTCTTGCCAAACGGCTCGAGGAGTTGAAATCAGGTCCGGGAAATTGAATTTAGAAAGTTCGTCTTGGCTGTCGATTTTTGCCGTCCGCGACGACTATAAAGTGAGAATCAACGACGAACGGTCCGGCGAAAACCTGTTCTGCCGGGGCCGGCATAGTGGAGAAGACCACAAGGAGAAGTCATGCCTCAATACTTGGTTGCGATTCACCACCCCGAAAACTACGACCCGTCGGTCGAAACCGAAGCAATGATGGAGGAGATCCACGCCCTCAACCGCGAAATGATTGCTGCCGGCGTCAGAAAATTCGCTTGCGGCCTTGGAGCCGCTAAGTCGCTGCGAACTCGGCCCGATGGCACAATCCTCGTCACCGACGGGCCATACCTGGAGACCAAGGAACACATCGGCGGTTTTTGGATTTTAGAGACCGCTGACCTCAACCAGGCCGTTGGGTGGGGACGCAAGGCCGTCGTCGCCTGTCGCGCGCCGGCCGAAGTGCGAGAGATCTTCTTCGCTCCGGCAACCGACTAGCAACTGTGCGGCGGACTTGAACGATAGAAGCAGCGCGCTGATGAGTCGCCTGCCGCAGGCGACCGTGAGCCGGCTTACCCCTTTGAAAGGATTAAAGGAGACGCAATGAGAAAGCTCAGTATCATCGAACATATTACGCTCGACGGCATCATTCAAGCCCCCGGCGGGCCGGGCGAAGACGGCGATTACCCCTACGGCGGATGGGCCGCCCCGCATAACGACCCCGCTGGCGGGGAGGCCATCGTCGCGGCCCAGGGCGATTCTTTCGATCTGCTGCTCGGCCGCCGAACCTACGATATTTTTGCCGCCTTTTGGCCGAAAGCCCCGAAAAGCCCCATGGCGGATAGTCTGAACAAGGCCACGAAATACGTCGCCACCCATAAGCCCGACACTCTTGCGTGGGGCCCGGCCGAGAGTCTTGGAAAGGACATCGTCGAGGGCATTCGCCGTGCCAAGGAAAAATCCGGTCCTCATCTGATCGTCTGGGGCAGTTCCACGCTAACGCCTGTGCTCCTCGAACACGAGCTTGCCGATGAGGTCATACTGCTTGTCTTCCCGGTCCTATTGGGCAAAGGCAAACGTATATTTTCGGACGGAACGCCGCCGCGCGAACTCGCGCTCGTCCGCACGAAGGCCGTCCCCTCCGGCGTCATCGTCAGCACTTATCGTCCCAGCGGCCCTTTGCGCACCGGCACCTTCGACGAATAGACGGAACGACCACAGGGAATGAGCTGACAACAGAGATCGCGCGGACTAGCTCAGCTTTCCAGAGGAGAAGAACGATGAAATACATCTGCTTGGGATACTACGATAAAGGCAAATTCGATGGCATGAACGAGGGCGAGCGAGACACCATGTTCGACACGTGCTTTGAATATGACGACCACCTTCGCGCCAACGGGCATTGGGCTGGCGGAGAAGCGCTCCAGCCTTCGGAAACCGCCTTGACCCTGCAATGGAAGAACGGCAAAGTCACGACGACGGACGGTCCCTTTGCCGAAACCAAGGAACAACTCGGCGGCATTCTCGTCCTTGAGGCGCGGGACATGAATCATGCCGTGCAGCTCATGTCGCAGCATCCAGCCCTGAAATACGGGAACATTTTCGAGGTTCGGCCGGGGGCGGACATGAACGAACTCATGAAGGCAAGCAAGCAGCGGCGGCGAAATAACTCTGGACGCTGAAGACGGCCTGACGGAAAGAATCGGCTTCGCGGGCTCGCTCGATGGGCGGCAATCATGAAGGGCGTTAGGGGTTTGAGCCCCTTGACGCCCACCAAAACCCTTTTGGCATCCTCCGAAATGAGCTTACCTGGGGTCGAAACCAAGAAATCGAGACGTTCAGCGCTTACCCTCTTCTGCTTGCGTCTTATCGGAGGGTCCGCTCATCTAATGCCCCGTCGCGCCGGTGTGTGCTTTATCGAGGGGATCACGCACTGTCGAGAGAATTTCAGCCTGATTGAACGGAATTTGCCTATGGACAAATATACGAAGAACAAAGACGCCATATCACGCCTTACGCCCGAGCAATACCGGGTGACGCAACACAGTGCCACGGAGCTACCCTTTCAAAACGCCTTTTGGGACCACGACGAGCCGGGGATTTATGTCGATGTCGTTTCCGGAGAGCCGTTGTTTTCCTCTCTTGATAAGTTCGAAAGCGGATGCGGCTGGCCAAGTTTCACAAGGCCCCTGGAAGCGGTTAACGTTGAGGAGCGACGCGACGCCACCCACGGCATGATACGAACCGAGGTTCGCTCCACTCATGCTGACAGCCACTTAGGCCATGTTTTCGACGACGGTCCCCGCGACAAAGGCGGGTTGAGGTATTGTATTAATTCCGCGTCATTGCGATTCATCCCCCTCGAAGAACTCGAAAGCGCGGGGTATGGCGAGTATCGCAAGCTTTTCGAGAACAAAGAAAAGGAGTAGATCCATGGAATCAACTCAAGAACGGGCCGTTCTGGCTGGCGGATGCTTCTGGGGCATGCAGGACCTGTTTCGGCGGCACCCGGGCGTTCTCTCAACTCGCGTCGGTTACAGCGGCGGCGACGTTCGCAATGCCACCTATCGCAATCACGGCAGCCATGCCGAGGCGATTGAAATCATCTTTGATCCGCAGAGGTTGAGCTTCCGGCAATTGCTCGAATACTTCTTCCAGATCCACGATCCCACTACGCTCAATCGCCAGGGCAACGACATGGGCGCCAGCTACCGATCCGCCATCTTTTACACAAGCCAGGAACAGAAGCGAGTCGCAGAAGAAACGATCGCCGATGTGAACGCATCGGGACTATGGCCGGCAGAAGTGGTGACCGAAGTGAAGCCCGCTGGAGATTTCTGGGAGGCCGAGCCCGAACATCAGGACTATCTCGAACGATATCCGAATGGCTATACCTGCCACTATGTGCGGCCGAATTGGAAACTCCCCGCGCGGAAAGCGGAGGAAGCTCGGGCTTCCAAGATCTAGCTCGGATATCGCCCTGGCAAGTTCGTCCCTTTGCTTCTCAAACTTCTCAAGACCGCGAAACGCCAGCATCCCTGAAAGAGAACGGCGCGCCGTCCTCTTTCAGGGGAAAATTGACCGCATTGGCAGGGACTGAAGCCTCAGCGGCTCTTCGAGTCACGCGGCGGCGCCCATAAATTCACCGGCATGTCGTAGGGAAATGGGCGTCCCTTTCCCGTCTCAACGAACTCTTTGAGGCTCAGAAGGAAAATTGCCCATCCCATCGAGCAGTGTGGAAACATCTTTGCGTTTTCCTGCCAGTTCGAATGGCGGAAGTGAAGCATCGTTTTTCCGTCTTCCCGGAAAATCTTGAATTCAATTTGCGTCCCCTGCCAGCCAGGCGCGCCTCCCTGAGTGGCTCGCCACCGAACCAATGTGTCCGGCTCGAGCGCCGTCACCTCCATCATCTGGCACATGCCCCCAAACCAGAACTCCAGATTCCTCCCAACTCTCGATTCGCCGCGAGTGTCGGTGGTCCACCAGTGCGCAAGCTTCTTTGCGTCAGTCACTGCGTCATAGAGATCGTGCGGTGTAACACGGATCAGAATCTCGTGCCAGATTTCCCGGGTTGCCATCGGATGATTCTCCTCTACTGAGCCGCTGCGGTTCCCAAATAGTCCTGGAGCCACCCAAGCACTCGTTCCCAGTGTTCGGCGTTCCCATAGGCCGCTTCGCTTCGGCCGATGAAGCCTTCGTCACGCACCGTTACGCGCGTGCCGTTGGCGATGGATTCAAAACGGTATGTGATTGTCGTCTCGCGCGTCCCTAGCAGCGGATGCTTCTCAAACTTCCGGGTCATCACCAGCTTGCGAGGCGCTTCGATTTCGGCAAATTCGCCGCTGCCTCCATTTGTGCTGCCGTCCGCAAAGCGCACGACGACGCTCCACCCTCCGCACACGCGAAGGTCCGCTTGCCAATCCGTCATGCGGTAGAAATCCGGATGTCCCCACCATTTCTCAACATCATTGCTCGTGAAGGCTTGAAACACCCGCTCTGGTGGAGTGGCGACCTCTGCCGTGGCGACGATCGTTCCTCCTCCGCCGTCTGCAACAGCGCGGGGCGCTGCCCATCTCGATAAGGTCGGCAAACGGAAATCTTTTTTCGTCTCGGTTGTCATTTCTCCTCCCCGGCATACGCTTGAAGCAGCTTCACGATCATCGGCCAGCCGTCGTTTCTCTTGCGCAGTGCTTCGGTCACAAGTCCGGAATGTGTCACGCGGACGCTGGTGGCGCCATCCTTCTCTTCCAAGTCCCACCGCACCAGCGTTTCCTGCCTGTCTTCTTGCTCGCGGATCCAGGTAAATTCGAGCAATTTCGGCCTTTCGATTCGGCGGTACACTCCCGCGACTGTCGTCAAGCCTCCACTGGCGCTCCGCACATGCATTCGCCACTCGCCTCCGGGGCGCAGATCGCATTCCATCTTCACGAGCTGAAACTTCCCCTCAACGCACCACCATTTCAGAAGCTCCTCTGAACGCGTCAACGCATCGAAAATCTTCTCCGCAGATGCCCGGATCGCAATTTCCTGGACGATCGTGTCCTCTCTGACTCCTGCCGGCCTCATGGCTTTTCCTCCAGATAATTCTTCAGGCTCTCAAGTGAAGCGATCCAGAAGGAGCGGTAGTCCTCCAGCCAGTCGTTCACCGCTCGCAGCGGCTTGGCGTTCAGACGGCAATGGCGCAGCGTTCCCTCGCGACGTGTGGCGATCAGCCCTGCGGAGCGCAACAAGCGGATATGCTTCGAAACGGCCGGACGGCTCATGCAGAAATTCACCGCAATCTGTCCCACCGTTCGTTGTCCGCCCCGCAGCATTCCCAGGATCTCGCGTCGTGTAGGATCCGCAATCGCCCGGAACACGGCGTCCCGGTCATGCCGCGTGGCCGTGCTCTCTTTTCTTCCCCTGTGGCTCTTTTGAAGCTGCATCCCGCCTCCGTCTCGGCAGTCGCGCGATTGAAGGGTAACCGTCCGGTTACAAATAAATGTAACCATTTAGTTTCCTTCTGTCAAGCCTTTTTCCTGAAATTCACCGCGCGGACCATCGGCCAAATTCCTCGCGTGCGTTCCGCCGGGGTTCCTTGCCACGTTTCCTATGCTGTAGAATGTCGAAGCTCGTCTCGTGGCGGGCTAATCCGGAGAAGGTGGCGCGCTTTTTGTCCTCTTCACGCCGCAGATTTCTGCAGTCTCTCAGCAAGTCGGCGATGGTTCTCTCGCTCGAGAATATATTGGCTCTTTCCCGCTCCCCCCATGCGGCGAGCATCCCTCAAGCCTCTCCCAATCACCCACACACAGCGGCCTTGGATCCCGGCGTCGGTCTGGGAGTGTCCTTCATAGACGTAGCTCGCGAGTCTGGCCTGTGCGTGAAGACCATCTTCGGTGGCGAACATGAAAACAAATACCTGCTCGAAACCACCGGCTGCGGTGTCGCCTTCTATGATTACGACAACGACGGCTGGCTCGACATTTTTCTCGTCAACGGCTGGCGACTCGAAGGATTCCCTCCCGGCCAGGAACCCTTTTCTCATCTGTTCAAGAACAATCGCGACGGAACGTTTACGGATGTGACCCTGAAAGCCGGCGTGGGCTCTTCGGGCTGGGGGCAGGGCTGCTGCATCGGCGACTACGATAATGACGGCTACGAAGATCTCTTCGTCACTTATTTCGGAAAAAATCGCCTCTATCACAACAATGGCAACGGCACCTTCACCGAAGTGGGCGAAAAGGCAGGCGTAGCGGGGAATGGCAAGCGGTGGAATACGGGCTGCGCGTTTCTTGATTACGACCGCGACGGTCGTCTCGACCTCTTTGTCGCGAATTACATCGATCTCGATTTGGCCACGGCGCCTCTGCCGTCCTCCGGCCCATGCCTCTACGAAGGCGTTTTGGTCGCCTGCGGCCCCCCAGGACTGAAAGGCGGCAAGAACATCCTTTACCGCAACAACGGTGATGGCACCTTCACCGACGTGTCGGAATCATCCGGCATCCTCGACACGCAAGGAACTTACGGGCTCGGCGTCCTCGTCGCCGATTTCGACAACGACGGCTGGCCGGACATTTACGTCGCCAACGATTCCGCTCCCAGCGCTCTTTATCAAAACAAGCGAAACGGAAAGTTCGAAGACATCGCCGTTGAGGCCGGATGCGCCTTTAGCCTCGACGGTAAATTGCAGGCCGGCATGGGGATCTCCGCGGGCGATTACGATCTCGACGGCTGGCTCGACATCCTCAAAACGAATTTTGCCAACGACACTCCTTCCCTCTATCGCAATCTTGGCGGCGGAAATTTCGAGGACGCCACCTTCACCGCAGGCCTCGGAATGCACACGCAATTCCTGGGTTGGGGCTGCGGGTTTTTCGACATGGACAACGACGGCTGGCTCGACATTCTGATTTGCAACGGGCATGTTTATCCGGAGGTCGATCAGTTGAAAACCCAGGAGGGCTACGCCGAACGCAAGCTGCTCTACCGCAATCTTCGCGACCGGCGGTTTCAGGATGTCTCGCTTCAGGGAGGTGCGGGAATCACCACGCCGTGGCCTTCGCGCGGCTGCGCCTTCGGAGATTTCGACAACGACGGCGACATCGATGTCGTCGTAAACGCCATCAACGATTTCCCGCAGCTTCTTCGCTGCGATTCACGCTTGCGAAACAACTGGATCAAGATCCGGACGATCGGCACAAAATCCAATCGCAGCGGCATCGGCGCGCGCTTGCGCTGCGTGACGCATCCTCCCGATGAGCCGAACCCGCATTCACAGATCGACGAAGTGCGCAGCGGCGGAAGTTACGTCTCCCAAAGCGACTTGCGCGTGCATTTCGGGCTTGGGAAAGCGGAGAAGGTTGACTTGCTCGAAATCCGCTGGCCGAGCGGCCTTGTCGATTCCCTGAAGGACGTGCCACCCAACCAACTAATCTATGTCAAAGAGGGCGAGGGGATCGTCCGCGAGGTCCGATTTGGCGCTCCCGCCTCGGCCATGGTTGGTCGGTCGTGATCTTCCCGAACTTGACGAAATCGAGAACAGTTTCCTTACCAATTGTGTATTTCTAATCGCAGCTGACGGGAATTAGAAATTGCACAATTTCCAGCAAAAATCGCCATCCTCGCGCGTCAAATCGCGAGGGTCTTTCGCGGGGTTCGCTCACAGTCCGCTTTGTCATCTTACGGCTTTGCGGCTTCCGTCGATGCGCGAATTTCCTGCCAGCGCCTCGGTCTCTTCTTCTGGTCCAGCACTTTTTTCCGCAGCCGGATCGATTTTGGCGTGACTTCCACGTATTCGTCGTCGGCAATGAACTCGATCGCCTTTTCAAGCGTCATCTCTCGTGGCGGAATCAGGCGAATCGCTTCATCCGCGGTTGACGACCGCATGTTCGTCAGCTTCTTCTCCCGCGTGATGTTCACATCCATATCCTGCTCGCGAGAGTTTTCGCCGACAACCATGCCCTCGTAGACTTCCACCGCCGGACCGAGGAACATTTCGCCGCGTTCCTGAATTCCCCACAGCGCATACGCCGTTGAAACGCCGGCGCGGTCCGCCACCAGCGCTCCCGTCGGCCGCATCGCCATGTCGCCCGTGTATTCTGTCCAGCCTTCGAGCAGCGAATGGATCAGCGCAGTCCCGCGCGTGTCGGTCATCAGCTGGCTGCGCAGCCCGATCAGACCGCGCGATGGAATGCTGAATTCCATCCGCACGCGCCCGGTGTGGTGATTCACCATCTTCTTCATTTCTCCGCGCCGGCTTCCAAGCGATTCCATCACGATTCCGATAAAATTCTCCGGGCAATCGATGACCAGCAGTTCGAGAGGCTCGAGTTTCTTGCCGTTGTCCTCGCGCACCACGATTTCCGGCTTTCCGACCATCAATTCATAACCTTCGCGCCGCATCGTTTCGATCAAGATCGCCAATTGCAATTCCCCACGGCCAAGCACGCGGAAGGAATCGGTCGAACCGGTTTCTTCCACGCGCAAGGAAACGTTTGTGAGCAGCTCTTTCTCCAGGCGCGAGCGAAGATCGCGCGAGGTGACAAATTGCCCTTCGCGACCCGCAAAGGGAGAAGTATTGATGGTGAAAACCATCGCGAGGGTAGGCTCGTCGATCACCAGCGGATCGAGCGGCGCCGGGTTGGCCAAATCCGTGATGCTTTCACCTATCTGAATTCCTTCCACACCGGCAATCGCCACAATGTCTCCGGCGCGAACTTCCTCCGCCTCCACACGCTCAAGCCCGTGGAACGTAAACAACTTTGTAATCTTCGTCGGCTGAATCAAGCCACTCAGCTTCGCAATGCCCACTTCGGTGCCGCGGCGCAACGTTCCCTGAAACACACGGGCGATGGCGATGCGGCCCAGGAATTCGCTGTAATCCAAATTCGTTACTTGTATCTGCAGCGCGGCATCCGGATCGCCCGCGGGAGACGGAATCGACGCAAGGATCTGGTCAAACAGCGGTTCGAGCGTCTGCGAATCATCGCCGATTTTCAGCTGTGCGATGCCGGTGCGAGCGTTCGTATACAGCACGGGAAAATCGAGTTGGTCTTCGGTTGCGTCCAAATCAATAAAGAGATCATAGATCTCGTCGAGGACAGCCGCCGGACGGGCGTCGGCACGGTCGATTTTGTTCAAGACGAGGATTGGCGGAAGTTTGGCGGCGAGCGCCTTCTGCAGAACGTAGCGTGTCTGCGGCAGGGGACCTTCGCTGGCATCGACCAGCACGAGAACGCCGTCGACCATTCGCAGCGCACGCTCGACTTCCCCTCCAAAGTCGCTATGGCCAGGCGTATCGACGATATTGATCTTCACCCCTTTGTATTCAATTTCCGTGTTCTTCGCGAGAATCGTAATCCCACGCTCACGTTCGAGCTCGTTGGAATCCATCACGCGCTCGGCTACTTCTTGGTTTGCGCGGAAAATTCCGCTCTGGCGCAGCATGGCGTCCACCAATGTGGTCTTGCCATGGTCGACGTGCGCGATGATGGCGATATTACGAATGTTCTGGGACATGTCCGGATCGTCTCGGTGCGGGCACCCTGTAAACGAAAGGGGCTGCAAGTGCTGACTTGCAGCCCCGGCCTTCCAGGAACTCTTCGGAAAACTCGGTGTTTCGGAGCGTCAACCGCAAATCCATTTTAGCACGTGCAAGCGTCTTTCGACCAATCGCGCACCCCGCGGCCCAGAGACAACCGACTTGTGCTCGGTCGCTCGGAGGGGAATAATGGCCGAAATATGGGCCTCGGCGATTCAGGAGGCATTCCTTGCCCGATCCTGAGAAAAACGAACCTTCCGTAACATCGCGGCTCGCGGCAGCAACTTCCGAGCTGCAGGTTTTGGAAGAGCAGGTGAAATCCGGCAATCTCGATCCCCGTGTGTTGAACGAATTCAGGAACGCCGTGGACCACATCCGAAGCACGGCGTGGGCTGTGCAACAATGGGTGGGACTCGAAGAAAAAAGGCAGGATCCCTATTCTGTTTTGCCACTGATGTCGGCCGAACGCGTCCGTCGCGCCACTCAGCTCTGTGAAGACCTGCGGCACGATCTGGCCAACATCGAAATCGGAATCGATACTCCCGGCATCGCCGCGCTTTTTCGAGCAGTGAACGAGTTGCAAGAGCAGTTGGCGCCTCTTTTCAGGAAGGGTTCTTGAGAAGCCACTGAGGCGCTACTTCCTTTGGAGGTGATTTATGGGCGCGAAGAAGATTTTGGTGCTTGCAGGAGACTTTGTGGAAGACTATGAGCTGATGGTCCCGTTTCAGGCCCTACAGGCCATGGGGCATACCGTTCATGCTGTTTGCCCGGGGAAAAAGTCGGGAGAGACGATTCGGACCGCAATCCATGACTTCGAGGGAGATCAGACCTACACGGAGAAACGAGGTCACAACTTCACGTTAAACGCCACGTTCGACAACATTTCAGCGGATTCCTACGATGCCCTCCTGATTCCGGGAGGCAGATCCCCGGAGTACCTCCGCCTGACGCCGCGGGTGCTTGAAATTGTCCGTCACTTTGCCGAAGTAGGAAAGCCGATTGCGTGCATTTGCCATGGTGCGCAAATTCTGGCAGCGGCGAAAGTGATCAAAGGGCGAAAGTGCTCGTGCTACCCGACAGCCAGTCCGGAAGTGATTGCAAATGGAGGTACTTACGTCGACATTGCCATGGATAAAGCCGTGATAGACGGGAATCTGGTGACCGCGCCTGCTTGGCCAGCACATCCCGCATGGATCGCCGCGTTCCTGCAGGTACTGGGTACACGTATTGAGCACGCCAAGGGGCATGGTGCTTGATTTTGACTATGAGTCATGCTAGTATGCAAATAGCACGAAACAAATAGGTTACTATTCTTCATAACCAAATTCCCAGTTCGTGCATCTAAGGAATTATGGCTACCAAAAAACGTACCGGACGCGGGCGTTTGGTCCCGACGATCCCTACTGGCGTTGAATATCGAGTCAATTTCGGTATCTTGCTGATGCCGGAAAAGATGCAGCACGGGAGAGGCATGCGCCCCACTCGATGGGCGAAGTGTACGGTCAAGTCGGAAGTGGCTCGCCGCATTCCAATGGGGGAATATTTCCTCCACGCGGATGAGGGTGGAGTCTTTCAACTGAAGTACAACGGGAACTCCTGGCAGTATCTCGCCGCAGCATAGTTTAGGACACCAGTCCTCTCTGACTCGAACATGAGATCTCCTCTTCCCGGAGTTCCAGTGCGGGTGTGCGCGTTACTTTCTTTGAAGTTGTCTTGCCTCGTACAATAATTAGGCGTATGTAGTTGTGTGCCGTGGCCCACGCAATCCGAGCAGTCCAGACTGCCACCCTCAGAATTTTTCCTCGTCGACTCGCGACCACAGGGAAGATCTTCTGGTCTCTCTTCTTCGCGCATTGCCCTAATCCTTGCAATGCTTCTCTGTCCTCTCGTCTCCACACAGGCAAAGGGCACCCGCGACAACGGCGCGGCTGCGGCTTCTGCCCCTGCAATTGTCGTGGGATTCGTGGGCGGGCGTGTGCGGCACGACGAGCCACACCACAGCGAAGTGCAACTCGCGGAAAAACTGCGCAGCGAATATCCAAACGGCTTACATGTGGAGGTATTTGAGAACCGCAATGAGGACGAAGCTCGAGCGATGATCTTTCGCGCGCTCGACGCCAATGGAGACGGCAAGCTCTCCGAAGAAGAAAAACGGCGGGCGCGGATCATCCTCTACGGCCACAGCTGGGGTGGCTGCGCCGTCTTGAAATTGGCGCGGGATCTGGCCAGCGACGGAGTGCTGGTGCTTTTAACAGTACAGATTGATAGCGTCGCCAAGCCTGGACAGGACGACCGGGTCGTACCCGGCAACGTGGAGCGAGCGGTGAATTTTTATCAGACCCAAGGCCTGATACACGGCGCGGAGAAAATCACCGCAGCCGACCCGGCCCACACGCAGATTCTGGGAAATTACCGCTTTGACTACGAAAAGCAGGCCGTTGCGTGTCACGGGTATCCGTGGTACGACGGTGTTCTTTATCGCACCCACACCGAAATTGAATGCGATCCACGCGTTTGGACAAGAATCGAATCGCTGATCCGCGCAGAACTGGCATCTGCACTGCAAAACAAGACCACAACCGAAGCGCCTCGATAACAAGCAGGCAAACCTCACATTAGGAGGAGATCGTCGCGACCATCGTCGCATCATGCACTGGTTTGCCCGAACCCGGCTCAACTCTCCGTCGTGTGGGAATTCGACCGCCAAACAGACCAAAAGCGAGGAGCGAAGACATAATTGAGCTGCACGAGAACGGTAAAGCCGATGCTCCAGTAGGTGTTGATCCAGCAAAGGAGAGCGCCCAGTGCATAGAGACACTGCCCGATCACAATGCGGCGGCAAATCGCGGAAGGAATTTCTCGCGGAACACTCTGCTCAATCAATTCGGCACGTTCCGCGTAGCCCCAACCGAAGTAGAGTGCGGCTCCGAGCATCAGTATATTCAGCCAATACAGGAACAAAGCAAAGCGATACACCAGGAATTCAGCAAGCAGCATCGTGGAAAAGGGCAGCAGAACGACTGCGAACAGGAAACCAAGATGAATCCAGGAAAGATTGCGGTCCGACTTTGTAAGGTGATTCAGTTGCGTCTGCTGCCCCAACCAGAAAATTCCAAGCGTAAGGAAACTCATCAGATAGATCAAAACTCGTGGAAGAAGCGCGACCACGGCGAAAAGGAGATCGTGCTCGGAATGCACGGTTTCCACGCCGGGAATCCGGATATCGAGGACGAGCAGCGTCATGGCGACGGCGAAGATGCCGTCGCTGAGAGCCTCCAGGCGGCCGAGGTTCTGTCCGGCAATCTGGTTGTAGTGCACGGGCACGGCCGGAAGTCTATCGGCAGGGAAGCAATAATATCAAGCCTGGGCTACATGAATGCTGGAAGACAGTGCGAAATTGCATTTTGTGAAGATGTCCAACTGGCGGGTTCTGCCCTCAGGCAGCGGGAGCCGCTGCAGCGGAATGTTTGCCTTCTTCCGTCGCGGATGCGGACGCTGCTTCCGTGCGGAAAACCAAGACGGGGCAGTGAGCGGTGCGGACAACTTTGTCGGCGACGGATCCAAAAGAAAGCCGACGCCAGCCCGTCCTTCCATGAGTTGCGATGATGATCAGACCGACCTTTTCATGTTCGGCGATGCGGACGATCTCCATCGCTGCATCGTTGGCCAAGGTGACCATCGAGCGAGCTTTCACGCCGGCTTCTTCGACCTTCGCCGCAAGGGCGGCCAATTGGCTCTCCGCATCCTTTATAAGCTCTTCCTCGTAGCGGCCCTCTTCGAAGATAGAAATATTTTGCGGAAGCCGTGGCACAACTGGGACAGCATGATACAAGAGAAGGTCGGCTCCATACCGGGAGGCAACATTTATGGCGACTTCAAAAGCCTCGTGCGACGACTCGCTAAAATCGATGGGGGCGAGAATCAGTTTGGGTTCGAGCATCGCTTCACTCCCTTACGGGAAAGAACGGCGGCGCACAAGGCGCGTGGTGGGCGTATGCTAGCAAAACACCCGCAGGGCAAGTTAACGGAGCGTTTCACGAAGATTAAATCTGAGGGGCGTTTTCATCCGCTCTTTAGAGACCAATTAGGCTCGCAATCCGACAGGGTGCTCATCTGACACCAAAATAAGGGAGAAGACCATGAATGTGGCCGTAAATATATCGATGGTGACCACGGCATTTGAACTCCCCGGATACCGCATCGTGAAAAACCTTGGGCTGGTGCGAGGGGTGACGGTGAGGTCGCGCAGCATCCTGGGGCAAATCGGCGCGTCACTGGAGAGCCTCGTAGGTGGGAACATAACGCTCTTTGAGGATATGTGCGAGAAGACGCGATCGGAGGCTTTGGAATTGATGATGGAGCACGCGGCTGAGCATGGCGCCAATGCCATCATTGGAGTGCGCTACGATGCGTGTGAAATCATGCAGGGAATCACGGAAGTGCTGGCCTACGGGACGGCAATCCGCGTTGAACCACTTTCCTAGCTGGCGAGTGCTGGCACCGGGGCGTATCATCGGATGGTCATTTTGCACAAAATTTGATTCGGGGGTCATTCATGAGGCTGTGTTTCCGATGCATATTGGCAATTTTGGTTCTCGTGGCCGGAGCGATCGGAGCGGCAACACGGGCGACGGCGGCAACAGCTCCAGCCGCGGCGACCGTGAAAACGGAGAGCGTTCAGTTCACAAACGGAAAGGAGATGATCGACGGCTACCTCGCGCTTCCCCCGGGCACGGGCAAATTTCCGGCGCTCCTCCTGGTCCATGAGTGGTGGGGATTGAATGACTGGATCAAGGAACAAGCGCAGAAGTTTGCCGAACAAGGATATGTGACTCTTGCCGTGGACCTTTACCGTGGCAAAGTGGCGACCGATCCGGAGACAGCCCACGAGCTGATGCGCGGTGTTCCTCAGGATTTGGCGCTTTCGGACATGATCGGCGGGCTCATCTACCTGGTGAAACGCGACGATGTCGTGAAAGATCACATTGGAGCGGTGGGATGGTGCTGGGGCGGGGGTGAAGTGATGGAGCTGGCGGTGCGCGAGCCACGCTTAGCTGCGGTGGTGGTGAACTATGGGGCGCTGCCCACTGATCCAAACAAGCTTCAGCAAATTGCCGCGCCGGTACTTGGAAATTTTGGCGCGGACGATCAGGGAATCACTCCAGACGATGTGCATGATTTCGAGAAGGCGATGAAAAACCTCAACCGGCGCGTGGATGTGAAAATCTATCCGGGCGCAGGCCATGCCTTTGAAAATCCGAACAACAAAGAAGGCTACCGCCCCGAAGCGGCTGCAGACGCCTGGCAGAGGACCCTTAACTTTTTAAATAAGGCGCTGCATTAAGCCACACACAGAAACAACTGAGTGACGCAGACGCTACCTGCGAGATGTTGAATGAGCGGCAACGCGGGCAAATTTCTGCCGGGCACGCTCGAGAGAACGCTCGAACCCGCGCTTGAATTGCTCGGGCGAAAACCTATCCGCGACCGCTTTCCGGGCTTCGTTACCCATATGAGCAGCAAGGTCACGGTCTTCCAGCAGACGGTGCGCAAATAACCGAAGCTCGCCGGGATCGTCCGAGAGAAATCCGGTGACACCGTGGATAACTGGAGAGGACTGGTGACAATTGCCGAGGATCGGCAAGCCCGCCGCCATAGCTTCGAGCGTCGCCATGTTGTACCCATCTTCCAGACGAGGATCCGCCGTATGCACAAAGAAGCGGTGGCGGCTCAATAGCTCTTTCAGATGGCACCAATCGCGCGCAGGCTCCACTCCTGGCATTTCAGGATTTCGCCCCACCAAAGTGATGGGGACTCCCGCAAACGCTTCGGAGTGAAAATCCCAAAGCAGCGTCTTTTGCTTTCGCAGAACGTCATTGGCAATGCGAAGGCCTCTCGCAAGATCGCCGACATGGGGAAGGTAGTCAGAGACGGCAGCGGAAAAGGGCACGATGTCGTCACCAAATCCCCAGGAATTTCCTTTCAAGCTGGACACAGCCATCACATGCGCACCGATGATGTCCACATACCTCGCGACGGCGCGGCGAAGCTCGGCCGACGGAGTGCGGCTGGCTTGTTCGAGGATGAGGCCATCGAGTGTGCCGTGAATTACAAAAAGACGCGGAGCGACGAGGGGCTTGGAATCGAGAAGGTCGCTCAGATTATGGGCGACAATGCAGTCGTATTGAGTTCCTGACGCGATTGCCTCTTCAATTCGAACCAGGCGCGCATTCGGAGGGATTGGGCGCATCGCTTCGTCCCATCCTTGCGTGTGACGGCCCTTCAGGCCGATAACGACCTCCATCGGCTGCTCAAGCGCACGAAGCTGGTACACCCAAGCTTCGTGACAATCGAAGACGAGCAGCCGAGACTGTTTCTTCAGAGAAGGCACAGTTTTTGGGCGCGCCTGCCAAAGCGGGCGCATGATTACAACTCTGGAAGGGAATAGTCGAAGGCGAGAGAGGGCTCGCCGAAGAGATACCAAGCAAGGTTACAAAAGGAATGCGACAGCCGCGAGTGCTAGTGCCGAAAAAGCAAATGGAAACATTTGATGACGCATTCTATGCCGCGCCACCAGAAAGCTCGCGGACGATGTTGCCGACAAATCCCTTCGCATCACCGAAAAGCATCAGGGTCCTATCGAGATAGTAGAGTGGATTATCGATGCCGGCAAAGCCGGTGGCCATGCTGCGCTTGATGACCATGACGGTGCGCGCCTTGTCTACATCGAGAATCGGCATTCCGTAGATGGGACTCGAAGGATCATTGCGCGCGGCGGGATTGGTGACGTCGTTCGCCCCGATGACCAGCGCCACATCAGTCTGAGGAAATTCTCCATTGATTTCATCCATCTCGACCATTTTGTCATACGGAATATCCGCTTCAGCAAGAAGAACGTTCATGTGGCCCGGCATCCGGCCCGCGACGGGATGGATTGCGAATTTTACGTCGACACCTCGCTTCGTGAGCGAATCGAACAGTTCGCGGACCTTATGCTGCGCCTGAGCGACTGCCATTCCATAACCCGGAACGATAATGACTTTGTTGGCGGCGGAAAGAATCGCAGCGGCTTCCTCCGCGGTGGCGCTGCGGACAACTCTTTCCTCTGTGACCTTTCCGGCGGAAGTTTGTACCTGACCGAACGCTCCGAAGAGAACGTTCGTGAAGGAGCGGTTCATGGCCTTGCACATGATCACGGAAAGGATAAAGCCGGAAGCGCCATCGAGAGCGCCAGCAACGACGAGGACTTTGCTATCGAGCACAAACCCCAGGAGAGCAGCGGAAAAGCCTGCGTAGGAGTTCAAGAGAGAAATAACGGTCGGCATGTCGGCGCCGCCGATTGGCGTGACCAGCATGATGCCGAAAATGAGCGCGACGAGGACCATGGCAGTGAACAAGTGCGTGTATCCAGGATGGAATACGAGAATGATCATCAAGATGACGGCTGTGGCGAGAACGGACAGACTGACGATGTTCTGTCCGCGATAGGTGATTGGGCGCTGGGGAAGAATTTCCTGCAATTTTCCAGCGGCAATCACACTGCCCGTAAAAGTGAGTGAGCCAATGATGACTTCGAGGCCAATTTCGGCCATCTCGAATTTCGAAAGATGCGGCGTGCCCACGTAATACTCTGCGATGCCGATCAGCGATGCCGACATCGCTCCGAAGGCATGGCTCAGCGCGGTCCGCTGGGGCACAGCCGTCATCTTCACCATGCCGAGGGGAACGCCGATACCCGCGCCGATGATAAGCGCAATAAGAATCCATTTGTAATGCGTCACCTGCGGATCGAACAAAGTCGCAGCGACGGCGACAGCGGAAGCAATCTCACCAATCAGGACTCCGCGCATGGCAGAGACAGGAGAGCTGAGCCATTTGAGCGCGAGAATAAAGCCGATGACCGCCGCGATGTAGCTGAAGTCAATCAGTTGCTGGAGAGTGGCCGGACTCACTGTTTCTTCGCCTTCGTGGACTTGAACATGTGCAACATGCGGTCGGTGATGAGGAATCCGCCGACCATGTTGCTGAACGAAGCAACGACGGCGATGAGGCCCAAAACCGTGGAGACGTGCGTCTTATGGCGTCCGGCGATGATGATGGCGGCGACCACGACGATAGCATCGAGCGCATTGGTGAGCGACATCAGCGGCGTATGCAACAAAGGAGAGACCCGCTGGATGAGTTCGAACCCCAAAAATGCCGCAAGAATAAAAACAAACAGGCTCGAAATAAAATCTGCCGGCACGGATCCCTCCTTACCCCTTGGCAGCGAGAGCGGGAAGCGAGAAAAATTCCCGGACGCGCACGTTGACGATTTCTCCGGCATGTGTTAGCAGCGTCTCGCGAACGATTTCGTCGTCGCGATTCAATTGCAATTTGCCGTCTTTGAACAAATGCAGGAGAAACGCGCTGATATTGCGTGCATACATTTGGCTGGCGTGATACGGCACAGTGCTGGCGAGATTCAACCAGCCGATGATGGTGACGCCGCTTTCGATGATCTTTTCGCCAGGGCGGGTGAGTTCGCAATTACCGCCGCGCTCCGCGGCAAGATCCACCACCACCGAACCCGGAGCCATGCCGACAACCATTTCACGCGTGACAAGTACTGGAGATTTTTTTCCGGGGATGACGGCGGCAGTAATGACCACGTCACTCTCCGCTATTATCTTGCCGAGAAGCTCGCGCTGGCGCTTATAGAACGTTTCGTCCTGCGCCAGAGCGTAGCCGCGTGCGTCCTGTGCATCCTGCGCTTCAATCGGCAACTCGACAAAGCGGCCCCCGAGGCTCTGCACCTGCTCCTTGGCGGCAGGACGCATATCGTAGGCAGAAGCAACGGCCCCTAAGCGCCGCGCTGTGGCGATGGCCTGCAGGCCGGCCACTCCGGCGCCAATGATAAAGACGCGCGCGGGCGTGATGGTCCCTGCGGCCGTGGTGAGCATGGGGAAAATACGCGGCAGAGAGTCCGCGGCGATCACTACGGCCTTGTAGCCGCAGATGGTTCCCATCGAAGAGAGCGCGTCCATGCTTTGTGCGCGCGTCGTGCGGGGCATCAGCTCAACGGAAAAAGAAGTCACGCCTTTTCCGGCAATGTCCTGAATTGTCTGGACGGCGCCTAGAGGGCGAAGAAAACCAATGAGGACTTGGCCGGGACGAAGGAGTGGAAGATCGGCCGCCCCCGTCCGGTCGTTCGAGCCGTGCGCAAGCACCTGGACCAGGGCATCGGCTTTGGCGAAGACGTCTGCCCTGGACGGGAGAAGTTTCGCGCCTTTGGCGGCATACTCAGCGTCGGGGTATCCGGATTCGAGACCCGCACCCGCTTCCACAACGACTTCGAGCCCAGCTTTGACCAGATTAGGGACAACGGAGGGGACGAGAGCGACGCGACGCTCTCCAGGAAATGTTTCACGTGGAACGCCGATAATCATGCGCGTTCAACCTCGTGGAATCCGCGGATTGCTTGACACCGTCTGGCGATGGGCGACTGCACAGATGTCGAAGCGGAAATCCTGCCCCGAATGTCGATAAGAATCAGTGCCCGCAAAAACAAATGAAATTCCGCCGTAAATAATTTCTCGGCGAGATTCTAACAGCAAATGGACAAAAGTCTACCCGTGCAAAAAGATACGAAGAATGGAACGCGGCCCGAAAGGCGAAGCAAGACGAAAACTGGCGTGGACGGTGTTAGAATAGGGGGCTGAAAATAGGCTCGTAGCTCAGTTGGTTAGAGCGCCACCTTGACACGGTGGAGGTCTGGGGTTCGAGTCCCCACGAGCCTACCATCCTTTGCATCCCCTTAGGCTCGGCTTCAACGCGACGGACTTGGATGTTTGCAGTGAGGTGAAAAAAACTACCAATGGTCGCCGATCGCGACGGGCCTTCCGCTGCGGCCCGCCAGGTCGGGCGAATCTCCCAGGTCCAACTCCACGTGGGCAATGCGGTCGTTGCTTGCGTGGCTCGACGCCTTATTGAACTGGTTCCGTCTTTGATAAGCGAGAAAAGCAATTCCGCCGGTGATGAAGAGCGGAGGAAAAAGCATAAGAAGGATTCCATGCTTCAAGGCATCGATCAGCTGAGAACTCGAGTTTGCAGCCGCCTGGTAGCACATGGGGCAAATCTGGGCGTAGAGCGAGGCGGGACATAATACGAGGGCCAGTACTTTCAGACCTCTTTCAACTGCGGATCGTTTCCTGAATGCCAGATTCATTGCCTATTCCCTCAACTCGCTTGCCGATTCTCCTTCCCTGGAAAAGATTACGCCAAACAAACAGCCTCTCAAACAAGGTTTCTTCACCGGAACAAATTCATGCGCGCCAAGCGAAGTGCATCGGGCCAAATCTGGTCCAACATCACAAGGACAAAGATCGTGATCGGCACAAGCGTCCAGAAGAGGTTCGGGCTCTCGAATTTCATGTGCATAAAATACATCACGCCGATGCCCGCTTCTAAAAACGCTAAAATCAAAATCAGACCCACGAAGAGGTCTGTAGGCATGTGGCGGTAGGTGACGAGTATCTCGAGCGCCACGATCAGGATCATCACAACCCAAAGACCCACATAGACCTTCATGCTGGGTTCCCGTTCCGAAGACATCCGCCCGCCTCCTTCGACTGCTACCTGACCGCTGCGTTCATCAGGTACACGATGGGAAACACAAACATCCACACCAAATCGACGAAATGCCAGTACAGGCCGGTGGTTTCCACGTAGGTCTTATCCAGCGCACCATTGTTGTAGCGAATCGCCAAAATCGACAGCGCGATGACTCCCGAAATCACGTGCAGGAGGTGCAGTCCAGTAATGCCAAAAAATCCCGCCGCAAAAATAGGCGAACCTCCCAACGGATTCTTGTAAAGAGCCCAGCCTTCTCCGAACATGTGGAACCACTCGCGCAGGTGAAGCACGGCAAAAATCGTGCCGAGCAAAATCGTGAAACCAATCCATCGCAGACACTGACCCTTGTTATCCCGTTTCGCGGCCATCACGGCAGCGAGCATCGTCAGGCTGCTCGTCAGCAAAATGACCGTCATGATGAACCCATTCAATATGGAAGAACCCTCAAATGGATAACTCCAATCGAGGCTTCCAAGACGCAGATAGGAGTAGCCGAAAAGGAGAGCGCCGAAGGTTATGGCGTCGGAGGCAATAAAGAGCCATATCACCAGTTTTTTCGACTGAAGGCCGAAAGGCGAAGCCTCCATGATTACCGCATGCGCGCCAGCGCCGCTTTCGCTCACTTCAATATCCTTTCGTTGGAAGTTGAAGTCTCAGTCTGCAAGAGCTCCCGCCGGACGGGCCCGTCAATCGCCAGCGACTTTGACCGGATCAGTCTGCATGATGTAGTCCTTTGGCCCTTCGACACCGTATTCATACGCCCCGTGATTTACAACCATTTGTCGGCCGCCGAAATTGTCGAAGGGTGGCGGCGAAGTGGTGGACCACTCAAGCGACGTGGCCTCCCACGGATTGTCCGGGGCCTTCGGTCCCCAAAAGCGCGTGTAAAAGAGGTTGAACAAAAAAATGAATTGCGCGGCGCCGGTGAAAAGCGCAGCGATAGTGATGAACTTGTGGACAGGGATAAGCGGCACAAGGAAATTGTCCGTGAAAGCGGCATAGCGGCGGACATTGCCCGCCAGCCCAAGGTAGTGCATCGGCATGAAGATGCAATAGACACCAACGAACGTCAGCCAGAAGTGCCACTTTCCCAGCGTCTCGTTCATCATCCGGCCGATCATTTTCGGCATCCAGAAATACGTCCCGGCAAAAATGCCGAAAATTGCTGCAACGGCCATGACAAAGTGGAAATGCGCGACAACGAAATAAGTCGCGTGCAGATAGATGTCAATCGAAGGTTGCGCCAGGAAGAAACCACTGATGCCGCCACTAACAAATACGGAGATAAAGCCGAGGCAGAAGAGACAGGCAGTGTTGAAACGCAACCTCGCGCCGTAAACGGTGCCGATCCACATCAGGACGGCTATGGTCGCCGGGATCGTGATGATCAAAGTCGGCACTGAAAACAGGATCGCGGAGAATGGGTTCAGGCCACTGAGGAACATGTGATGACCCCAAACCACATAGCTGAGAAATGCGAGCGCGATCATGCACCCGATCAACACGCGCGTGCCTCCGAGCAGTGGCTTGCGCGCGCTGGCAGCCAGAATATGGGAAACAATCCCGAATGCCGGAATGATGGCGATGTAGACCTCGGGGTGCCCGAAGAACCAAAAGAGGTGCTGCCACAAAAGCGGCGATCCACCGGAATACTTTGCCACTTCGCCGTTCAGCACCATCCCGGCTGGGTTGAAGAAGCTGGTGCCAAAGGAGCGGTCGAGAATCAGAAGGATGCAAGCCGGCAGAAGATCTGCGAAGGCGAGCAGGCCGATGCAAGAGGTGACGAACCACGCCCAAGTGGAAAGTGGTAAACGCGCTAGCGTCATCCCCTTGGTGCGCAGGTCCAGCGTGGTGGAAATGAAATTGAGCGAACCCAGCAACTGTCCGATGCAAAACAAGGCAATCGAAATGGCCCAAAACGTCTGGCCGGTGGCTTCCCCCGGCCCGGAAGCGCCTCCCACAGAGCTCAGCGTCGCATACGCCGTCCAGCCGGAGAGGGGTGGGCCGTCGCCGACAAAAAAGGAAAGCATAAGAACGATAAACGCCGTGAAGGTGACCCAAAACGACATCATATTCATGCGCGGAAAAGCCATGTCCGCGGCGCCAACCTGAATCGGAAGAAAGTAATTTCCGAAGCCTGCCAGTGGGGCGTTGGTGAGCACAAAGAAAACCATAATCGTCCCGTGCATCGTCATGAGAGACAGGTAATATTCGGGGGTCATGACATTGCCGGGTGCGCCCGCAGAAGACAGCAAGTGCAGCCCTGGAATCGCCAGCGTCGCCCAGCCCAAGTGCAACCTCATCAACCAAGAAAGGACCATTCCGACGAAAACTGCAACGAGAGCCAAGCCATAATATTGCAGCCCAATCACCTTATGGTCGACGCTGAAGACATACTTCCGAATGAATCCTTCCGGCGCCGTGTGATGATGAACCGCAGGTTGCGCGTCGTGCATGAGTGTCCCTCACATAAGCCAGCGGCCGTCCGAAAAGGCGACAAGCGGCCCGCTGGGTTGATAAATCAATCCCCCGATTGCTCCTTCAACCACTCATCGAATTTGTCTTGCGGCAGCACTTCCAAGAAGGCCCTCATCTCGTAGTGCCCCAAGCCGCATAGCTGAGTACACGCGATCTCATACCTTCCAACCTTTGTGGCCGTGAAGTGGATTGGAATCTCAAGACCGGGAAGAATATCCTGCTGAATGCGCAACTCCGGGACGTAGAAGTCGTGAATCATGTCTTTGGAGTGGAGGGTAAGGAGAATCGGTTTGTTTACGGGAATCGTCAGAGTGCCGACCATGATGTCATCGCGAGCGGCGACGTCGTTCATCGGGTCGATCCCGAAGTAGTCGCCGTTTCCATCGTTCATTAATTCCGGATGGATCTTTCCAAACTTGCCGTCCGGCCCGGGATATCGGAAAAAGAAGGCGAACTGCTCGGCCTGGACGTCGATGTGTATAGCGTCGCTCGGAGCCGGGGTCATGTAGATGGCCGCCCAGGCTTTGGAACCGACAAGCGAGAGGGCAAGGATTTCCAAGCCAACGATGATGACGCCGAAGGCAACGACCGGCTTCGGACCGCCGGGGAACTCTTTGACTCTTCTTCCGGGCTTGTCGCCATATTGCCAGCAGAAAAGCCCAAGTATCAGCTGCGCGGCGATGAAGAGAATTCCAGCCTCAACCATCGTCTCGTTGAATTGGTGGTCGATCAACGGGCCGGTGGTGGAAATATCAACGGGGAGCCACCACCGGTGCACGACAATGAAGTAGGCCGATACCAGTGCGATGATAGATACAACCGCTCCGAATGCTTTACCCATGGGCCCCTGCCTCCGCGCCAATTATGGCTGTTGCCGGTTCGGCGTCTTAGATCCGCCACTACAATCCAGGAAATACCGGCGTGCGCTAAAAAGCATATGGAAGGACGTGGAACGAGAAGTCCGCCTTAGTCTCGCCGCTGGTGACGGTTACTTGCTTCGAGATCGGAGAATTCGCTTCTTGCCACGCCGTCAGCGTGTAGGTGCCCGGGGGAACTCCGACAATTTTGTAATTCCCGTCCGCATCGGTCACCGCATAGTGCGGCGTCGCGACCACGGCAAAATAACCATGCATCCACGGGTGAATGTTGCATTTTACGGGAATGAATTCCGGCTTCTCCCACTGAACATCAATCGGCGGAGCGCCGGGTGGCTGCGACTTATTCCACTCCGCGTTCAGTCTGGGTTCGGGATGGATATTGTGGGCTACTGGATCATCGGTATAAATCTTCAGATCCTGCCCTGCTTGCATAGCGAGGATGTGAGGGATGTACATGCATCCCTTTTGGTCGAATCGCTCGCCTGTCGTCGGAGGAGGCATAGACTTTTCGCCCGCGGAGATATACACGACGACGTATTCAAGAGTGTCGCCGGGACCAGTCACAACTGTTTGTGTCTTGTCCGGCGGGTTATGCAGCTTCTCGCAGTAGGGTTCCTTCGACATGTCAATTGGGTGCATCTTGGGTGGGGTTCCTGTGTAGGTGACTTTTCCTGTGATGATCCCGCCAGCAGGCCGCGCCGGCGGGGCAGACAGCACCAACAAGGATGAGCCCGCGAGAAATAGTGCAGGAACAGCAATGATGTGCTTCAAACCCATATTCCCCTCCGTAGAACTCCGTTACGACAATAAATCCAGCTACTCTCAAGAATCCTTTTGAGACAAGAATCCACGCGCTCGCTCAAGCGCCGAATGACCGCACGGCGGTTTCTTCGTCCTTCTGAACGTCGAAAACAGAAAGGAGGCCTGTGGCCTTCAGCATGTCCATCACGCGGGGGCTGATGCTTGCAAGTTTCATCTGGCCGCCCTCGCGGCGCAGTGTGCTAAACGTGCGAACCAGTTCTCCAATTCCGGCACTGTCGATGTACTCCACGCCGGCCAGATGCAAAACCATCCGTTTTCTGCCTTTGGCAACTTGGTCTTTCACGAGTTCACGGATCATCAGATTGCCCTCATCGACCGTGATCCTCCCGCGAATTTCCAGGATCGTGATTCCGCCCGCGTCGCGCACAATCGACTGCATTCGACCGCTGGCCTGTTGCGTTCCTGCATCGCTCTCCTTCGCGCTAATTCCCATCCGATCCAGGATTCCCGACGCGGCCTTGGCGGCATCGCGAAATTCCGTGCGAACAATGACGAGTGAGCGCCCTTGTTTCAGAACGTCCCGGAAAAAATCGACGTCTTCGGGGGAGCCATGCTCGGCCGTCGGCCGGGGTGTGGCGCCGTCCGTTGCCGTCGCTTTTCCCAGCGCAGCGCCAGCGCGAGCGCCGATAACGCCCGCGATTGCCGTTGCCCCAACTCCAAGTGCGAACACTTGCCCGATTCCAGGAATCAGCAGAAGCGTCGCGGCCACAACACCCGTGGTTAGGCCCGCCGCACCGCCGACGAAGCCGCCCGCATAGGCCCCTAACTCCTTGCCAAGAGATAGGGCTTCACTCTCCGAGCGAGTCAGAAATACGATCGATTCCTGCGAAATACCCTGCTTCAGTAGTTCCTTTACAGCTTCTTCGGCCTGTTCACGTGCGCCGAACACGCCGACGACGGTTTCCATCGGGGCCTCTCCTGGATGAGCTTATTCGAGCACGCAGCTATTGTCCGGCTCCTATGGGTTTGATCTCGGAGGCGTGCGTCTTCGCGTACTCCACCCACAAATCGCGCGACTTCGACTTCACGAGCGGCTGCAACGTGCGCAGGAAGTGCACCAGGTCCCACGCATCGTTGGGCTTGAGGATGTCGGCGAAAGACGGCATGGGCGTTCCATCGAGACCCGTCATGAAAATCTTGTAGAGGTCTTCATTGGTGGTGCCACAGCGGAAGCGCGTGCCGTCATGGAAGTCGTACGGCTTGATCGGATTTCCTTTATCGTCCGTGAGCGTGGGGGCAGAGGGTCCATCGCCGCGGCCTTCGGGGCCATGGCATTTCCAACACTGCATGTTGTTGAACAGTTCCCTACCGCGCAGCACGCTTTCGATGGTTGTCGGCGGCTCGGGAGGAATCGTGATCGGCGTCCCCGGTTTCTCTGTTTTCCATTTGGGCGAAAAAGTCTTGATGTATGCCAAAACGTCCACCCTCCATTGAGGGGGCAACGGCTCCCAAGAGGGCATAAATGTGTCGACGACGCCGCGCGTGATCGTGTCATAGAGATCCTGGTCCGTTGGCAACGTTCCCGTGGGCGTCGAGCGCCAACGGAAGGTTGCTTCGGTGAAATCGCGAGGCTTCGGGTCAATCCACTGCGCATTGTCCCCTTCGCCGTTCCCTTCGATACCGTGACAGCCGACGCAGAAACGACGATACAACAGCTTTCCCTCCGCAGCATTTCCGGTCAATCCGTCCGCGTGAGTGGCGAGGTCCTGCGCAAACGTAGCGGCAGGGAGAGCCAAACCGGCGATCAACAGGAGAACAGCCCAAACACCGTTCTTTGCAGTTCTTATATAACGGGTCATGTGCATGCCTCCTTAGAAGTCAAAGTCAAAGCCGAAAAAGAGGCTCTGACTTAGCACGTTGCAACTGTTGGAGGTTGCCGGACATGCGCTGGGGGTCAAGACACCTCCCAAGCTCGTCACGCCATTGGATCGGACAACGGAGTATTCCTGCTGAATCGCAAGGCCGGCGCGGCTGAACATAAACGGGTTCCAGCGGCTGGCAATCGTGAAGGCGTCCATATTGCTCTGATTGCTATTGATGGCCGTGTTCGCTTGCTGCGCCATCCGAATGCCTTCATAACGGAAGAGAATCACCCATTGCGGAGAAACGATGTATTGCCCCTCCGCAAATCCTCCGTTCCAAACCACGGCTTGCGCACCCGCCGGTAGCGGCCCCGAGTTGGAAGGAATTCCGTTTGCCAAGTAGGCGTTGTCATAAGCGTGCATATACACGCCCTTGAACACCCACTTGTTCGCATAATACTTGATCTCCGCTCCAGCCCTGTAGAACGGCTCGTTCCCGATTCCGTAGAGCGAAGCGCCACCCGAGGTCTGGTAGTAAGTAGGTGCGAAGCCATAGTAGACATAGCCGCCCACCTTCAGGAACCCGCCTCCAAGACCAGAGGTATTCCAACCCTGCTCGAAGTGGCCGTAATAGTCGTACGTCCTACCCGTCGGATTCGACGTTCCACCATAGATGAATCCGGGTTGCCCGTCATCGCTGCTCAGTACTGAAAATGCATACCGTGTGTAGCTATTTACGCTGTGCCCGGCAATTTCGACGCCAAGCTGGTTGTCGCCCATACCTCCAAACGGATTGGCGTCGCCGTAGGGCAGGAAGTGGTAGATGTAATAAAATCCGCCATTCCCCGACAGGGTCCATAGCCGCTTTTCGGAAACCGGTTCGTCGAGCTCAAATTTTCCCACTTTCACATTGAGCCAACGGCTTCCGGCCAGATTGTCGAAGCGGACGAAGGCGTTCTCGAAGTGGAAGCTGGCATTCTCATCCGAGGATGGGAGGACGCTGAAAGTGACGTTCTTGAAGAGCGTTCCGGCGAACCACAAATCCATGCCCGAGAGGTCGAAGCCACTTGTAGTTACCGATTGGTTGAGCGGAGCGCTCGTTCCGTCACCGGGCACGGAGTCCACCAGTTGTTCATTGGCTCGCTCCATGTGCCACTGCGGCGTGATACGGACCGTGATCGGGAAATAGGACGCGTCCCGAGTGATCGGTGAGTCGCGTTCATTCATCATTTGATAACCGTTGTCGCGAAACACCTGCCCGAAGTTGTTCAATTCCGGCCAGGTGATGTGACAGGCGGAACAAGGAAGACCGTACTTTCGGGCAAACGCGGGAATGCCCCGCGCTGGTTTCGGGCTGACAAAGAAAATTGCGAGGAGAAAAAGAAGTACGCCCGCCCCCGAAAGAACCTTTATTGTCCGCGTTTCAAAGGAGATCGAAGCCATTCTTGCCTCCTGTGAAATTTGCTTGATTTAACCGGGCTCGGTCGTGAGCAAATATGAATGTGCAGCCGTGCTCGGCCCGGTATTCTACCGAAGTCGCAAGGTGTCGCAACTGGAAGACGCTGCAGTCCTATCACCTCCTTGGATTCATTGTCAAGACTATTTATTCATTTTTGGGAACGTATCGGAGCGGTGAAGAGACCGATACCCAAACGAATTCGCAAAAGACCGGCCTTTTAGCTGGGTTGTGGGCGAGAACTCAACGTAGGCAGCTGCTAACATTTTCGTCCGGGTAGCGAGAAATTATTTCACTTTGTCAATTAAGAGCCCCTTGCCTACCACAACCATTGTTGCGGCTTGGGAGAAAGTGGCAAGGCGCTAACCACGGTCCTACTGATCCTTTTCCAGGCCGCGAAGAAAAATCTGAACGCCGAATTGGCTTGCGACGAACACAACCACAATGAGGGAAATTCCAAGCCAGTGAGGGAAATCAGGGAACTGCACAAGGATCAGGAACAAGAATCCAATCGAGATTCCCAAGCCGAGCAGGACTAGAAATTGAGCGCGAGGACGGAGTCGCCTCATGCTCCACGTCAGCGTCGAAACTCCAACGACAGCAAGGAAGAGAATCAGGATCAGAAGCGGAATACCGTGCAGCATGTCCATTCCGAAAGAGCAGCGCCACAGACTCTTGACGCGACCAGGGTTATTCACACCGTCGCTTGCCGCAGGCAGAAGGATCCGCGACTTCGCACCGAACAAGCGACGGTCTGTCGTCCGAGGCCTTTCTACTGGCCAACAAGGAAGAGCAGAAACAAGAAGACCCAAAGCCCGTCCATGAAATGCCAGTACATGGAGACGACCTCTGTTGCGGTGCCGCGCGTGAGTTTGCGCGTTGGGCGGACTGCTACGAGGAGCAAAGCGATCACTCCGCCGAGCAGATGCAGTCCGTGGGCGGCCGTGAACACGTAAAAAAAGCTGCTGCTCGGATTTGTCGATAGATACACGCCTTCATGGACCAGTTCGCGCCAAGCCAGAATTTGTCCGGCAAGAAACGAAAGGCCCAGGATTGTCGTGACGCCCCACCAGCGCCGAAACTGATGGGTTTTGCCAGCGAGATACAGCTTGCGGGCATGCACGAGCGAAAAGCTGCTGCCGATAAGAACCAGCGTGTTCAGCCAAAGGATGCGTGGAACCTGCAGAGGAATCCATGCGTTGTTAGGCAATCCCTTGCGGACAATGTAGGCGCTCACCAGCGCCATAAAGAACATCAATATCCCGCCCAGACCGAGCATCATGCCGGTAACATAAGTGCGCTGCGGTGTCGCTCCGTTACCAAACGGATCGCCATCTCCTCCATCATTTCGTGCCGGAGGTGCCGAGCCGCCCCCACCAGAATGGATCAGCTCAATATCGTCGGTAACGATTGTTTCTGCCACGAGGTTCTTCTCCCTGAAACTTAATGCTGCAAATACAGCCAAGCAGCCTTATATACCCCGTGGCATCTTTGAGTAAACCAAATTGTTCCTCGTCGCATCCGCTCCGTATCAGGAGGCCCGAATGCTGCTATTCAAACGTCGCAGTAGTAGATTGAGAATTTTGTCGCAGGCGTGAATTTGTAAGTGGTAGGATGTTGCGAGGAACTCGCGAAAATGAATGCTCGTCGATTTTGGCATTAAGATTTGGCGGTATGCGATTCATTCCCTTCGGGATTGTCGCGCCTGCGCAACTCGACAGATGCTGAATCGCCGATGGGTGGAAAATCGGATCTCAAGTCGATCCGGGTTGCTGTTGCTTGATAAGTGGTTGTGCTGGTCATATGGCAAATCGGGCTTCTCTTCGAGTTTTGGAAGGCTGTTTCCGATCCAATCCTGCAAACCGCCGCCGTTCTCCCCTCTGGGACGGCTTCGGATGGCCCACCCGAACTGCAACCGTTGCGGTAATCTTGCTTTTCCTCACACATGCGGCGCTAGCGCAGTTTTACAAAGATCCCCGTCGCGACACATCCGTCGGCTTTTCCGTCGACCTTCCTGTCCCGGCAAGCAAGCTCGCTCAGGCAGTCACCCAGGTTGTGGACAGCGGGACGATCGAAGGAACTTATATCTACAAAGGTGACACGGACGTCGAAGACGCCATGCCGGCAACCACTTCCAAAGCGTTTATCGACAATCCCGGCCCCGGCAAAGTGTTTTACAAAGTCCGTCTAAAAGCGTTGTCACCCGCACACTTTCCGGCAAGCAACGACATGGGGACGATTACGGTGCGCTACGTTGTAACGCCGATCAACGAGCAGCGAAGCCGCCTGAAAATAGATGCCGTTTTCATCGAGGACGCAGAGAGAGTGCGGTGCTTTTCAGACGGATCGGTCGAAATCGGCGAATACGGGACAATTCTGGACCAAGTACGCGCCTCCATGACGCAAGTTCGCAGCATGAATGCCGCCCAGGTCAACACGCCGGATAAGAGCGTCAGCCTGCAGTATGACCTGAAACAGGAGCGGGCCATGCTCGAAGATGCTAAAGCAGCCCAAGCGAAGCTCGACAAGACATTGGAGCAACTCAAATTCGACACCCAGGGCCAGATCAAGACGGACGGAATCCCCTTAAAAGCCGAGCCGTATGATCACGCATCAACACTCTTGCAGTTGGCGAAGGGAAAGGTCGTTACTGTGCTTTCAACCACCCGCTATTGGTACAAAATCCGAACAGAAGAAGGCGTAGAGGGATGGATCTACTATCTCTTCTTGGCTCCGGTTAGTTCGTGAGGCATTCGGCGAAGAAATGAAAGGTCCACGGAAGACACACGCAAGGTTCGCTGGGACGCGAAGAACCGTCGTCTGGTCGGCAGTTCTCGCGGGCGTGTTCATTCTGCCGTGCAACTGCTTCGGGCAAGACTCAAAGCCGGTTGACCGAATCTACGAGCATTCTCAGGTCGAAGTCCAAAAAGCGCTGGACGCCATGAACTCCTTCGCGACGGAACGGCTGCCGACGCTCGACGGGTTCGTCGCCGCAAACGCAAACACTCTTGATCACTTCGAAAATCCTCACTACCAGTTGAATATCAACACAGAATATCAATCTCCGAAGCAGACGCTTGTCGAGGTATCTGCCAAGATCACCGCGTGGTATGTCTCGACGGATTCTTCCCAATCGCAGTATGTGGTGATCCCTTCAAACGGGCGTATCGAAAATGACTTTCTCGACCGGCTGAGCATCTCCTTGGAAAAGGGAGCGGCACCGCCTGCTCTGAGCGGCGCGGGCGTTCCCGCGCCGACGACGGTCACTGGGGGTGTTGGAAACCCATCCGGCGTCTCGGGGACCTCGCCAAATCCTGCGACACCTGCTCCGTCCGGTGCCAATGGGGCCGATCCGCCAAATCCGCCGGTGATGAGTACAGACCCGGCGGTGCTGGCCTCCGAAGTTGCCACTACTCGCCAGGATAGACAGAAAATCGAGCAGCAGGAGCGAAAAACACAAGAGGAAATCTCAACGCTCCAGACGGTCTCGAAAAACCAGAAGTTTTTGCCGAATATCGCAGTCATCCGTACTTCACAAACACCGGTCTTTTCCGCCCCGGACGAAACCTCCTCCATTCTGTTTCGGGCGGACCCGGACGACGAATTCGAGATGGTAGAGGGGAAGGCGGGCTTTGTGGAAGTGAAACTCGAAAACGGCGCCATGGGGTGGGTACGCGTGGAGCAACTGAGACAGCCCTCGGACACCGACGATTCAGCAGATCTCTCTTCCTCCTTCAATACGGCGAACGAACAGATCAAACCATTCGAGGGGGATTGGGGCCAATTGAAGGGAAAACCGACACTGTTTGTGTTCGCCGAGCCTTCTGGAAAGGTCCCATCCGGAACTCTGGGGCAGGCGCAGATGAATTTCGCCAAACAAGTCTTCGTCGAGGGCTATCGGGAGGCCAGCCACACGGATAAGTCTGTGGACGGCGTCGTCGTGGTATTTCTCGGTGAAAAGGGCGGGGTTGCCGCGGCAACTCTTCCGGATATCCGTCGGTGGCGCGAAGGAATGATTCCGGACAAGGACTTCCTCAAACGCTGTTCATTCGATCCTCCCGACTCGTTTCGCGACGCTCCAAAGCAAAACTGAACCTGAAAATCGAACCCGTTTCTTGCGACACGGAAAGCTGTGCGTTTTGGTTCTGATCGTCTCCCGAGAATTTCTCCTGGTGGCACCGAAGGTTTCCCTTACCCACTCCGTACTTCTGTTTGTCACGCACTTCTGGCGGCTTGCAGCCGAAGTGAAAATCTTTTGACGTCGCGCTCGCAAATGCTTGACATGAGCGCCCGCTACTGTATGATTATGCAGGAGAATGCATAATTACGCAGTGAGGCAAATGGGCGCGCAGAAACGATATCGGCAAGGACAAATTTTGAAAATCGTCGCAGGACAGCCTGTGGCGAATCAGGATGAACTCCGCCGCCGGCTTGTCCATTTGGGAATGCGCGTGACGCAAGCCACTCTCTCGCGCGATCTGCGTGAGCTTAAGCTCGTCAAGACGTCCGGCGGATATCGTCCACTGGCGGCCGCCGAAGAAGCCGCACCGTTGCCCAGCTTCGGGCGCGCCTTGCGCGAGTTTCTTCTTGATATCCGCCCCGCGCAGAACATGCTCGTCCTGAAGACTCCTCCGGGGGGAGCGCAGCCGCTGGCAGCAGCCGTTGACGGCGAGCACTGGAAGGAAATTGCGGGGACCCTGGCGGGAGACGACACGGTCCTGCTGATCGCGACGTCCACCAGAGCGCGCGGAGCTATTCAGAGAAGGATGGAGGAAATCCTGCGATGAACGCTCGATCACGGGCCGCCGTGATCGGAGTGACGGGCTATGCAGGATTCGAGTTGGCCCGTATCCTCCTCCGGCATCCCCATTTCGAAACGCCGACGTTCTACTTGCGCGACGGCAAGGCGAGCACGCACTGCCTTACCGAGCTGTTTCCCCAGCTCCGCGGGTGGGGAGAGGCGCCCTGCAAGCCTCTTTCGGTGGACGCCGTGGCCGAAAGCTTGCCGGACGTGGCGTTTCTCTCGACGCCGCACGAGGCTTCTCTGGAAATTGTTCCTGCATTGATGAAGGCGAATCCGAAGATTCGCATTATCGATCTGAGCGGCGCATTCCGGTTTCGCCATGCCGACAAATTTGCTCATTGGTACAAGCTCCCTTCTCCGGACGCCGAGGCCCTTGTCCACGCCGTCTACGGCCTGCCGGAGCTTTACTCGGAGAGTCTGCCCGAGGCGCGACTTGTGGCCAATCCCGGCTGCTATCCCACTTCGGTGATACTTGGCCTGAAGCCGCTGGTCGATGCGGGATGGATCGACCGGTCGCGCGGTATCGTTTGCGACTGCAAATCGGGCGTCACCGGCGCGGGGAAGGAACCGAGGCGGGACACTCACTTTGTCGAGGTAAATGAAAACTTCCACGCGTACGGTTTGTTTTCGCACCGGCATACGCCGGAAGTGAGCGACCATCTCGGTCTCGGGATGAAGGAGTTTTTCTTTACGACGCATCTGCTTCCTGTAGACCGGGGAATTCTCTCGACTCTTTATGCATGGCTCTCTCCGGCGCGGAAGGCGGAGGAAGTGGAAGCTCTTTTCCGCACGTTTTATGCGGGCAAACCGCTGGTGCGCATTTCACCGGCTGGCAAGCAACCGCAACTGCAGCATGTGGCGCATACGAATTTCTGCGATGTCGGATTTGCGCTCGACGAAACGGGCGAGCGGCTCGTGGTGGTGTCCTGCCTCGACAATTTGGGCAAAGGCGCGGCGGGACAAGCGGTACAAAACTGGAATTGGATGCGTGGCTATCCGGAAACGGCAGGATTGATATGAGATATGTGGTGAAGATCGCGGGAGCGCTGCTCGAAAGCGATGAGACCATCCAGGCGTTGGCACGGCAGATCACGGAACTGGCGCGTGCCGGGCACGAATTGCTCGTGATCCACGGGGGGGGAAGAATTTTTACAGCGACACTCGCGCGAATGGGAATCTCCAGCCGCTTCGTCAATGGCCTCCGTGTCACCGACCGAGAGACGCGCGATGCCGCCGTGATGGTTTTTGCCGGACTGCTGAACAAAAAACTAGCGCGCGCTATTTCCCTCGCCGGCCAGCCCGCCGTCGGAATATGTGCCGCGGACGCCGCATGCTTTCTAGCCGAACCGATGCAGGTGGACGAGCGCGAGGGCGGGCTCGGTTTTGTCGGCTATCTGACAGAAGTGAATCTCGACTTTTTGACCGCGCAGTGGAAAGCGGGCATCGTGCCTGTGGCCGCTTGCCTGGGTCTGGGCGCGGATGGCGAGCTCTACAACATCAATGCCGACCACATGGCCGCGGCGGCGGCCGAATTCGTTCACGCCGATCGCCTGATTTTTCTGACCGACGTTGCGGGCGTGCTCGACGGAGAAAAGGTGCTTCGCGTCGTTCGCGGCGGAGAAGTCGAGGATTTGATCCGCCAGAACAAAGTGTCCGGCGGAATGATTCTGAAGCTTGAAGCGGCGAAGCGCGCGCTGGCGGGCGGTGTCTCCGAAGTGCGCATCGTCGGAGGGACGTTGCCGAAGTCGCTGCAACAAGCCGTGCGCGGCACGCGCGGCCCGGGCACGCGCGTCCTGCCCATGCCTCCTTCGTCCATTCGTGCCATGCGAGCATCGGCCTCGCAAGAAGCGCCTTACTAAATGACCGCGAAGAAAAAATCGTCTAAACACGTGGCGAAGAAGCGCGCTGCGTTAGCTTATCGTGGCGGTCCGCGCGCCACCAAGTTTTCCCCGGCTGGAGTGATTGCTGCCGAAGCGCGCCACTTGATGAATACCTATAAGCGCCCGGATATTGTGTTTTTGCGCGGGCGTGGCTGCCGCGTCTACGACGCCGGGGGGCGAGAATATCTGGATTTTCTCGGCGGAATCGCGGTCAACGCTCTTGGTCATGCGCATCCGCGCCTGGTGAAAGTCATTCGGAGGGAGGCGGGACGCGCTATTCACCTTTCCAATCTCTTTCACAACCCCTACCAGGGACCGCTTGCTGAGAAACTGGCCAAATGGTCCGGGCTCGACCGTGTTTTCTTCACGAACAGCGGAGCGGAAGCGATCGAGGGGTCGTTGAAACTCGCGCGAACCTACGCCCATGCAAAGGCGGTAGGTGGTACAGCGAAGAAAACGAGCATTCTGGCACTCGAAAATTCATTCCACGGGCGCACATTCGGCGCCGTCTCGATCACTTACCCGGCGAAATACCGCGAGCCGTTCGAGCCGCTCGTGCCCGGCGTGGAGTTCGTTCGCTGCAATGATGTTGCAGATCTCGAAGCGAAATTCGACGACACCGTTTGTGCAATCGTGATCGAGACGATCCAGGGCGAGGGCGGGATCTTTCCCATTACGCTTGATTTCTGGGAGAAGGCGCGCGCGCTGGCGACCCGGCACGACGCTGCCATGATTGCCGACGAGATCCAGTGCGGGCTGGGGCGCACCGGACGCCATTTCGCTTACCAGAAATTCGACTCCCGTCCGGACATCGTCACCATCGCCAAGCCGCTGGCGGGCGGATTGCCGCTCGGCGCTATTCTGGCCAACGAGCGGTTTGCCGCGGCGTTCTCGCCTGGCATCCACGGAACCACGTTCGGCGGCGGACCGCTCATCTGCGCCGCGGCACTTGAGTTTCTGAATATTGTCGAAGATCGCGGGTTGCTCGATCATATCCGCGAACGGGGCTCCGAGCTTCGCGCAGGGATCGAAACGCTGGCCGAGAGCTTTCCTTTCATCCGCGAAGTGCGCGGCGAAGGATTGATGCTTGGCGTCGATCTGACGATCGAGGGCGCTCCACTTGTGCAGGATGCGCTGAAGCGCGGGTTGATCATCAATTGCACGCACGAGCACATCTTGCGGCTCCTGCCGCCTTACATCATCACGCGTCGCGATATCGCCGAATTTTTCAAGCGCTTCGAGGCCGTTCTTGCGCACGCAAAAAATTCTCAGGGAACACATACGGCAGGCCCTACGCACTCGGAAATGAAATCCGAAGCGGCGTTGGCCGCGACGAGGTGAGCATGAACGCGGTGGCGACAACACTGTCACTCAACAACGATCTTTTGACCGGTATGGAGTTCGGTCCCGCGCGCGTGCGGGACCTGCTTCACCTGGCGACCGACGTAAAAGCTCATCCAGAGCATTTTGCAAAATCCCTCGCGGGACGTCACGTGGCAATGATTTTCGAAAAACCCTCGCTTCGCACACGCGTCTCTTTTGAAGTCGGCGTCACGAGCCTGGGAGGCTCGGTGGTGTTCCTCGATCACTCCGAGAGCCGTCTCGGAGAGCGTGAACCGGTCGCCGACGCGGCCCGTTGTCTGGAGCGTTGGGTGCAGGGAATCGTTGCGAGAACGTTTTCGCAGAAGACAATCGAGCTGTTGGCGGCCGATTCTCGCATTCCTGTGATCAACGCTCTTTCGGACAAGTTTCACCCTTGCCAGGCGTTCTGCGACTTTTTTACGCTGGAGGAACGCTTCGGAAATTTGCGCGGGCTGAAGTTTGCCTATGTAGGCGACGGAAACAACATGTGCCACTCGCTGCTGACGATCGGTTCGCGCCTAGGAGCGCACCTGCGCATTGCGACTCCCGCAGGATATGAACCGGACTCGTCGGTCGTCGCGGAAGCCAGACGTGTAGCCAGGGAAACACGCGCGAAGATTGAAATTTTACGTTCACCTGAAGAAGCCGTCGCTGGCGCACAAGCTGTTTACACGGACGTTTGGGCCAGCATGGGCCAGGAGGACGAAGCAGCGGAACGCGAGAAGATTTTCGTGGGTTACCAGGTAAACGAAGCTCTCTTTTCGCTTGCTGCTTCGGACGCTGTGTTCCTCCACTGTCTTCCGGCGCATCGCGGCCTGGAAGTTACAAACGGTGTCATCGAATCGGAGCGGTCCGCCGTATTCGATCAAGCGGAAAACCGCCTCCACGTCCAAAAAGCAATTTTGCTCACCCTACTTTCCTAAGGAGAAGCCTTTGTCAAAGAAAGTCGTACTCGCTTATTCAGGAGGTTTGGACACCTCCATCATCATTCCATGGCTGAAAGAGAACTATGACGGCTGCGAAGTTATCGCCATGATTGGCGATCTTGGACAGCTCGAAGACTTGGAAGCAGCCCGGAAGAAAGCCTTGGCGACAGGTGCGAGCGCTGCCTATATTGAAGATCTGCGCGAGGAGTTCATCACGGGCTACATCTGGCCGACTCTGCGCGCGGGAGCTGTCTACGAATACAAGTACCTGCTGGGAACTTCTTTTGCCCGACCGCTACTGGCCCAGCGACAAGTCGAGCTCGCGAAGAAAGTCGGCGCGTATGCCGTCGCGCACGGGTGCACCGGCAAGGGAAACGATCAAGTGCGATTCGAGCTGGCCGCGAAGGCGCTCGCGCCCGAACTGAAAATCATCGCGCCCTGGCGCGAGTGGAAAATCAACTCGCGTGAAGAAGCCATTGCCTACGCAAGACAACACAACGTCCCGGTCGACCAAACGCCGAAAAACATTTATAGCCGCGACCGCAATATCTGGCACCTGAGCCATGAAGGCGGCGTTTTGGAAGATCCCGCGAACGCTCCCGAAGAGGCGATGTGGCAGTGGGTTGTTTCGCCGACAAAGGCCCCGGACACTCCGGCAATCGTCGAAATCGGGTTCGAAGCGGGCACGGCGGTTTCGGTGAATGGCCAAAAGCTGGGGCCTCTCGCCTTGCTCGAAAAGCTCAACGAAATTGCGGCAGCGAACGGCGTTGGCCGCACGGAACTCGTCGAAAACCGGCTGGTGGGGATCAAATCGCGCGGCGCCTACGAAACTCCCGGCGGAACCTTGCTTATCACGGCGCATCGCGAACTCGAATCCATCGCCCTCGACCGCGAAACACTCCATTACCAGCAGATGCTCGCTCTGCGTTATGCCGAAATGGTGTATTACGGCATGTGGTTCACGCCGCTTCGTGAATCGCTCGATGGATTCTTCACGCAATCGCAGAAGCGTGTGACAGGCACCGTTGGGCTGACCTTGTGGAAAGGCAATCTTACCGTCGCCTCGCGCAAGTCTCCCTATTCGCTCTATCGTACCAACCTGGCCAGCTTCACGATGACCGGCTACAACCCGAAAGACGCCGAGGGCTTCATTAACCTATTTGCCTTGCCGATCACCGTGCCGCAGGAGACGGCGGCGGAAACCTTGCAGAAGGCCAAGGGCCAGTGAACGCCTTCTTTCTACATCCGCGTCCAACGAGCGCCTTTCCATGAGCGGCGAGCACGGGCAAAAAATGTGGGGCGGGCGTTTTGACCGCGCCCCCGACGCCTCATTCTACGAATTCCAGCGTTCGTGGCAGTTTGACCGGCGCCTGCTGCCGCAGGAACTTGCCCTCGACCGTGCCTGGGCGCGCGCCATCGCCGCGGCGGGAATTCTGACACATGAAGAGGGCCAGAAAATCGTGGCGGCTCTCGATGCCATCGAGGAGCGCGCTAATTCTGACCCTGCGTGGCTCGACTCTTCGGGCGCCGAGGATGTTCACCATTTCGCCGAATCCGCGCTGATCGAAGCTCTTGGTCCGCTGGGCGCAAAACTTCACACCGGCCGCAGCCGCAACGAAATGGTGGCCACCGAATTCCGCATGTACGTGAAGGAGTCTGCGCGGGAGTTGCGTCGAGCCTTGGCGAAGCTCGTCCGCGCCGTTTCTTCACAGGCGGCAAGTCACATCGATTGGCCCATGCCGGGAACGACGCACCTCCAGCACGCTCAGCCGCTCCTGCTAGCTCACTGGCTGCTCGCGCATGGAGAGGCGTTCTTGCGCGATGCCGAACGAGTTGCCACCGCCGCTGCACGGGCAGATTGCTGCCCTCTCGGCTCGGGCGCGCTCGCGGGAAATTCGTTTTCGATCGACCGGGCCTCGCTGGCACGCGACCTGGGATTTTCTAAAATTACGCGCAACAGCCTCGATGCTGTCAGCGATCGCGACTTCGCACTCGAATATCTGTTCGCCCTTGCGGCGCTCGCCATGCATCTTTCGCGTCTGTCAGAGGACATGATTCTTTGGGCCTCTCCGGAGTTCGGCTTCGTCATTTTGCCGGACGAATATTCAACTGGCAGCAGTCTGATGCCACAAAAAAAAAATCCAGACTCGTGGGAGCTGCTTCGCGGCAAGACGGGCCGCATCTACGGCACGCTCACGATGCTCTTCACCATTTGCAAGGGACTGCCCTCCAGCTACCAGCGGGATCTCCAGGAAGACAAAGAGGCTCTGTTTGCCGCGCACGACCAGTCACTCGCTATGGTCCAAATCGCCGCGGCGGCTCTCGCCGCCACACAGTTCTGCCGCGAGAAATTGCTCGCGGGAGCGGAAGATCCGGGACTTGTAGCCACCGAAATGGCTGATTTCCTTGTCACTCGTGGAGTCGCGTTTCGGGAGGCTCACGAAATCGTGGGAAAAGTTCTTCGGGCTGCGGAAAAACAAGGGAAGTCGCTTCGCCAGATGCCTCTCGACGCTTTGAAGGAGTTTTCTCCGGCATTCACACCGGAAATCGCCAAAGCTCTAACGCTCGAAGCCGCTTTGTCCCGGAAAAGTGTTCCCGGCGGCACCGCTCCGGAATCTGTCCGGCAATCTCTAGAAGAATTTCAATCGCGGGTGACGGCACTTGAGGAAAATCCGTGATGCGGTACGTGGTGGTGATTCGTCCAGCACAGGGGAAAGGATGACGGCGACGATTTTACATTCCGATCTGCCCGAAGGATTTTCCTTCGCTTCGACGCATTGTGGCCTGAAAAGGAAGCGGCACGATTTGGGCATTCTGGTTAGCGAAAGGCCGGCGGCAGCCGCAGCTGTTTTCACAACAAATCGTGTGACGGCGGCACCTGTGCGCGTCTCCCGCGAACATCTCCGCAATTCTCGGGGGCGGATGCGCGCGGCGATCGTGAACTCCGGCAATGCAAACTGCTGCACCGGCGCGCGCGGAGAGGCCGCCTCGCGCAAGACGGCAGTCCTGCTCGCCCGCGAGCTCGGTGCCCTGAATGCTTCAGAAGTCTTGGTTTGCTCGACAGGAGTGATTGGCGTCCCGCTCCGTGTTGAAAAAATTCTTCGTGCGATTCCGGGTGTTGTGAAAGCTCGGCGCCAAGAGGCCAGTGCATTTGAGCAGTTCGCCCGCGCGATCATGACCACGGATACGCGCCCAAAATGGTCCGCTGCCCGCTGCCGCATTGGTGGAAAGACAATCCGGATTATTGGCTGCGCAAAAGGATCCGGAATGATCGAGCCGCACATGGCAACGATGTTGGCCTTCCTTGCGACTGATGCCGATATCTCTCCGTCTTTGCTTTCTCGCTCCTTGCGTGATGCCGTAAAGAGAACATTCAATGCGATCACCGTCGATGGCGACAGCTCGACGAACGATACCGTCGCCGTATTCGCCAATGGCTCTTCTGGCGCGAGAAAAATAGCGAGCGCGGGCGCCGACTTCCGCAACTTTTCCTCAGCCTTGGGGGAAGTGTGCCGCGAACTGGCGCTCGCGATCGTCGCCGACGGAGAAGGCGCGCAGCGCGTGATCGAAATCGAAGTGTACGGAGCACCGTCGGATGAAAAAGCGAATGTCGTCGCTCACACGATTGCAAATTCTCCCCTCGTGAAGACGGCTTTCGCAGGCGGCGATCCCAACTGGGGCCGTATCCTAGCCGCCGCAGGGCGCTCCGGCGTCGTTTTCGATCCCGATCGCGCAGATATCAAGATTGCAAATATCGAGGTGTGCAGCCGCGGTCTCGAACGCCACTTCAGTGAACGCGTGTTGCACGCGAAAATGCTGGCGAAGCATGTTCCGGTGTTTGTTCACCTTCATGCGGGCAACGGAAAAGCGCGCGTCTGGACCTGCGATTTTACGAGTGAATACGTCCGCATCAACGCGAGCTATCGCACCTGAAGGCGCAATCGCCGCGCGCCAGCTTCATTTTTTGCCCATACTTTTCCACAGAAACCGTCCGCACCTCCCAATCGCTTCGGCGACTCGTTTGCGACTCTTTTCTCGACTCTTATTGACTGGTAAAACGAGTTGCAGCAAGATGGCCCTGCGCCGCTGATGCGCTCGCTTCAGCCGGGAGTGGCCGGTAGTTTGCTGACCGCCCACGGCCGGGCCCCTGCCTCCTTCAGCCTCGCATCGCGCGCCCCCCGCACGTGGGGCCGCAAGGAGCCATGCCTTGAAGAAACTCTACGTGGGGAATCTCTCGTTCAAAGCAACAGAAGAACAGGTCCAGGCCTTGTTTGCTGAAGTGGGAGCTCAACCCGATTCGCTCATGCTGCTCCGCGACCGCTTCACGGGACAGCCGCGCGGCTTCGGGTTTGCCGAATTTCAAAATGATGCGGAAGCGGAAAAGGCCATTGCCGCTCTCAACGGCAAGGACTTTTTGGGACGCGCCCTCGTGGTAAACGAGGCTCGTCCGCAGCGCGAAGGCGGGGGAGGCGGAGGTGGACGCGGCGGGCACGGTGGAGGAGGAGGCGGTGGAAGGGGAGGGCACGGCGGCGGGCGAGGGGGACGAGGAGGTTACGACCGCGGACGCTAGCAAGACATTCGCATTTATCGAATCGAGGAATTGCCGAGAGACGCCGCAGGGAGAACCCAGAAGCAGGCGTACAGACTAGCCTGTTAGTGCGGTGCGCGTTTCTGCATTGCGCCTGATTCGTTCCTTCGATTTCACAATTCCTTCTGCGAACTCGAAACTCTCAATCGAAGCTCCTCGAATTCCCTTGTCCACGAGTGCCTGTACATCCAGGCTCTGCTCCGCAGTTCCCAGTTCGTTCGCACCCGCATGTAAGGCGGGCACGCGCGGGAGAAATACCGGACAGCAATCGTGGAATGGCTCGGACGAAATATCGTAGGTCCCGATCTTCCGCGCAGTGTCCAGTATCTCAATCTTGTCTGTCCCAATGAGCGGGCGAAACACCGGCAGCTTCGACGCTTTCTCCACCGCTACGAGATTCCGCAAAGTCTGCGAAGCAACTTGGGCCAGGCTATCGCCAGTTACCAGCGCCAATGCTCTTTCCCTCTTCGCGACAATCTCTGCAATTCGCAGCATCATTCTCCGGTAAAGAAGAATGCGAAATTTTTCCGGGGCATAGCGGACGATTTCTCTTTGGATCCCTTCAAAAGGAATGCAGTAAAGCCGCGTTTGGAACTGATAGGGGACCAATTGACGCACCAAATTTCTCGCGACGTGAAGGGAGGAATCGCCCGGTTCGGCGCCCGTTCCGTAGAAATGCACGAAGCTCAAATGCGCCCCGCGCTTCATCATGTGATAGGCGGCCACGGCGGAATCGTATCCGCCGGAAAGGAGGCACGTCATTCGCCCGGCGGTGTTCGCTGGGAGGCCTCCAGGCCCTGGAATCTTCCGCGCGTAGATAAGCGCTGGTCCAGGCGTGATTTCGATGTGGCATGCAAGATCGGGATTGTTCAGTTTTACGCGGACGTCGCGCCCTTCGGCACGGAGTCTTTCCAGCATCACCCGGCCGACGATCGCTTCGATCTCCATGCTCGATTGAGGGAACGACTTATCGCTGCGCTTGGCCCGTATGGCAAACGTGTCGAAAGCGAGGCCTCGCAACTCCTCCCACGCGGCACACACGATGGCTTCCACGCTTCGCTCGGCTGGCCGCGCAATCGCATAATATGCAACTCCAAAGACTCTCTGAATCCGCGAAACAGCCTCGTCCATCGAAGCCGCTTCGCTGAGGTGGACCACAAACCGATCGCCCGGTTTCTCGATGCATGAGACCTGAATACCGCCCAAGGTTCTGCGCAACGCCGCAAAAAGTTTGCCGAGGAAGAAATGGCGGTTTCCTCCCTTGAGCCACAACTCATGATAGTGAACGACGATTGCAGGAGATCTCATTGGAGGCGCAGCGCAGAAGCTGTGCACACTCAAGAGTATAGCAGCGCCTCACACGCCTAAAAAAGTTCAGCTATGAGTTGACCCTAGCGCCCCAGCCGCGTCGAATCAGGTATGGATGATGCAGAAGACTCTAAGGCTGCCCCTTCAAATGGACCCCCGAACCACGACTCGTTCCATCCTGCCGATAACTGACAGGATACGCGAAACACCCGGGAGCGACTTTCACTTGACCGAGGGGGTAGAATCAGCACCAATCTTTCCGGGAAGCCACAGGAAATTCCGGGGGGAGAGCGACCAGAGTATCTGGACGCGCATCCTATTCGTTGGGGCCAGGGCAAGAAGGGGGAAATCATGTGGAACCGGCGCGACTGGGATGAGTTTTTTCGCATTGTAAAAAAGCGTTGGCACACGCAGAGGCCGCCCCGCCCGGTGGACCTGTCCGGGCGCAACCGCTTGACTCCTGCCGAGGGCTACAGCCTTGCGGAGCTGGATGAGGTTGGCCTGAGCATCGAACGGGCTGAATCTCTCGGCCTGCCGGTGGACGCGGGACGCGTGGGGTCCTTCGGCCCGAACGTGGCGACGCTGCGGGAATTTGTGCGCGCTACTCGCACCCGCTATTAGCCAGTTCTCTTCGGTCGCCTTTGCAAGGTTGAACTCATCTAAAGGAACAGCCGCGCGATTGCGCTTTCAGATGGACTCTGCGCATCTGCTCTCCGTTCAAACTTTTGTGCGTCCAATTGAACCAGGAAACCGAACCATAGGGGTGTGCGCCTAATCAACGGCCACGTTTCTAATCCAACTGGAGTTATATCCGTGAGGAACTTTCTTATTGCGCTCGTAGTGCTGCTCATCGCCGCAACGTGCTCCGCGCAACAGCAAATTGCACCTCTCCTGCTCCGCGAACCCACTGCGAATAAGACCGACATTTGTTTCGTCTATGGTGACGACCTTTGGACGGTGAGCCGCTCCGGTGGAGAAGCGGTGCGTCTCACGGCGGCTCCGGGTCTCAAACGCTCTCCTCATTACTCTCCCGACGGCAGATGGATCGCATTTACAGGAGAGTACGACGGCAAAATCAATGTCTATGTTGTCTCTTCCGACGGAGGAACTCCCCGGCGATTGACGTTCAGCAACGGCCCCGACCTAGTTGCGGGATGGACGCCGGACGGCAAGCAAGTTCTTTTCGCCTCCCCTCGCGAAGCTTACGCGTTCGGGATTCAACGTCTCTACACGGTTCCCCTCGACGGGGGATTTCCTACGCGTTTGCCTCTACCACTGGCATTTGACGGCTCCTATTCCCCGGACGCCACGCACATTGCCTATCGCCCAGGCCCTTATCCATGGGGCAATTGGGATCATTATCGCGGCGGCACGGAAACGGCTGTCTGGATCGCCAATCTGGCGGACTCAACCGTTGTGAAAATTCCTCGCGATGATTGGAACGACACGAACCCGATCTGGGTCGGTGATACGGTTTATTTTCTCTCGGACCGAAATGGCCCTTATACGCTCTTCGCATATGACACAAAGACGGGCAAGGCGTCGCAGCTGATTGAAAATCACGGCCTGCCGATCAAATCCGCCTCGGCCGGACCCGGAGCGATCGTCTACGAGCAGTTTGGATCGCTTCATTTGTACGACCTGCAGACTCGCAGCGAGCGTGAGATTCACGTCCACATCAACGCAGATCTGCTGGGCGTGCGGCCTCATTTCGAAAAGGTCCAAAAGCAGATTCAGAATGCCATCATATCGCCAACAGGTGTCCGCGCTGCTTTCGAAGCTCACGGAGAAATTCTTACTGTTCCGGCAGAAAAAGGCGACATTCGGGACCTGACCAATTCCCCAGCCGTGGAAGACCGCGACCCGGCCTGGTCTCCCGACGGAAAGTGGATTGCATACTTCTCAGACGAAAGCGGTGAGTATGCTTTGCACTTGAAGGATCAAAGCGGTCTTGGCGAAACGCGAAAGATCTCGCTCGGCGAGCCTCCTTCCTTCTTCTATCAACCCAAATGGTCTCCGGATAGCAAGAAAATCGCCTATACCGACAAGCGCTTGAACGCCTGGTACGTTGATCTCGACAAACCTGAACCAGTAAAGATCGACACGGATACATACGACGTTCCTCAGCGCAACCTGAATCCTTCCTGGTCGCCCGACAGCCAGTGGATTACCTACACGAAGCTCCTCGAAAACCACCTACGCGCCGTCTTTGTCTACTCGCTCGCAAACGGCAAGACGACGCAAATCACCAACGGCATGAGCGACGCCGAGTACGCTGTTTTCGATAAGAATGGAAAGTACCTTTATTTCACCGCCAGCACAAACATCGGGCCCACGACCGGCTGGCTTGATATGTCCGGCGACATTCTCGATGTAACCCGCAGCGTCTACGTGATCGTGTTGCGCAAGGATCTCCCTTCTCCCCTCGCTCCAGAAAGTGACGAAGAAAAAGTCACAGACCAGGTGAAGCAGGATTCTTCGGCAAAAAGCGATTCTTCTGAGCCTCCGGCCGGCAATACAGCTCAAGGCGCGGATGACAAGAACAAAGAAAAAGGGCTCTCGAAAGAGCCTGCAAAGGTCAGCGTCGATTTCGAGAACATCAGCCAGCGAATTCTCGCTCTCCCCATCCCTGCCAGAAATTACGTCGCCATGTTTGCAGGCAAGACAGGCGAACTGATCCTCGCCGAACAACCGCCCGATGGCGAATCCGAAGGTCCACCTACGTTGCTTGTCACCAGGTTCGATTTGTCCAAGCGCAAAGTCGAGCCGCTCGTCGCCGGCATTCAGACTCTTGATGTCTCCTTCAACGGAGAAAAACTCCTCTACCAGCAGGGCGATGATTGGTTCATCGCCGGCACGGAGCAGCCTGTGAAACCTGGCGATGGGAAGCTAAACCTCGACAGCATGCAAGTCTGGGTGGACCCCCGCGCTGAATGGAAGCAGATGTACGACGAAGTCTGGCGCATCGAGCGCGACTTTTTCTATGATCCGCATTGGCACGGCGCGAATCTTCCCGCGCTCGAAAAGGAATACGCCGCCTATCTTCCTGGCATCGCTACCCGCGACGATCTCAACTATCTCTTTTCGCAAATGCTCGGTGAACTGAACGTCGGCCACATGTTCGTAGGTGGTGGCCACATGCCTGAGATCAGACCTCTTCAAGTCGGGCTCCTCGGTGCGGATTATTTCATTGAAAATGGCCGCTACCGGTTTGCCCGCGTCTACAACGGCGAAAATTGGAATCCTCAGTTGCACGCGCCGCTCACGCAGCCCGGCGTGAACGTCGCCGCCGGGGACTATCTGCTTGCCGTCAATGGACGCGATCTCCGCGGCACGGACAATCTCTACAGTTTCTTTCAGGATACTGCCGGCAGGCAGACTGTGCTTCGCGTGGGGCCAAATCCCGACGGTTCCATGGCGCGTGACGTGACCGTTGTTCCCGTGGAAAGCGAAGATTCTCTCCGCAACCGCGCCTGGATTGAAGACAACCTGCAGGAGGTCACGAAGCTCAGCGGCGGTCGTCTCGCGTACGTCTATTTGCCCAATACGGCAGGCGGCGGACTCACCAACTTCAATCGCTACTATTTCGCACAGTTGGGCCGCCAGGGTGTCGTAATTGATGAGCGCTTCAACACTGGTGGACAGGCCGCCGATTACATCATCCAATATATGCAACGCAAGATTTGGAATTACTGGATGACTCGTGAAGGAGCTGACTTCACTACACCTCTCGCCGGAATTTATGGCCCGAAATCTATGATCACCAACGAATACTCCGGCTCAGGTGGAGACGCTTTGCCATGGTATTTCCGCCACGTCGGGCTGGGCCCGCTCGTCGGGACGAGAACCTGGGGCGGCCTGGTCGGCATTTATGGCTATCCACCACTCATGGACGGCGGCTTCGTCACTGCGCCGCGCGTTGCTTTCTTCAGTACGGACGGCCAGTGGGAGGTCGAAAACCACGGCGTTCAACCCGACGTCCAGGTCGATTTCGATCCGCACGCGTGGCGCGAGGGACACGACCCGCAACTTGAAAAAGCCGTTGAACTGACGCTCCAGCAGTTGGAGAAAAATCCGCCGCAGCCCGTCAAACATCCGCCGTTCCCGAACTATTCGAAATATTCAAGTGTTCACTAGGTTTCCAGTCGCACGAACCGCGGCTGTCGCAGCAACTTTCGATTCTGCGGCAGCCGCATCTCGAATCTCAATTTCCCGTGACTCCCCGCTGATGTAGACTCTCTCGCGCCTGCGGGACCTGGTCTTCATGGCTCTTTTCCCGCACATTTCATTCAGCGAAGGACGTAATCCTATGCCACGCACCCGATTCGCGATTTGTCTGCTGATGATCGTGCTCGGAGCCCTCTGTGCTCGCGCGCAATCTCAGGAGCCCGCCTCGGACCCTTACAAGCCGGTTCTCGACCGCCTCCAATCGATCAGCTCGGTTCCTCTTTCCACCTGGTATATCCACGATGCCGATTTGGCCCACGGCGAAGATCCCTTCCTCGATCCCTCTTCTTGGCAACAGGTAAAGGTCGGTCAAGATTGGCAAGGCTCCCGCTGGCTTCGCCAGTCGCTCGAAGTTCCCGCGCAGCTCAATGGTTATAGCCTCGAAGGCGCCCGTATTTCGCTCGATCTCGACGTCAGCTCCGATCTCGACGTGCAAATCAGCGTTTTCGCCAACGGGTCGATGGTGTCGCGCACCGACGAAGGCGGGCAAGTTCCCATAACGCTCATCGAGAATGCTCAGCCCGGGCAAAAGCTCGTTCTCGCAGTTCGAGTCATCAATTCCGGCGGTGTCAATTGTTGCGGCGGAGTCTCCACGCGCATCGAGCGCGCCGAGCTTCGCATTCAGCCCCCTGTCTCGCGGCCCGGTCCCGCGCTCTTTCGTCTCGAAATTTTGTCCGCCGAGCCGCTCATTGTCGCGTACTCCAACGGCCAGGCGGAACGCCGCAAACAGCTGGATGCAGCCGTCAATGCCATCGATATCCCCGCTCTCTCTCGGGGCGACCAGCAAGCCTTCGACGCCTCTTTACGAGCGGCTCAAAAGCACCTTGATGTCTTGCGCCCCTACATGAGCCAGTTCCGCATTTCCGCCGTAGGAAACAGCCACATAGACATGGCTTGGCTCTGGCCGTGGACCGAAACCGTGGAGGTGGTTCGCGACACGTTCGGCACTGCCCTCGAGTTGATGCGCGAGTATCCCGATTTCAAGTTCACGGCGAGCACGGCGCAGGCCTATGTGTGGATTCAGGAAAAGTATCCGGCCATGTTTCGCGAGATTCAGCAACGCGTAAAGGAAGGCCGCTGGGAGGTCATCGGCGGGATGTGGGTGGAGCCGGACCTTAATATGCCGGACGGCGAGTCGCTCGTTCGCCAGATCCTCTACGGCAAGCGCTATTTCGAGAAGAATTTCGGTGTGAACATCAACATCGGCTGGAATCCCGATTCCTTCGGCTACAACTGGCAATTGCCGCAGATTTATAAGCGTTCCGGGATCGATTATTTCGTCACCCAGAAACTCCTTTGGGCCCACGAGTATACGACCTTTCCCTACCGCCTTTTCTGGTGGGAATCTCCCGATGGCAGCCGCATCCTTACATATTTTCCAAGCAATTACGCCAATTCCATCGACCCGCAAACCATGGCGCACGATGCCGGCTTTTACGGTCCAGGGCTTTGGAAATACGACGGTGGCTCGAACTCTGCTCCTCCCGGCGGGCTCGACACAATGTACTTATATGGCGTCGGCGACCATGGTGGCGGTCCCACGCGCGAGGACCTCGATACTGCTGTGCGCTGGCAGAAAGGGGATCTCGTCTTTCCACAAATTCAGTTCTCGACGGCAGCCGAATATTTTGCCGACCTCGAAAAGCGGAAAGACCAGTTGAAGATCCCCACTTGGGACGGCGAGCTCTATTTTCAATATCACCGCGGCGTACAGACTTCCCAGTCGGAGGAGAAGCGAGAGAATCGCAAGAACGAGGTTCAGATCCTCGAGGCCGAAAGGCTTGCTTCGATCGACACGCTCTATGGAGCCTCCTATCCACAGGAAAGGCTCGACGACTCCTGGCAGAAAATTCTCTTCAACCAGTTTCACGATATCCTTCCCGGCTCCGGGATTCATATCAATTACGTCGACGCCGTTCGGAAGTATGAGGAAGCCGAGCGCGTGGATGGCGACATCATTCGCGGCGTCTTGAATGACCTCGCCTCGCGCGTCGATTCTCCCGGCACAAGTGCTCTTGTCTTCAATCCGCTTTCCTGGCCCCGGACCGAAGATGTCGAAGTCGAGGCGCAATTCTCGAGGCCTGTGAAGAAAATCACCGCGCTCGGCGCCGACGGAAAGCCCTTGCTCTCGGAGATTTTGAGCAACGACCCGCAAACGAACCGCGTCAAACTCCGCATCCTTGCCGAGAATGTTCCTGCTACCGGTTACGAACTGATTCGCCTCGTTCCCGACGCATCTGCCGGGAGACCTTCCATGACGAAGGTGGTGAAAAGGCCTAACGGGCTGCATTTTTTGTCTGCGACACCCGATTCTCTCGAAAACGAATTTATCCGTCTGAAAATCGACCCGAAGACGGGCTGCATCACGAGTCTCTTCGACAAGCGCAGCGGCACGGAATCCCTCGCGGTCCCGGTCGCAAGCGAAGGCTCCCCGGCGGCATCTCCCGATGGGCTTGCTTGTGGCGATTTGCTCCAGGCGTTCGTCGACAAGCCTAAGCATTGGGACGCATGGAACATCGACGCGGACTTTGTGAAGCAACATTGGGACCTGATGCAGGCCGATGAGGTGAAATTGATTGAAAATTCACCGCTGCGCGCGGTCATTCGCGTTCGGCACCATTTTCAGAATTCCACTTTCCTCCAGGACATCACGATGTACGCCGGTGTCCCTCGCGTCGACGTCCACATGCAAGCCGACTGGCACGAGCGCCACATCCTGCTGAAGGTTGCTTTCCCCGTGAGCGTCCACACCGACTACGCAACATTCGAGATTCCCTACGGCACCGTCGAGCGGCCCACCACGCGTCGTACGCCTGCCGAGCAGGCGCAATTCGAAGTTCCCGCGCTCCGCTGGGGCGATATCTCTGATTCGACGCACGGGTTCAGCCTGCTGAACGCCAGCAAGTACGGCTACGACGCAAAGGACAATGTGCTGCGCCTATCCTTGCTCCGCGCGCCCACATGGCCCGACCCCGAGACCGATCAGGGCATGCACAAGTTCACATATTCGCTCTATCCTCACGGAGGGACGTGGCGCGAGGCGCTCACCGTCCAGCACGGCTACGATCTCAACTATCCTTTGCTGGCGGTCGCAACTTTCCCCCACGAAGGCCCATTGCCTCGACAGAAGTCCTTCTTCTGTGCGGAAGAAAACAATGTGGTCGTCACCGCCGTCAAGAAGGATGCGGACGACAACTCCCTGATCCTGCGTTATTACGAGTGGTCGGGCAAGAAAGGCCTCGTGCACATTCGCTTGCCGGAGCCTGCATCTGCCGCGTGGCAAACGAACCTCATGGAGGCCAGTCCCACGCCTCTCACGCTTGATTCTTCTTCAACGGTCGTCGATGTCCCCACGGATCCGTACGAAATCAAGACAGTGAAGATTCAGTTTGTGGGCTCTTCGATTGGTAAGGCAACTTCGCTGCAGCGCGAAGACGCCGATGCCCCTCGTTAGATTTGTGATTGCATGCATCTGCCGACGAATTTAAGGTAGAGAAATCGCTCGAAAATACGGGAGAGCTCAAGGTGAAAAGGAAGATTCGTGTCATTCAATTTGGTGTGGGTCCCATCGGCGCATCCATTGCGCGTTTGGTGCGCGAAAAAGAGGGCGTTGACATTGTCGCTGCCATCGACACCGACCCTTCCAAAGCAGGCCGCGATTTGGGTGAGATTTCCGGAGCGGCCGGAGCCTCTTGGGGAGTCCTGATTTCATCAGACGCAAGCGCCACTCTTAAGAGGCCCGCAGACGTGGTGATCCATTCCACTTCTTCCTACCTGCCCAAAGTAATGAATCAGTTGCTTTCCTGCATCTCGGCCGGCTGCTGCGTTGTCTCTACCTGCGAAGAACTTGCCTATCCATTCCGCAAGTATCCAGAGCTTTCGCAGCAACTCGATTCGGCGGCGCGCGATCAAGGCGTTGCCATCGTCGGTACGGGCGTAAATCCCGGCTTCGTAATGGATAAGCTGGTACTCACACTTTCAGCCGCCTGCCAGCGCGTGGAATTTGCCTCTGCCTCACGCGTGGTCGACGCTTCTAAACGCCGGCTCCCCTTGCAGAAGAAAATCGGGGCCGGGATGACGCCTGAGGAATTTCGACGCGAAGTGGAAGCAGGCGTGATCAAGCACCACGGATTGCCGGAATCCGTCGCCATGGTTGCCGACGGCCTCGGCCTCTCGCTCGATCAAATCTCCGAGACCATCGAGCCGGTCATCGCCGAGCGTCTTGTGAAAACTGATTTCCTTGAAGTCTCGCCGGGGCAGGTGGCAGGCGTTCACCAGCTCGCGCGGGGCACAAGCGCCGGCCACGACCTCATTCGCATGGAACTGAAAATGTATGTCGGAGCTTCGGATCCGGCGGACACGGTCGAATTGCGGGGAACGCCGTCGCTTTCGCTCACGGTCCCCGGCGGCACTCATGGTGACCTTGCCACCGCCGCCGTTGTTGTCAATTCAATTCCGTCAATTCTTGCTGCGCCGGCGGGCCTGCTCACTTCACGTGATTTGCCCCTCAGCTTCTTTCCTGGGGTAGCCGCCAAAAGATGAGGCGCTCCTACCTTTTTCCCAGAAGCGGGCCACGGCCGCATAGTCAGGGTTGTCTTTGGATTGCTCTTTGACGGTGCTATAGACGTGGAATGCTCCTTCTGCGGCCGGAAGCGTCAATCCTTCCTGTTTCGCCAGCTCGAGCGCTAGCCTCAGGTCTTTGTGCATGAGTGCGAGCGGAAAGCTGGCTGCGTACTCCTTTTTAAGCATCATGGGCGCCTTTACGTCGAGCACGGTCGCGCGGCCCATGCTCGACTGCATGACTTCCACCAATTTCTCACCCACAAGTCCCGCACGAGTCACAATCGCCAGCGCTTCAGCAAATGCGTCCACTTCTAGCGCCAGCAACAGGTTCATTGCCAGCTTGATCGTCTGTCCTGCTCCATGCGGCCCGAGCAGGAAGAATTTCTTTCCCAGCGCTGCGAACACCGGCTTCGCGCGCTCAAACACCGGCTCCGGCCCGCCAATCATGAACACCAGTTCCGCCGCACGTGCCCCCCAATCTCCCCCCGTGACGGGCGCATCGAGATAATCCGCCCCACGCTCAGCGCATTCCGTTGCCGTGCGACGCGCTAGCTCCGGCGTCACCGTGCTCGAATCAATTAGAATGCTGCCACGGCGCAGGCCAGCCAAAACCCCGTCCGACCCATGCAAAACGCTCTCGACAGCCTGTGGATCGCTGACAATCATTAGCAGCACATCGGACGCCGATGCAGCTTCGCGCGGATTTGCTGCTAGCCTCGCTCCCGCCTTCACAAGTTCGTCCGCGGCCGACCGCTTCCGGTTCCACACGGTCGTCGGAAAGCCGGCCTTCAGCAAATTCTGCGCCATCGGCTTTCCCATAAGTCCGAGGCCAATCAATCCTGCGGTAATTGCCATAAGCCATCCTCCAGAGGTCAAACATGATAGCCGACCTTTCGGTCCGCTGCGCCTGGAAACACAGCTATAAGATGTCGGCGAATCTAGAAAAAAGAGAAGTGGGGAGAAAAGAACGCTTTGGCTTTGGCTTTGGCTTTGGCTTAGCTTGCAGCCTCACCGATCTGAAGCACGCGGCTGTAGGGTATTTCCACGCGCATCATCTTTTCCTTGCCGCCTTGGGAAAACCTTTCTTCAATCGAGATCGACTCACCCGAGTCTTCGACGAGAACTCCCACCGCACTCAAGTGAATGTCGCCAGCCCGATAGCTGGCTTCTACTCGTTTTCCCACAAGCGATTTGAACCGTTGCATGACCCTCCAGAGTCAAGGGCACCTAAGAATCGGTCAATGGTACCACGGTTTTATATACCCTTCTTGTAATTTAGTATTCTGTGTATCACAGAATAAATGAAATTGCTGTGGAAAACCGCTACTCGATTAGAGAAAACTCCACGCGGTGCCGGAATGGGTCAATCCGTTCGGCCCTAACCCGCAGCAGTTTTCCCAAATGAAACACTTTCCGCCCCGAACCGTCGCGCCCGGCCCGTCGCGGCTCAGCGACGATGGAATGCTCGCGCTCGTTGAAGAAGCAACGCTGACCGGTGAATTCCTCGATCCTGTCGATTCCCACGAGCCCTTCGACAAAGATGTCCACTAGTTCTACGAAGAACCCGAACTTCTGCACGGAAATGATCAGTGCTTCAAATTCGTCTCCTAACCGGGACTCCATAAATTGCGCTGTCTTCCAATCCATCAATTCCCGCTCTGCGCCATCCGCACGCCGCTCCGCCTCCGAACTTTCGGCCGCAACTTCCTGCAGCTCGGTTCGCGGGTAAGGCCCGAGAGTAGCGATCGGCCTTTTTTCGCTTGGTCGCTTCGTCGAAGGAGGAGGTTGGAATGCTCCCGGATTTTCGAGCGCCCATTTCAGTGCGCGGTGGACAATCAGGTCCGGGTAGCGCCGAATGGGAGAGGTGAAGTGTGTATATTCCTGAGCCGCCAGAGCAAAATGGCCGAGCGGATCGGCCGCATATCGCGCCTGCTTCAAAGATCGCAGCATCAGGTAAGACAGGATGCGCTCTTCGGGCTTCCCGGCGATCTTCGCTGTCAGCCGCTGGTAATGCTGCGGCCTGATATCGACTTCTTCTGAGGTTGGCAGCGCCACCGTCATCGGCCGCATCTTCCCGCGCGCCGCTTTTGCGCCCCGAGCCATTGGACGAACGTGCCCATGCCGCACTGCGATGCGGCGCTCCTCCAGGTCGTCTACGCCGAGCGAATAACCGAAGGCATGCGCCATCTCCTCGAATTCAAGCACCTTCTTCACGTCCGGTTTTTCGTGAACGCGGTGCAGCGAAGCGATGGCCCGGCTTTCCAAGTATTCCGCCACCGCCTCATTCGCCGCCAGCATGAATTCCTCAATGATCCGGTGCGCGATATTTCGCTCGCTCCTCCCGATGTTGACCATCCGCCCGTCCGCATCGAATTCAATCACCGGCTCCGGAAGGTCGAAATCAATCGAGCCTCGTTCCATTCGACGGCGGTTCAGAATCAGCGCCAGCTCCTTCATCCGCTGAAATTCAGGAACGAGCGATTCATACTGCCCGCTCGTTTCCGCGTCTCCCTCAAGAATCTTGTTCACCTTCGTATAGGTCATTCGTTCCGCGGAGCGGATCACTCCGGCGGCGAATTCCGAGCGCGTCGTCTTTCCTTTCGCGTCAATCTCCATGATGGCGCTCATCACCAATCGGTCCACTCGGGGATTCAGTGAACAAATTCCATTCGACAGCTCTTCGGGCAGCATCGGCACGGCCCGGTTGGGAAAATAGACGCTTGTGCCTCGCAGTCGCGCCTCCCGGTCGAGCGCCGAATTTCGTGCCACGTAATGCGCCACGTCCGCTATGTGCACCTGCAGTTCAAAACTCCCATCGGGATGGGATGCGACGTACACCGCGTCGTCAAAATCGCGAGCCGTCTCTCCGTCGATCGTCACAATCGGCAAATGCCGGAAGTCTCGTCTCCCGCGCGACACCGATTCCTCCACCTGTTGTGGCGCGTTTCTTGCGGCGGATGCCGCTTCCGCGGGAAACACATGGGGCAGGTGATGCTTCCGAATTATGATCTCCACATCGACGCCGATCTCTCCTGGCCGCCCGAGAATCTCCACTACGCGCCCCACCGGCGCGATTCCGCCTTTTGGATATCGCTTGATTTCCACGTTCACAACCGCGCCATCGAGTTCCGGCAATCGCGTTCGCGAGCTGGCTTTCGCGCCGTGGGCGAGCGTCGCATGTACCTTTTCGTGCAGGATTGGTGTCAACTCCTCTCCCGGCGGAATCACAATTTCGTGGACGATGCGTGAGTCGTAAGGGAGCACTGAATTCCCGTGCGGTCCATAGCGAAATAGGCCGACAATCGTGGGGTTCTCGCGTTCCACCACCCGCACGATGCGGCCTTCCGCTCTCCCGTCTGCTCTTCGGCGGACGATACGCGCTAGCACGCGGTCGCCGTGCATCGCGTCTTCCACTCCATCGCGCCCGATGAACAAATCGCCGTCCACGCCCGGCACTGGCGCGTTCGGAACCAGAAAGCCATAGCCCTCCCGGTGCGCCACGAACCTTCCCTCAATCAAGTCCCGGTCGCGGTTGTGAAATTTTCTCTCCGCATCGGCCGTCGCCGCTTTCACAACCGGATCAGCGGCATCCTTCTTCGCAGGTCCAGCGTGCGGTCCGCTTGCCAGCCGGTAACGGCCGCCATGGATCTCTTCGATTTCTTTCCGCTTCAAGAGCTTCTTGATTACGCGTGGCAAATAGCGCCGCCCGGAATGCTTCAGTTCCATTCCATGCGCAATTTCACGTATGCTGGCGGGCTTGGCAAGGGTTGAGAGATATGCGAGCAGTTGTTCAGGAGTGACGGGCGGTTCGGGCGAATCGTCCTCACGCCTCCGGTGCCGGGGAGGCTTCACGTTTGCTCCTTCGCTATTCCACACAGGCTAGCGGATTTCGCGCACTCAGGCAAAGAACACGTGCAAAAGAAACCATCAGCCCGTCTCATGGTTGGTCGGGTAACTCCGGGGCCGAATCCTCTGGGAACTTTACGATCACGATTTTTCCATCCGGTTCTCTCTCGAGCTCCGGCGCGTAGTCGCCTAGCAGTTCACGCCTCCACCAAAGGCCGGTCTCTCCTTTTGTCTTCCAATCGGTAAACCAGTATTGATAAATCACGGCGCGCATTTGTTGTGGCGGATTATCATCGAAAGGGTCGGACGCAAATAATTCGAGCACGTCCGGATCCTGTGTCAGCAGGCGCTCCTCGGTGTACACGACGAACCGGTACTGTCGCCAAGAGCCGAGCGAGGCGAACCACAGGTTCCACTCGAACCGTGGCTGATATGGCGCGTAAATTCCGGGAGCCTTTGCCGGATCCTGCGGCTTGTAGCGGAACGGAAAGGCTATCCACGTTTTCCCACCGTCGCGCGAGCCCTGAAATTCGATTTCATATCGCTCGTGGGTCATCACCGCAAACAGCCCGTATCGGTCCGCCACGCGAAACGGCTCCAGCAGTCGAACCGGTTCTTGCGGAAGAGGCGCGTCCGGCAGAAACATCCAAATCAATTGCGTCGCAGAAGCATAGAAGAGCCATCCAAGAAAAATTCCCGCCGTCACCATCCCGGCAATCGAAAATGCCCGCGAACCACGCTCCCGCCAGGCTCTTTCCTTCCGCTCTTCCTGGCCAAGTGTCGCTTCAGCCACCGGCGGTGAGATCCAAACTCGAATTTGCTTGGGCACCCATCGCTCAAACACCTGATCGTCCAGCAAGAGAAAACCTAGGAATAGAACGATGTAATTCAGAAATGCATAGTTCGCTGAAAGGATGATGCTCACTTGCATCGGTGTGACGATGCAAAAGCAGATGATCTTGAACCGCCGCGGCAGAAACAACATCCACACAAGGGCCAGCTCCACCACCAGCACTAGAACAGTCACCGACGCGTGAAATCCGTGTGGTAAATGCTGGACGTACCATCCGATCCAGTCTGGCAATGGACAGTTCTGATAGTAGTCGTCCATCGCCGTCAAATGCCGCCACGACTGATCGCCGCTCGCCAGCTTCACAACGCCTGATTCGAAGTAGATGCGAAACCATTCCCACCGCAGCAGAAAAAGGCTCGCGCGTGATGGGGCGTGAGCGATGCCAAGCCCCGGCCGCAGCCCGGGCGGCACGAAAAACAGAGAAATAAATCCAGCCTCCAGAAGCATTCCGTCCGACTGATAGCTCGCAAAATCCTGCGCCACAGCGATGAAGGAAAGGAAACAGAGAAAACAGATCAGGAGGGAAGCGCGCGGCAGGACATTCAGGAAAACCAGAACCGAAGCGATCAGTCCAACCCAGCAAACCACCGTCAGCGCCCGGTCGCTCGTTCCCAGCCAAAAAACCGTCGGCGCGTACCAAAACCGCAGGGAATGCAACACACCTTCGACTGCCTTCAAATAATCGCGCGCTGGCAGGATTCCGTCCGGGCCGATCAAACCCTTCGCTTGAAAATAGAAGGAATAAAAGACCGAAAAGTAAATGAATCCGAGAGCACGCACAAAAATCCACCGCGCCCACAAATGGCGCGAAACTGCTGGAGCGCCCGCGGCATCGCCGGATTCCAGGAGCCAGCGCAATGCCGCAACCAATCGGCCCATCATGATGGGTGGATTATACCGGGTGCAGAAGGTCTCGCGGCCAAATGCGTTTCCGCCCTGTCGAAGCGAACGTCTAGCGCGGTTGCTTCGAGTGGATGGGCGGCTCGAAGCGGATCGGTCGCGGCGCCGGAGGGATCGAATTCAGTTGTTCTCGCCCTTCCACAAGGCCGATGAAAAAGTCCTGTACGTTGAAATGGATTCCGTTGCGCCGGCTTTCGACCGCCGTCGACCGCCTAGCGAACTCCCGCGCCCGCACGTATCTCCCCTCGGAAGTCAGGAACCTCGCTTTCTGCGTGTCAGCCATATAGGGCAGCAGCACCTCGTTGAAGATCTGCCGGCTGAGCACCTCGTCGCGAAGGTGGAACATTACTTCCACCCGCTCGTAAATGTTGCGGTGCATCCAGTCAGCGCTGCCCAGGTATAGCTCCGTTTTTCCGCCATTGCCGAACATGAAAATTCTGCTGTGTTCCAAAAACCGCCCGATGATGCTTCGCACGTGGATTTGAGAACTGACTCCACGCACCCCCGGACGCAGAGCGCACTGCCCGCGCACGATCAGCTCGATTTTCACTCCTGCCCCCGACGCACGGTAGAGCGCCTGAATGATCCTTTCGTCCAGCAACGCGTTGACTTTCGCAACGATAAATGCGGGCCTGCCGGCTTTTGCGTGCGCCGTTTCCCGGTCGATCAGTGCGGAGCAACTCTTCCCCAGATTCAGCGGCGCAACGAACAGGGGCGAATACTGCGGGCGTTCGGAATACGCCGTCAAGTAGTTGAATACGTGGTGCACCGAAGAAGTCACGCGAGTGTTGCTCGTCAAAAGGCTGAGGTCGGTGTAGAACCGCGCCGTCGATGGATTGTAATTCCCTGTTCCCAGGTGCGCGTAGCGACGGATTTGTCCGTCCGCCTCGCGCCTCGCCACGAGCGCAAGCTTGCAGTGCGTCTTCAACCCTACGACACCGTGAAACACTTGCACGCCTGCTTCCTGCAGGTTGCGTGCCCAGCGAATGTTTGAAGCTTCATCGAACCGCGCCTTCAATTCGACGACAACGGCCACTTCTTTCCGCGCCGCCGCATCGATCAGAGCCCGGACGATCGGCGAATTCTCACTCGTCCGGTAGAGCGTCTGCTTGATCGACAGCACGTCCGGGTCCTGCGCGGCGCTTTCGATGAACCGCACCACTGCCGAATACGAATCATACGGGTGGTGCAGCAGCACGTCACGCTTTCGGACTAGATCGAAGATCGAAGCTGCCCCTGGTTTGAGAGCTAATTCGCGCGGGATGAATGGCGGGTACTTCAAATCCGGCCGCGGCGTCAGTTCGTAGAGATTGAAAAGCCGCGAAAGGTTTACAGGCCCGTTTGCATGAAATACCTGCCAGGGAGCCAGCCGGAAGTTCGCCACCAGCCGCTCCGTGATTTCCAAATGTGCGCCCGCCGCTATCTCCAGGCGCACAGCGGAACCCTTGCGTCTCCGGTGGAGCTGCGTATCGACGCTCTCCAGGATGCTGCGTGTCTCTTCTTCCTCAAGGTATAAGTTGCTGTTGCGCGTCACACGAAAGGCCGCTGCCGACAAAATCTCGTAGCCGTGGTACAGCCGCTCGGCAAATGCGTGAACCACATCGTGCAAGTAGACATATTCCACACGCCCTTCGACCGATGGCAGGCGCACTAGACGTGGCAACGCCCGCGGAACCGTAACCACGCCCAGATAGGTCTGCGATCCCCTCTTCTTTCGCCGTACGAGAAACGCCAGGCAGAGCGCTTTGTTAATTACGTGCGGGAAGGGATGTGCGGGATCAACTGTCACGGGCGTCAACAGCGGTTCAACCGTCCTTCCGTAGAACTCTTCTATGTAAGCTCTGGCTTCGGGCCTCAATTCCGCAAGGCTCAGCAAGTGGATCGATTCCGCTGCAAGTGCAGGGATCAGTTCATCCGACCAGCACGCGTATTGGTCTTTCACAAATCGGTGGATTCGCTCGGCCAACCCATCGAGAACTTCCTGGGGACCTAGCCCGTCGGGGCCCCGCTCTCCCGTCCCTTGTTCTACCTGCTGCAAGATCCCGGCTACACGAACCTCCACGAACTCATCCAGGTTGCTCGCGGTGATAGCGAGAAATTTCACGCGCTCTAGAAGAGGATTCTCTGGATCGCGCGCCTCTTCCAGGACGCGCTCGTTGAACTGCAACCAGGAGAAATGGCGGTTGAAGTATAGGTGCGGGTCGGCCAAGTTGATGCGTGCCATTTTCGCCTCCAAGGGGGAACGGAGGCTACCACGCCTCTGTTAAGGACATGTTACTGATTTTTCAGAGTTAAGCCCCTTCGGGCAGGGTGCAGACCGAGGATGGCCTGCTATTCCAAGCATCGATGTTTTGAATCGAAGCCATCCGTACTTTTAATTGACCGCCGTGAGAACCTCGCGATACCCTACGCGTTTACATTGGCGACTGGGCTGCTGCTGCGCCTGCGGCAAATAGCTTCTGGGGATCTGGACACTTCGAACAGAGGAGATTCATGTCGAACGAACTTCGCAATTTTTTGACGCTGTCCTACGATGAGCTCGAAGAGCTCAACCTGCACGCCAAGCAGCAAAGGAAGGATCGCGTCCCCGCCCATAAAATTCAGGAAGAGCGCGTCAAGTACCTCACGGGCGAAAAACGGATCAAGGCAGTCACGGTTCTCTTCAGCGACCTCGAAGGCCGCTTGCACATGCTCGACTACGACAAAAAATTCCTCATCAAGAGCTGGGACAACCTCACCTTCGATGGTTCCTCGATCCGCGGTTTCACTGCCCAGCGCGAAAGCGACCTTCGTCTTGCCATCGACTGGGGCGCTTTCTATTGGGGCCCTGCCGACATTTTTGGCGCGGGGAAAGTTCTCGTCTTCGGCGAAGTGATCGACAAGGATGGCTCTCCTTACAGCGCCGATATTCGTGGGGCGCTCAAGGGATTCGCCGAAGCACAGTTCAAGAAGGAAGGCTATACGCTCAATGCCGCCAACGAAATTGAAGGATTTCTCTTCAAAGGCGTCGATGCCGAGCGCCACTTCTACGAAACCGGAAGGTTCGAGTATGTCAACACTGGCGGATACTACCACTCCCTGCCCGGCGATTTGCTTCGCACATTTATCGACACCACCGCCGAAGTCCAGCGTGCCATGGGTTTCCAGAATGAAAAGGATCATCCCGAAGTCGCCCCCTCGCAATTCGAAATCAATTACGGCTATGGCGAGGTAGTCGCTGCCGCCGACCAGATTCAGTTGTACAAGCTCATTTGCCGCCAGGTCGCCACGAAGATGGGTCTAACAGCCAGCTTCCTGCCCAAACCGGTCGTCGGTGTCAATGGCAACGGCATGCACACCAACGTCTCTATCAGCAAGGGCGGCAAGAACCTTTTCTGGGACCCGAAGGGTGAAGAGAAATTGAGCAAGTTCGGCTGGTCTTTCCTCGACCGCATTCTCACGCACGGCAACGACATCTGCCTGCTTCTCAATGCTAGCGTCAACGCCTACCGCCGCCTCGATCCGCACTTCGAAGCGCCCAATCAGATCAAGGCTTCCGCCGTCGATCGCGGTTCGATGATTCGCGTCCCCATCGGAAATGAAAAGAGCATGCGCGTCGAAGTTCGGTCGGTAGCTCCGGATGCCAACCCCTACCTCGTAATGCTCGGCATTTTTAAGACGGGAGTCGAGGGCGAGACGGCGAAGATCAAGAACCTTCGCCAAGCGGAACGCTATCTGCCGGACAATATTTACATAGCGCTCGAAAATTTTCGGAAGTCGGACTGGACGACGAAGCTGCTCGGCGAGGACGTGAAGGCTCGCTACGCTGACCTTAAGCAGGGAGCCGCCGATCGTTGCCCGCGCCTGCTCGGCACGATCGTGAAAGCTCCCGAAGTGCAATACCACCACGAAGTTTACAACCAGTTCCTCTGGAATCTCTTCTAGGTTCCGTTGCTCCCTGGCTGCGTCCCGGCGGACCTTGGAGGTCGCCGGGACGTTTTTTTGAGTCGAAAATTTCGGGATTTCCCGGGTCAGCCTCCTCCGTTAGTCATTCGCCGGCCCCAAAACTTCGTCCACGCTTCGCGCAACTATCTCAACGCGCGAAGATCCTTCCTCCGTGAGAGTAATTCTTCCTTGCCTCGCTTCTATCTTCGAAATCGTCTTCCACGACGGTGGTACTTTGGCTGCGAACAGGACATACGGTATCGTCCGTTTTCCTGACGCAGGCAGGCAAATCACCCTCGGGACTCCGAACAGTCTTCCTGCAAATACCGATTCCCGCATCCCCTCCGGCGTAGGCGTCGTTCCAAATTCCAATCCCCGCGCTTGCGTAGTCCCATTCCACGGCGCCGCCTTGCGCACGCAGTTTTCCTCCCATATCGCAACCCACGGATAGTCCGACGTCCGGAAGCAATAGCCGAAGACTTGCCCAATTCTCCAGTTCAACACGGCCACATACGCAATCGGCGCGTTCTCATCAAGGAGAACTGTTGCGACAAATCCCCGGCCGTCCTCCGCGAAAGGTTTCGAGATGTCATGCTGTCCTCCCTTGCAAGACGGAGCAAGCGGCCACGTGAAATCCTGGTTCACCGGGAGAGCTGGCCGACCCTCATATTCATAGGGTCCCGTCCGGCTGCGCGCCGCGGGCATCAGGCATACTCCTTCGTCTTTTCTCAAAAATGGCGGGCCAACGGTCACGTGTTGGATCCATTGAATGAAACGGTCCATCTTCTGCTGATTTGTCACGGTCTCCACCACATATGCCGCGGTTTCGCCCTCGTAAATCGTCACTTCTCGTTCAAATCCTAAGCGTGCGACCGGTGCCCGCGCAGTCAGCTTCAGTCGCGCCGCCCCATTTAACGCTTTCCGGCTTCTGACGATCCATCGTCGCGACGGGAGCTCTCCATGCAGCGGAAGTCCCGCTTTCGTCTCCTCCTTCGAGGGGACCCCAAAATAATCGAGGCAAATCACATGTCCCATATACCCCGCCAGGTAAGGACCTTCGGGCGGCGGACTATATAGCTGGGCATGTTTCTTGGCGGAATACTCGTAAGGCTCGATCGTCTTCCAGGGCGTCTCCCAAAGAAAGTTTGGCGAATCTCCTTCCTCGCCATGCGCCACGGCAGACGCCAAGTGGCCGCCCCCAAGCAACCAGTGCAGCGTCAGCGCCCCGCTCGAAATCGAAGCGGCATGACGTCCGCGCCATCGAATTGTTCTGCAGGAAAGTCCCTTTCCGTTTTTCATCTCGTCTCACATTCCTCAGAAAGTATTGCGTGGATTCTTCAGGATCCGTGCGGCGCTCCTGTACCACTGCTGGAAAATGCCATCCCTCCCGCAGGGATCAGCATTCCTCCATCCACCAGCAAATACGCGCCGGTAATGAACGATGCGGCATCGCTTGCAAGAAAGGCTACGGCCTCCGCCACCTCATTAGGCTTTCCGATTCGTCCCAACGCATGCGAACGGTTGCAGGCTTCCTGCACTCCTTTCGGATCGGGGCAAATTTCAATCGAATGGCGAAGCATCGGTGTATCGATTGCACCGGGAAGAACGCAATTCGCACGGATGTTCTTTGGCGCATAATCGAGCGCCACGGCGCGAACCAGCCCCAAAATTCCGTGCTTCGCGGTGACATATGCGGCCGAATTTGGCAGCGCCGTGATCGATTGCACCGAACCCACCGCCACGATCGATCCTCCTCCACGTTGTAGCATGTAGGGAATCACGTTTCGGCAGAGCAAGTAGAAGCTCTTCAGATTCACCGCCATCACTTCATCCCACAGCGCTTCTTCCGTGCCGACCACGTCCCCGTATCTCTGAATGCCCGCGCAGCTCGCGAGCATGTCCACTCCGCCAAAATCCTTTGCGGCTGCCGAAATCGCTTCTTCTACTTGCACTGCGACGCTCACGTCGCATGGGTAGAGCCTCGCTTTCGCTCCCGCGTTGACGAGAAGAGCCGCAACTTCGGCTCCCTTTTTTTCGTCACGGTCAACCAGAGCAACCGTCGCCCCTAGCTCACCGAATTTTCGCGCCACGACCTCGCCAATTCCCATGGCGGCTCCGGTGACGACCGCGACTTTCTCTTGAAACGTTGAGTCCATGTTTTCTTCGGCCTGTCTTATTTCGTTTTCATCCTTGTGCAAATGTCCAGGAAGGGCCCGTTTGCAGTCCTCCAAGGTAGTGGCGGCCTGCTTTCAGGTCAATAGCGACAAATCGCCGTATGGCACGTTGATTTTGTCTTCTTGAGAATTCCGAACGCCAACGCGTTCACGCTTTCTCGACACTCGATTCACATTGGCGTAACAAGTCCGCTTTCGACAGATGCCCCTTTTCCTTTAAGTCACAGAATATTTACACAAGGTTTCGCTTCCGGTAGCTTTTTGAATCCAGTCTCTTCTCGCTGGCCCACGAGCACCCGGGGATTTCCTTTCCAAGGCAGCCATCGCTTGTCCCGAATCCTGATTGCAGACGAAGAGAGAGCGCTGCCGGAGCGGCTGCGTGACGAGTTTGAGGTGCACGGCCTCCAGGTTCTCGAATTCCGCTCCTCGGCTTCTCTTGGTCTTGAAGATATCGTCCAAGTTCACCCGGATCTACTTATTATTGACCGCAGTCTCCCGGGCGCGTTGGCCTTCGAGCTTTGCAAATCCGCTCGCGGCGACTCCCGTCTTGACCACCTTCCGATCATTATGACCGGCGCGGGGGACGAAGCCGACCGCGTCATCGCTCTCGAACTTGGCGCCGACGATTATCTCAACAAACCTTATAGCTATCGTGAGCTGCTCGCCCGCGTCCGCGCCCTTCTGCGACGCGTAGAATTCACGATTGGAGCTCACCGCTTGATCGAAATCGGCGACCTGCGTATCGACCCATCTTCTTACCAGGTGACTCGTGAAGGCAAAATCATCCATCTCACCACCCTCGAATTCCGCCTGTTGCATTTTCTGGCCTCTCAGCCGAATCGCATGTTTTCCCGCGATCAATTGCTCGAACACGTTTGGGGGACCAGGCAAGTCGTCATTCGCCGCAACGTGGACACCCATATCAGCCGATTACGAAAGCGAATCGAACTGAACCCCGACGCACCTGTGCACCTGAAAAGCCTTCGTGGGGTGGGCTATATGTTTGAAGTTCGCGAAAATTGAACCTGGATTCGTCGATGGCTTTGCGTTTTGATTGACGCAACCTTCATCCGCAGGTACGATAGCGGCGCTTTTAACGGAGGGACTCCATGGCCAAGAAAGACAAGCTCACCCAAGCCGCTGAGTCGATCGGCGCAGTCGTCGGCAGAGCCGAAGGCACGGCGAAAAAAGTCGCCAAAGCGGGCGAGCAGGCCGCCAAGAAAGCCGCCAAGGCTAGTTCCGTCGCTAAGAAGGAATTGGCCGTAATCAGCAAGCAAGTCGAATCTCTCCGCAAGCAACTCTACAAGACCACGAAGAAGCTGCAAAAAGCCCTGCGCTAGCTCTCCGCTCGCAGGACTTCCTGCATTCCGTGAAACTCGCTATCTGCAGCTTGACCAGCATGTTATAGTTGCCAAGGCAACTCCCTACCTGTGACCGGAATCGGTCTCTACCCCAAGCAACCATTTTACCACCGCAAGGCTCTTACTCTCCGAGAGTGTAGTTGCTAAGGCAATCACTCTGAGTGTCTCCCTGGAACCAGTGGAAATGCCAAAGGGGGAGAGTAATTGATGTTTCGCGTGTTTCCAATTGACGTGGCAGAGGTTGTTTTCTCGTGGATTCCGATGGCGTCGGCGCTGCCCAAGACAGCTTCCAGCTCATATGCGCCGGAACTTGTCCTCTCCTGTCTGCACGCGCCTTTCTCGTCGTCCACTCTTAGCAGCGACTCTTCGAGAAAGGAACCCGAGTGTGAATACCGGTTTCAATAGCGATTACGGCGGATGTCTTGCCAGCGATAAGAAACGCGAATCCTCGCAGACCCTCTCCTTCTAGAGAGGCGCGTGATTCTCGGCGTCTTTGCTCTCTTGATTTGTCGTGCCGGCCCGTCGAGATGCTCTCTCAGCGCGGGCGTGTATCTCCACCTTCTTCTCAAAATGGCCTGGTAGCCGATTTCAAAAGATCAGGCTGCGGCCGACGAGAAAGACCTGGGCCTTTTCTCGCGAACTGCCATACAATTTGTATGGCAACTATTTTTACCTCTGAAGTCGCTGTGCGCATGACCAGATGAGTAAGCCAAAGCCGCCACAAGAACCTCCGAGCAGCTTGAAGAGCCATGCAGGTTTTTGGCTGCGTTTCGTTTCCAACCACGCCTCGCACGCCTTTGCCGAAAAGCTTCGCGCCAGCGGCGTAACTCCCGCCGAGTGGGTAGTCTTGCGCGAAATGTTTGACGCCGAACTGCGAGAGATTTTCGACGGGGCCACGACAGCTCCGAGCGAAATTGCTCAGATAATCGGCATGACGCGCGGCGCCGTCTCTCGGCTCATCGACCGGCTTCTCCGAAAAAAGCTCGTCACTCGCAAAGTATCCAGTGAAGACCACCGTTATCAGGAGATTCGATTAACGCCCGCGGGCTTGCAACTTGTGCCCACTCTGGCTTCCGTCGCGGATGAAAGCGACCGCGAATTCTTCTCCTGCCTCTCGGAGCGCGAACGCAAGAAGCTCGTCGAGATGTTCAAGAGGCTGGCTCAGGCCAACAATTTGAGCAAGTTCCCCATCGAATAGCCCAACGCGCGTCCTCCTGGAGGCTTGCGCAGTCCTCCCACAATGGAAGTACAATGCGTCGCAGGGGGAGTCCGCCGTGCCGACCCGCGCATTGCTTTCTGTGGACACGTTTCTTCTCCGGAAGATCCATGATTCCATCGGCCGCGGGCCGGTGCAGTTCCGTTTGGCCGGCAATGGCGCTATGTGGCCGTTGGCAATTGATGCCCCAATCCAGGTCGTCATCGCGGACAGACGTACGCTCTCAGAGCTTCTCTTCAATCCCGAATTGGCCTTCGGCGACGCGTATTCGGACGGACGCATTGAAGTTCGCGGTGATTTGACCCGGCTAATCGAGATCATCCTTCGCTCCCAACTGGAAGCCGGGCAGACCCCTTGGCTTTCGCGCCTTTGGAATTCGTGGCTCGACCTCGTGCAGGCCAACACCGTCAAAGGCTCGCACCGGAATATTCATCGTCACTATGATCTGAGCGCCAATTTCTACAAACTCTGGCTCGACTCAAGGATGATCTATACCTGCGCCTATTTTCCCGATCCATCCGTTTCCCTGGAAGCAGCGCAAGTTGCGAAAATGGAGCACGTCTGCCGGAAGCTCTGCCTGCGGCCCGACGAGACCGTTGTAGAAGCCGGCTGCGGTTGGGGTGCGCTTGCTCTTTGGATGGCCAGCCACTACGGCGTCAGAGTCCGCTCGTTCAATATCTCCCACGAGCAGATTCTTTTCGCCCGCGACCGCGCCCGGCAGGAAGGCCTCTCTGACCGCATCGAATTCGTCGAAGACGACTATCGCAACATCTCCGGCCGCTACGATGCTTTCGTCTCCGTTGGAATGCTCGAACACGTCGGGCCCGAGCATTATCAGGAGTTCGGCACCATCATTCACCGTGCGATCGGCAATTCTGGCCGCGGCCTGGTTCACTTCATCGGAAAAAACCAACCGCTTCCGTTCAGTCCCTGGATTCGCAAGCGCATCTTTCCCGGCGCGTACGCGCCTGCTTTGCGGCAGGTGATGGACGTCTTCGAGCCCTTCAATTTCTCCGTCCTTGATGTCGAAAATCTCCGCCCTCACTACGCTCGAACTGTCGAACACTGGCTCAGCCAGTTCGAGCGTTCATCGAACAAGGTTTCGGCGATGTTCGACTCTGAATTCGTCCGGGCTTGGCGCCTGTATCTATGCGGATCCATCGCCTCGTTTCGCGTCGGAAACCTGCAATTATTCCAAGTCCTTTTTGCTGGTTCCCAATGTAGCTCCGTCCCCTGGACTCGCGCCCACATGTACGCGGACGATCGCTCGGAAGAAAAGCAAGCGGCATGGATTCAGTCGGCATCCTGATCGCTGGTGGCGGGCCCGCGGGCTCTTCCTGCGCGTGGGCTCTTCGTCAGGCGGGGCTGGATCCTCTGATTCTCGACAAGCGCGTGTTTCCACGCGACAAAATCTGCGGCGGTTGGATCACTCCTGCGGTCCTGGACGCCCTCAAAATCGATCCGGCCGACTATTCGCGCAGTCGTATTTTCCAGCCGATCTCAGGCTTTCGCACAAGCTCCATGGGTCGCAAGGAGATTGAAACGCAATACGGCGGTCCCATCAGCTTCGGCATCCGCCGCTTTGAATTCGATGAATATCTCCTTCGCCGATCGCATGCGCGGGTCAAGGAAGGCATTGCCCTCAAGTCGATCGAGAGATCCGGCGATGATTGGATCGTCAATGGAGAATACAAGGCTCGTGTCGTCGTCGGCGCCGGTGGTCATTTCTGCCCCGTGGCCCGCTTTCTCAACAGCGACGTGGAAAAAAATCCTGCTGTCGTGGCTCAGGAACTCGAATTCCAGATGGATACCCGCCAACGCGACTCCTGCTCGATTCGCGCGGACGTCCCTGAGCTATTCTTTTGCGATGACATGCAAGGATATGGCTGGTGTTTCCGCAAAGATAATTTTCTCAACATTGGCCTTGGCCGCCTCGATTCGCACGGTCTGCCGGGTCATGTCGCTGCCTTCGCCCGCTTCCTGCGCACTACCGGAAAAATCGGCTTCGATCTACCTCCTTCCTTCCCAGGGCACGCATATCTCCTCCACGCACACATCCGCCGTCGTGTCGTTTCAGACGGCATCCTTCTGGTTGGAGACGCCGCAGGCTTGGCCTATTCACAGAGTGGCGAGGGCATCCGTCCCGCTGTGGAATCGGGCCTGCTCGCTGCGAGAACGATCATCTCGGCCGGAGGGCGTTCGGACCGCCATTCGCTCGAAACGTATCCCTTGGCACTCGAATCGCGATTTGGAGAATCCGGTGAGGATTGGTCCACGCGGATAGGCCGTCGCCTACCTCCACCGGTCCGCAACGGCCTTGCAGGGGCGCTGCTCACAAGTAGGTGGTTTTCGCGTCACTTTGTCCTGGATCGCTGGTTTCTGCACCGCCAGGAGCGGGCGCTCGAAGTCTGAATGCGCAGTGTTGTTTATTTTGGATTGTCAATCGCCCGGAACCAGTGGTGCCCGAAAGAGGACTCGAACCTCCACTCCCTTGCGGGAACTAGCTCCTGAAGCTAGCGCGTCTGCCAATTCCGCCATTCGGGCATTCCGTGCGGCTTTTTGCGAGGCTCTTTCATATTGCCCGCCCCTCCCCGGTTTGTCAACGAGGCACACCTCCCCTACCGCCTCCTTGACCCTCCTCCTGCTCACCCCCTACAGTAGATGTGGGGCATTGGGGACGGGGGGAATTGGGCATGGCGTCTGCACGTGCAATGATTGAACGGCGTCGTTCAAGCCGTGTCCTAATCCGCATACCCATTCGCGTCTTCGGCAGCCTGTCCGCTGGCGAACCTTTGAACGCCGCTGCTGAAACCATTGCTGTTAGCCGCTTTGGCGCCCTGCTTCGCATCCCCCGGCAACTTCCACTTGGAACGCGCATCGAAGTCTTGAATGACCTCTCTCAGGAGACTCGCGAGTTTCGCATCATCCGAGTGGGGGAAGTTGGTACCGATGGCTTCTTTGACGTTGGCGTCGAAATCCTGCATCCCGCCCGCCGCTTCTGGGGGATCCAGTTTCCTGACGAAACACGCTCCGCTTGACCCTTATCGACGGTTCCAGTGCTATAATCCCGCCGAACTGGGGCCCTTCGGGCCGGTAGCTGTTCGGTCATCTCTTTCGGCCTGTGGGTCTGGGAGGCGGCCATGGACTTCTCGCAAGAAACGATCTATGCCCTGGCAATCACGTGGGCAATCGTAACGCTCGCTCTGATTTGCCTGTGGATTTACCGCAGCACTCTAGAATCCCACGAAGACGACCAGATTTTCCTCGATAGCGCAGAGGAAGCGATGGCTAATGAGCAGCGCGTCCTCGTTGCGCGCATCAATCGGCTTAGCCGGCCGATTACTTTGCTCATGATCGCTTCGGGAGCCCTTCTCGTCGTCACTGCGGGCATATGGCTCTGGGAAGGCTTTAAGACTTTCTAGGAACCGCTGTTGTCCCAACCCCTTGCCGGCTTTATGGCTGAGGGGATGGTGTACCTGCCGGCGCGGCTGCGGGAGCAGGTCGCCTCACCGACTCATTCGGACATATCTGCGACGTGTGATTGTGCACGATGAGCCAGGTGTCTCCCGTTTTGACAAATACGAGTGTCGTCTGTCCACGCGCCGCATAGGGCCTGCCTTGATACTGAGCCGTTAGCTCCCACTGATAGCAAGCCCAGGCGACATCTCCGTTGTGGAATATCGTCGTGTTCCGCCGTACGACTTGCACGCCTTGAAACGACTGCCGTTCCTGCTCGAATGCTGCCGCATAGCTCGGCCAACCCATCACTGGGGGAGCGAAGGCTCCGCTCACAAACGAAGCGTTCTCCGCGTAATACTTATGCATCCTTTCCACGTCGCCAAGCTCGAACGCTCCCAGCATTTCTCCGATTTCCTTGTCGATTTGCTCCGGAATCGGCAGCGGGATGTTCGGCATCGTGGCGTTCGGGTTGATTCCGTCGATTTTTTTGTTTTTCTGCGCGAATGCGCCTGTTGGGACCAGTAAGAACACCATTGCTGCAGAGGCAATGGCCACGATCAACTGTAGTCTCGCCTTCAAGGATCTCCGCAACGAATCCCCAAGCCTGCTTTTCATCCTTTTCCTCCCCAATTCGCAACGGAGAATAGCACGTCGCGCGCAACTCGGTCCGCTTCGATTGCCGCGCGTGTTGGCTCATTGTCAAGGGGTCGTTTGGATGGGTGAAACGTGCTTAAAGGAGCGGTGGTTCGAAGCCCCGCGCGGAAAGGAGTCTGTCGTACGCAGTGGAATTCTCATGCGGCAACACTCCCGGCGGTTCTTCGTTCGAAGGGAGCTACTTATCTTCGCCTGCGTGTGGAGTCTGGCTCAGCAAATTCACAAACAGGCGGTAGGCCCCCGGCACTCCTGCGGGCAGCTCTCGAAAGAACGACAATCCCGTGTACATGTACACTCCCTTCCCGTCGCGTGCGTACACCAGTCCGCCGTTCGTCTGCTTTTCTCCGAAATCTGTCAGCCCCAGCACGCCCACATACGGTGGTCCAAACGTGCTCCAGAAATAAATTCCTCGCTCCTGCACCCAGCCCTCAAAATCCTTCTTCGTGATTTTATTCGGCGTGTTGAGCAGTGGATTTTCCGGCGCCAAAAATTCCACAGGTGATCGCCAGTCCGTCACGCGCACTCCCTGCTGCGCCATCTTTGCAGGAAACGGCCCTGGCAACAGTTTGTTCCATGCATAGTCCCTCTGGTATTGCACTACCAGCGACCCGCCATTTTTCACATACTTCAGCAGGCGTTCGTTGGCCCGCGGCAGATCCGGGCGCAATTCGTACGCGCGAATGCCCACCACGATGGCGTCATATTGACTCAAGTCCCCAAACGCGAGAGCCACCTCATCGAGCAGATCCACCCGGATTCCCAGCTGTCGGATCACTTCCGGCAACGGATCGTTGTCCGCTGCAACGTATCCGATATGCAGCCCGGCGGGGACATTCAGGCTCAGCACGTGCACTTTCGCGTCGTCCGGCTCGCTCCAGTCTCTCGTCGGCAGCGTCGGAATCGACTGCAACGATGTTCGGAATGTTTCACCGCCGCTCTTCGCGTACGGCTGAAGCTCATACGCGCCCGGCTTTGCCGCGGCCGGCGGAGTCACGAGAAACTGAATCAGTTGATCGCCGCCGTTCTTGTATTCGAGCTTCGGCGCGCTGTTTACGCTCCATCCTTCCGGTGCATCCATCCCGGGCGTTACGCTCGCAGGCGCAGTCCCGTGATAGCGCACACGCGCCAGCAGCCGCACCGGCTCGCCCAGCCGCTTTTCCGGAACCATCACTTGCCGCGGATCCACCGTCAGCGTCACCGCCGGCACAAGCTCGAGAGGATACGTCTCAAGTCCCGTGGTCGCCGCTTGCATCGACTTCACCGGTTGTTCCATCGCAAACGAATATCCGTCCACTTTTGTCATGAGCTTCAATTCCACCAGCGGTGGTGGGAACGGCAGGATCGCGTCCTCCGGTGATTGCGGCGCCTTGGCGTCTATTGGCAAAGTGACGCGAAACTGGTAGCTTCCGGATTCGCCCTTCGCATTTTCGAGCGTTGCCTTCCAACCGCTCGGCACCTGAAGACTTTGGTCGTCCACGCTCCATTTCACCGGCACCGCTCCCGCTTCCGGTATGTCCACATCCACCGTGAAATCTTCCCCGGCCACAAGCTCATGCCGGTCCGCCTGCGTATTGATCGCGAGCGCGATGTCGAGCGTCAGCGCTTCGTCGATCTTCTTCTGCACTTGTCCCAGCTCCCACGCCGCCGCAGCTCCTTCGCTCCCCGGCTCCTGCCCAAGGCGCTCTCGTTCTGCTTCGATCCTCTTTCCCGCGTTTGCCAGCAGCTTTGCTGCACCAACCCGGTCCAGCGCCAAAGCCGATTTCTCCGCCGCAGCAAGATCCTCTTGCGCCGCTCCCAACGCTGATTTCATCGCGGCCTCATCTTGCGGAGCGATCGACGCAAGCGCCGTGATCGGCTCCGCCAGCAGTGCCGCATCGAACCCGCCCGCCTCCTCGCCCTTCATCGTTTCCTTTACCAGGTATATTGGCCGCCGGAAAAACGGGCTGTTGAAGAACAGTGGCGTTCCTTGCGAACGGTGCTGCGCGTGCCCCTCCATTCCCATTTCCACGTAGCTCTTTCCCCACAGAGGCGACACGTCGTTCACCGGCAATTCCACCGCGCCGTTCCCGGACCCAGATCCCATCCGCAAATCGAGCGTCACCTTCCACGGTGTCAGCCCTTCGGCGAGTTGTTCGGGGAACATCTTTGGATCGGCCGCGTCCGCCACGGCTTGCGGCGTCAGAATTCCCGACGCCTGATGATTCCCATGTCCCCAGTGCGTCCCGCCCCAGCCGTTGATCACGATGTCCGGCCGGTACGTCCGGATCACGCGCACCATGTCTTCAAGCGGAACTTGTCCCCAAATCTGCAGCGTTTGCTCGGCGCTTTTCGAAAATCCGAAATCCGGCGCCCGTGTGAAATATTGATGCACGCCGTAATACTTTCCCGCCGCCAGCAGCTCTTCGGTCCGGATCACTCCCAGCTCGCCGTCCTGCTCCGGCCCGATCGCGTTTTGTCCTCCCTGCCCGCGCGTCAGCGTCAGCAGGGCCACATCCGCACCCAGCCCGTGCGAAAGATACGTCAGCAGGCTCGACCATTCATCGTCCGGATGCGCCGTAATGAACAGGATTCGCGTCGACACTCCCGCCTTGTGAATCGCCTCCGCCATCTCCGGCAGAGACTGCGCCTTCGCGGAGAATTCTCTTGTCGCGCTCGCCGGCCCTCCGAACAGCCATGCCGCTCCCACGGCCAACGCCGCGATTCCCTCCATCATTCTCCGCTTCATTCCGCCGCCTCCTTGAATGGCCACTGCTGCAGATGGCTCGCACGCACCAAATACACGAGCGCTCCGATAAACGTCGCTCCCAGCGACGCGATCATCGGCCTTCGTCCTGTCGAAATGAAAATTCCCGCCCATCCCGCAATTGCAATGAATACCGGCAGCGGATATAGCCACATTCGAAACGGCATTGCCGCGCTGCCCCTTCGCCGCCGCAGCACCATCAGTCCCACCGATTGTCCGATAAATTGGATGAGGCACCTCATCGCCAGGATGGCGCGAATCACCACAAACAGATTAAAGAGCAAGCTGAACAAAATCGCCGTCGCCCCGAGCGCCAGCAGAGAAACGTGCGGGAAGTGTTTCTTCGGATGGAGCCTCCCGAATATCGAGAAGAAGTTTCCGTCCACCGCCGCCGCATAGGGGACTCGCGAGTAGCCGAGTGTCGCCGAAAATAGCGATCCGAGCGCGACCACTAGGATCAGTACCGTCGCCAGCGACGCCCACTGGCTTCCGTACGCCCGCTCGACGAACGCGCTCACAATCGCCACCGTGTTTTGCGCCTGCTGCCACGGCACCACGCTCAAAATGCTCGCCTGCATCGCCAGGTACAGCAGCAGAATTCCCGCGATCGAAATGAAAATCGCCCGCGGAATGTTTTTCTCCGGGCTTTTCATTTCTCCGCCCAGATTGCATACGTTGTAGTAGCCCAGATAGCAGTAAACCGTCTGCACCGTCGCATGTCCCAGTCCCGCGTACAACAGAACGGACCAATCCCATGCTCCCGACGAGGAATCGAAAAGCCCGCTCGACCCGACGCGCCCGATTCCTCCCGCAATCAACCACGCGATCGTCCCGACCACGATCACCCAAAAGGCCACGGAGATCTTCCCGACCGCCGTTATCTTCCGGTAGAGCATCCCCACCACCGCCGCAATCACCACCGCAGCAATCACGCCGTCCGCATGTGGCCCCAACCAACGGACCCATTCCGCGGCTCGCCCCACTTTTCCCGCAAAGAAAAAGAAATATCCTGCAAATCCCAAAGCCCCGGACGCGATCACCAGCGGCGCCTGAAACAGTGTCTGCCAGATATAAAGGAACGACATCAGCCGTCCCCATCTCGGCCCGTATGCTTCGCGAAGAAACACATAGCTTCCGCCTGCTTCCGGCATCGCCGCGCCAAGTTCTGCCCACACGCAACCGTCGAAGAGCGCCAGCACACCCCCAGCCCCCCAGGCCACCAGCGCCTGCGGCCCGTGCATCGCGCGAATTACAAACGGAATTACGATGAACGGGCCGATCCCCACCATCTCGATCATGTTCAGCGAGGTCGCTTCCAGCAATCCTAGCCCGCGTTCGAGTCTTGGCGCTTCGCTCATTTGTTCCCCCGCGATTTGCGGTCCGCAAAGGATAGCAATTTTTGACCTCTCTTCTCCCCGTGAAATCTCGCGAACTTGGGTTACGATACTTGATACGTAACCAAGAAATGGAAGGCCACATGGTTGCAACGGTTCTCGGCATATTGGTCACTTCGGCCAGCGTTGGCGCAATGGCCGCCGGCTATAGTCGTGTCCGCAAACGCCGTCCTTTTCCTGCTTACGGCTGGCTCGGATTTCTCTCTCTGGCCGGCGCTGAAATCGTCATGTTTCTCCGTGTCAACCCCTTGGCCTCCTTCTTCCTCCCTCTAGCGTGTAGCTCTTACATTTTGGTCGTCGATGCGGCCGTCCTCGCTATCACGGGCCGCTCCCGCCTTCATTCCGCTCCTTATACCTTCGCCCGCCTGGCCCTTCTTTCGATTCCTCTCTACCTCATCTTCGAGGGCTACAATCTGCGTGTCCACAACTGGACTTGGATCGGCGTCGCTCAACCTCTCTGGGCCGCGGTCCTTACCTACGTCTGGAACTGCGCCACCGTTTTCCCCGCGATCTTCGAGACTTCCGATCTCGTCCAAGCGATCCTCCCGCCCCTGCCCGGCCAGCCCTGGAAAATTCCGCCGTACATCGAGTACATTCTCATCCTCTGCGGCGCTGCCTTCCTGATTCTTCCGCTTGCTCTGCCGGTTCAAATCGCTGCTTACTTTTTTGGATTCGTGTGGATCGGATTCCTTCTCTTTCTCGATCCCATCAATCGCCGCTTGGCGCTTCCCTCGGTTCTTGGCGATCTTTCCGAGGGTTTCTACCGCCGCGTCTATGGCTTCTTTATTTCCGGCTGGATCTGCGGCGCTTTGTGGGAGTTTTGGAACTTCTGGTCACCGGCAAAATGGCGCTATAACGTACCGATTCTCCAGAATCCTAAGATCTTTGAAATGCCACTTCCGGGGTTTATCTGGTTCCTTCCCTTTGCTCTCGAATGTTTCGTCATGTACGTTACCGCCTCCTGGCTTGCTGGCTGGCTCAAGCGCGTCCGATGACACCGCCCATTTCCCTGCCGCACCATCGCCTCTGCATTCTGATGTTTCTCTTTCTCGCTTTGCTCGTGTCCGCGCCGGTCTTCGCTCAGGGCCCGGCTCTTTCACCCGATGCCGCGCATATTCGCGATCTCATCTATAGCGGGGACACCACGACCGCCATCCCTCTGGCGCGCGCGTTGGAAAAATCCAGTCCTGAGAATCCCATCGGCTTTCTTTTGGAAGGGGAAGCGGAATGGTGGGAACGCTACTGCGCGGCAACCGAAATCAAATACGGCATGGTCGAAGCTTGGAAGCGCTCGAAAGAGCCTGGTGACGAAGCTTTTTTAGCTCTCGCCGATCACGTGATTCAGCTGGCAAAGGTCAAAATCGCGAAATCCGACATGGCGGAAATGCGTGTTTACGCGGGCTTCGGCTACGCTCTCAAGACTCGCGTCTACAGTCTCCGTGGCGAAAATCACGACGCTGCCCGCGCCGGGGTTGCTGCCCGCGCTGAAATGCTTCGTGCCCTCGAGCTCGACCCACAAAACGCTGATGCCACCGCGGGTCTCGGCATCTACAACTATTACGTCGACACCCTTTCTCCCATCGTAAGACTGCTCCGAATTTTCATGGGAATTCCAGGCGGCAATAAGGAACTCGGCGTGAAGCAAATGGAAACCGGCATGGAGCGCGGCACACTGCTCGATGTCGATGTCCGCTTCATCCTGGCCCGTGCTCTTCGCCAGTACGACCAGAAATACGAAGACGCTCTCACGATCGCTCTCCCTCTCGTCTCCCGCTACCCTCGCAATCCCGATTTTCTGCTTCTCGTCGGCAATCTAAACGCCGAGCTAGGCCGCAACGCGCAGGCTCGCCAGTATTTTCAATCCGTGCTTAATCTCCCCGCTCCTTACAGCCCGTGCCTTGGCCACTCCCGCGATCTCGCCAATTCTTTTATTGCAGGACTCCACTAGCTCCCGCTCAAGATTCCGCTGCCCGAGCATGCCCTCCCTTGGATCCGATTCTGGTCATCAACAGCGCCGATAGGCTTCCCAACACGAACGTCGCTCCCCACACCACCCGCGGTCCCCACCGCCCAAGCGTCGTCGCACCCATCCAGGGGCCCAACGCGAACGCGACGCTGAACGACATCGTGTAAAGCCCCATGTACTCGCCTCTTCGTTCTCTCGGGGCAATTTCTGCGGCATAGGCTGAACTCGTCGGCATGAAAATCATTTCGCCGAACGTCCAGATCACCACGGCCAGGTACACTCCCCAAGCCTTGTTCACCAGGGCGTAGGACCCATATCCCACACCGTAGAGAATCGCCCCCAGCGCCAGCGACCTGGCATGAGGCCACTTTTCCATCGCTGAATTGAGCGGCACTTCGAGCGCCACAATCAACAACGTATTCAGCGTGAAAATCGTCCCGTAGATCGCTTCTGGCAACCCCAGATGTCTCACCAAAAATAACGGGAGAGTAGACGTAAACTGAAAGAACACCAGTTGTGCAGGAATCAGCGCCACAAGAAAATACAGCATCCGCGGGTTGCGGAATGCGCGGAGGTCCGCCGCTGGATGCGCCGCCGGCAGCAGCACCGGCGCGTCGGCTTCGATCTCCCTCCCAAGGTCTGATGCGTCCTCCCATTGCGGATCACCCGGCTTCACTCGCGCGCTTTTCGGCCACGCAAACGTCAGCACCGCCCCAGCGAGTATTGATGTAATCCCGTCCGCAAAGAAAAGCCAACGGAATGAGTATGCGGCCAGCACTCCTCCCACCGCCGGCCCGATGCTCATCCCCAGATTCACTGCCAGCCGGTTCAGCGCAAACACCGATTTTCTTTTTTCCGGCACAACCAGTTCCGAAACCAACGCCAGGCTCGGAGGCCGCACCGACTCGTTCAAAATCGCAAAAATGAATGTGATGGCGAGGATAGAAGGAAAATGGCGCCCCAGTGGATAGAGCAGCAATAGGACACCCGAGAAGAACAGGGACGCGCGTATCACCCCCAGCGCTCCCGCTCGGTCCGTCAGCCACCCCGCCACCGGCATAGCCATTAGCGCCGCGATTCCGTACGTCGTCAGCGCCAGCGCCGCTTTCCCCCCGGACACCTGTTGTGTCCGCGTGAGGTAGAGAACCAGGAACGGCAGCACCATTGTTCCGGCACGGTTCACAAAGGTGGCTGCCACGAGAATCCACACTTCTCGGGTTAGGCCTTTCAGTCCTCGCCAAGGATTCATCGCCATTGGGATTGCAATCGGGAAGAACTTCTTAAGAGAAAGTTATGTTTGAGGCGCTCGCTCGGGAAGGGCTTGGCAACTTGAATTTCAGCAGCCTCTGTCTGTTTTCACCGGAAGAATCCTTGCAATGATTCTCCCAGGCATTATTGCTATGCGGTCTGCGTATCCGCCGACGGGCCGTAAATCGCTGGCACTTTCCCGCCCATGGGCCTTAGGTAGGCCGTCAACTGCCCTCGATGATGTACAGCGTCGAAAAGAATCATCCACAGAAATTGTCCGATGGGCTGCTCGGACACCACCTGGCCATTGTAATAAAACTTCGCAGTCTCGTCCCAAGCGCGATCATCCATCCCAGCGATGAGGTCCATCAACTCGTTTGACCACCGGTCGTACATCTCTAGCATCTCGCCGAGCGGCGGTGCGGGCCGCGACTTCCATTCCGCCTTGCGTTCCTTCGCTGCGCTCACACACGCTTCCATTTCACTTGTTAGGGTCCATACAAGTTGTTCTGCCGATGGGCAGCGCTCATGCGGCTTGTACGAGAGCTTGTCAGCAGGCAATGCCTTGAACACATCCAAGAAAACTGGAAACTCAGCGCGGCGCCGCTCAATGAAAAGCTCTCGTGAAGTCATGGCAGTTCTCCTAGCCGTTCAAACCCTTGCCGCTTCTTCTTGTTCGAACGCGTGATACGACGACCGCACCAGCGGCCCCGATTCCACGTGCTTAAATCCCATCTCCTCGCCCAGCCGCTTGTACTCTGCAAATTCCTCCGGGTGGACGTACCGCGCAATCGGCAAATGCTCCTTCGTCGGCTGCATGTATTGCCCGAGCGTCAGTATGTGTGTGCCTTGCGCCGCGATATCCCGCATCGCCCCAAGCACTTCCTCGCGTCCTTCGCCGAGTCCCAGCATCATGCCCGTCTTGGTCGGCGTCCCCGGAGCCATCTCGGCCGCCCGCCGCAGCAACTCCAGTGACCTCTCGTATACCGCGCCTTTTCTCACCTGCCGGTAAAGCCGCGGCACCGTCTCCATATTGTGGTTCAGCACGTCCGGCCGCGCCGCCATCACCGTTTCAAGCGCCTTCCAGTCTCCGCGAAAATCCGGGATCAGCACTTCCACCCTGCACCCCGGCACGCGCTCGCGGATTCTCTCAATCGTCCGCGCAAAGATCTTCGACCCGCCATCTGGCTGGTCGTCGCGATTCACCGACGTAACCACCGCATATCGCAATCCCATCCGCTCCACCGCTTCCGCCACGCGCTCCGGCTCGTCCTCTTCCGGAGGACCCAGCGGCTTCCCGCTCGGCACCGCGCAAAACCCACATGCCCGCGTGCAGATATTGCCCAGGATCATGAACGTCGCCGTCCGGTGCTCCCAGCACTCGCCCATGTTCGGACAACGCGCGCTCTCGCACACTGTGTGCAAGTCGAGAGTCCGCATGATCCGTTTCAGTTCCTGATAATTCGGGCCGCCGAAGAATTTCACGCGCAGCCAGCTCGGCCGCGGATGCATTTCTGCCGGAGGTCCCGCTCCCGCATTCGTCAAAATCGTGAAGGGTGAGTTCATAGTCCCGGTCTAGATGTCCTATTTTACCCTCTCACTCCCACCCAGCAAACTCGCATTCCTGTGTCTTTACTTCCCAGCTGACAAATCCCATTCAGCCGATTGTCTTCTTCCCTCGGACTGGCTAACATGACGCCGCGCAAACGATTCCTCTTGAACGTTGCGTAGCCCGTCTTTATGAAGGATGCCGGTTTTCGGCGCGTCCTGTTCTTGTTTGGTTAGTGATCCGGTAATCGTTTCGAAGGGAGAAAATCGATGCAAGCAATGCGAAGCGCCATTCTTGCCGCATTCATCCTGGCAATCTCTGGTTTCGCCGTAGCCTGGGCCGCTCCCCAGCACGCGGCCAAGCCTGCTGCCAAACAATCCGACGTTGACCGTGGTCGTTATCTGGTCGAGGAGGTCGCTAGGTGCCCCGAGTGCCACACGCCCCGCGATTCCAAGGGCAATCTCGAACGGGACAAGTGGCTCCAGGGTGCCAGCATCTGGATTCTGCCCGTGCATCCAACGCAGAATTGGGCCGAGCGCGTTCCCCCTCTGGCCGGGCTTCCCAGTTATTCCGACGAACAAATGGAAAGAGTCCTTGAGCAGGGCGAAGGCGCGGATGGCAGGGACATCCAGCCTCCCATGCACACTTACCACCTCACGCATGAAGACGCTGTAGCGATCATCGCTTATCTGCGCTCCCTCCCGGAGGGCCGTCCGTAGCCGACGTTTCCAGGGGCGGCCACGCCCTTGGCTATGAGGGATTGACGCAATGACCGATTGTACGTACAATCGGTCATGGGAATGCCTCAAGGCTTCTCCCGAAACCAATGCACAATGTCTTTGCCGGCATCGACGTCGGTGGCACGCGCATCAAGATCGGTCTCGCCGAAGTTTCGGGGCGCCTCCTTTCCTCTGAAATCATCGAAACTGCTTCTTTCCACGATGCCGGCTCCTTCCTCGAGTCCATCGCCTCTCAGATCCTTTCCATGGCTCGCGCTGCTTCCGTCCTCGTTGCCGCCGTCGGCATTGGTTGCCCGGGCCGCATCAATTTTGCCTCTGGCCGCATCGAGTGGCTCAAAAGCAAACTCGAGTTCCTCGAAGGGATCCCGCTTTCTCACCGGCTCGGTGAGCTGCTCGGATGTCCTGTGGCTTGCGACAACGATGTCAATACTGTTTTGGCTGGCGAGATGAGATATGGCGCAGGCCGGGGATTCCAAGACGTGGTCGGCATTACAGTTGGTACCGGCATCGGAGGAGCGCTCGTACTCGGCGGCCGCATGGTGCGTGGCCGTAATTGGGCCACTGGACACTTTGGTTACATCTCGCAGGATCCGCACGGGCCCAGGCACGTTTGCGGCAACTTTGGCGTCGTCGAGGAATACTCTTCGCAGAGTGGTATCGCTCGCGAGTTGCATCGGGCAATGGAAGCCGGTGAATCTTCTTCGCTGGCGCAATTGGTGGCTGGCGGCAGGGAGCCAGACTTCCGTGATCTGTTCCTCGCGGCGGACGCGGGTGACGCCGTTGCCCGTCGCCTTACCAAGCGCATGATTTCCGAGCTCGGCCTTCTCATTGCCAACCTCATCTACGCGATTGACCCGGAACTCATTCTCATTGGTGGCGGAATTGTCGGTCGTCGCTCCAGCCTCGTGGACGAGTTGCGGCGCGAGGCGCAGTCTCGCCTGGATTATCTCCCGGCGCACACAACCAGGATTTTGCCGATGTCGCTTGGCGACGCTGCTGGAGTGTTAGGCGGCACGGCGATGGCAATTGATGCACTCAATCATTCAAAAGAGGGCGCATGAGCCCAAGGAGAAATGACGTGACAAAGCAATTGACTTCCAATATGCCCCGTTGGGCCGAACGCATCATGGAAAAGCACGGCATCACCGAGCCGCCCGCTCCGGGCGAAGTTCCCGATTGGCTGCGTGCCGAAGTCGAGGAAACACCCCTCTGGTACATCATTCGCGAGGCCAAGGAAGTTCGCCGCTCTCATCCGTATCTTCTTGTCGAAGAGCTTCGCAAACAGCCCGGTCAGTGGAAGGAAATCCTGGAGACGATGCGGCCCGCGATTGCGTCGGTGGCCGCCGCGGTCGTTGCCCGTGGGGCCCGTGAAATGATTTTCACTGGCTGCGGCTCTGCCTTCTTCACGGCCATACATGGCGAATTTGTTGTCGAGCGCATGACCGGCGTCCGCTGCCGCGCCATCGAATCCTTCGAGCTGCTTCATTACTTCCCGGAAGTCGACCCGGCTCGCACGGTCGTCGTCGCCCACTCGGGCACAGGTGGCAGCATTGAGACTCGCGAGGCTCTTGAGGAGGCGCGCAAGCGCGGCTGCCTCACGATCGCGGTTGTCAACACCCCTTCGAGCCCAATCGAGAATTTCGCTGACCACACACTCTGTTATGAGACGGCTCAGGGCTGTGGTCCCTGCATTAGCGTCATAAGCACGCGAATTCTGATCCAAACGCTTCTTGCGCTCGAGATTGCCCAGCGCCTTTCCAGCAACACGAACCGTATTGCCTCTCTTCAATCCCAATTGGAACGTTGCCCGGAAATCGGCCGCGCCTTCCTAAGCTCCCAAGAAACGGCCGTCCGCCATCTCGCGGAACGCCACAAACACATTCTTTCCTTCTTCCTGGTCGGCACCGGACCAAATTACTTCTCCGCCAGAGAAGGCACCCTCAAGATCGAAGAGGAAAGCATCTGCGTGAGCAAAGCTTACCGGCCCGGCGATTTCCATCACGACGCCATCTCGATCCTCGGCCCCACCAACTGCACGTTCGGGATTGCGGGCAACCAGGCCACGAATCCACGAATCGCCGATTGCCTCGACGTCGCGCGTGCTGCCGATTCGGGAACCATTGCCGTTGTCTTCGAGGGAAACGACTCTCTCGCCTCTCATGCCGAGGATGTCATCCGTCTGCAAGGCGGTCTTGATGAGCTGCTCACTCCGATTCCGCTCACGCTCGTGTTTCAGCTCTTTGGCTACTATCGAGGTGTGGCTCGTGGCTTTAACCCGGATACTTTGCGCACGGACTACTGGCCCAATGCCAAGGCCTGGATCACTGCGTTTCCTCTTGGCACACACTGAGACGGAGATGGCACTTTCACCCTTTCGCGCCGTCATCTTTGATTGCGACGGCGTCCTCGTCGATAGCGAAGCGCTGGGTCTGCGCACATTGCAGCTCGCGCTTCGCGAGGCAGGTGTCGAGCGCTCGCCCGAGTCTCTTTTTCAATTCACGGGCCGCAGCCATGGCGAGACGCTCGCGCAATTGGAATCAGAATCCGGCATGCCTTTGCTCTCCGGCAACGTCGCCGAGCGGATGGATGAATTCTATATGCGCCTTGTCGAAACCGACGGGCTCAACACTCTCCCGGGCGTTCGCGAGCTGCTCTCTTGGCTCGTGGATTACCGTATCCCTTTTACGCTCGCTTCCTCCGGACCACGAAGGAAAGTTCTCTTCAGCCTGCGGAACGCTGGCCTTGCCGCGAAGTTTCCCCGTTTCGTCTGTGGAGACGATGTGTCCCGCGCCAAGCCCGCCCCAGATGTGTATCTTGCGGCGGCCGAGCTTATCGGCTTTTCCCCAGCCGATTGTCTTGCGATTGAAGACGCGCCCAATGGCATTCGCGCCGCTTCCGCCGCGGGCATGCAAGTTGTTGGTCTCACTTCCACCTTCGCATCGGACCGTCTCTCCGATGCCAATCTCGTTGTAGATTCTTTGGCGATCTTGCTCTCGAGCTTCGAGAACCTGTTCGCCCAGCGCCCGGCAGAATTGGGGGCCGGCAATGCGCCGAAGCAGGGAAGGATGTCTTGATGTTGGCCGCTTTGTTGCTCGTCCTGCTCGCCGGAGGAATGAACGGGAGCTTTGCCGCGCCCATGAAGCGCATCCGCGGATGGGATTGGGAGCACTCCTGGTTCGCATGGTCTGTCCTTGGGATGATCCTTATCCCATGGATCGTCGCATCAGTAACAATTCCGAATCTCCACTCCGTATACCGTGGTTCTGGTTTTCAATCGCTCGCCTTTACCGTGTTTTTTGGGTTGATCTGGGGCGCGGGAACGGTTCTCTTTGGCCTGGGAATCACACGCATTGGTCTTGCTCTAGGCTTCGGGATCATTCTTGGCACTTCCAGCGCTCTGGGAACTCTGATCCCTCTCGTTGTCCTCCACAGAGAGCTGCTTTTCATGACTTCTGGGGTGCTGTTGATGGCAGGCGTCGCTGTCATCGTCGCTGGCGTCGCTGCTTGCGCGCGCGCGGGTCTGCTCCGCGAAGCCTCCGCACCGCAACTTTCTGCCGGAAGCTCATTCTTATCGGGACTCGGCATCTGTCTGCTTTCTGGTCTGGGTTCCACCTCGATGAGCTTCGCATTGAACGAGGCAACGCCGATATCTAAAGCCGCCGAGTCGCTAGGAGCCTCTCCCGCATCTTCCATGAACGCCGTCTGGCCCGTCCTGCTGGCCGGCGGATTCGCCGCTAACGCAGGCTATTGCGCCTGGCTGATTGTACGCCGCAAGCGTATTGGGCAGTTCCGTCAGGCGACAGCTGTCAACCTCGGCCTCGTGGCAGTGATGGCGCTATTATGGTCCGGCAGCGATTTCGTTTACACCTCTGGGGCGCACGGGTTGGGTCCGCTTGGCTTGTTGGTTGGCTGGCCCGTCTTTATGGCCTCGATTGTTCTGACGGCAAATGCCTGGGGATTCCTAACGGGTGAATGGCGCAACGCCGGCGTCCGTGCGATATCGTGGGCGATGGGGGGCTGCGCCTTGTTGATCGCCGGCATTTGGGTAGTGGCTTTGGCTGGGAGCCAATCGGCATGAGGAAATCGGCGGCTCACGCCCGTGAAGTAGAAGGATCTACTTTCGAGGTGCGGATTCCACGCAACGCCTTCGTGGATCGTTCCGCGCCAATGCCTCTCTACTATCAGATTGCTGAACATCTGCGCCGCCAGATGCGGCGCCAGAAAATGCGGCCGGGTGACCTACTCACCACCGACGAACGTGTTCAGGAGGATTTTGGCGTCAGTCGCGCCACCGCCCGGAAGGCCATTGATGAGCTGGTCGATGAGGGGTTTGTCGAGAGAGTCACCGGCAAAGGCACTTTTGTCGCCGAACCAAGATTACAAGTGCCACTGCCTGCCATGCTCAGCTTCACCGAAGAGCTCGAACGCCGCGGAATGCGCCCGAGCGCACGGATTGTCTCTGTAGCGTGGGTATCCGCCGGGGAACGTATCGCACAAGTTCTGGCCATTGGCGCTTCCGCGCGAGTCCTTCGGCTCGAGCGCATTCGCTCCGCCAACGGCGAACCAATTCTCCACACCGTTGATCTCTTGCCGGGATTTCTCGGCATCGGACCGGAAGAGGATTTTTCCGGTTCACTCTATAAGCTTATGGAGTCGCGCGGCATTTCTCTCGCCGAATGCCAGAACATCATCGAAGCCTCTGTCACCGATCGGCGGCTGGCATCGTTGCTCCATGTCAGGAAGGGTTTCCCCATTCTGGCGCTCCAACGCACGAGCTACGATGCAAACGGTCGGCCCGTCCTTTACGAAGATGCCTCTTGCCGCGGCGACCTCTATCGATACGCTGTCCGACTGGCGCGCCAAGGCCAGCATCCCGCTTCACGAACTCGCAGGAGCATCAGGCGCGCTGTGTAGCGCGCTATTTCGACTAAGGTCCGTTTTTTCCTTTCCCCGCAAATCTTTACCGAGAGCGCCACATTTCTCGCCCATTGGGTACGCAATATAAGCGCAAATTAAGGGCAGCAATGCTGTCGCAGATGGAGCAGAATTTCGTGGCTCTGATTTTCGCCTTTTATTTGCCTAGAAGTTTCTGCGACTCTCTGTCGCGACGAGAAATCTTCTCAAGATTTTCCCGCCCGTGCCGATATGCAATATGAGTGCATCCACTTTGCTGACGGGCTCGGAACCTGTCGGCTGTCGATTGATTTGCGCTTCTGCGGGGATCTTCAAACTCTTGGCTGTTTTGCTATTCTTCCCCGTGGTGAGGAGTTGGATATGTCTTCCGTCTCAAGTCCGCTTGGGACGTTCTTCCAGCAGGCTTTCAGCCCGCCTGCCGCCGATCAGAACTCCCGCTCCCAACGGCTTCAGACAGCCGCTCAGCAGCCGCCCATCCCGGTCGATACAGTTACTATCTCCGGTTACATCGGCAGTCTGGCGCAATCGACCATTCGATCAACCACTTCAGGGCAATCAAACTTGTCAGCTGCCACTCCACAGAGCGCAACCACTCCTGCCGCGCAACCCCTGAACGCGCAGGCGCTTGCATCAGACTCCGCCAACACAGGAGCTGCCGCCAGCGCTCTCCCCGCCGTCACGCAAGCCCTCTCCAATTTCGTCGGAACATCTCAGGCCACTCAGGAACAGGAACTCGCGCAGTTGGATCAATTGCTTCAGCAGTTGGGAATCGATCCCAACAGTATTCCTCTCTCCGAGCAGCTCAATATGGTTCTTTATCTCAACGATCCCACTGCGCTCGATCAACTGGTTCAGTCTCTTGGGCAAATTTTCCAGACTCCTCCTCAGACTTCCGGAGGCAGCTCGCAAACTGCTCCAATCGAAGCAGCACCAGCCACTAGCGTCACCGTTGCTATCCCTGATACTGCCTCTGGCGCCCAAACCAACGGCTTCGCGGCTCAATTTCAAGAGCTTCAGCAATCTCTTGCGGCCATCGGCGCAATTTCTTCCTCTCCATCTTCTCCGCAGCTGCAGTCACGTGTTTCTGCCGCCGGCTTCAGCTACTCAGGCAATGCTCTGAACGTTGTCGCCTGATTTTCATTTTTCGCAGCATTCGACTCTGCACCAATTTGGCAGTTTCGTTTTTGTTGTATTTTTGCAACACCTTAAGCGCCAAGTCTGTCAGATTCCACCGTAATCCATTGATTACACTAGAATAACTTCCTATTTGTGGCGTCGGCGAGAACTGATACTATCTCCTTGGCGAACCCATGCAATACCAGGTTACTCTCCAGCGCCCGGTTGAGACGCACGGGATTGGACTTCATACGGCCGTTCCATGCCGCGTCCGCTTGGTTCCTGCACCTGCAGATACCGGTATTGTCTTCCGCCGCGTCGATTTAGACAATTTTGAAATCGAAGCTCGCGTCGCCAACGTCGCTCGCGTCAGCTATGCAACCAGCTTGATGAAGCAGGGCGTTCTTCTTTCCACAACGGAACACGTTCTCGCGGCCCTCTATTCCTGCGGCATCGACAACGTTTATGTCGAACTCGACGCCCTTGAGCTTCCTATTCTCGATGGCTCCGCCATGCCTTTTATCGAGATGCTTTCGCGCGCGGGGATCCGGCGCTTGCGTCGCCCGCGGCGGTTCATTCGTGTCCTCAAGCCGCTCGAGTTTGCCGATGGCGACCGACGCATTGGCATCTACCCCTCCGATGAGTTCCGGGTTCACTGCTTCGTCGATTACGACCACCCTTTCATCGGCCCCCAAGAAGTCGAGATCGCGGTGAATCAGCAGTCCTTTACCCGCGAACTCGCTTCGGCCCGTACGTTCGGCTTTATGAAGGACTTCCCCGGCATGCAGTCCATGGGGCTCATCCGCGGCGGCTCGGTCGATAACGCCATCGTGCTCGATGACAATTCGATCATGAACGGCCCGCTTCGTTTTGCCGATGAATTTGGGCGTCACAAGGCCCTCGACCTGATCGGAGATCTTGCGCTGGTGGGACGACCACTTCTGGCGCGCATCGAAGCTCACAAAGCGGGCCACGCTCTTCACACGCAGTTGGTCACTCGGCTTCTTTCAGACCGTTCCCTCTGGACCGAGACCACCAGCGTTCCCGCTTCATCCTCCCGCTCGCAGGCGTCCCACCGCCTTTCACTCTCCATCTCCCCGGCCTCCTGAACTTTCTGAATCAGTGATTTAGAGCACCCCACGCGCTCTTCCCGTTGCCAAAACATCTGCCTCAAGGCGACAATGCTGAGGCTATGGCCGCTTCAGATACAGTGATCGTCGTTCTCGCCGCCGGCAAGGGCACGCGCATGAAGTCGGACCTTGCCAAAGTCCTGCATCGAGCTGGCGGCCGCCCGCTTCTGGAACATGTTCTGCGAGCCTGCCAACCGCTCAAGCCCGCGCAGTTGCTCGTCGTCGTCGGCCACCAAGCGGAAGAGGTCGCGTCGCTGGCCGAAACGCTCGGCGCCGAAACCGTTGTGCAAAATCCGCAACGCGGAACAGGACATGCTTTGCAAATCGCGCGCCGCGCAATCCGAAGATCTGGGAAGTTTGCAGTTGTTTTACCGGGCGATGCGCCGCTCCTCCGCAGCGAAACTCTTGCTTCATTGGTTGCGACTCATAAGCGCGGCGAATCCGCAGCGACAATACTTAGCGCGGAGCTCGCCGATCCCAGCGACTACGGGCGTATCGTTCGCGACGAGGAAGGCCGCGTGCAGGCGATCGTCGAAGAAAAATCCGCCACGCCGGAACAGAAATCGATCCGCGAAGTGAATTCCAGCATTTATTGCTTCACACTGGAAAAGCTTTGGCCTAGCCTTGCCGCGATTCGCACGGATAACGCGCACCACGAGCTCTACCTCACCGATACCATCGCGCAACTTCGCCAGCGTAACGAACGTTTGCTTGCAGAAATTGCGGCCGATGCAAACGAAATTCTCGGCTGCAACACGCGCGCACATCTGGCCGATGCGGACAGAATTCTCCGTGGACGCAAGGCCACAGAATTGATGGACGCAGGCGCGACTATCTACTATCCGGAAAGCGTGGTGATTGATCCCGAAGTTACAGCAGGTCCGGATACGGTAATCGAACCGGGCGTGCAACTCCTCGGCAAAACGCGCATCGGTTCGCGCTGCAGGATTCGCACCGGCAGTGTGGTGCTGAATTCGCGCATCGACGACGGCGCAGTTCTTTATCCTCATTGCGTCATCGATTCCTCGCATATCGGCTCCGATTCGCAGGTTGGCCCATTCTCGCGGCTCCGCCCGGGCAGCGATATTCGCGCGGGCGCAAAAGTGGGGGGATTTGTGGAATTAAAAAAATCCGTGATCCACGAAGGCGCGAAGGTGCCACATTTGAGCTACATCGGTGACGCCACGATCGGCAGCGGCTCAAACATCGGCGCGGGAACGATCACTTGCAATTATGACGGCACGGCGAAGTATCAAACGACGATCGGCCGCAACGTCTTCATCGGCAGCGACACTTCTCTGGTGGCGCCCGTCCGTGTTGGCGACGGCGCATACGTGGCAGCAGGCTCTGTCATCACAGACAATGTTCCCGCCGACGCCCTCGCGATTGCCCGCGGCCGCCAAGCCAATAAGCCAGGCTGGGCCAAAGCACGCCGCGCCGAACTGAAGCGCGCCAAAAACGAACATCACAAGGCCGCGAAGCCAAAGCGACCACGCAAGAAATCCCGCCGTTAGATCCCGACAAATAAGATCTACACCCGAGAATTATTATTTAGGAATGATCACTTTCAGCGCTGGCTTGCTGACTGTCGAAGCAGGACCACGTCACTGTCGTTGTGCGCTCGGATCAGCGCCAGTTTCTTTCCGTCCGGAGACCAGTGAAAATCGGGAATGAAATCGGGAGCGAAGGACGTGACTGTGTGACCCGGAGACCCGTCAATGGGAGACAACCAGAGTGCGTACAAACCTTTGTCACGAATCGGGTAGCCAATATATTTCCCATCCGTGGTGTAGCGGATTTCTCCGGTCGCCCGAGGATCGCGGGGAAATGTTTTCAAACTCTGTAGCGTCTGGAAATCCAAAATCTTGATCACAACCGGCGCGCCGGGAGACGGCTGCGTCTGAAATGCAAGGTCCTTTCCGTCAGGGGAAATATTGATGCAGCCACAGGTGAGAAGGGCATCGGAAAGCTTCGTGGGTGTGCCGCCGTCGATCGAGATTTTCTTAGCGACGTACTTTCCGGAGTCGAGGCTCGCGTAAACCAACCACTTCGCATCGGAGGAACACATAGCGGGCTCATCGTCTTGCCCGCTCGTAATTTGTTTGAGGTTTCCTCCCGTCGCATCGATGCGCCAAACGTTGAGGTCGCCCAACCCGTCGCGAAAGGCCGACGTGAACATGATGTAGCGGCCTTGGTCGCAAGAAACGGGTGCAAACGAAGGGAAATCGTCGTGCAAAAGAGGCGAACGGTTCGACCCATCGGCATCCATTATGAAAATCCGATTTTCCTGGTTGACCAAGAGTTTGCCATCGTACGTCCAGGCAACTTCTCTCGTAGGGGGAAGCGTGCTGATCGTCGTTGGGTCGCCGGCCCCTTTATCGCCAAAGGGAGCCACTTGCAGGCCTCCAACGTATTGCGATTGAACGGCCGCAATTGTCTTTCCGTCGGCAGACAGGCTGAGGCTGCGATAGTTATTTGTGTCGTTTGTGACGGCACGGTAGTTTCCGCTGGAGTAGGAGAATAATCCGATCTGGTCGCGGTTAAGGCTTGTTTCTCGGCTTGAGGCCAAGACCAGAACCCCACTCTGATCCGGCAGCCAGATCGCGTCATCGACTGCGACAGGAGTTTTAGCGAGAACTGTCTTCTGGCCCGTGGCAACATCAAACAGATCCAGTGCCGTTACAGCATTTTTTTCGGATACCCATTCCGTGACTAAGATGAATTTCCCGTCCGGAGACCAAGCAGGGTAATTGAATTTTGTCGACAGCCGGGAAAGGACTCTTTCGCCGGATCCGTCGACGCTGGCAATCAGAACGTTACCCTCTCCGATATTTGGATTGAAGCGCATGTAAGCGATTTTCTTGTGACCGGGAGAAAAACTGATATTCCCGCCAATATCGTGGACAATTCTCTCCGGTGTGCCTCCCAGTACGGGAGCGCGGTAAAGGCTGTAGATCCCCTTTTCGCCTTTTTGGTCTTTGACGAAATAAATGAAATTTCCGTCCGGTGAAAACTGCACGGCGCGGTAAATATCGTCCGACGGAGGAATCACCTGCGTGTCGCTGTTCGTCGGAACATTGCGAAGCCACAAACTCTCTTGCCCGGCATCCCGCTGGACATTAAGGATGTAATTACCGTCGGGAGATACGGCGGCGAGCATCGCCTTGCCTGTCTCCGTAATCCGCGAGATCGAGAAATTCTGAAAAGCCTCCGAGCTCTTTCGTCCTAAGAGCGAGTAGACGCCGAAGGCAATCGCAATCAAAACGGCCACGACAACAGAAGCAATAGCGAGGGTTTTTTTGCTCTTTGCGCCGCCTTCCGCGACCGCGCTGACAGCCGACGACCCGGGAACAGACGGCAAAGACCCCGAGGACGCGGGCGTGGGCACGGTCCCTGACGGAGGAAGGGAAGCTCCGCCAGAGACCTGAGAACTGCTGGAAGCAGCCACGCGGCCCGACGAATCCGCCTCGCGACGGAGGCGCTTCAAATCTGCCCTAATTTCTGCAGCCACCTGATAGCGGAGCTCGCGGTCCTTTTCGAGCGCCTTCTGCAGAATCTCATCGAGCTTCTGCGGAACGTCCGGCTTCAGACGCACGGCCGGAGGCGGCACGCGATTGAGAATCGCTTCGAAGATCACGCCGGTAGTTTCGCCGGCGAAGGGCAGTACACCAGTGGTCATTTCGTAAAGCACGGTGCCAAATGAGAAAAGATCACTGCGCGAGTCAAGTTCCTTACCGCGAACCTGTTCGGGAGACATGTAGGCGACAGTTCCGACTGCCGTGCCAGGACTGGTGAACATCTCGCCGGACTCAAGCGCGCCGCGCGTTATGGGTCCCGCAGTGGCACCAACTGTCTCACCAATTTTCGCCGTTCCGCTGCGGGCTGAAACCTGTTTGGCAAGGCCGAAGTCAAGAATCTTGGCGTGGCCACGGCGCGTGACAAAGAGATTGGCGGGCTTGATATCACGGTGAATGATTCCTTGCGAATGAGCGGCGTCCAGGGCGTCGGCGACATCGATGGCAATGTCGAGAAGGCGGTCAAAATCCATCGGCCGGCCGCCGATCACGTGCTTCAGTGTTGCGCCATCGAGAAATTCCATCGCGATGAAGGCTTTTCCGTTCTCTTCACCAATATCGTGAATCGTGCAGATGCTGGGGTGATTCAGCGCCGAGGCGGCTTGCGCTTCGCGCTGGAAACGCCCAAGCGCCTGAGGGTCGCGCGCGACATCGTCGGGAAGGAATTTGAGAGCGACGAAACGATGCAGGCGGATATCTTCCGCTTTGTAAACCACACCCATTCCGCCGCCGCCGAGCTTCTCCAAAATGCGGTAATGGGATACGGTCTGGCCGAGAAAGGAATCCTGGTCGGGCATGAAGTCGGGATTCTATTTTGCGATGTCAGCTAAGTCAACGATGCTGCCAAAGAGGGTAGTTACGGATTCGGGTATCTGAAGCGGCGAAACGACTATGCTAAAATTAAGCTATGAAATTCGGCGTGGTGCAATTCCCGGGCTCGAATTGCGACGACGACGCCTTCTACGCCATCGGCCACATCCTAAGCCAGCCGGTGGAATTCATCTGGCACCAATCGGAAGACCTCGCCGGCTGCGACGCGATCATCCTTCCCGGCGGCTTCGCTTACGGCGACTATCTCCGCACCGGCGCTATCGCGCGATTTTCTCCCGTCATGCGGTCGGTCGACCGGTTTGCGCGCTCGGGCGGGCTCGTGCTGGGCATTTGCAATGGATTTCAGATTCTCCTCGAAGCGGGACTGCTTCCCGGCGCTATGATGCGCAACAAGAATCTGCGCTTTCTCTGCCGCCCGGTGCACATCCGCGTCGAGCGGACCGACACGCCGTTTACATGCGCAGCTCAGCAGGGAGAAACTCTTGAGATTCCAGTCGCCCACATGGAAGGCAATTATTTCTGCGACGATGGGACGCTCCACGAGCTCGAGAAAAATCATCAGATCATTTTTCGCTATGTTTTGCCGGACGGGAAAGACGCGGAAAGCGATCCGGAAGCGAATCCAAACGGCTCGCTGCGTGCGATTGCAGGAATTTGTAACCGCGAACGCAACGTGCTCGGATTGATGCCCCACCCAGAGCGGGCCGTGGAAAGCGCCCTCGGCTCATCGCAGGGTTCGGTGATTTTCCAATCGATGCTGCAATGGTGTTCACGCGCGAAGGCCGAACCGAGCGGCATCCAGGCAGCTGTCACGGTGTGACGCGCGCTGCTTTTCTTCCCCTCAACCCGAGCTGGTTCTCTTGCTCCTGACAAGTTTTGCTGAGAGAATCCGTCCGCAAGCAAGATCGCACCTGCAGAAAATGATCGACACGGAAATCACTGTCACTCCTCAACTGGCTGCCGACCACGGGCTGACGACCGAAGAATTCGAGCGCATCCGCAGAATCCTCGGCCGCGATCCGAATTTCACCGAACTCGGCGTCTTTAGCGTGATGTGGAGCGAACATTGCTCGTACAAATCGTCCCGCATCCATTTGAGGCGGCTGCCGACAACGGGCACGCGCGTGGTGCAGGGACCCGGCGAAAACGCAGGCGTGGTGGACATCGGCGACGGGCTCGTCGCTGTCTTCAAAATCGAATCGCACAACCACCCGAGCTTCGTCGAGCCGTTCCAGGGTGCGGCGACAGGCGTGGGAGGAATCCTGCGCGACATTTTCACGATGGGAGCGAGGCCGATCGCGGTGATCGATTCCTTGCGGTTTGGGCCGGTCACCGATGACGCGGCAAAGGGCGGCGCGACGAAAGAAGAGATTGCGCGCAACCGGAGAATTCTGGACGGCGTGGTGCGCGGCATCGGCTTCTACGGAAATTGCTTTGGCGTGCCGACCGTCGGCGGCGAAGTCTGCTTCGAGCCTTGCTACTCGAATAATCCGCTGGTCAACGCGCTCGCGCTCGGCATCGCCCGCCGCGAAGAGCTTTTCTTCGCGCGCGCGAAAGGGCCCGGCAATCCCGTGATTTACGTCGGCGCGAAGACGGGCCGCGACGGCATTCACGGCGCGTCACTTCTCGCCTCGGCCGAATTCAGCGAGGAGTCCGAACAAAAGCGCCCCAACGTCCAAGTGGGCGATCCCTTCCTCGAAAAACTGCTACTCGAAGCGTGCCTCGAGGCGATGCGCACGGGCGCAGTGGTGGCGATTCAGGATATGGGTGCGGCGGGGCTCGCCAGTTCTAGCTCGGAAATGGCGTCGCGGGGCGGGGTGGGGATCGAGATGGACCTCGACCGGGTGCCGCAGCGCGAAGCGGCGATGACGCCGTATGAAATGATGCTCAGCGAATCGCAGGAGCGGATGTTGCTGGTGGCCGAGCGCGGGCGCGAGCGGGAAGTCTTCGACGTATTTTGCAAATGGGGGTTAGACGCCGTCGAAGTAGGGCGCGTGACTTCTGATGGGATGCTGCGGTTGCTGCATCATGGCCGCGTGGCCGCGGAAATTCCCGCACACGCGATTGCCGAAGAAGCGCCTCGTTACAACCGGCCGATTGCTGCGCCGGCGCCGATAACATCGCTGCCGGCAAAGGCCGCGCCGGAATTTCTGTTTGCCTCACCCGGCACGGACTTGACAGAAAATTTCCGCCGGCTACTCGCCTCGCCGACCATCGCTTCGAAGCACTGGATCACCGAGCAATACGATTCGATGGTGCGCACGAACACGCGCGTCGGCCCCGGCGCTGGGGATGCCGCCGTGCTGCGGTTGAAAGATTCGAAACGCGCTCTCGCGCTTTCCACCGACGGCAATGGCCGCTGGGGATTCCTGAATCCGCGACTGGGCGCGATGCACTCCGTCGCGGAAGCCGCTCGCAACGTGGCTTGCAGCGGGGCGCGTCCCGTGGCGGCCACCAACTGCCTGAATTTCGGCAATCCGGAAAAACCCCAAGTCATGCGGCAGTTCACCGACACTATCGACGGAATTGCAGAAGCCTGCCGTGCGCTCGATGCACCCATCACCGGCGGCAACGTGAGCTTCTACAACGAAACGCTCGGCAAACCGATTTATCCCACGCCGATTCTCGGTGTGCTCGGTATTCTGGAAGACGCGGAAAATGCGCTCGGAAGCGGATTCCGCAACGAGGGCGACTTGATCGCGCTGCTCGACGCGGGAAACGCTGCTGCTACCGGCGCGGCCATCTCGACCGAATTTTCTTCTTCCGAATACGCGAAGGCGAGGCACGGAATCGTTGCGGGGCAGCCGCCGGCAATCGATCTCGCCGCTGAAAAAAATCTGATTGAATGCCTTGTCGCGCTGGCCGCGGAAAAAATCCTTCTTTCCGCGCACGACGTGAGCGACGGCGGCATCGCCGTCACGCTGGCGGAGTCGTGCTTTGCGAGCAACGGATTATCAGCGGACGTGCAAATTGTGTCGCAAGAACCCACAGAGGCCGCTTTGTTCGGTGAATGCGGGGCGCGCGCCGTGGTTTCTCTTTCGCCTTCGCACCTTGCCCGCTTGCGCGAAATTGCGGCAAAATGGAACGTCAAGGAATTGCAAATCGGCACCGTCGTGCGCGGGAATTTTCGCATCCAATTAGGTGGCACAACCGCCATTCAGGGAGACCTCGCATCCTTGCAGAAGATCTGGGCCGAATCTCTCGGGAAGGCTGTCGAGACCGCATGAAACCTGCTTTGCACATGTTGGACGACGATCATTTTCACGATCATTGCGGCGTGTTTGGGATTTTCGGCAACGCCGAATCCGCGAAGCTGACGTATCTGGGCCTGTACGCTTTGCAGCATCGCGGGCAAGAGTCCGCGGGGATCGCGTCGAGCGACGGCGAGACAATTTACGTCCACAAGTCGATGGGCCACGTGCAGGAAATCTTCACGCCGGATGTGATTGCAAACTTGTCCGGCGCGGCGGCGATCGGCCATACGCGATATTCCACCGCTGGTGACACGGTGCTGCTGAATGCGCAGCCCGTGGTGATTGATTGCAACAAGGGAAAATTGGCTCTGGCGCACAACGGCAATCTGACGAACGCGCTCGAATTGCGCCGCAAGCTCGAACATCGCGGCTCGATCTTTCAGACAACCAGCGACACGGAGGTGATCGTGCACCTCGTCGCCCGCAGCGCTGCGCGGAATCTGCCGGGCGCGCTGGCTGAAGCTCTCAATCAAGTCGAGGGCGCATATTCGCTCGTGGTCCTCACGCGCGACGAACTTTATGCGATTCGCGATCCGCGCGGCTTCCGCCCGCTCGTGCTGGGACGAATTGACGGCGCATGGGTGGCGGCTTCGGAAACGTGCGCGTTCGATCTGATCGACGCCGAATACGTCCGGGAAGTCGAACCGGGCGAGATGGTGCGCATCTCGCGCTCGGGTGTAGAATCCATCCGTTTCGCACCGGAAAAGCAGCACCAGTTTTGCATTTTCGAGCACGTCTATTTTTCGCGGCCCGACAGCGTGATTTTTGGGCGGCCCGTGAATCTTTCCCGCGAACGCCTGGGCCGTCTGCTGGCGCGCGAGCACCCTGTGGAAGCGGATCTCGTCGTGCCCGTGCCGGATTCGGGCGTGCCGGCGGCTATTGGCTACGCCGCGGAGTCGAACATCCCATTTCGCATGGGGTTGATCCGCAACCACTACGTCGGCCGCACGTTCATCGAGCCGAAGCAGTCCATCCGCGACTTTGGCGTGAAGCTGAAGCTGAATCCCGTGCGGCGCATGCTGGAGGGGAAGCGCGTCGTGCTGGTGGACGATTCGATCGTCCGCGGCACCACCAGCCGGAAAATCGTCCGCTTAGTGCGCGAGGCGGGCGCTGCCGAGGTGCATGTGCGCATCAGTTGCCCGCCGACGATTTCTCCCTGCTATTACGGCGTCGACACGCCACGCCGCGAAGAATTAATCGCCGCGGAAAACTCCGTCGAGGAGATTCGCAAATTCCTCGGCGCCGATTCGCTCGGCTACATTTCGCTTGCGTCGCTGCGCGAGGCCGTGGGCGACGAGCAAGGCAATTTCTGCACCTCGTGCTACACAGGCAGTTACCCGACGGAGCTGGTGCAGCTCGAGGTGGAGGCCCATCGTGAAGGCTGATGTAGTGGAATCCGTGGCAGGCGAGAAGGCGGCGAAGATTCCCAGCAAGCCCGCCGCTCCAGCGACGACCAAGGATAAAGTCTGGAGCGAAGTCGTCTCGTGGTTTTGGGTAATTCTGGCGTTTCTCTTCATTGAGGGAACGCTGGTGCAGGCGCGGGTGATTCCGAGCGGATCGATGGAGAACACGGTCCTGATCGGAGACCACCTGATCGTCAGCCGCATCGGCTACGACGCGGGAATACCCTTCACGAACTACCATATCCCGCTGTGGCGGAATCCCAAACGGCAGCAGATCATCGTGTTTCGCGCCCCGCTTCCGGAAGAGGGAAACCCGGATTTCATCAAGCGCGTGATAGGGATTCCCGGCGATCACATCAAGATCGTTGCCGGACGCGTGTTCGTCAACGACAAGCCGCTCGTCGAACCCTACGTCTATCACGGGGACAATTTCGACAATCGCGCGGAAAACTATCCTCCCGTGAACGGCGATGGATGGATGGTGCCGCCGCGGCCGGAGTGGGCGCAGGACATTTCGAAATACATCGTCAACGGAGAGCTCGTCGTTCCTCCCGGCGAGTATTTCATGATGGGCGACAATCGCGACAATTCTTACGACAGCCGCTATTGGGGTTTCGTGCCGCGTGCCAATATTATCGGCACGCCAGTTATCATTTATATGTCGATCAACGGGCCAGGCGGCGTCTGGGATCCGGGGCATGTGGGCGAGCGTTTTGCCACCTATCTGAGCGCCATCGTTCATCCAGGCGAGGTTCGCTGGAAGCGGCTTTTTCACGTATTCTGAGGTTTGAATCTTCTCCGGTCCCCCCTCCGGAAACGGATCATTCATGCTCTACTCCGACGCGGGTGTGAACATCTCAGCTGCGCAGGAAGCCAAGCGACGCATTGCCGCCATGGCTGGCAAAACGTTCCGCCGCGGCGTGCTCGCGCCCATTGGCGGATTCGGCGCGCTATTTCAACTGGACCGCAAGCGATGGCGCGATCCGGTGCTCGTTGCGAGCGCCGACGGCGTGGGCACGAAATTGAAAATCGCGTTCGCCACGGGAATACATTCCACGGTCGGCGCGGATATCCTGAACCACTGCGTCAACGACATTCTCACGCAGGGCGCCGAACCTCTTTTCTTCCTCGATTACCTCGCGATGGGAAATCTCGACGCAGGCGTAGTCGAGCAGGTGATCGAAGGGATGAGCCTTGCGGCCAAAAAGGCAGGCTGCTCGCTGATCGGAGGCGAGACGGCGGAGATGCCCGATTTTTACTCGAAGGGTGAATACGACCTTGCGGGCTTCATCGTTGGCGCCGTCGAAAGAAAAAAGCAGCTCGACCCGCGCAACGTCCGTCCCGGCGACGCGCTGATCGCGTTGCCTTCAAGCGGCCTCCACACCAACGGTTACTCGCTGGCGCGCAAGCTCGTCTTCGGAGTCGCTAAGCTCGATCCCGACACATACGCCGCCGAAGTCGGCAACAAGATCGGCGCGGAACTTCTGAAACCGCACCGCGCCTATTGGCCGCTGCTCAAGAACGTCGTGGCGCGTGGATGGGTCTCTTCGATGGCCCACATCACAGGCGGCGGCATCACGGAAAATCTTCCGCGCGCGCTGCCGAAAAACGTCCAGGCGGTCGTCGAGCTGGGCTCCTGGCCCGTTCTTCCGATTTTTCGCTATCTCGCGCACCTCGGAAAAATCGAGCCGGAAGAATTGCTCCGCACGTTCAATTTGGGCGCGGGAATGATACTGGTGGTTCCGGCGAAGCACGTGGCCGGCGTCGAGGCCGAGCTGCGCCGCCGGCGCGAGAAATTCTATCTGATTGGCCGCATCGAGCCCGCCATGCGCGGTCGCGCTCGTGTGCTCTACTCCGGCCAGCTCCCGATTTGAAGAGTTCTTTCCGCGGGGTTGCTATTGCACTGTCGTTGGAACGTCTGCAAGAACCTTCCAACTTCCATCGGCTTGCCTGCCCCACACGACAACGTACTTTCCGTTGTCGGTTCTTGGCTTTCCCCTTTTATCATTCATCGTCATTTGGTAGTCGCCTATTTCGTAGGCGAGATCGCCGCTCTTTGAAACTGTAACCGATGACGGCGTGAACGTCAGGGAAAAGCCGGGGGTCTTCACCAAATCCGTCCACGTTTTTTGAATGGCGTCTTTCCCTGTAACGAGAGCGCTTTCTGGCACGAACAGCGAAGCGTTCTCTGCATAATACGACGCTGCTTGGGCAGCATCCTTCGCGGTGACCGCCTTCTGCCAATCGGCATCGAGCGCGCGGATGGCCGCTTCATCGGCGGCGCGCGTGTCGGGCGGCGCGGCGGGTTTTTGCGGCGGTTGCGCGCAGGAAGAGGCGAAAAGGAGCGCGAGAGCAGTGAAGAGAACTGGCCGGACCTTGAAAAAGAAATCCATTGGGCTCCTCCAAAATTGAGATGGGGCCACGATGCCTTGGCGACGCCGGCTTGTCAAGGAACATGCCGGCGAGAACGGTCTGCGGGGATTTTCGGGAAGCGTGGAACTATGCTACTTTCGCGATATGCCTTTGAAGCGAATTGGCGTTCTGTTGTCCGGGCGCGGCTCGAATTTCGAGGCGCTGGCGGATTCCGTTGCCGCCGGGCGAATTCCGGATGCGGAAATCGCCGTGGTGATTAGCAATCGCGAAGCGGCTCCTGGCATCGAGCGTGCCCGTGCGCGCGGGCTGGACGCGCGCGTGATTCCGTCGAAAGGCCTCGAGCGAGAGCCTTACGACCGACTCGTTGTGGCTGCGCTCCAGGAGAAGAAAATCGATCTGGTGTGCCTGGCAGGATATATGCGGCTTCTTTCGCCCGTGTTTGTCTCAGCATTTCGCGGACGCGTCCTGAATATTCACCCGTCTCTGCTGCCCGCGTTTCCCGGGCTGGAAGCGCAGAAGCAAGCGCTCGAGCACGGCGCGAAATTTTCCGGCTGCACCGTGCATTTCGTAGACGAAAATCTGGATGCGGGGCCGATCGTGCTGCAGGCCGTCGTCCCCATCGAGGACAACGACACGCCGGATACGCTTTCCGAAAAGATTCTGCGCGAAGAGCACCGGATTTACACCGAAGCGGTGCGCATCGTGCTCGAAGGACGCTACCGCATCGAAGGCCGTCGCGTCTTGACCCAAACCAATACTCCCACGAGGGCTTCGTGAACTTCAAACCGGTCGAAGGGCAGCTCGCCTACCTGAAGAAAGGCGTAGCGGAAATCATTCGCGAGGAAGAACTCAAGGCGAAGCTCGCGGAATCGGTAAAAAAAGGCAAGCCGATGCGCGTCTATTTGGGCGTCGATCCGACGGCACCCGATCTTCATTTGGGCCACACGGTCGTGTTGAGAAAGCTGAAGCAGTTTCAGGACATGGGTCACACCGCGATTTTCCTGATCGGCGATTTTTCCGCGATGATCGGCGATCCCACGGGCCAGTCGGAAACGCGCCCGCCGCTTTCGCGCGAGCAGGTAAGACGAAACGCGGAAACCTATCTCCAGCAGGTCTACAAGATTCTCGATAAGAACGAGACCGAAGTTCGCTACAACGATGAATGGCTCGGAAAATTGAGCAGCCACGAAGTGGTGCAGCTCTGCGCGAAATACCGGCTGGCGCGGATGCTCGAGCGCGAGGATTTTCGCTCGCGACTCGAAAACAACCAACCGATTTCTGTGCACGAGCTGCTCTACCCGCTGCTCACAGCTTACGACGCGGTGTCGCTGAAATCGGACGTCGAGTTGGGCGCGACCGAGCAGAAATTCAACCTCCTCGTCCATCGCGAAATCCAGCGCGAATACGGTTTGCAGGGACAAGTCGTCCTGACCATGCCGATTCTCGTCGGTCTCGACGGCGAGCGCAAAATGTCGAAGAGCCTCGGAAATTACGTCGGCATCACCGAACCGCCACAGGAGATGTTCGGCAAGCTCATGTCGATTTCCGACGACCTGATGTGGTCTTACTATGAGTTGCTGACGGATTTTTCCTCGCGCGATATCGTGCGCTTGCGCGAAGAGGTGCGCACCGGCGTGCTGCATCCGATGGAAGCGAAAATGCAGCTCGCGCACACGATCATCGCGGGCTTTCACGGCGAAGAAGCGGCGCGAAAAGCGCGCGACGAATTTCAGCGCGTCTTTCGCGAACGTCAAGCGCCGCAAGAATCGCCGCGGCAGAAGATTACTCGCGGCGCGCCGAAGCGACTTTCCGCGTTGCTGGTGGATTTGAAGCTTGCGCATTCGCGGAGCGAGGCTGAGCGACTGATGAAGCAAGGAGGCGTGGAAATTGATGGCGCGCGCGCCGACGATGTGAAGCGCGAGATCGATTTGTCGCAACCGGGCGAATTTCTGCTGCGAGCGGGAAAGAAAAAATTCGTCCGCGTGGTGGTTGAATAAAGCCCGGGCTAGTTTTTCGCCTCAGGCGACTTCGACGAGGACGATGGAAATATCGTCGGCGGGCGGGCCTTCGCGCCAAGCGGCGACGCGGTCGAGAATTCCCTGTTTCATCTCACCGAAGGGCAGTAGCGAGGTCTCGCGCACGAACTTCTGCACGCCCTCGACGCCCAGCATTTCGCCGCGCGCATTGAACACGTCCGTGATGCCGTCGGTATAAAGCATCAGGCGATCGCCCTTTTGCAGGTCTACATCGAGCGTCGCTTCCACGTCCACAGCGTCCGGCAGCGCGCCCAACACCATGCTGCGCGATTCCAGCAGCCGCGGCTCTTCGCCAGGCTGAACGATCATCGCTGGCGGATGCCCTGCGCCCGCAAACACCATGCGGCGCCCGGCGCGGTCCAGCCGCGCTGCGGCCACCGTGAAGAAGAAAACCGAGCTGCCGATGCTGCGCATCACAAACGAATTCAGGTTGTAGAGAACATCGCGCAGCGGCAACGAACTCGAAAGCTGCGTCATCGTCTCCGTATAAATCCGGTTGGCCACCAGCGCGGAGCCGATGCCGTGCCCGGAAACATCGCACACCATCAGGTTCAGATGGTCGTCATCCACCGGCGAGATCAGGCCGAAATCCCCTCCGATCGAACGCACCGGATGAAAAAACGCCTCGACGCGCAATCCGCCCCACAGCAGCGACTTCGGCGCAAGGCTCTGCTGCACGCGCGCCGCCAGCGCCAGATCCTCTTCGATTTCGCGGTGCCGCTGCTCCAGTTGCACATTGGCCTGGCGCACCCTGTCTTCCGCTTGTTTCTGCTCGGAAATGTCCGTAAAGGTGATCACGCCGAACATCCGCCCGTCGGGATCTTCCAGCGTCCGCGAGCTGATGATCACCGGCATCCGCCCACCGCTCTTACGGGGCAGGACGAATTCGAACCGGTTGTGACCGTCACGATAGCTGCGCTCCCGCTGCTTATTGACGTATTCCGCTTCTTCCGGCGTATAAAACCGCATGGGAGAGGTTCCTACAAGCTCCTCCGCGGTAAACTGCGTCATCCTCTCGAACGCTGAGTTGACGAAAAGCACCTGCTGGCAGTCGTTGATGATGAATACACCCTCATTCAGCGTTTCGAGGACGCTTTCCATCTGCAAAAGCCATTCCGGCCGTTCAATTTCCAAGTGGCCCCCCGGCGCACTCATTTCCTCAGTTATCTTACTCAATTGCAACACATCCTCCAAAAACCTCTGGAGCGCTTGTTTCTTAGATACGCCATTGGATGAAGTAAAATGACAGAAGGGAGCGTATAGAAAGTGGGGGGATAGCATTTTTTCCCCCGGTGATACATGACTTCTTCCTCCGCTCAGTTGCCGCCCGGGCCCCGCGGCCTGCCCATCCTGGGCATGGCCCTTAAAATTCGCCGCGATCCCCTGACGATGCTTTTGCGTTTGGCTCGCGAATATGGCGACATCGTCTGCATTCCCGTCATGGGGCAGAGCCGAATCCTTGTCTCGCGACCTGAATACATCCAGCAGGTCCTGCTCCTGCAACACGCCAAATTCCACAAGAGCGAGCTGACGAAGATGGCTGTCGGGCCCCTGCTAGGACAGGGGCTGCTGATCAGTGAGGGAGATTTCTGGCGGCGGCAGCGCCGACTGGCGCAACCCGCCTTTCACCGCTCGCGGACCAACGCCTACGCGCCGGCGATGCTCGAGTGCGCTCAGCATCAGATGGCCCGCTGGCGCGACGGCGAGACGCGCAATATCGCCGAAGGGATGATGGAATTGACGCTCGAAGCGGCCGTGCGCACGCTCTTCGGAACTACACTGCCGGGAGAAGCCGAAGGCGTCGGCCGCGCCATGACGTTCCTGATGCGCTATTCGCTCCGCCGCGCGCGGTCTCCCTGGAATATCCCGCGAAAATGGCCCACTCCGAAAAATCTCCGTGCCAATCGCGAATTCGAGTTCATGGATTCGATGGTCTACCGCATCATTTCCGAGCGTCAGGGGCAAAACGGCGCGCGTCGCAACGGCGACCTGCTCTCGCTGCTGATGGCGGCAATGGACGAAGACGGGAGCCAGATGTCGGCGCAGCAGTTGCGCGACGAGACGATGACGCTGTTCGTCGCCGGCCACGAAACCACGGCGCTGACGCTCGCCTGGACGTGGTATTTGTTGAGTGAAAATCCGGACGCGGAAAGAAAACTGCACGAGGAGCTGAGCGCCGTTCTGGGGGGCCGTTCGCCGGAAGCGGAGGACCTCGAACGGCTGCCCTATCTGCACGCCGTGGTGCAGGAGTCCTTGCGCGTCTATCCTCCCGCCTACATCATGGCGCGCACTTCCGTCTCGCCCTTCTCGCTCGGGGGTTACGATTTCGCCGCTGGTTCCACTGTGCTGGCGTCGCAATGGGTGACGCATCGCGACCCGCGCTTCTTCGAGGCCCCAGAAAAATTCCTCCCGGAGCGCTGGCTCGACGGCCTCGAAGGGCGCTTGCCGCCGGGAGCATATTTCCCGTTCGGCGATGGTCCGCGCCGCTGCATCGGCCAGGGTTTTGCGCTCCTGGAAAGTTCCCTCGTGCTCGCGGAAATCGCGCAGCGTTTCCGTTTCCGGCTCGTCCCGGGGACGAAAGTCGTGCCGGAGCCGCTCGTCACGCTGCGGCCTCGCGACGGCATTCCCATGACGGTTCACGCGCGTTAATTCGCCGCGCACCTAGAAATCTCTCTACTTCACAAACTCGCCGTGTCCTCCGTTCGCCCACGGATCGTAGGTGACGGCGAAACGAACGCGCTCGGAGTCCGTCGGATGATCGTAGAAAAGGAAGACGTCGACAGGGCTCGGATCCGGATCGCCAAGGTCCACTTCCCCGAGGACTTGAAACGCCTGAGCGCCGACCTGCGATGAATCGGGCGTGAGGCCGTGAGTGACTTCGAGCGCATATTGATCGGCTTGGTGCTCCAAATAGCGGCTGAAGGCGTTGGTAACGGGCGAAACGATGAACAGCAAAAGCGTGATCAATAGGAGGAGCGCGGGAAACGATGCCCAATCGTCCACGCCGCGAATTCCCCACGCGCCGCCCCAGCGTGCGAGAATCCAACCGATCATGCGATATCCGAGATAGAAGAGGAAGAGAAGCAGCGCCGCGAAAAAGATCAGCCCCTTGATGACGTGATTCAGAACGTAGTGGCCCATTTCGTGGCCGACCACGAAGACGATTTCGGGCGTGGTCATTTTCGCGATCGTCGTGTCCCACACGACGATGCGCTTCGACGCTCCCAGGCCCGTGACGTAGGCGTTCAGCGCGTTTAGTTTTTCGCTCGCTCCCATCCAGTACATCCGCTCCGCAGGAATATTTTCACCGGCATGTTGGACCATCCTCTCGAGGGCCGCCGTGAGCGCCGGGTCTTTCTGCGCCAAAGGCTCGAATTTATGGAAGAGCGGATCGATCACCAGCGGCTGGAGGAAAAAAAGAAACAATCCGACGGGAATCGACGCGGTCCAAAACCAGAACCACCAGCGGCGCGGGCTGCTGCGGATGGCCCAATAGAGAATCGAGACGAAAATCACGGCCATGATCATGGCGATGATCTCGCCCTTGGTCCAGTCCCACAGCCAGGAGCGCCAGCCTTGCACGCTGAGCCCGAATTTTCGCAGGACATGCTGCTCGAGGATATCGCCGGGACTATCGAGTATGGCGAGCGTGAGAGTGAACAAGGGCGCGAAAATCAGCGCCTGGACGAAGTGGTTTCGGCTGGCGCGCTCGGCCACGTCGCGATATTTCGGCGCGATTTTCCATTTCAAAACGAGCAGGAGAATAATTACGCCGTAGACGAAGACGCCGAGGCGGCCCCAGAACGCAATTTGTCCCAGTAAGTGAGCCTTGCGGTAGAGATCAGGCGGAAGCGTGTACGCGGTGATTTTCGGCGGGGTCTCGGATGGGACCAAGACTGAATTGGGGGCTGTTGTAGGAGAGGGCGGAGCAGAGGATTGCCCGGCAGGCGCTGCTTGCTGAACGAGATGATGCGGCGCGGCGTGGAGCGGAAAGGCGAATAGGGCTGATGCGCCCATTATCATGCAGAAACAGGAAACAAGCAGGACGCGCGAATACTCTCTCATTCTGACCCCTTGTGGAAGCTTCGCGCCAAGCTTCGCCCCGGCAATTTGCGGGGATTATGTCCTCCCTTGAATCGAGATGCAAGCGGGAGGCGCGATGCGGAGCCTGGCGAGAAAAAGCGGACCTGCCTGGAGGGACAGGTTGCCTTTTTGGGCGCGAAAACGAGAGCGGGCGCCGGAGGATGGCGCCGCGGCGTTACCATGGAGTTGTAGGATTGCGGTCAAGGGGTGTCGGATGAAATTCGCACGCTGGGCAGGGGGAATCATCCTTTGCATGCCGCTCGCAGCCACTGCTGCGCCCGCTCCACAACAATCGCAATCGTCGCAGACCGCACAAGGGCAGGCGCAGTCCTCCTCTGTGGCCGACGCTGCGCGCGCGGCTCGCGAAACAAAGAAGGACCAGCAGAAGCCTCCTCGCGTTTGGACCAACGATAACATCCCCACGGCTCCCGGCACGTTGAATGTAGTCGGCGAATCTCCCTCTACTGGAAGCGATTCGGACCACCACGACAACAAGGAATCCAAAGAGGACAAAGCTGCCCTCGAAAACGACGTGGCAAGCGCGAAGGACAAGCTGCAGTCACTACAGACCGATCTTAATATCCTTCAGCGGACACGCGTTCTCGACAGCGATATGTACTACGGCAAGCCGGATTTTCAAAACGACACCGCAGGCGCACAGAAACTGAAGGACGAGCAGGCGGCCATCGACACAAAGCAGCAGGAAATCGAAGACGAACAGCAAAAGATTGCCGACCTGCAGAATCGGATCGCCGCCGCGGAGGCCGCCGCCAAATCCTCGGACTCGAACGCCAATTCTCCCGCTCCGGCGCCTGCCGCTCCCGCGAGCGACAACGGAAATTCCGGAAACAGCGGTGGATCGAGTTCAGATCAGTCCGCGTCAGGCCCAGCTCCCACCTCAAACTAGGCCGCGAGCCTGAGAAGTTTCGTGCGTGGACAACGTTGCAACTTGCCCCCAACGAATTGTGGTGTTTTCTCCTTGACATACTAGGCACTGCCGCGCAAAATCCCCCCTGTGAACGGCGCGTGAACCCCGCGTGAGCGCTCCATGACTCCGCGAACCGCGCCCGCCGCCGGCCCCATCTTTTCTCCTGCGAGGATCGATGCCTTCTCTCCCTGGTCGAACGGTGCAATGCCTCAATCCCGATTGTGGCGAGCGCGGGCGCTGGTTGCGCCTTCAGGATTCACCCCAGGAGCTCTGCTCCTCCTGCGGCGCACCTCTCCACAACGTTCCACCACCCCTGCCGATGCGTCTCCGTGCTCGGCCAAGAGCCATGAATAACTACCGGCCCCGGCTGATGGGCCGCGCACGCTGAAAAACTCAGGCGGAGCGGCATTTTCTTTCCGCTCCAATAAAAAGCTCCCTGCATCGTAGATCCGTGCGCCGATGACGCGGCTTCCCACGAGGCAAACAAAAAGGCCTGGAACGCGAAGAGCGTCCCGGGCCTTTTTCTTGTTTTAAAGCAGGCTGTCGTTCAGAAGTAAAGCTTCAACCCGAACTGAATAAGCCGAGGCCCTCTGTCTGAGATTACCTGCGAAAAGGTCGAGCTATAGTTGCCCTGTCCGTCTACCTTCAGGAATTGAACGTGGTTGAACGCGTTGAAAAACTCCGCCCGGAATTCGAGCGACTTGCTCTCGCTCCAAAGTTTTATGCTCTTGTCGATCGACATGTCCCAATTGTTGATGCCGGGCCCGAAAAGCGAATTGCGCCCCATGTTGCCGTATGTGAATTGCGGCACATTCAGGCAATCGAGGTTGGTTGCATTGAACCAGAAGTTGCCTGTTTCCGGCTCGTAGAAGCAGTTTCCGTTCGAGAGCGTCTGAGTCGCACGCGGATTCAGGCGCGTCACCGGCCCGAGGACGTTCGGGCGGTCCAAATAGTTGTCCTGACCGCTGGCGTTGTTGTTCGAATAAACGGTGAATGGTTGACCCGCCTGGAACGTGGCAATTGCAGTCACCTGCCAGCCTTTTACCAGTCTTCCGACGAGGCTTGTGTCGCTATGTCCCTGGGCGAAGGGCAAAATCCAAAGGCCGCTAAAGACGAACCGTTGCGGAGAATCGAAATCCGCAAGCCCGCGATCGTATTCGGGATCGTACGGGTCAGTATACGTGGACGAACGGGACCGAAACCCCGACGTGAGGTCAATCGTCTTTGACCAGGTGTAGGCTCCACGGAATGTGAATCCATGCGAGAACCGCTTATCCGCAGTGACCTGCAGTTGATGGCTATTCGAGAGGCCGTTGCTGAAATCGGTGTAAATAGATTGCGCGCCGGTCGGAAAGGCGTCCGGATCGGATTCCGGGCCGCTAAGGACTGGACCGCCAATGTAATCTACACAAGCAGCCAGTGGCCGCGCGCATTCCGGGTTGATATCTCCAAAATTCGCCAACTGCTGCTGCTCCACGGAAGTGACCGGGAAGTTCGTTTCGCCGCTGGAAATCAGCTTGCGCCCGAGGCTCCCAACATAGACGGCTTCAATCATCGTGTCCCGCGTCGCTTGCCACTGGAAGCCATAGTTGAAATTCTCGGAGTAGGGCGTCCGGAAGCGTGGGTAAACCACATAGGCATAGGGGACTTTCGGCAACTGAAACGTGCCGACCAGACCGCGCGATGCAAAGGGGAAGGGGTTCGTGGTGCTGTCTCCGAAAGAAAACAAGAAGGGATCAGAAACGGCATTGCCGGTATAGCCGGTATAACTGGTGTCACCTGTATAAATATTCGACACGGCGCCATAGGGAGGCTCGCCGCCGAACTGAAGATTGAGCGCGCCGTCTTCTATGTCATAAAAGATTCCGAATCCGCCGCGCATTACAAGCTTCGCATTGCCGAACATGTCCCAGGCAAAGCCAAACCGTGGAGCGAAATTGTTCTTGTCTGGGTATTCAAGCGCGCGATTCGGCACTCCGGGATCGCCCGGGTAGAGAATGTCGGGCGGAGCGTCCGGAAAGACCGTCGATTGCGTGCCGGGGAAATAGCCCAGGATGTTGTTGTGTGTGTCCCACTGGGGAATGTAGTACTCATACCTGAGTCCGACGTTCAAAGTGAGCCGCGGCAGAACCTTCCAAGTATCTTGGCCGTATCCTGCCCAGGATCCGGTGCGAAGGCCATAGACCGCGTTCGAGAACTGGTAGTAGTTATCCCAGAAGCCGCCGACGAAATCTGCGAGCGGATCCCCTGTGTAATTGATGCCATATCCATCGAAATCAAAACTGCCGTTGTTGTAAAAATCGTAGTTGTAGTTTTGACGGATGCGCGTGAAATCGATACCGAATTTCCATTCATGCTTGCCCACGGTCCACGTAAAGTCGTCCGAAAATTCAAATGTCGCACGGTGCAGTTTCGTCGGGCCTTGCGGCGAAGGACCCAAGTTGAAATCCGGAGTGTACAGAATCGGCGGCGCAGTGCCGCGCGGATCATCGGGGTTCACGTTGGCAAAGCCGAGGCTGGCGGGCGATGTCGTGGTCGTGGGGACCCCTTGCAGCGTGGCATAGCGGTTCGCGGCAAAGCGAAATTGGTTGAGTTTGCCGCCGGAGAAAGTATGCGTCCAGGTGAAGGAGCCTACCTGTGTGCGAACGGCGTCGGTAAACCCTGATCCATCCGGAACGTCTCCGCCAGTGGAAGCGCCGTTGATGATTTGGTACGGATAGTCGTCGCGCAGGTCGTCGATCAAGTAGGCAATGGAGAGTGTGTCGCGTGGGCCGACATTGTAGTCGAAATGGCTGATCCCTTGATCTTCGTCAATCGCCGCTGAAGGCGACGCGATGAAGTTGTTTGTCCCGGCAAGATTCGGAAGCGGGAGATAGGTGTTGATGTAGTTCAGCATAATCGGGTTGACAAGAGAGCCGTTCGGCCCCGGCCCGCCCTGTCCCGTCGTCGACAAATTGTTGAATGGAATGTTGTTTCCGTTGTACGGGTTCACGAGTTGCGTCCCGTTCGGATCGGCGCAATTCCCTCCCGTGTCGTAGGCGCCGCACAATTCTCCGAAATTACCTGTGCGTTCCGCGGGGCTCAGCACCGTCAAAAGAGGTGAGGTCTGCCCTTCGCGACGCCTCGTTCCTTGATATGCCACAAAGAAAAACGCCTTGTCCTTCTTGATCGGACCACCCAGCGTCCCGCCGAACACATTTCGTTTGAATGGTTGCTTCGGCCCGTCGGAGAGTCCAAGAAAATAATCCTGGGCGTTCAACGCGTCGTTGCGAATGAACTCAAATAGATCTCCGTGAAATTCATTCGTGCCGGATTTCGTAATCTGGTTGACGATTCCTCCGGATGTCCGGCCGTATTGCGCATCATAGTTGTTCGTCAGAATCTTGAATTCGTCGACGGCGTCAGGATTGGGATTCACCACGATGTTGTTGCCGAGAAAATCGGTGTTGTTCGCGCCGTCGAGCAGAAACGTCAGCGACTCCGAACGCTGGCCGCTCACCGAAAAAGGGTTTCCGGATCCGTCGTCGGGGTCCGGAGTAAAGACGCCTGCTTGCAGCAGGCCCAACTGGAGCGTGTCGCGATTCGCCAGCGGAAGAGCGTTAATCATTCTCTGGTCTTCCACTTTGCCCAGCACTGCGCCCGTCGTATCCACCTGTGGGGCGTTCGCCGTAACCTCGACCACCTCACTGGCCTGACCGACCTTTAGGGTGACGTCCGCGCGGCCGTTTTGGTTGAGTTCGAGCACGATTCCGGACTGTTCGAACGTCGTGAACCCGGATTTCTCAACTGTCAGCTTGTACGTCCCCACCTGGACGAGATCGAAAAGATAGCTGCCGTCGCTGCCGGACTTGGCCGTGCGCGAGATTCCTGTTCCGATGTTCGTCAGCGTGATTTTTGCCCCTGCAATCACCGCCCCCGACGGGTCGGTGACCGTGCCGCGCAAAGATGCTGTCGTCTGTGCCCAGACGCTGCTTCCAAACAGGAAAGCGACGGCGGCGAAAAGCGCGCAACATAGAAAAGTGCGGCTCCGTGACACACTCCACCTCCCGGCGGATAAAATTGACTTGGGTTCAATTCGCGCGAAGCCAGGAAACGCAGGAAAATAGCGAGTTGCTCGCCTGAAGATGAAGGATCGCTTCCTGCCTCAGCCCCCAAATCCCCCTTGGCTCATCCATATAGAACCGGGGCCAGCCGAAGTCAAGACACAATCGTTTATCGACCCCATTAGCGATTGGCGAACTAGTGACTTACAGTCAAAAAGGTGAGCGGCCGGTGGGGGTGCCGGCCGCTCGGGGCATGGGGGTTGATGGAGGTGCTAAGATTCGGGGCGCCGGTAAGGGCAGCGGCGTCGCCGCGCCCCACAACGCCTCGAACACATCTGGAGTATCGATTTCCTTTGCACCGAGCGCGATAGCCCACTCGGTCCAATTCGTTCCAGTACAAAGGTACCTGTCGCTTCTTCGCAACAGTTTCGCTCGCTCCGCTTTCTTGCTTCTTGGACGCTTCTCCTCTAGCTGGGCCCTCATTGAACCGCCCATCTCATGGTGATAGGCTCGCCTCAGGGGCGGCAGCGTCCGGTGCGCGAAGCCGGGCCGCAAAAAATCACCTCAGACAATGGGTTCAGCCGGGACACAACTCGACCGCCGAAGTCTTGCTCAGGAGCAAACACTGTCCTGCGTTCAGCAGCTCCTGAAAGAGCTGGACAGTGGCCGCGGCTTGGACGAACTTGCGGCCCGCGGCGTCAAAGCCCACTTGGAGCGTGACTTGGGGCTTGGCAGCCTCGAACGGGTTGAACTCATGCTCCGTCTCGGAGAGTTTCGCGGCGCGCGCCTTCCGGATCATGTGATGGCCGAAGCCGATACGATTGAGGACATCGTCAACGCTCTGCTCGACGAAAAATCCTTCAGCCCCGCCGCGGCCTCCGCAATATCGGAAGCCGGCCAAGGGACAGAGTCCGCTGCCGCTCCTGCTCGTCCCGATATTGACGAACAGGTCCGCCGCGCAGAGACGCTGATGGAAATCCTGCGGCTTCGCGGGCTCGGCGAGCCCAGCCGCGCGCATATTCATCTCTACGACGAAAACGACGCCGTCAGGAAAATCACTTTTGGTGAACTGTACAATCGTGCCGCCGCCGTCGCTGCCGACTTGCTCGACCGAGGACTCCAACCGAAGCAGACCGTGGCCATCATGCTGCCCACCGGCGCGGAGTTTTTCTACTCATTCGCTGGCGTTCTTCTCGCGGGTGGTATCCCCGTGCCGATCTACCCGCCGTTTCGCGCCGACCGCATCGCCGAATACGCCGCACGGCAATCCGCCATCCTAAAAAACGCCGAAGCGCAGTTTCTCATCACCTTCCGCCAGGCCGAAGGTCTCGCCAAACTTCTGCGGCCGCGCGTTCCTTCCCTTCGCGGAGTAATCGATGCGGCGCGACAATCTGGGCCATCCGCGCAACAAGCTCCAACGCCCAAGGGCTGGGGGCTTTCCGAGCATCTCACTCACCGCGGCAGGGGCGCCGATATTGCCTTCCTGCAATACACGTCGGGCTCGACCGGCGATCCCAAGGGCGTTACGCTGACTCATTCCAATCTTTTCGCCAACATTCGGTCCATCTCTTCCGGAGTAGGGGTCCGCTCCGACGATGTCTGCATCAGTTGGCTTCCGCTTTATCACGACATGGGGTTGATCGGCGCGTGGATGGTGCCACTCTACACCGGCATTCCGCTGGTGGTGATGTCTCCGCTCTCCTTTCTCAGCAGGCCGGAGCGCTGGCTCCGCGCGATTCACCGGCATAGCGGCTCCTTCAGCCCCGCGCCTAATTTTGCCTACGAACTCTGCGTGCGAAAAATTCCGGACAAAGATTTGCAAGGCCTCGATTTGAGCTCGTGGCGCGCGGCGCTGAATGGCGCGGAACCAGTGCGTGCTGAGACACTTGAAAGATTCGCGGCGCGCTTTGCTCCTTACGGCTTCCGCCGCGAAAGCTTCGCCCCCGTTTATGGTCTCGCGGAAGCGTCTCTCGCCGTTTCCGCCCCGAAGATTGGTACGGGCTATCGCGTGGACCGCATCGACCGCGACGTTTTTGAATCGGAGGGCCGCGCCGTAAGCGTCGACTCGAAAGCGCCGGGAGCGCTCGCCTTTGTCGGAGCGGGAAAACCGCTTCCCGACATCGAAGTCCGTATCGTCGATCCGGAGGGCAACAGTCTCCCGGAGCGTCGCGAGGGGCGATTGCTCTTTCGCAGCCCTTCGGCGACCTCCGGCTACTACCGCAATCCCAAGGCGACGGCGGTGCTGGTTCACAAAGACGGCTGGCTCGACTCGGGCGACCTCGCCTATATCGCCGATGGCGAGATTTACATCACCGGCCGCGCCAAGGACGTCATCATCAAAGCCGGCCGGAATATCTATCCTCACGAAGTGGAAGAGGTCGCGGGCCGCGTATCCGGTGTGCGCACTGGCTGCGTGGTCGCTTTCGGCGCTCCGGATGCGCGGAGCGGTACGGAGCGCCTAGTAGTAGCCGCAGAGATCCGCGACGAAGCGCAAGCGCAGAAGATCCGCGACGAAATTGCGCGCGCTGTGGACGAAGCGATGGGAGTGCCGCCGGATTTAGTCGAGCTGCTTCCCACGCAGTCAATCCCCAAAACGTCCAGCGGAAAATTGCGGCGCAGCGAAACGCGACGCCTGTATCTGGAAGGAAGGCTTGGCAAGCGCCCGCCTCCCGCTTGGGCGCAGGTTGCTCGTCTCGCTGCAAAAAATGCCGCCCCTGGTGCCTGGGCGCTCGTGAGCAGGGGCGCTCGCTCGGTGGCGGATCGTCTCTATGGCGCCTACGCGCTGACGGCATTTTCTGTCGTTCTCGTCCCGCTTTGGACCGTGCTCTGGTTCGTTCGCGACCGCAAGGTTGCCGCGCGCATTGCTCGACGCGGCGCTCACCTGATGCTTCTCTTCGCCGGCGTTCCCGTGAGCGTCGAAGGCGGCGATTGGGAGCGCGAATTTGCGAGTTCCGGCCCGTGGATTTTCGCGCCGAACCATTCGAGCTACGTCGACATTCTCGTCACACTCTCCTGTCTGCCTCCCGGCGTGCGCTTCGTCGCCAAAGGCGAGACGCGCCACATGCTCTTCATCGGCCACATTGCGGAACGCTCCGGCCAGTTCATGTTTGACCGCAGCGACCGCTTTGCCCGCGTGCGCCAGGCCGAGGAGGTCACTGCGGCGCTTGCGGCCGGCGAATCGGTGGTGATTTATCCTGAGGGAACTTTTTCCCCTGCCGTGGGAATTCGCCCTTTTCAGCTCGGCACTTTCAAGGCCGCAGTGGAGGCCGGGCGCCCGATTTGCCCCGTTTCCGTTCGCGGCGCCCGCGAAATCCTCCGCGACAAGCAGTTCTTTCCCCGCCCGGGAAAGGTCACGGTGACGGTCGGCCCCCTCGTCGCTCCAAAACCAGGCTCAGAAAACGAATGGCAGGAGATCGTTCGCCTTCGCGATGAGACCAGGGAGATCATCTCCCGCAACTCCGGCGAGCCTTTGCTCTGATTCTCCTCGTCCGTAAAAACCAATCCGCCTCCCTTCGCATCTAAGTAACTTCCAGCCTGTTTGGGCGCTTTATCCCTCAGCCGGGATTTTCAAAGCGCCTTCTTGGCACCTCAGGCGGCGGCAATCCAGCGAGCCGCACGCCTTCATAAAAGCTCCCGAGGAGGAGAACTATGCTGCGCAAGCTGTGCCTGTTGCTGGGGCTGTTCTTTCTGATGTCCCTGTCAGCGCGCGCCCAAGGCGTGCTCGACAAAGTCCAGTTGTTCGGCGGCTATTCCTACATGCATTACGATGGATCCCCCTCTGGAAGCCTCAACGGGTGGGAAATCGCGCCGAAATACAAGTTCACGGATTGGTTGGGCGGCGTGGCCGATTTCGACGGCCATTACGGTTCACCCAGCGGATTCAGCAACTCGACCCACACGTTCTTGTTCGGCCCGGAAGTCTCCTTTCCCGCAAGGATTTCGCCTTTCGCCCACATTTTGATCGGCGGCGCTCACACCTCGATTGGAGGCGCTACGGACACTTCCTTTGCCACAGCGATCGGGTTTGGCATCGATAACCGGATCAACGATCTCATCTCGTGGCGGATGATTCAGGGCGACTACGTCATCACGCATCTCTTCGGAACAACGCAAAACAACGCCCGGCTTTCTACGGGCATCGTGATTCACTTTTAGCTCCCTCTCTGCGGACAAGCAGGTCGCGGCACTTGCCGCAAACGAAAGGGCCGGCCGACGATCGGCCCTCTTCGTTTTTTAGGCACTACTGGAGTACGAAATTGACGGTAATCAAAGTTTCCACTTCCACGGCTTGACCATTCAAAAGCGTCGGACGGTAGCGCCACTGACTCACTGCTTCGATTGCGGCACGCGCCAGGAGAGGACTCCCGCTCAGCGCAGTCAGCTCCCTGATTCTCCCGTCCGCGGAAATAATGGCACGCAGCTTAACCGTCCCTGAAATTTGCATTGCGATTGCCGCCCTTGGGTAGCTTGGCTGCACGCGATGAATCAGCCTTGCTTCCATCAGGCCTTCACTTATCGGCTGCGGAGCTGTGCGCCGCTCCGGCAGTCGTGGCGGAGGAGGATTCACACCTTTCCCGATGTTTGTCCCGCCGTCGATTCCGATATAATCGCCCATCGAAATCGTGTCACCGGTCGACGGCTCATCCACTGGAACTGTCGGAGGTGGTGTAGGTCTCGTATCGACGCGCGGCGGAATCACCGCGGGCTGCATAAATGCAGGCGCCGGGATGGGCCGGTGTGGCGTCTGCCGCGCCAGCGTGCGGGGCTTTTCTTCCACGCCGTGGCGGTATGGCGGCACGGGAGTGGCGATGAATATCGCGCCCAGCGTACTCGGATAAAGCAACGGCCATGCCAACATTGCTGCAAGCGCCATCGCTTCGAGCACGAGAGAAATCGCCAGGGCTTTGCGCCGCAATCGCCGCCCACGCCTCATCGCCTCTTTGTCGTCATCGATCAGGCACGCAGATAAATGTCCGGGAGAAAATCTAAGATCGCTCATCGGCACACCTCTCCACCGTCTCGAATGCAGTGATCGATACCGGGCGGCGGCCGCCGCCCCTAATCCATCAGGGTTGTGGAGTTCGCGATCTCCAAAGCCATAGACACCGCTTTCCGGCTCTGGTGCCGCAGAAAGAGTTCCCCGCGCGCTTGTCTGCTTTCCGGGGAGACCTAGAAAATAGGTGGCTTGTAAACTGTTATGTATGCGGACGTTAGAAAATTGGGAATTGGAGAAGCATCGTTTTTCAACATTTTGCGTCTAATCACCGTGAAGCAGACAGTCTTTGGACTTATATGAGGTGGCAACAATGAATAGACAATCTTTGGAAACCATCGGCGTGCGGTACACGGGCTGGGCCGCGCTCAATCGCGATCCGCTCGACGATCACGTCGAATTCACGTGTCCGAATTGCGGCGAGAAGGGAACAAAAGCTGCACGGCGTGCGCGTTCTGAGTATCACTTCACAGACGGCTTCGTGCAAGATTTGCAGGGCGAGACGACGGTGTGCCGCAACTGCAAGACGGCTCTTCGCGTCAGCCCTGTCGTGATGCTTCACGATCAGGACGAGAAGCGCCGGTTCGAAGCGGTTTTCTCCGCCGAGTTGAGCATTTCACCGAATTGAAGTTTTTGAGCGCTTGAGAGGCGCATTCCTGTCGCAGCTCGGCTGCGGCTCGTAATGCGCCTCCGGTGTTTTTGGCCCGTAAAGGTACCGGTCAAAAAAAGGAGGGAGCCGCGGCTCCCTCCCTTTTTCTTTTTCGGGCTCTTCGCCGCCGCGCCATTCAGCGCTGTGGTGGGGTCACCGGTAGCGGCACTCGCTTTCGATTCTCCACAGCTCATGCCGCTCGTGATCGGCCTGAGGGCTGTGATAGCCGTGACGGGCAATCGCACGATCCAGATTGCGTTGCTCGTGCGCGATTCGGCGGTTGCAGTCGTGGTACCAATCTGCCGCACTCGCCGTGCCCGCAGCCCCCATCAGAATGAAAGCCCCCAGCGCCAATCCCAAAATCCTCGTCTTGCCCAGCTTGACCTTGTTCAGCATGGTGACCTCCCGAACAGCCGCGAAACTCGCTGGGTAGTTTCGCCTGCCTGGCTGCCTGATAAAACGACGCGCGGGAAGACTATTTGGTTGCCGCCCTTTGGGGAATCTCTTCTGCCGATAGACGCGCTTCAGCGATGATCCCACTCGGCATCGAGCGCCAGATGGTGCTCTTCAAGATCGGTGCGAATCTGCTCGAAGGCGTCGTCCACGCTGTCGGAAAAGCGCAGCAGTTTGTACTCACGCTCGCTGATCGTCCCGGTGCGGACCATATGCTTCCAGTTGAGAACCTTGTCCCAATACTCGCGGCCGTAGATCAGGATGAGGTGGTGCGAGGAAAGCTTGTTGGTCTGAAGAAGCGTCAGCATCTCCCAAAGTTCGTCCATCGTGCCGAAGCCGCCGGGAAACACGATCAGGGCCTTCGCCATCTGCGCGAACCACAGCTTGCGCATGAAGAAATAGTGAAAGCAGAAATTCAGCTCCGGCGTGATGTAGGGATTCGGCCATTGCTCGTGCGGCAACTGGATGCTGAGGCCAATCGAGGATCCGCCCGCCTCGGCCGCGCCGCGGTTCGCCGCTTCCATAATTCCCGGCCCGCCGCCCGAGCAGATGATGAAACGCTTGGGCTCGGCGCCAAGCGTCATCGCCCAAGTGGTGATGCGGTGCGATAGCTCGCGCGCTTCTTCATAGTAGCGCGACATTTGCACGATCGAACGGGCTGCACGAATCTTCGTCCGCCATTCGTGGCTGCGGCGCCCGCGAGCCTGGCGCTTCACCTTCTCGAGATCCTTCAGTGCGCGATCGCGAGGCTGGATGCGCGCCGAGCCGAACATGACGATCGTATCGCCCACGTTCGCCTGGCGCAGCCGCTTGAGCGGATCGAGATATTCGGCGAGGATGCGTAGCGGCCGCGCCGTGAGGCTCTCCATGAATTTGGGATCATGGTAGGCAAGTTCGGACATCTCCAGATGGCCGCGGCGCAGCATTCATTTCCTCCCTGAGGACAGCAGACACCCATTCTATTCCTCTTCGCCTTCGCAAAATACGGCGCGCGGTGAGAGGTTTGCGAGGAGCGCAATTGCAAACAGCGGCTGCGTTGAATCCGCCGCGCCTGCGCTGTGAGCCCGGTGCTTCCATTTGGCGGTGGAGTCGCCGCTACGATAGCGCCGACTTGAACATCGTGGCGAACTTTGTGAAAGCACGCTCGGCTTGCGGCTTGTTGTAGACGGAACTATCGAGCGTCGTCCAACCGTGGTACGCGCCGTCGTAGGTTTCGCTTTCGAATCTACCGCCCCACGCCGCCAGCGCCTGCTCGAATTTTTCAATCGCTTCCTTCGGCATCGAACGATCCTCGATGGCGTGGCCGAAATAGAGCTGCGCCTTCACGCGCGGCAGAACCGTGTGCGGACTATCGGCCGCGTTGGTGTACAACCCGCCGCCGTGAAACGAAGCGACGGCGCCGATTTTGTCGGGAAGCTCTGCAGCAATGCGCAGCGCCATCGCGCCCGCGAAGCAATATCCAACGACGCCAATCTTCCTGCCGGCCACCGCTTCCTGGCGCGCGAGGAAATCGACGTATGGTGCGGCGTCGCGCTCCATCGCGGCGGTCGGAAGCGAAGCGCGCAACTCGCCTATTCGCTTCATCATGGCTTCATTTTTCGGGTCGTAGGGCCCGTGGAACAACGGGGGACGTCCAGTTCGATAAAAAATATTCGGCATCAGCACGACGAACCCGGCCGCGGAAAGGCGTTGCGCCATTTCCCGCTGTCCAGAGCGGATCCCGAAGATGTCGGTAAGGTGCATGACGCCGGGCCACTTTCCGGCTTCTTCGGGCTGGTACAAATATCCGTCCGACACGCCGTCGGGCGTCTTGATTTCGATTTCCTTTTCGACAATCGCCATTGCAATTTTCTCCCGAGACGCTACTTCTTCTCGGACTCCGAATCTCCGTTTTCGGTTTCAACAATCGACGCGGCGGCGGTGATGCGGTCGCCTTCATCGAGTTTGAGGAGGCGGACGCCTTGGGTCGAGCGGCCGGCCTCGCGAATTTCCGCGGAATGGATGCGGATGACCTTGCCGTGGCCGGTGACGATCATGACGTCGGATTCCTCGCGAACCTGCAGGGCGGCGACGACGGGGCCGTTGCGATCGGTGGATTTGAGGTTGATCACGCCCTTGCCGCCGCGCGACGTGACGCGATATTCGGCGAGCGGCGTGCGCTTGCCGTAGCCCTTCTCGGCGACGGTCAACATGAGCGAAGTGAGCGATTCGCGAATCTGGTCGCTTTCGAGCTCGTCGAGATTCTGTGTTTCCTTCTTGAATTCCTTGCGAATGATTTCAAAGTCGGGCTGGACGGCGTCCATCGAGACAACGAAATCGTCCTTCGCGAGGTCCATGCCGTTGACGCCGCCAGCAGCGCGGCCCATCGAGCGGACTTCAGTCTCGCGGAAGAGGATGGCCTGGCCTTCGCGGCTTGCGAGGAAGACCATCTGCTTGCCGTCGGTGAGTTTCGCGCCGATCAACTCGTCCTTTTCTTCGAGATTAATGGCGATGATGCCGGAAGGACGCGGATTGGAAAATTCGGCGAGAGCGGTTTTCTTGACCGTGCCGTTGCGCGTGGCGAGGAAAACGTATCGGCCTTCTTCCTCAAGATTGCGCGCGGGAACGACGGCGCGGAGCGTTTCGCCTTCCTGCAAACGGACGATGTTGGTGATGGCCTTGCCGCGCGTGGCCGCCGCGGCCTCGGGAATTTCATAGACTTTCAGCCAGTACACGCGGCCCTTCGAAGTGAAGAGCAGGATGTAGCTGTGCGCCGAAGCGGTGAAGAAGTGCTCGACAAAATCCTCTTCGCGCGTTTTGGCGCCGATGCGACCCTTGCCGCCACGCGATTGATGGCGGTAGGTGTCAACGGAAGTGCGCTTGATGTAGCCGGCATGGCTGACGGTGATGGCCATTTCCTCGTCTTTGATCAGGTCTTCGAGCTTGATTTCCTCGACGCGATCGACAATCTGCGTGCGGCGGTCGTCGCCATAGGATTTCATCACTTCTCGGAGCTCGGAGACGATTACACCCTTCAGCTTTTTCTCACTGGCGAGGATTTCCTCGAGTTCCTGGATGCGCTCGCGGAGTTGCGCGAGTTCCTTCAGGATTTCGTCAACGGAGAGCTGCGTCAAACGGTGCAGTTGCAGCTCGAGGATGGCGTCGATCTGTGTGTAGGTAAGCCCCTCGCCCTCGGCGGGACCAATGGCTGCGCCGGTGAGCGCGACGATGCCGTACTTCTTGCGGTCAACCTTGATGCCTTCGACCGTCCGCTCCTTGCCCTGGACCATGACTCGAACGTCTTTATTCGAGAAGAAATCGTGCAAATTCTGGCGTGCGTTGGCGCGGCTGGACGATCCGCGGATGATCTTGATGACATCGTCGATGTTGTCGAGCGCGATCCGGTAGCCGACCAAGATGTGCTCGCGCTCGCGCGCCTTGCGAAGTTCGTACTGCGTGCGGCGGCGGACGACGTCGACGCGGTGCTCGATGAACAGGCGAAGCAGGTCGAGCAGGCCGAGCTCGCGCGGCTGGCCGCCGACGATGGCGAGCAGGATCATGCCGAAGGAATCCTGCATTTGGGTCATCTTGAAGAGCTTGTTCAAGATGATTTCGGGCTCTTCGTCACGCTTGATTTCGATGACGATGCGCATGCCGTCGCGGTCGGATTCGTCGCGAATGTCGGAGATGCCTTCGATCTTTTTGTTGTTGATCAGCTCGGCGATGTGCTGGATGAGCGATTTTTTGTTGACCTGGTAGGGCAGCTCGGTGACGACGATGTCCTGGCGATCCTTGCCGCGCTGCTCGATGGCGGCCTTGGCACGGACCTGGAAGGAGCCGCGGCCAGTTTTATAGGCCTGCTCGATGCCTTCGCGGCCGTAGATGTAGCCAGCGGTGGGAAAATCGGGGCCGGGAACGATTTTCATGACTTGCTTCAGTGTCGCTTCGGGATTTTCGACGAGGAGGATCGCGGCTTCGACGATTTCTTTCAGGTTGTGCGGCGGAATGTTGGTGGCCATGCCGACGGCGATGCCGGAAGAGCCGTTGGCGAGAAGGTTGGGAATGCGGGTGGGCAGGACGACCGGCTCTTGTTCGCTTTCATCGAAGTTGGGAATGAAATCGACGGTCTCCTTTTCGATATCGGCGAGCATTTCCTCGGCGATTTTCGAAAGCCGCGCTTCGGTGTAACGCATCGCCGCGGGCGGGTCGCCATCGACAGAGCCGTAGTTGCCCTGCCCGTCGACGAGCGGATAGCGCATGTTGAAATCCTGGGCGAGACGGACCAAGGCGTCGTACACCGGCGCGTCGCCGTGCGGGTGATATTTCCCGAGGACTTCGCCGACGATTTTCGCGCACTTGCGGTAGGCCTTCGTGGAAGTAAGGCCGAGTTCGTACATGCCGAAAAGAATGCGGCGATGGACGGGCTTGAGGCCGTCGCGGACGTCGGGCAAGGCGCGGCCGATGATTACGCTCATGGCGTAATCGAGATAGGATTTCTTCATCTCCGATTCGATATCAACCGGAGTCAGGATTTGGTTTGTCTCGTCAGCCATTCGCTTTCCTCGTCAGAATGTGATTCGTGCCTACTGCACTGCTTTTTTCGCCGCGCGGTCGAGTACGTACGCTTTTACCGTTTCAAAGGCCGAGGCACTGTTGGAGAAGCGCTCGGCCGCAAAGTGTGTTTCAAGTTCATTCAAGAGAGCGTCGCGGTCGGACTCGCTCGAGAAGTCGATGGCGACGCCTTTCTCGGTTTCCGGCGACCGCGTGGCGGTGGCGCGGAAGTCGGAGCAAGAAAGGCCGCGCAGGCCCGGAAGAATTTTCCATGTCAGTTGATAGAGCAAAGTCTTAAATATCCAGGTTGACGACATCGAGGGCGTTTTCCTCGATGAATTTGCGGCGCTCCTCGACGTTTTCGCCCATCAGAGTCGAGAAGATGCCCTCGGCGGCGACGGCGTCTTCGAGGCGCACTTTCAGCAGCGTGCGCGTCTCGGCATTCATGGTGGTTTCCCAGAGCTGTTCGGGATTCATTTCGCCGAGGCCCTTGAAGCGCGTGATGGTGAATTCCTTCTTGGCATCTTCGAGAACGTAGTCGAGCACGCCCTGCGCGCTTCCCTTGGTGACTTTGTCGCCGTTATGCGTGACGAGGAAGGGCGGCTTGTCGTTTTCCTCGATGGCGGCGCGAAGAGTGCGGAGGCGCTTGTAATCGGGCGAAGCGGCCAGTGCCCAGTTGATGCGCCGCTCGCCGCCGTTTTTCAGGACGAGTTCATGCAGGCTGTGCTCTTCGTCGAATTCGAGCTTGGCTTCGAGGTCGAGCTTGGCTTTTTCGATGGACTTGACGAGGTCCTGAAGCTTCTTTTTGTCGGCGAAATCGGTTTTCTTTTCGAGCTCGCTTTCGGCGAGGATCGAGACGAGCCGCGGCTCGCGAAGTTTGCGGGCGAGCTTCTGCGCGATCTGCTCGTACTCCTGAACGTTCAGGAGGAATTGTGTGAGCTCGCCGCCTTCGAGCGGCTTGCCGCTCTTGCCTTTGACGACATGCTCTTCGGTGGCGCGCTTCATGAGCTCGCGGGCGAATTCGCGCTCGTCGCGGATGTAGCGGTCCATCTTGCCGCGCTTGACGCGATAGAGAGGCGGCTGGGCAATGTAGATGTGGTCCTTTTCGATGAGCTCGCGCATGTGGCGGAAGAAAAACGTGAGCAGGAGCGTGCGGATGTGCGAGCCGTCGACGTCGGCGTCGGTCATGAGAATGATTTTGTGGTAGCGGAGCTTCGAGGCGTCGAAATCGTCCTTGCCGATGCCGGTGCCGAGCGCAGTGATGATGGCGCGAATTTCCTCGTGGCCGAGCATTTTGTCGTAACGTGCCTTCTCGACGTTCAAGATCTTGCCCTTGAGCGGGAGGATGGCCTGATAGCGGCGGTCGCGGCCGCCCTTGGCGGAGCCGCCGGCGGATTCGCCCTCGACGACGAAAAGCTCGCAGCGGGCGGGATCGCGCTCCTGGCAATCGGCGAGCTTGCCGGGGAGACCGGAGGAATCGAGCGCGGATTTGCGGCGCGTGAGCTCGCGAGCCTTGCGGGCGGCTTCGCGGGCGCGGGCGGCGTCGATGCACTTGCCGATGATCTTGCGCGCGATGGAGGAGTGCTTGTCGAAATATTCGCCGAGCTTTTCGTTGACGAGCGATTCGACGACGCCCTTGATGTCGCTATTCAGCTTGCCCTTGGTCTGGCCTTCAAACTGAGGCTGGGGAAGCTTGACGGAAACGACGGCGACAAGGCCTTCGCGGACGTCGTCACCGTTGATGGTGACTTCGTCTTTTTGCTCTTTCAACATGCCGAAAGAACTGGCGTAGTAGTTGATGGTGCGCGTGAGGGCGGAGCGGAAACCGGAGAGGTGCGTGCCGCCGTCGACGGTATTAATGGTGTTGGCGAAGGCGAAGATATTTTCGGCGTAGCTGTCGTTATATTGCAGGGCGATTTCGATTTCGACCTGATCTTTTTTCCCTTCCATGTAAATCGGCGAATCATGGAGGACGCCCTTGCCGCGATTGAGATGCCTGACGAATTCGGAGATGCCGCCGGTGAATCGGAATTCGGCTTTCTTGCCGCTGGCGCGCTCGTCTTCGAGCGTGATTTTCAGGCCCTTGTTGAGGAAGGCAAGCTCGCGAAGGCGCTGCGACAGCGTGTCGAAACTGTAGTTGATGGTGGTGAAGATGGACGGATCGGCGTGGAAGGTGATTTTCGTGCCGGTCTTGCGCGTCTTGCCGGAGGATTTCAGTTTGGTGGTGGGATCGCCCTTCTCGTAGGACTGCTCCCAGACTTCGCCATCGCGCCAGATTTCGAGATCGAGCCAATCGGAAAGCGCGTTGACGACGGAGACTCCGACGCCGTGCAGGCCGCCGGAGACTTTGTAGGTGTCGCTGTCGAATTTTCCGCCGGCATGGAGAACGGTCATCACGACTTCGGCGGCGGGCTTTTTTTCCGTGGCGTGCATGTCGACGGGGATGCCGCGGCCGTTGTCCGTCACGGAGACGCTGTTGTCCTCGTGGACGACCACGTTGATTTCATCGCAGTAGCCGGCCATGGCCTCGTCGACGGAATTGTCGACGACTTCCCAGACCAGATGGTGCAGGCCCATTTCGCCGGTCGAGCCGATGTACATCGCCGGGCGCTTGCGGACGGCTTCGAGACCGCCGAGAACTTTGATGGAAGTGGCGTCGTACTTGTGGCCCTTGCCAGGCGCGGAATTGTTTTCAGCCATGAGTGATGCGTCTCCTGAGTGAATGGTCGCGGCGCGCGAAAACGGAAAACCGGCGACGCACGCGCAGTGATGCGTTTCGTTGCGTTCGGGAAGGCTCGTTGGCGGAGGAAGCCAGCAAGGGCCTTGCCCATTGGTCTCAGAGCGGCCGCTGGGCGGGTGCGCGCTGGGACTCGAAGGGTTCTTCTTGGCTCCATCCCGCCCCACACCGAACGATTCGGAGGGGCGCGGCGAAGCTGTTTTTCCCCATTGCGGGGAGCGGCCGCCGCTTTCGCGTGCTCTTTCCGCCCTGGCGCAGGCAGTAAAACAAGAGCCTCAAAAAGCGCGGAACCGGTGCTGTCTAGGAGAAAGCAATTACTAGGAAATTGTACCGGAAGGAGGGGCGAAAGGCAAGGAGTATTGAGGAAAAGGTCGTATCTTATCTTAAGCATTTACATAAAGTTACAGTCTTTTTGCGACTGTCTTCAGGCACAAAAGCGAGCTAAGATGATCGTTGTGTGCCAATTCGCGTTGTAACTAGTTGATTTATTATTTTATGAGTTATCTTACGGGCCGGAAAGAGCTTCCCAAGAGGCAGAATTGGCTGTCTGGAAGGGTCCACGGCCCGGAGCGCGATCAAATGCGCATGGGCATGACGACGTAGCGGTAGCGGAGCGAGTCGCCAACGAGGGGACGGAGCTGGCCGGCGGATTGCTCGTCCTTCAGCTCGAAGCCGATGGGGCCGTCGGGCGCCGCGGCGAGGAAATCGAGCAGATACTGCGCGTTGAAGCCGATTGAGACGGGATCACCCTTGAACTCCTTCTCGATGGCTTCCTTGGCCTCGCCGTATTCAGGGCTGGAGGCGGAGATTTCGATGCCTTCCTTGGCGAGAGTGAACTTGATTGCATGGGAGCGCGCGTCAGCTAGGCTGGAGACGCGCCGCAGAGCCGTCTGGAGCTCGTCGCGCTCGATAGCGACGGTCTTATTGGCGTCGCGAGGCAGGACGGCTTCGTAATTGGGGAACTGGCCGGTAAGCTTTCGCGCGGTGAGCAGACGTCCGCCGAACTGGAAGAAAAGATGGCTTTCGTCCTGGCCAAAGTCGACGGTGGCTTCCTCTCCGGCTTCAACGGCAAGGCGCTGAATTTCCGCCATGGCTTTCTTGGGAACCAGCACGCGCGTCTCTGAAGAAAAACCCTCGAATTTGTGATCGGTCTCGACCAGGGCGAGGCGGTGGCCGTCTGTAGCGACCATAGTGAGCGAACCAGGCTTGAGGACGAGGAGCGCTCCATTGAGGGTATAGCGCGACTCTTCGAGCGAGATGGCAAAGATGGTCTTGGCGATCGAATCGGCCAGGATGCGCGCGGGAATTTTGACGAGCGCGTGAGGAAATTCGGGAAGCGCTGGGAAATTGTCCTTGGACATGCCGACCATTTTGTAATTGCGGCGGCCGGACTGGACCTGGACCCAGTGGTTTTCGAGCAGCTTGAAGCGGATATCGTCATCGTCGGGAAGCAGGCGGACGAGTTCGAGAAGTTTCTTGGCGGGGATGGTGCCGGCGCCGTCCTTTTTCACCTTAGCTTCGCAGGAGGTGCGGATGCTGAGCTCGAGGTCGGTGGCGGTGATGGAGAGGCGGCCGCCTTTGGCGACGAACAGAAGATTCGAGAGGATGGGGATGGTGGTCTTCCGCTCGACGACGCCTTGCGTCAATTCGAGTTCCTCGAGCAGATCGAATTTCTTGACGCTGAATTCCATCTCGGCCGTTCCTTGCGTTGTTTGAGTGGCGGTTTGCACAGGATTCTCTACTCCTTATACCAAACTTAAAGATGAAAGATATAGACCGTCGTAGCCGCCGGAGCTGTGAATTCTGAGGATAACGCGGGAAGCGGAATCGCGCCATGGGTTTGCACTCCGCACAAGGCTGTGGACGCGCGCGTCACGCCGAGGAAAAAAGCGGCCCGCCGGCTCGATGCAAAAAGTTGTGCGATGCAATTCACAATTCATGCACAGGCCTTCGACAGAAAAATCACAGCGTGCGCGGGCGGTGCAACGGTTTCCCATCGGCAACCGCGGGGCGGTTCCGTCACAGCAAGAGAGATCTCTCGACTGCAGAGCGCCGTGTTCGTCTGCGCTGGACGAACAACAAGAACGGGCGCTCCTCCGCTCGAAATTACGGACACGAGATACTGTGCCCCAGGAACAGTGCGGGTTTGCGTGAAACTCATCCGAAGGAGTCGAGGAGGCGGTTGATCGTCTTATTGAGTTCTTTGTCGGTCTGGCGAAGCGCCTCGATCTTCTTGATCGAGTGAAGTACGGTGGTGTGGTGCTTGTCGCCGAACTGGCGGCCGATTTCCGGCAGCGACGCGGACGTGAGCTGTTTGACCAGGAACATCGCCACCTGGCGCGGGAAGGCGATCACCTTCGAGTTGCTCTTCATTTTCAAATCCTGGGCGCGCAGGCCGAAATGCTCGCCGACGCGCTTCTGGATCTGCTCGATGGTGATTTTCTTTTCCTGCGTGTCGATGATATTGCGCAACACCTGCTGAGCCGTGGCGAGATTGGCTTCGGCGCCGGTGAGTGACGCGTAAGCCATCAGCCGGATTAGAGCGCCTTCGAGCTCGCGAATGTTGGATTTGATGGAGCGGGCGATGTACTCGGCCACATCGTCGGTGAGTTGAACGCGTTCGCTATCGGCCTTCTTCTGAAGAATCGCAATCTTGGTTTCGAGATCGGGCGGCTGGATATCGGCGATAAGCCCCCATTCGAAACGCGAGCGCAGGCGTTCCTCGATGGCCGAGATTTCCTTCGGCGGGCAATCGGAGGAGATGACGATCTGCTTCTGCTGGTCGTAGAGCGCGTTGAAGGTGTGGAAGAACTCCTCCTGCGTACGCTCGGCGCGCGCGATAAACTGGATGTCGTCGACCATAAGCACGTCCATATTGCGGAAACGCTCGCGGAACGCCGGCATACGCTCAAAGCGGATCGAGGAGATGACCTCGTTGGTGAACTTTTCGGCGCTGATGTAGGTGAGGCGAAGCGCGGGATTGCGTTTCTTGAGTGCGTGGCCGATGGCCTGCATCAGGTGCGTCTTGCCAAGCCCCACACCGCCATAAAGGAAAAGCGGGTTGTACGATTTCGAGGGCTGTTCGGCCACGGCTTGCGCTGCCGCGTGTGCGAACTGGTTCGACGCGCCCACGATAAACGTGTCGAACGTATAGCGCGGGTTCAACTGATGATTGGCCGAGTCGAAGTCGAGGCGCGTCTGCTGGGACACCACGGGCGGCGCGGCTGCGGACTGTTCGGGTTCGACACAAACGAATTCCAAATGCAGATCCGGCTTGCCGATTTCGACGAGAACCGCTTGCAGGAGCTGGCCGTAAGTTTCCGTCAGGCGTTTGCAGAAAAGCCGCGCAGGAACGCGAATAACCAGGCGGTCGTCTTCCGCGCGCTCTTGGCGCGTGGGACGAAACCAGGTGGCGAAGCTGTGAGGATTGACGCGCCGCTCGGTATGCTGAAGGATTTTGTCCCAAAGATTCATGCCAAAATAAGTCCTATCGCGATTTCCACTGGTGTGGAAATGCTGTGGAAAACATCCAATTACAATTCAAGGGAAGCTGTTGGTCAGGCCTTTCGAATCGAGCGGCGCACCCAATGTCCGCGCCCACGCCGTTCGATGAGTGTCGGCGTCTCGAAAAATTCAGGAGACGCGATGGGGGATTCTGCCTAAACGAGGAGTGACTGGCAAGAGAAAACTGAGCGAATTTCGCGCACAGCTTTCACACAGCATCCACAGTTTTTCCACAGGCCAAAATTTTGAACATTTCTATTGCGAAACAAAAATTTCTTTCGATGTCGCTGCCAAGTGGCGATGCCGAGCCTGCGGAAAAATATTCTATGCATCTGTGAGTCAATATGGCGTGGGAGCCGCGTGAGGGTTCGCGCCAGCGGCGCGCACGGTAGATGACAAATATGTATCGGGGCGCGCGAACTGAAAAATTCCCCACGGATCGACGGCGACGATCAAGCGATCGGGCTCGATCAGCAGCGCGGAGGGACGTAGAGGCACGTTGCCGTCATTGACGAGCGTGAAAACCGCGAGGCGGCTGCCCGATTTGTCGAACACGACGAGCGAATCGCCAATGGCCGCCCAGACATTCTCCGTGCGCGGATCGACGGCGAGTGCGGTGAAAACCGGCTTCTCGCTGGGATCGTGAACCGGCTTGTCGAGATTGATGTGCACGCCGCCGGTGAACCCCGTCATCCCTCCACCGAAATGTCCGTGAGGCCCGAATCGCGGAAACGGCTCGCTCGAGCCTCCGCCAGCAAACGTGCGAGAGCCTTCGCCTGGTGCGGCCGTGCCCCCGGTGGCGCCGCGATTGAAAGTCCCGGGCGAGCCTCCGCCAAATCCGCCGCCGAAGAAGCGGTTATAGAGGAAATGCTCGCCGAAGCCGCTGGGGCCACCAAGAGGTCCTCCAAATCCGCCTCCCAGTCCAAAATCGCCGGGGATCGCGACGGAGGAGCCGAGAGCGGAATCGTCCGGCGAAGAGAGGGCGGCGGAAGAATCCGTGCTGGGGGAAGAAGAGGCGGACGAAGAATTATTCAGAATATCCGTAGACTCGAGTTCGGCAAAGTTGACGTCCTCGGAAGAAATCCGCGTTCCCGAGGAAGTACCGATTCCTGCGAATTGAAGGATGGCTCCGGGAGCGTCCGATGTTGTAGCAGAGGAATTGGAGTTTGTTGCAGAATTTGGACCGGGGCGCCCTCCGGCTCCGCCTACTCCTGGATTTCCGCCGACGGTAACGTGAAAAGAGTTGGCACTAAGCGTTCCTTGGGCCGTCAACATTCCTGCCGTGGGTCCTCCCCCAGCCAACCCCCCAAAGCCGCCTCCGGGAGGCCCTCCGAAGCCGCCACCGCCGCCGGGCTCGCGGTTCAAGTGTGCGCCGAGCCCTGCGCCGACTCCGCCGCCGAAGCGAAGGTCGCCGGAGGAGCCGAGCGTGGCGGAGCCGACGAACTGATCCGAGAGATCGAAACGCGTGAATCCAAAACTGAATTGCAGGCGGTCGAAGCGGTCGTAATCCGGCGGAACGAGATCGCTTTCCGGGACGGAAGCTTCATAGGCAACGTAGCCGTAACGGTCGTAGCGGCGGAAGGTCGGATCGGGCATCGAGGTGAAGGCAAAGAAAATCTGGCCGTCGGGGTCGCCAAAGATGCGGCCGAGATACATGGGAGGATTTTTGGGCGTCTGCGAATCGTCGCCTGGCGCAGGAGCAGCGGAATCGGCAGGATCGCCGAAGCTGCGGATGAGCTCGCCACGGTCGTTGAAGATATCAACCAGGCGGCGCGCGTGGAAAGAGGCGACGGCGAATTGATGATTTGAAAGCGCCACGACGGACGTTGGCGCGAAGACGGGAATGCGCGCTGCCAACGAGCCATCGGGGCGGAACGCGAAAACGGCGTTGCCGCCGCGGTCGGCGACGAGAACGCTGCCGTCGGCGCCCAAGTCAAAATCCATCGCGAAGACGATCTTCGCGGAGGAACCTGTGGGAGGAATTTCGCCGAGGAGACGCCCATCAGCCGAGTAAATGGAGACGTGCGTAGCGGGCTTGGCAAGAATGTAGAAGCGCCCCTGGGAATCCTGCTTGATGGTGGAGACACCCGGGCCGACGGACGGGAACAATTTCCCGTTTGGCTGAATGACGCTACCAAGACCTTGGGCGGGAACGGGAAGAGAGAAGCCGAGGACCAGAAGAGACGCAACAAGAGCACACGAAACGCAACGGCCCGAACCGCGAGACATCCCACGCCCCCTGCAAAGACAAAGGTGCCATTCGATTCCGTCCTTTATTGCTGCATTGGACGCGGAAAGTTCCCGAAAGGTTTACCGTGCCAGAGTCATTCTAATCGAGGCGGAAGTTGAGGCGCTCGATGGAGCGGGCGCGGCCGGAGGATTCGTCGACATCGAGGAGGACGGTGTTCATCTGCACATCGCCTTCGGCGACGGTGAAGCGGGCGGGCATGGCATCGAGAAAGCGCTGGAGGATGCCCTGTTTATCCATGCCGATTACGGAATCGTGCGGGCCGGTCATGCCGACGTCGGTGATATAGGCGGTGCCTTTCGGAAGCACGTGATTATCGGCGGTTGGCACATGCGTATGCGTCCCGAGGACGGCGGAAACCTTGCCGTCGAGAAACCAGCCCATCGCCTGCTTTTCCGAAGTGGTCTCGGCATGCATATCGACAAGGATGACTTTGGCCTCTCGGGGGATCCTGGCGAGCTCGCATTCGGCCGTACGGAAAGGGTCGTCGATAGGAGTCATGAAGGTTCGGCCCTGGAGATTCAGCACGGCAAAGGGGACGCCGTTCTTGGCTCCGACGTAGAGGCCGCTGCCGGGGGAGCCTTTCGGAAAATTAGCTGGCCGCAGCAAGCGCGGCTCGTGCGGGAAGTATTCGATGATCTCCTTGCGGTCCCAGATGTGATTCCCCCCGGTGAGCACTTCGATGCCTTCGGAAAGCAACTCCTGAGTGATGCGCGGGGTGATGCCAAAGCCGGAAGCGGAATTCTCGCCGTTGGCGATGCAGAGATCGACCTGACGCTGCGAAAGGATGTCCGCAAGGCGGTCGTGCACGATCTTGCGGCCGGGCGAGCCAACGATGTCACCGATAAAGAGGATTTTCAAGAAGGGAACCTTTCAAAGTGCGAGCGAGACGTCGTTAAAATGGTCGTTTCGATCATTCTGTTGTAGCCATTTCGTTCACGCAAGCAGGACAACTCTCCCGGTCGGATAGTCGGAGCAGGTCCGCTTCGCCGTGCGCTGCTAGGCCCTGAACCCCACGAATAAGTGGGTGCCTAGCGCCTGCTTTCAGGCTTCCCAGGCTTTCGCCGGGGCGTGCACAAGGGCAGGACGACGCGGGCTCCCGGGGATTCAGTGTTGGTTCAAATAGGCTTTCGCAACGTCACCTGCGTCGCAGGCCAACTCCAGCATAAATTGTAGCAGGAAAGATGTGGGACGGCGGAAGGCCCGGCGCCGACAGCGCCCGAGCCTCCATTGCGAAGTGTGAAGAAAAGGCGCAGGGAACGCCGAGCGAATTACGTGTCGTCGTAATCCTCGGTGAGCGATTGCAGAAAAGCCACCAGCGCGGGAATGTCGCTCTGGCTGATGGACATGCCTTGAAATTCCGGAGGCGCATTGCGCAGGAGCCCGGTGCGGGCCAGGTTCGAAGAGTTGATGTAGAAATTGACGACGTCATTGAACGTAAGCTTGCTGCCGTTGTGGAAGTAGGGGAAAGAATCTTCGAGATCGCGAAGCGTCGGAGTCTTGAACTGTGCGATGGTCGTCTCAAGCCCCTGGTCGACCTGGCAGTTCTGAATATTGGCGCAGACGACGGTTGTGAGATCGGCTTGGGGGTTGGGAATATCTGGGTTCAAATACATATTCCACAAACCCAGATCCGCGTACTGCGGGCTTCCGGCAACGGCCGGATGGCGGAAGCGCTCGGTGGCGTTCGGGTGATTCTGCGAGACAGGCAGATAGGCGTCGTAATCGGCGCTCCGCGTGGCGAGATCGGGGATCGCGAGCTTCATGAACGCGCCCGAGCCGTTGGCCGCGTCGTATTCCTCCTGCGATGCGCCCGTGTTGTGGAAACGGTAATCAGTGAAATTGGGCGGAATGTGGCAATCTGCGCAATTGCCGGCGTGCTGCGAGCCGTCGGTGGCGTTTGTGGCGGCCTTCAGAAAAATCTCCAGGCCGGCGAGTTCCGTAGGACCAAACTGAAACGGTTGCGCGTGATATTTGAATTTTCCGTATGTGCCGTCGACGAAGATCGGATTGGTCAGCGCAAGAACCTGCTGATAGAGCTGCTGCGCGTATTGCTGGGGCGTTTGTCCCGCAATCGGCTGCTGCGGAAGATGGTTGACGCGGATGAAGACGTCGTAGGGAGATGCATAGTAGCGGCCCTCTTCGTCCTGCTTGAAGAGCAAGCCTTCCATGTATTGGGCGATCAGCTCGGAAACTTCTGTGACGATCTGGTCGTCGGTGGCGGTTGAGACATCGATCCGGTACGGCGGCGAGAGGCGGTAACCGTTTGGGATATTGGAACTCGTGCCGAGAAAGAGAACCGAGTAGGGAAGGTTTGCGCCGTATTCCTGAGCGGGAACGTTGTTGCCGTCGTCCTGGCGGATTACTTGCGCGATGTGAGCAATCGCCTGCTGGCCCTCCGTCGCGCCCCAGCCGAAATTGCGGCCGGTGAGCGTCGTACGGACCAGATCGACGGGATCGCTGAATTCGCCGTCGAAGTGGAGAAACGTCGGGCCCGCATGCGGCTCGAGCGAGCCGACCATTTGCATGGCGTTGCGAGGCGTGGTGGTGAAGCCATTCATGGGAAGCGGCAAGGGGCTGCGGGTGGTGAAGTCCGAGTAAGTGCGGTTGCCGGCGCCGGGAACGCCTTCGAACTCGACGACGAAATGGCATGAGCGGCAATTGATGGACTCGCCCGCGAAAGGACCGGGCAGCGGACCGTTGACGGTCTGCACCTGCTGTACGACGGGATCGCCGACGGCGAGAGGATCGTTGACGCCAGTCATGTGCGCCGCGAAGTACTCGGCGAACCGAGTCTCGACAAACAGGCGTTCACCGATGGTTTGCTCCGCGGGAGTGTTTTCAACTTCCGCGGGAGGATTTGGCGCCGCGCCGGAGCCACAACTGGAGAGAACGGGTAGAGTGATGGAAAGAACCAGCAGAGAGGCGAAGAGCCGCTCCACTTTCGAGGGAACGCGGATCATGGGTGCTCTCCAGGGCTCGTGGCGGGTGTCGGATCCTTTGCGGAGGCGCTCGGAGAGTTGATGCCGAGGCTCTTTACATAGGCGATCACTTCCCAACGGACCGGCTCAGGGAGGGAACTCCACGTGGGCATTCCGTGCGAAAGATAGCCGTTCTTGAGGATCCAGAAGAGTTCACCGTCGGTTGCGTTTTGAACGACGTCGGTGCGCAGGCTCGGTTTCTTGCCCCGGCCGAGGGCATCCGAGCCGTGGCACTTGGCGCAATGGTCCGCAAAGACCTTTGCGCCTCCGGCAATCGCGTCGCGATTTCCCGCATAGGGATTCACGCGCTCGCGGTCGGCTTGCGGAACTTTCTGAATCCAGGAGTTGTCGGTAGCCGCACAAAGCAGAAGCGCAAGAGCGCCGACAGCGAGGCGGAGCGAACGTTCGGGCGACATCGGAGACAGGCTGGTCTTTCCTGCGGATCTCATTGGAATGCCTTATTATGAAGACGCGAAAACAGTTGTTGAACCTCGTAGGAAACCTTGAAGCGGTAGATCACTCCGATGCTGTTGTCGTTGAGACCAAAGTTTGGAGAGAAGCTGATCGTGGGGCCCTTCGGAATGGTGAAGCCGATGGTCGGGCCGATGTATTGCGACGTGGCGTGCCAGCCGAACCCGTTCGCATCGCCGAGGCCGCCGTAGAGTTCGAGCCCTGCAGCAAAATTTTCGCGGCAGAACACGCATTCATTCGGGCTGACGGTGAGAGAGAGCGGACGGCTTACGCCGAGAGCGTAACCAAACTCCCACGGGTCGGATTCGTTCAAGTCCTTTTCGGCGATGAAATTCTCGGAAATGTTCCAGCCGTGGGTGTTGCTGGAAAGAATCAGCTTTGTCTCCAGGCTGCGCTCAATCAGCGAGCGGCCGATACCGTTGGGAACGCGGTAGAGGGACACGTTGTCGTGCCCTGTGATTTCGAGAAGAGCGCGATCGGCTTGATTGAGGTTCTCGTACTCGACGTACAGCACCGGATTGATGATGTGATCGTGCATGAGCGGGCGGATGCGATTCTCCCAGCGGAAGCCGGTGAAGATGGTGCTGTCGTTTGCGGTGGTCTGACCGTCAAGGTATACCTCGGTCGTCCACCAGGCCTTTACCCCGTACTCCATTTCGAGTGCGACTCCGGAAAAACGGTTGCCATCTTTGGGAGTGGCGACGTTGCCTTTCCAGGCGATTTCCAGATTGTCGGGCTCCTCGAGATCGTGCGAGTAGGTGACGAAGTAGGGAGGTTCCTGCGCGGCCGAGCGCCCCGGCAGGAGAAAGAAAGAAACCGCGAGAGCGAAAAAGGGCGCGAAAAGAGCGAAGCGGACACGGGAATGGCGCAGCGTGCGGAGCAGAAATCCCCCAGTTGAAAATGATTTACAACAGCAAGGACATTATTCTAGTTGTTAGACAGTGTCAAGAAGAGTTTTGTAAGACTTCGATGAACGTTCGGTTACGCCCCGGATAGACACCGTGTGACGCTAACGGCGCGGCAGCAAAAAAAACGGCGGTGCGAGCTTGGCTCGCACCGCCGAGGTGGCTGCCTGAGAGGGCTAAAAGTGGAAACCGATCTCCCCTGTGATGGCGCGTGGAGTGACGTAGTGCGTGCCGCTGAACGTGGAGAGGAAGTTGTAGAGAGCATACTCGTTTGCGATGTTGATCACCGTCACCTGCGCGCTCCATTTGAAGCGATCGCCGTGGAAAATGTTGTCGTCGCCGATGGCGATATCAAACAAATTTCGCGGGGCGATGCGCGGAGGATTGTGGTCGTCATCTTCCTTGTCTGGTGCGGGAATCTTCACCAGCGACGAACCATAGTTCGACGCCAGGCAGAGATTCGGTCCCAGGCTGGAGCTGATGGGCGTGGTCGGCGTGGCATGTACGGAGCCGCAATAAAGTCCGGCCTGAAATTGCTGGTCGGGGCTGATGATGGAGGCGTCAATGATGTCGTTGCCGCCGAAGCCGCTCGTGCCGAGCGGTCCATTGGCGCAATTGCCGCCGGCGCAGGGGACGGGCCCGGCGACCAAGCCGCTGTCGTATCGCCAGTTGAAGCCGAACCACGGCCCCCGCTTCCAGGGCTGGTATTGCAGGTGCGTGGTCTGGTTGAAATGTTCGTCGTGGTCGATGCGGAACGGGCCAATGGCCGACGGCACCGCGCCCGCGCCGCCGATTTGTGGCGTGAAGAACCGTGCTGCGACGCTTGAAAACACAGTGTAAGCATTGAAGCCGTGAACGTTTGTTACGTTCAACCGGCCCGCGAACCCCGGAATCTTCGAGTTGTGCCACTCGATGGGAAAGGTGATCGGCGTGTTGCCGAGCACGCTGAAGTCGTAGCCGTTGTGCGTGTACTTCCAGATGTACTCGCCGTCAAAGACCACGTGCTTCCCGAACGCCTGCTCGAGCCCCGCGTGAAACTCATTCCGGAAGCCGGGGCTGAGCGGCGTGAGGGCCGGCGAGGAGCACAAGAGCAGAGGGTTGAGAACGGGAGATGAGCACCCGATACTGGAAAGGACCAGGTTTTCGTTGAAGGGAGTTTCGAGCGTCCGCGCATAAGAAACACGCAGCACGGTGTTGGTCTGTTTGATGTTGTAGGCGACGCCGAGGCGAGGTTCGGCCTGCTGCGCGCGCGTGAGCCCATTGTAGAGGTCCCCGCGGATGCCTAGGTTGAAGTTCCAGTTTTTCCAGGTGATCGTATCCTGGATATACATGGCTAGTTCCTTCACGTCGGTGTGGCCGTTGAAAACGAAGTTGGTGCTCGTCGCAAGGCCCGCCGGGCAGCCGTCGGACGCGGGAAGCGTCGCGGTGCGCGTCAGGTCGTAGCAGCCAAGAATCGGGATGAAATCTGGATTCGCCGTGAACGGCGCGGGATTCACCGCCGGGTTTGAGGTGGGCGCTGTCGCGCACGCGGCCGGATTGTTGACGGTTTTGTTCCCGACCCACACCGGGTTGCCGAGAGCGTCCAGGCACGGCGCGTTGAGCGTGGGATCGACGATTCCCAACGAATCGTCTTCGTTGAGGAATGTCTGCATGTAGTCCACGCCCGCCTTGATGTTGTTGATTCCCTTCACATAGGAAACGCTTCCGCGCGCGCCCGCATTGGTGAGCGTGCGGTTCTGCCCCACAGTTTCGCGCTGGAGGCTCGTGGGGCCGAGATCGGCGAAGGGATTGTCGCTTGGGTAATAGTTGTAGCCGTCGTGACGGACAAAAGCTCCCAGGGTGAGCACCGTGTCCTGGTTCACAACGCGCGTCCACGAAGGCGCAATGTTGAAAGTCCCGATCTTGGAGCGCTGATCGGTTGGGCCGACGATATTGCCGTTCGGATCCAGGCCGGCGTTATCGACCACGACTCCGGACCACGGAGTCGCGTTTTGAGAGTCGAACGAATTCGGCGTTTGGAACCAGGAGCGCGTATAGCCGAGGTTGAAGTGGAGTGAGTCGTTCGAAGAGATTTGATAGTCGACGCGGTCGAACACGTTTTCCTGATTGCCCTTGTCGTTCAGGACGGTAAATTCAGGAGGGTCGAGAAACCGGCCGCTGTTCAGGAAGTTTGCGGAGACGAAGTTGCCCCATTTTTGGCCGCCGTACTCCAAGTCGAATCCGGCGGTCGAAGAACCAAAGGAGCCATAGGAGGCGGTGGCGCTTCCGTGCGGAGTTGTGACGCCAAGACCTGAGCGCGTGGTGACATCGATCACCACGCTGGTCTTGTCGCCATACTCGGCCGGAGGCGCACCAGAAATTACCTGGATCGACTGTACGGCGTCGAGAGGAATCTGGTTCGAGAAGACCTTGCTTTGCTGGTCGGTGATGGGCTGGCCGTCCAGTGAAAAGGAGTTTTCCGCGTGGTCGCCGAGCCCGTGGAACAAGCCATTGGAATCCGCCGCGATTCCTGGCGTCGAAAGCGTGACGAGAGAGCTCAGCGAGGAAGACTGGCTTTCGAGCGGCAGCTTATTGATCAGTCCACGGTCTACGTCGGTGTGAAATGAGGAATCATTCTCAATCAGATCGCCCGCTTCTGCTTGCACGGTCACTGTATTGCTCGAGCTGGCCAATTTGAGCGCGAGCTGCAGGTTGATAGGCACGGACGACCGGACATCCACATCCTGCACGTAGGCGGCGAATCCCGTGGCAACAACCGTGAAGTGGTAGGGATTGAAAGGGATGTTTGTGAATCGAAACTCCCCTTTTGCATCCGTTGTTGCCGTGCGGTCGTATTGGCTCACCGGATTTTGGATTTCGACGATGGCGCCCGCAACGACTCCGCCCGAAGGATCCGTGACAACTCCGGAAATTGTTCCGGCGTTGCCCGCTTCTTGCGCCTTCGGAGCAGCGGCAAGCGTGGTGAAATTCGCAAGCGCAAAAGCCAGCAAGCTTGCGACGAGTAGACGTACCCCTGAAAAAGACCTCTTCAATGCCATATGAAAAGCCTCTCCTTATGAATGGCGGCCCGGCGCCGGCGGCGCGGCCGCGATGAGTAAAAGTGAATTTCCGCCTGCAGCCTCAGAAAAGCGAGCCACAAGCAGTGCCGGAAATGGGAGTGGAGAAGAGGCTAGGCGGGTGGTGCGCGGGGAGAGCAATGCTCCGAAAATTGCTCAGCCAGGAAGAAAGACGCTGTGCCGGGAGAAACGCGGGCGACCGCCAAAGGCGCGTGGAACGTCAGATAGGCCGCGGGAACCGGAATCGAAACGTGGCCGATGTGGCAGACCTGGCAATGCTGATCGTCGAACGACTGACCGTGCCAGTGGATCAGCGCGTGCATCCCCAAGGCGCTCACGACGAGGATGAGCACCAGGGACATCAGGCGCTTTTGATTTGCCCGCGACATTGGGTTAGTTAGCTGGGGATTACCCCGTAAGTAGAATACGTTTGATGCGCCTGATGTGGCAATGGTCACTGGAAATTTTGTGCGAAAACGCAACTCTTTGTCTGAGGAACCGGTGGTTCTCCGGATAAATTCGGCGCCAATCAAACCTGCAGAACATCGCCTTCGCGCGCCACAACTTCGTAAAGAACCGGGTTCACGAAAAATCCAAGGAAGAGACGCGAAATCAGTCCGGCGACGATCACAATCGCAAAGGGCTTCTGGGTGTCTGAGCCGATACCGGTGGAAAGGGCTGCGGGCAGCAACCCAAGGCAAGCTACGAGAGCCGTCATCATGATGGGACGCAGGCGAAGTAAAGAAGCCTCGCGCGTGGCCGTGCGAATATCTTTGTTTTCCAGGCGGAGTTTGTTGATGTAGGAAACCAGAATCACCGCCGTCTCCACGGAAACTCCCATCAACGCAAGCAAGCCTAGAACGGAAGAAACGCTGAAGGGAGTGTCCGTCAACTTGAGGGCGATGAGCGCACCGACCGGCTCCGTCATCACGACGCCGAGGGCGATTGTGACCGGGAATTTGAAATTTCCGTAGAGCGCGAAGAGAATCAGGAAAATCAGCAAGACAGCGAGAGGCCCGATGACCATCATCTGCCGCCGCGCTTCGAGGAATTCGCTGTACTCGCCGCCCCATTCCAGGCGGTAGCCCGGAGGCAGCGACCTCTGAATGTCGGCGATGGCTCGCTGCCCATCCGCCACCGCTCCTGCCAGGTCGCGCCCCTCGATGCTGTACTGCACGCCGATATAGCGCGAGTTGTTTTCGCGATAAATGAAGGAAGCGCCGCTGGCTTCGCGGATGTCGGCGAGCTCGCTGAGCGGAATCTGCTGGCCGGAGGGAGTGCCGACGAGCAGATTGCCGATCTGCTGGGCGTTGTCGCGGAACTGCGGCTTCATGCGCACGACGAGATCAAACAGTTTCTCGCCCTGGATCACCTGCGTGGCGGCCTGGCCGCCGATGGCCGTCTGCACCACAGCCTCGACGTCGGCGACGTTGACGCCGTAGCGCGCGATTTTCTCGCGGTCCACGTCGATGAGCAGGCTCGGCTGGCCGAGTTCGCGCACGACGGTCAATTCCGTGAATCCAGGCACATGCGAAAGGCGCCGTTTGATTTCCAAGGCGCGATTTTCGAGCACGTTCAGATCCGGGCCGTAGATTTTCACGGCGAGCGCGCTCTTCAGGCCCGTCAGCGCCTCGTCCACGGCGTCTTCGGCCGGCTGCGTGTAGTTGAAAATCACGCCGGGGAAGGATGCGAGCTTTTTCTGGAGATCCTCGACGAGTTCCGGCTTCGTGTGGATCGATGTGGTCTTCCAGGAAATGTCGTTATACGGCTTCAGTCCCACATAAAACTCGCAGTTGAAAAAGCCTGTGGGGTCGGTGCCGTCGTCGGGGCGGCCAAGCTCTGACCCCACATCGGTAACCATCGGATACTTCGCGAGCAGTGCGCGCACCTGCGGCGCGAACTTGCTGGCCTCTTCGTAGGAGATTGTGTACGGCATTGTGGCGCGCACCCACAGCGCCCCTTCGTCGAGATGCGGCATGAACTCGCCGCCGATGAACGGAACCAGAAGCAGCGTAGCGCCGAAAATCAGTGCGGAGACGCCCAGCGTGGTCTTCGGATGGTTCAGGCACCACTCCAGATTTCCCGCATAGTGCCGCTTCACCCACTCGAACGGCTTGTTTTCGCGCTCGCGCACCCCTTTGCGGAACCAGTAGGAGCACATCACCGGAACGAACGTCAGCGTAAGAATTAGCGCGCCGACCAGAGCGATGGACATCGTGTCCGCCATCGGGTGGAAGAGCTTTCCCGAAGGGCCGCTGAGCGCGTAGATGGGAATGTATCCGGCGATGATGACCGCAACGGAATAGAAAATGGGGCGGTCGACGTCTTTGGCGGCGGCGAGAATCACTTCGTGCAGGTCGTAGGATTGACCTTCGCGAAGCCCGAGTTCGCGAAAGACGTTTTCGACCATGACCAGCGTGCCGTCGATGATGATGCCGAAATCGATCGCCCCGATAGAGAGAAGATTCGCCGCCACGTCGTGCGCATGCAGAAAAATGAAGGAAAAAAGAAGCGCGAGCGGAATAGTGAGCGCCACGATGACGGCCGCGCGGAAGCTCACCAGGAAGAAGATGAGCACGATCAGCACCAGGATCATGCCGCGAATCAGATTTCCTTCGACGGTGTCCGTCGTCAGGCGCACCAGATCGCTGCGGTCGTAGTAGGGAAGCACCTTCACGTCCGGCGGAAGAATGCGCTCGTTGAGTTCGCGGGTTTTTGCTTCCACACCCTTGAGCACTGTCTGCGTCTGCTCGCCGCGGCGCATCATGATGACGCCCTCGACAGCATCGTCGGTGCGATTGAAGCCAAACTCGCCAAGGCGCGGGGCGTGGCCGATGACCACCTCGCCGACGTCGCGCACGCGCACGGGAACGCCGTTCTGCGAGCCGATGATGACGGAGCCGATGTCCGCCGTGTCGCGCACCAGGCCAAGGCCACGAACGTAATAAAACTGGCTGCCTTGCGAGTAGAAACCGCCGCCGGTGTTTGCGTTGTTGATCGAAAGCTGCTGGAGAACCTGCGGAACGGTGATGTGATAACCGTAGAGCCGCGCGGGATCGAGCAGGACCTGATATTGCATTACGGTGCCGCCGAAGCCGGAATCGTCGGCAACGCCCCGGACCTGTTTGTACTCGCGCTCGAGCACCCAATCTTCGATGGTCTTCAGTTCCTGCGGTGTTCGGTCGGGGCTGACGATCACATAGCGATAGACGAGGCCGGAAGGGCTGGCGAGCGGCGCAAGTGTGGGCTCGACGCCCGCCGGATACTGCACTTCGCTCAAACGCTGGAAAACGACTTCGCGGGCGAAATAATCGTCCGTGCCCTCATCGAAGGTGAGAATCACATCGGAGAGGCCGTAGAGCGAAATCGAACGCTGCACGGAAAGCTTCGGCACGCCGTTCATTTCGATTTCCGTAGGCAGCGTGACGAGCCGCTCGACTTCTTCCGCCGCATGCCCCGGCCACTGCGTGATCACTTCCACCATCGGAGGCGATAGATCCGGGTATGCATCGACGGGCATGCGCTGGAAGGAAACGCCTCCGGCAGCGGCAATGAAGACGGTCAGCATGACGATCAAGAACCGCTGCCGCAGAGAAAATTGTACGAGGCGATGTATCATCCGTTGCGATCTTTAGTGTTGCAGCGAGTTTGCGAACTGCAGAAACAAGCTGCCGTCCCCCACCACTCTTTCACCTGCCGCCAGGCCCTTCAGGACTTGCGTCCGTCCATCCTGGCTCTGGCCGATTTCCACAGAACGCTTTCCGAATTGCCGCTCGCTGGATTCGATGTAAACGAAAGGCTGGTTCACGTCGTCCCGAAGCACGGCGGCGTCTGGAACCAGAAGCGCGTTGGGAATCGTTCCCGCCGTGACTGTTGCAACGCAATACATATCCTTTTTCAGCTTTTCGCCTGGATTGTCGATTACCAGGCGAGCCTGCAGCGTGCGCGTGTTGGGATCGAGCGCGGGTGAAATGTAAGAAATTTTTCCGTGGAAAGTGTCCGGATAGGAATCCGTTGTGACCGCGACGCTGTCGCCTTCATGCACATAGGCGAGGTCGTTTTGATAGACGTTGGCGAGTATCCACACCGTGCTCATGTCGGAGATGAGGAACGCCTGTGTCGACCCGGCCTGCAGCAATTGGCCCGGCGAGACGTCCCGCTCGACGATTTCTCCGCCGATGGGCGCGAGCAACGGAACTTCCGCCGATGAAGGCTGCTTTTCGAGTTCATCAGGTTTCGGAATTCCCAGGATGCGCAGCGCCTGTTCGGCAGCCGTGTAATCGGCCTGCGCCTGATTGCGATCTGATTCTGCCTGGAGCAGATCGCGTTCGGCGATGGCTTGATGCTGGTAAAGGTCCTTGGCACGGGCGTAGTTTTTGTCGGCGACGCGGAAGGTGTCCTTGGCTTTCAGGTAAGCCGCCAGCATCTGCGAATAATCCGGGCTGCTGATGGTCAGCAGGGTTTGCCCCTCCTTCACATATTCGCCCGGTACGGCAAGGATGCGGCTCACGGGGCCGCCGACCTGCGTGATCACGGGGGTTGTCTTGAACGCGTTGTACGCCACGTTTCCCGTCAAGCGCAGTGTGCGCGTAAGCGCCGCCGGCTCCACGGTGATCACCTGCACATGTGACATCTGGTCCGCTGGCACGTTGAAGAGTTGCGGTGTCTCGCTCTTCGATTCGCGCCCGGAAAACGAAGTCATCCTGCCGGCCTGCTCGCTCGGCCCCGAGCCGCACCCTGCCAGGAGGATCCCTGCGGCTGCGGCGACAGCCCATCGCCCCGGATTGCCTTTGCTCAGAAGCTTCATGGCAGGTTCCTCACGCCGACTGCCTCGCGCAACTGCTCGACGGCTGTGAGATAGGCCGCGAGCGATTCGCGATAGGAAAGCTCGGTCGAGCGGAAGCTGCGCTCAGCGTCGAGAAAGTCGAGGAGGCTGGCGGCGCCGCGCTTATAGGCGTAGGAGCTGATGTCGAGCGACTGTTTGGCTTCGTCGAGATAACCGGAGAGATAGAGCTTCACGATTTGATCGTTCGATCGCACGCCTTCGTAGGCGTCGCGCACGTCGCTCATTACCTGGTCGCTCGCCGCGAGTTCCTGCTGTTGCGCCTGTGTGATGGCGATCTGCGTGCGCGCGATTTCGCCCTGATTGCGGTCGAAGATGGGCAACTGGAAGCTGCCGAAAAAAGAGCCTGCATTCACGGCGTTGACGTGGTTATAGCTGAACGTACCGGTGACATCCACTTTTCCGTTGGCTTTGGCGAGCGCGTACTGGCTTTTCGCGGCGGTGATGCCCTGCTGTGCGGCGCGGAAATCGGGGCGGTTGGCGAGCGCCTTGGATTGCAAGTCCTCGAGCTTCAGGGTCACGGGCTGATACTGGAAATCGCCGGCGACGTCGAAATCCTCGGGTACGGATTCGTAGCCGAGCAGCTGCCGCAGTCCGACGAGAGCTTGCACGCGCGCCACTTCGGCTTGCGACACGTCCGTCTGAAACTGCAGGAGCTGCAATTTGATCTTCAGATAATCGCCTTCGCTCATATCTCCGGCTTTCACGCGCTCCTCGCTGATGTTCACCGTGTTTTCGAAGCTTTTCAGGTCCTGCTGCGCCAAGGCGAGCGTGGATTCGGCGAGCTGTACGCCGATGAATTGCGAGGCGACAAGAAAGGTGAGGCTGCGCTCGTTATCCGCCACGGTCGAGCGTGTGACGGCCGTGATGTCTTGCGCCGCCTGGAGGCGGTGCTGTCGCTTTTTGCCGCGCTCGAAGAGGTAGCTGATTCCCGCATCGAATTCCGCCAAGTTATCGATATAGTCGGCGCTGAATTCATTTGGCGAGAAGATGGGAAGGTACTGGGAATCCAACGTGAGAACAGGATTCGGCCGCAAATTCGCCGTCGTTTCCTGGGCCTGGCTTTGCAGGATGGTGGTGCGGGCAGCTTGCAAACTGTGATTGTGCTGGAGCGCCATTCGGATGGCCTCATCCAGCGTGATGCGCACCGGACCCTGCGTCTGCGCCCACAGCACGCCCGGAAATGCGGCCACGGAAAACGCCGCCACAGCTCCCATAATCCAAACGCGGTGTGCGCGCATAAGTGTCAATCCTTGATCGAACGTTGTTGGAGTGGTTCGATGCGCCGCCGCAACGGCGCGCTGCATGGGAAGAATCTCAGAGAGCAGGAGGAGCCCGGGCAGGCAGGCGCAGCAAATGAGCTGCAGGAATGAATGTCGGCCCCAGCGATGGTTCCTGCACGCCGACTTCGAAAAGCAGCGGCGAGCGTGCCGCGGACAGCGGTTGATCGACGGGCTGGTGCGTGACGTGGCAGATGGGGCAGTTCGCTTCGGACGAAGCGGTGTGGTGGTGATACACAGCCCCCAGCGTGACCGCCACCAGGAGCGCGGCCAGCGCCACGACGGTTATTCCCGTGTCGATTGTGCGTCTCCGCATCATTGCAAGGAAAAAGCGCATTGAGCGCCGAGCCATGATATCCCAGATGCAGGAGTTGGAGCGCGGGCAGCCCATAATTTTCGGCCGCGGGGAAGGAATCGTGCGGCTAATTCGTCTGCTCCAGAGCCCGCTCGACCATCTCGACGCACTTCTCGACGCGCTTGCGCAGCGGCCCCTGCATTTCTTCCTGCTTCTGGCGCAGAGAGAACATCTCGTCGGCAATGTTCAGCGCGGCGAGAACGGCGACCTTGACGGAATCGACCGTGCGCGTGGCTTCGGAGACTTCGCGCATCCTTGCGTCGACGTATTCGGCAAGCTGGCGGACGTGCTCTTCGTCATCGCCGGCGGCGACATTGTATGTCTGATTGAAGATTTCGACTTTCATGTTCGGCTCCCCCGGCTGGACCCACGACATTGTCGGACTTTACGCGCGTTCCGGCAATACTCGTTTGAGGAAGAGAGGTTTTAACTGGCGCGGAGCGAAGCTCCGAGGCGTTCTTCGAGGGTGGCGACGATGCGCGAAGAAAAATCGGCGAGCTGCGTGTCCGTGAGCGTGGCGCTGGGGCTTTGAAACACGACGCGAATCATCAGCGAATGCTTTCCGGCGGGAACCTGGCCTCCGCGGAACAGGTCGGCGGCTTCGACGCTCTGCAATTCCGGAATTTGCAAATCCTGCAAAGAGGACTTCACCTGCGCGAACGTCACCCCATCGGGGAGAAGGAACGAGAAATCGCGCTCGACCGCGGGGAAACGCGGCAGAGGCTGGAAGCGAAGTGCGGCGCGCGCGGCTTCAATTCCTTCGAGCAGAGGATCGAGCGACAATTCCGCGAGGAAGATTTCCTGGCGCAGCTTCAGCGAGTCCGCAACGCGGCGCGAGAGTTGGCCGGCAAGGCCGATCGGCGGGGCGGCAGATTTTCCATCTGAATGAGCGCGGGAGATTCTTAATTCTGCGCTTTGCCCCGCCGCGAGCCATTCGGGCGCGCCTGCGGTCCAGGCAAATCCTTCGGCGAGCTTGCCGACGGCGTCTAGATCCCCTTTCCAGTCCGCAAATGAAAATTCGCGCGCATTTTCGTAAAGAGATTTTTCGCGGGCGAGGCCTGTGGCGCCAAGCGTCAAAACCGGCGTTTCGACCGGCTCGCCGCTTTTCAGTTCGTACCGTTTGCCGATTTCAAAAAGCCGCAGGTTGCGCTGGCTGTGATTCAAATTCCACTCGAGCGCGCGAACCATGCTGACCACTCCGCTCGAACGCATCACATTGGCGTCTTCCGCCAGCGGATTACCGATTGTGGCCGGTGAGACGCCCGCCGGACGGAAAATTTCGTCGCGCGCCGAATCGACGATCGGGATTTCCACGATTTCCTGATAGCCGAGCGCGAGGACGCATTCGCGAAGCTGATCGAGAGCATTGGCGTGCGGCAATCGCCGCGCGGGGAATTTTGCGGGCGGGAGGTGTGGAGGAAATTTGTCGTAGCCGTAGTGGCGAGCGACCTCTTCGATCAAATCGATGCCGCGCGAAACATCGCTCCTCCAAGACGGCTGGCGGCATTCCCACACAGCCATCAGCGAGCCGGCGCTGCCGCGATTCGAATCGATGCGCACCGGATGAAAGCCGAGCGCGCTCAAGATTTCTTCAATGTCGCGGTCCGGCACGTCCGCGCCCATCACGCGCAGCAGTTCCTTGCGCGCCAGTTCGATTTTCTTTTCGGGCGCGCGGCCGGGATACACGTCGACCACTCCGGCGAGCAATTCTCCGCCGCCCGTTTGCTGAATCAATTCGGCGGCGCGGCGCGACGCCAGTTCCGCCATTTCAGGATCGGCGCCGCGCTCGAAGCGATAGGAGGCTTCGGTGCGCAGGCCGAGAGATTTGGAGGCGCGGCGGACAGAGACCGGGTTGAACCAGGCGCATTCGATCAGGATATTGCGCGTGGCGAATCCGATTTCGCTTTCCGCGCCGCCCATCACACCGCCCACTCCCAGCGCGTGCGCATCGTCGGCAATCACGGACATGTCCGCCGAAAGTTTTCGTTCCACGCCGTCGAGCGTGCGCAGCTTTTCGCCCGCTCTCGCGCGGCGCGCGACGATCCTGTGGCCGGTGATCTTGTCGTAATCGTAGGCGTGCAGCGGATGTCCCAGCTCGAACATCGCGTAGTTCGTCACATCCACGACGTTGTTGATGGAATTTTGCCCGATCGCTTCCAGGCGCTGCCGCAGCCAGTCCGGCGACGGCTGCACTTTCACATTGCGAATCACGCGCGCGGTGAAGCGGCCGCACATCTCCGGTGCTTCGATGTCGACCCGGATTGCGTTTTCAACTCTTTCTTTGGATTCGGTGAGTTTCGGATGAAGCGTTTTGAGGTCGGTTCGGTAAATGGCCGCCGCTTCGCGCGCAATGCCGTAATGGCCGAGGCAGTCCGGGCGGTTCGCCGTCACTTCCGCGTCGAGCAGCGGCCCGGCGACGGAATCCTCCAGCGAATCGATCGCTGTGCCCGAAAGCGAGAGCCTCGCGCGCAGATCCTCCGGCGTCGCCGTCAGCTCTACAAATTCCTTCAGCCAGTTGTAGAGAACCTTCATTTCTCAATCGCACCTGTTGGCGCGGACCGTAGGGGCACGGCATGCCGTGCCCGATTGCTTCCCTAACTCATGGGAACTGCCGCAAAAATCGCACATCGTTCTGGAACAGCACAGGCAATTCCGTCACTCCGTATTTCAGCATCGCCAGCCGGTCGACTCCCATGCCGAACGCAAACCCCGAGAGCTTCTCCGCGTCGTATTTCACGAAGCCGTAGACCGCCGGATCAACCATGCCTGCGCCGAACAGCTCGATCCATCCCGATTGCTTGCACACGCGGCAGCCCGCGCCTCCGCAAACGTGGCAGGTCGCGTCCACTTCCGCCGAAGGCTCGGTGAACGGAAAGTAGCTCGGCCGCAAGCGCGTCTTTGTCTTCGGTCCCAGAAATTCGCGCGCGAAATAATCCACGGTCCCTTTGAAATCGCAGAACGTGATGTCCGTATCGACGGCGAGTCCTTCGATCTGGTGGAACATGTAGCCGTGCGTGGCGTCGGGATTGTCACGCCGGTAGACGCGCCCCGGCACCACGATGCGCACCGGTGGCGGCTGCTTTTCCATTGTCCGGATCTGCATGGGAGAAGTATGCGTGCGCAGCAAATGCCCGCCGCGCGCCCCTTCGATATAAAAAGTATCCATGTTGTCGCGCGCGGGGTGGTGCTCGGGGATATTGAGCGCTTCGAAATTGTAGTAGGGCGTCTCGATCTCAGGGCCTTCGACCACACTGAAGCCGATCGAGAGAAAAATCCGCTGCAATTCTTCGAATGTCTGGCGGATCAGATGGCGCGTGCCGAGCTCTCGCTCGACGCCGGGGAGAGAAAGATCGATGGCATTGCGCGCGGCGGCGGATTGCGCGGCTTGCGCTTCGATTTCCTTGCGCTTTTCTTCAAGCGCCGCTTCGACATGCGCTTTCAGCTTCTGAAATTCCTGGCCGACGACTTTTTTAAGCTCCGGGGAAGCAGATTTCAGCCAGTTTTCAGTAATTTCGGTGAAGACGCCAGACTTGCGCCCAAGCCAACTCAGATGTAGCGACTGCCAACGGTCCCGTGCATTGCCGGCGCCGACGATGGATAGATCAGAATCTTCTTTAGCAAATCTCAGTCGCAGTTCCGCGAAAAGCGCCGCCACTTTTTCGGGCGTATCAGCGCCGAGTTGCGTGAGTGTCCCTTTGGTCGAATCGCTCATCGTCGAGATGTGAGGTTCGTGTTATAAGTGCGGGTCCCCGGCCCGCGCGTACGAAGAAGCGGCGGGATATTCGCTTTCGTCCCGAACTTTTCAGAGCGAATAGCTCTAGGCGCGCCAGCGAAAGCCGCCGTTAAAAATATACCGGTCGCCGGAATTAAGCGGCCGGTTTGGGCTTCGGCGCATTCGCCAGGTGCTGCTTGGCTTGCCCCGCGAGCGCGGCGAATCCTTCCGCATCCGCCACGGCCATGTCCGCCAGAATTTTGCGGTCCAGTTCGATGCCGCCGAGCTTCAGTCCGTGAACCAGTTGGCTGTAGCTGAGGCCGTTATTGCGCGCGGCCGCGCCGATGCGCTGAATCCACAGCGCGCGAAAATCACGCTTGCGCGCCCGGCGGTCGCGATAGCTGTAGCGCAGCGAACGATTCACCGCTTCTTTGGCTGAACGATAGAGCTTGCTTTTAGTGAGGAAAAATCCCTTAGCGTGCTTCAACAGTTTCTTGCGGCGCGCGCGCCGCTTGGTCGATCGTTTAACGCGAGGCATGGCTCTTTCTCTCCTGTGTGAAAAACCAAAATTGGAATAGCGACAAATTCACACGCGGAGAGAACTCGCGACCGCGCGTTTGCCCCCGAAAAAGGGCAAATTCGCGCCAACGCGAAAATCTCCGCGGCGTGTTTCAGTGGCTCACTCATTCTCCGGATTTTCCGGAGCCGAGGAGCAAATGCCAGCCTCTAAAAACTGGGCTGGTTCGGCCGGCAGGCCCGCCGCGGCGGGATTTCGCTCTGCCTGGCGCGAAAAAATCAGCGGCTAATTGCCGTAGGGCAACGCAAGGCGCACGTTATGCACGTCCGCCGGATTCACCCGCGTCGACTTGCGCAGCTTGCGCATGCGGCTCGGCGATTTCGTGCCCATCAAGTGACGCTTCCCGGAATGCCCGCGCATCACTTTACCCGTAGACGTAATCTTGAACCGCTTGGCGGCTCCCCGGTGCGTCTTCAGCTTCATTTTCTTGTTCTTCTTCACGATTTCCTCGTTCCTTCAAATTCACTAGGCCTGCGTCGCCGCGGGCTGCGCCGGGCGCGATGGCGGCGGCTGTGCCGTTCCCTTTTTCGGCGCGAGCAGCGCCAGCAGAATGTTTGCTTCCATGCGCGGCCCGAATTCCACTTGCGCCTGGTCCCCGATGTCTTTCAGCAGACGCTCCATTTTGCCTCGACCCACGTCCTGGTGCGCCATTTCGCGGCCGCGATGGAAGATCATCGCCTTCACTTTGTGGCCTTCGCCCAGAAACTTGATGATCTGGTTCTTCCGCACCTGATAATCGTGCTCGGCGGTCGAAGGCCGGAACTTCACTTCCTTGATCTGCGAGCTTTTCTGGTTCTTCCGGCTCTCGTGAGCCTTCTTGTTCTGCTCGTAGAGAAATTTTCCGTAATCGACGAGCTTGCAAACGGGCGGAACGGCATTCGGCGAGATTTCCACAACGTCCAGTCCGGCGTCACGTGCCTTCTTCATCGCGTCGAACAGTGAAACGACGCCCAACTGATTCCCGTCTTCGTCAATCAAGCGAACTTCACGGGCGCGGATGCGCTCGTTTACCCTCAGACCACCACCACGTTCAGCGATAAACCCACCTCCCGGGTTCCGGGACACCGTTCTCCCGGCCCGAATTTCCACCCACCCGCAGACAGATTCCGTTCAAAAGGGGATGGGCCAAAAATTATAGCATGTTCCTCGTGAATCACGGCAAGAGCGATTCCGATAACTCCCCTCGATGCGTGACCTGCGTCACTGTCTCCGGCTCGTCGCCGGAGCACACTCGCCGTCGGCTTCCGGGAGCATGCTATGACCCTAGGGCTCGAGACGGCGCTTTGGCAACAGGAACACAGCGAAAAGACTCACCCCCACGGCCCGCGCACGCCCCGTGCACACGCCGTTCTCAAGCCGTTTCTTTCCCGCCGCCCCATGAAGGAATCGGCTTCCACCCGCTTGTATTTGCGAGCAACGCCTCACGATGCCTGGCGCCGCGTCGTTTTCTACGAGGAAGTGCCCGGACGGCCGCCGTTTTTTCTTCGTCACCTTCTTCCTTGCCCTGTCCGGAGCGAAGGAGCAAAGGTCAGGCTCGGCGCCTCCGTCCAGTGCACTTATGAGCGGGGTTCTCTCGTAAAGCAGATCACTATTGTTGAGCCACCGCGGCGAATCGAGTTCGATGTGCTTGATCAAAGCCTTGGAATTGAACGAACGGTCCGCGCGCTCGGCGGATCCTACGAAATCCAGCAGAACTCCGGCGGTTCCGAAATTATCCTGACCACAAATTATCTTTCCTATTTGCGCCCCCGTTTTTTCTGGCGCCCGATTGAGAAATTGGTGGCTGGACAGTTGCACCGCCACGTTCTCAGCGGCATGTGCGCTACTCCGGAGCCAAGTGTCCAGAGTGAGCTTTCCTCGACGAATCGAGCGGCGGCTGAAGGCGCCGCCGCGGGAGCGATGGCGTGCACGGATTTGCATTCCCATTTCCCCCGCTAATCCTGATCCGTGCAAGCATTGCTGCCGTGTGGATCTATGAGGGTTTGTGGTGCAAACTTCTCGGCGGCGCTCCTTCGCAAGTCCGGGTCGTCACCGCCGTCCCCCGCTTCGGTCCTTTCTTAGCCGTCTGGTTTCTCAAGGCGCTCGGTGTCGTCGAAATTCTCTTGGCGGCTTGGGTCCTCACGGGATTTGCCCCCGCTGTCTGCGCGATCGCGCAGACGGTCCTGCTGATCGCGCTGAATACCAACGGGCTGATTTGGGCGCGCCACATCATCCACGAACCCGCGGGGATGATCGTCAAGAATTTTGCCTTTCTTCTGCTCGTGTGGGTGTGCGGCGCGATCCCTGGAGCTGGCCCATGGCCGTGAATCAAGGAACGCCATGGTGCGCGGGCCGGCTGGACGAAGCGGCCGGGCCGCACCGGCTCTTGTTCGGGCGGATGTATGAAGACGCGGAAATCGAATGCGCGGCTTTCCGCGGAAAGCAATACGTTTTCTGCATTGCCTCGGCCGGCGACACTGCCTTCCGTCTGTCGCAGGAGCACGACGTGGTTGCCTGCGACATCAATCCCGCTCAACTCGCCTACGCCGAGGGCCGTCTTCGCGGCAGCGAGATCGAGATGGGCGACGCAGAGAGGGCGATGAACTTTGCCCGGCATTTCATGCCGCTGGTGGGCTGGCGCAGAAAGACGCTTCAGGAGTTTCTTTCGCTGTCCGACGTCGAGGAGCAAACATCCTTCTGGCAGAAACGTCTCGACACGCAGCGCTTCCGTGCCGGGTTCGACGCGCTGCTCTCGCGGCCGGTCCTGCGCTCGATTTATTCGCCGCGGCTTCTTTCCATTTTGCCCTCGAGGTTCGGCGCTATCATGCGCAGCCGCCTGGCGCAGGGGTTTTCGCGGCATCCAAATTCGGCGAACCCTTATGCGCGGATGCTCTTGCTCGGGGAAAAAGACGGCGAGGCTCGGCTGCGCGCCGCCCACGTGCGCCTGGTGCTGGACGATGCGGCTTCGTTTCTCGAGACGTGCCCGCGGCGTTCGTTCGACGCCTTTGCGCTGTCGAATATTCTCGATGGAGTCAGCGACGGCTATCGCGCGCGCCTCTGCCGCGCCGTACGCAGCGCGGCAACAGAAGATGCTGTTATTGTTCTGCGGAGCTTCGCCGAACCGCCGCCCGGCATGGCCCAAAACATAGCGGATTCAGACCGTTCACTTCTCTGGGGAATTGTTGTAGCTCGTTCCGCCCAAGAATTTTGAGCAGATTCGTCCCAAGATGATTTGCCACCATTCCAACGGAGCGGCGCCGTTCGGCCGGTCCAGTCCCGCTTCTTTGCCCTTGCCCCGCAAGGTCCGCGGAGGCTCGGATGTTTCCGCAGATGTCTCCCTGTGGAATCTTACCGTCGAATTATTGAATTTTTTATAGGCATGTAACCAAGGCTGGTTCGGCGATGTGCGAGCGTCTTTCCCGTGCGGGCACCCGCAATAATTGATGATATCCGTGTGGGTGCTGGGTCGTGCAGAACTGTCCGATCCCCGAGTTCGATTGCCGATAGAAGGTGGCGCGGACCTGACCGCGTACGGAGGACATATTCATGAAAAAGGTACTGTTGTCTGCTGGATTGGCCGTTGCTTTGGGCGCGGTATTAACGGTCGGGTCGCTGGCGAGTAGAGCGAAGGCCGAGGGCTTCGGATTTGGTGGATATGGCCATTTTCGTTTCGTTCCAGGCACCCTGGTGGTCACCCGGAGCGTGTATGAGGGCACCGCGAGCACGGTCACAGTGGGCGAATTGCTGCCCCCGGCTTGCGTTCCGGAGACATTCACACTCCCGCAAATCGACGGCGGGAACTCAAAATCGATTTCGGTAACCTGCGGCGACGCCATTGTGGACGGCACGTATCCGACGGTGTTCGAGAACGACTCGTCGGACGGCAGCTTTGCCGTAAGCGCGCCGATTTTTCTGGACGATATCACCACGGACGGCCACTGGCTGCAGACGCTGCCGGTGCCGAGCGATCAGATCGTAACCAGCTTCGAATCGAAATCGGAGCTGGCGCTGAATCTTTCGACGGATGGAAAGTCGATCACGTTTTTGGGCTACGTGGGCGGACCTGGGTATGTGACCGGGCCGAACCAACTGGACGTTTCCAACTCGAACACGCCGGGAGTGATTGATCCGTCGAACCCGGATGTAGGCCAATATTACCGAGCGGTCGCGGAAGTGGACTCGTTTGGGCATATCCAGATTACCGACGGCAACGCCTACAGCGGCGACAATGGACGCGCGGTGATCAAGGGCGACGGCTACTACTACATGGTCGGGAACGACAACAACGGTAACCTTTCGAAAACGGAACTGACGAACACGCAGGTGGGCGTGAACTTGGTGAATTCTACGGGCGCGGAGCTGCTGGTGCCCGGACAGGCGCCGCCCGTGCCTCCGAACATCCAGAAGATCGGCGATTTCGAGATCGGACAGTTGCCGCAGTACGCCGGGCAAGTGGACAAGGCCGGCAAAGACAATAACTTCCGCGGCGTCACGATTTTTAACAACACGCTCTACGTCAGCAAAGGCAGCGGCAGCAACGGGATCGACACGATTTACCAAGTCGGACAGGCCGGCGTGCTTCCGACGCCTGCAAACGCGCCAGGCGGTAGTTTGCTGAATGTGCCGATCACGATTCCTTCGGGGTTCTCGACCACACTGGCGAGCAGTTCCACAGGTGTGCTGTTTCCCTTCGGAATGTGGTTCGCGAACGCAAATACTCTTTACGTTTGCGACGAAGGCGACGGCATTCTGGAAACTCCGGTGAACGGAAACGTGGCTGGGCCGGAAGCGCTGCAGGATGGCGGGTTGCAGAAGTGGACCAACGTGAACGGCGTCTGGCAGTTGGATTACGTCCTGCAGAACGGGTTGAATATCGGCGTACCGTACAGCGTGCCCAACTATCCGAACGCGCTCAACCCGGCAACCGATGGCTGCCGCAATCTAACCGGGCGCGTCAACCTAGACGGCACCGCGACGATTTATGTGGTGACGTCAACGGTAAGCGCCAGCGGCGATCAGGGCGCCGATCCGAACAAACTGCTGAGGATTACGGACGTGCTGAAGGCGACGACGTTGCCTTCGAGCAACGGCCGCGGCTTCGATCTGTGGGGCGGGCGACTCGAGCAGTTTGTGACCATCAAAGCAGCGCGCTACGGCGAGGTGTTGCGCGGTGTGGCGTTCGCGCCGACGCCGTGGGGCGATTATTCGCACGCCGAGGACGGGCGATAGCCACACGGTAGGAACGCAGTGTAACGCCAACTTAGAGAGACTCGAAGCGTGAGGAAGCCGGAGTCAGAACGAAAACTCCGGCTCCTGCAATTTTTCAAGCCACGCCGGCACACTCCTATTGCTATTGTCGTGCGCGACGGCAGCGATCACGGCCGGTAGATTGCGCGACAACTCAATCGTAAACAACGGAAGCATTCCAATAGGCGGCTCCTAATGGGGCCGCCTCTTTTTCGATTGACAAGAATCTATATTTCTGCAATTATCGAAATATGATAGCCGCTCCTCCTGCTTCACCAACTTCTTCTAAGACTTCCGGCCAGGTCGCCAAACTTGCGGACCGGTTTTCCGCCATGGGCGCCGAGCCGCGCCTGCGCATCATGCAGTTGCTGCTCTCGGCGCATCCCGAAGGGCTGGTCGTCGGAGAGATCCAGAACGAGCTCGAAATTCCGAATTCCACGCTCTCGCATCATCTGGACAAGCTGAAAAACGAAGACTTGGTTCTCGTCCAGCGCGAAAGCACGTTTCTGCGCTACACGGCGAACACCGAAGCTCTGCAGGAGCTGCTGCAATTTCTCTATGCCGAATGCTGCACGCGCAACCGGGCGCTGCGCCCACGCGACATCGTGCAACTCTGCAAATAGGAGATTTCCATGGAAGGCCAGTCGATCAAGGAAACCGTGAAGCAGAAATATGGCGAAGCCGCTCTCCGCGTGCAATCGGGAGGCAGCTCTTGCTGCGGGGCCGCTCCCATCGGCGAATCGTGCTGCGACCCAATCACCTCGAATCTCTACGACGCCGCGCAAGCGGACCAAATTCCCGAAGAAGCGCTGAAAGCTTCGCTGGGCTGCGGCAATCCCACCGCGCTCGCGCAACTCCATCCGGGAGAAACTGTTTTGGATCTCGGCTCGGGCGGTGGAATCGACGTTCTGCTGTCTGCGCGGCGCGTGGGACCGGCCGGGAAAGCCTACGGCCTCGACATGACCGATGAAATGCTGGCGCTGGCGAATGAAAACAAGCGCAAGGTGGGCGTGGAGAACGTGGAATTTCTCAAAGGCGAAATCGAAAATATTCCACTGCCGGACTGCTCCGTCGACGTCATCATTTCCAATTGCGTGATCAATCTTTCGGCGGACAAAGATCGTGTTCTGCGGGAAGCGTTTCGCGTGCTGAAGCCCGGCGGACGATTGGCCGTTTCCGACGTCGCCACGCGCGGAGAGATTGATCCTCAGATCCGGGAAAGCGTTCTGTTGTGGGTGGGATGCGTCGCAGGCGCGCTCGATGAGGAAGAATACCGCAGCAAGCTCGCAGGGGCGGGCTTCGAGCAGATCGATATGGAGCCGACACGCGTCTATCGTGCGGAGGATGCGCGCGAATTTCTCACCGCTTCCGGCATCGACGTCGACGTTCTCGCACCGCAAGTGAACGGGAGGTTTTTCAGCGCCTTCGTCCGCGCCGTCAAACCGGCGGCCGCAAAGCCGGCTCAGAGTTGCTGCGGTCCGACCTGCTGCAAATGATCCACATTGTTTCGGATGGAAAAGAAGACAACGATGCCTGCACACTACAACGTGCTGTTCCTCTGCACTGGAAATTCGGCGCGCTCGATCATGGCCGAAGCGATTCTCAATCGGAAGGGCCGTCCGACATTCGCGGCCTATAGCGCTGGCAGCCATCCGTCGGGCACGGTCCGTCCCGAAGCGCTTCGCCAGCTCGCGCAGGCGAATATTCCGACCGGCGAATTTCGCAGCAAGAGCTGGGATGAATTCGCAAGTCCCGGTGCCCCAAGAATGGATTTTGTTTTCACGGTCTGCGACAACGCCGCGAAAGAAGTCTGCCCGGTGTGGCCGGGCCAGCCGATGACCGCGCATTGGGGCGTTCCCGATCCTGCGGCCGCCAGCGGTACACCCGAAGAGGTCGGCCGTGCCTATCGCGAAGCTTTTGTGATGCTCGACCGGCGCATCAGCCTGTTCCTGGCACTTCCGCTCGCGGCGCTCGATAAGCTCGCCATTCAGAAAGAAATCAATCGCATCGGCATCCAATGAAGCCGCGACTTTCCACGCGCCTTGCGTCCGAATTTTTCGGAACCGCATTCCTAGTCGCGGCCGTGGTCGGGTCCGGCATCATGGGCGAACGCCTGGCTGGCGGAAACGCAGCCATCGCGCTGCTGGCCAATACGATTGCCACTGGCGCAGCCCTTCTGGCGCTGATCCTCACGTTTGGACCCATTTCCGGGGCGCATTTGAATCCCGTGGTTTCTTTCGCCGACGCGATGGAGGGAGGGCTCTCGGTTCCGGAGGCCATTCGCTACACCGCGGCGCAGATTTCCGGCGGGGTTGCGGGAACGCTTGCGGCGAACGCGATGTTTGGGCTTCCCATCGTTTCGCTTTCGCGTCACGTCCGCAGCGGTGGCGCGCAGTTCTTGAGCGAGTGCATTGCGACGTTCGGCTTGCTGTGCGTAATTTGGGGCTGCTCGCGTTCACGTGCGGGCATGGTGCCGGTGGCGGTTGCGAGCTATATCACGGCCGCCTACTGGTTCACGTCATCCACGTCTTTCGCCAACCCCGCGGTGACGATTGCGCGCTCTCTGAGCGACACATTCGCCGGCATTCGTCCAGCCGATGCACCGCTCTTTATCGTGGCGCAATTTGCCGGCGGCATCGCTGCAACGCTTCTGTTTCGTTGGCTATATCCGGATCTTCCGTCTCGCGCCAGGGACGTCATGATGCCGCACTCCGTCGATTTCCCCGCGCGTTAGCGGCATTTCCACCCGGCTTATCGCAGTGACGGATTGCGAACTTTCAAAGGATCTGGCGGGAATCGATTTCGGCGCGCAGGTCGGCAATGAATTGCGCGAGCGGGCGTGGGCCCAGGTCGCCCTTGGAGCGATGGCGGACGGAAACCGTGCCCGCTTCGGCTTCCTTGCCTCCGAGGATCAGCATGTAGGGAATTTTTTCAAGCTGGGCGTCGCGGATTTTTGCTTGCAGTTTTTCGTTGCGGTCGTCGAGATGGACGCGAAAGTCGGCGTCCTTCAGTTGCTGCGTCACCTGCTTGGCATACTCCTCGAACTTTCCGCTCACGGGCAGGACGGAAGCCTGCACAGGCGCGAGCCATGCCGGGAACGCGCCCGCGTACAGCTCGATGAGATAGGAAACCATTCGCTCCATGGTGCTGATGATGGCGCGGTGGATCATGACAGGGCGATGTTCCTGGCTGTCCGCTCCGACGTAGCTCAAATCAAATTGGTTTGGCAGATGAAAATCGATTTGAATCGTGGAATAGGTTTCCTGGTGACCCATGACGTCGGCGAGCTGAATATCGAGCTTCGGCCCGTAGAACGCGGCTTCGCCGGGGGCTTCGGTGTAAGGCAGGTGCAGCGAATCCATCGCTTCGCGGAGCACACGCTCGGCGAGGTCCCACATGGCGTCGTTTGCGACGTATT
>Ga0335072_10000133_pt1 | contig 155381 bp, 139 predicted proteins | sample Lox_Sample_21_FD_206725 | JGI IMG/M metagenome (GOLD analysis project Ga0335072, IMG submission 206725) | Soil microbial communities from Loxahatchee National Wildlife Refuge, Florida, United States - Lox_Sample_2.1 | ecosystem: Environmental > Terrestrial > Soil > Wetlands | place: USA...
GACAACGTTTTGGACCCACTAACAAACGCGACACCCACTGAATGCACGGGGCTGGGGCCCTAAAATTAGCGACCCTCTTAGAGGCCTTAGTGGGGTGCGTCGCTCGCTTGTGTGCGTCGCTCGCTTGTGAAATACGTTAACCTCCATAAAGTGATAAAAAGTGGCCTCCCCTAAATGATCGCGCCATCGAGGTTTGACTTGTATATGGGCGCTTTTTGAACCCCTCAGAAAACTACTTCTCATGCAATTGTGTCTTGCATGGTTCTTAGCCCCCACCTCGGCGGGTTATATTTTCGTGACTCTTCCGTTTCTAAAGGAAGAATCAGTTTCAAGAGACAAAAGAAATTAAGACGGCTTCTGGCCTGAATGGCAAATTTAGCTCTCGTGCTCGTAGTGTTCATCGCGCACGTTTTCACATATGACGCTTCGAAGACCTCGAATTCATGGTTGATTGAGGCCAATGTCCGCGATTACTCTATCGTAATGCCATCTCATATTCCGAGAACTGTTAGTAACGTACGTAAAATTTACAGACCAACTCAAAGCATTGAACAGATAGTATCTAGTCACCGGCGCATGCTTCCTATTCGCATGTTCGCCGATGTTTTGTGAGTTGAAGAATGTCACTTTAAAGGGATTCTTCACATGGGCGGCCTTGTCGCGCTAACAAAATCTCTTACCGGTGACTGGTGGCCTTCAAACATCAAACACACAATTTGTCGACCAGCTAACAGCCTTATTCTACGCAACGATTCTTAGAACGGGCCTTTGATACGTCTAATCAATGAGGCAAAAGACAATAATTTCGAAGAGCCTTTAACTCTCGGAATCCTCCGTCGACTGCACGCCTTGGGTGAGTTCTCTGATGGTGTGCATGACAACACGGAGTTTCAGCCGCACTTGTTCTCGAATCCTTCACATCGCCTTCCTTCTCGATACATGCCCTCTTCTATTAAAGTGAGTCTGCCCGCAATTCTCTTTTTAAGCTTTATTGACGTACCTAAAAGGCGTTCGGCTCTTCTGCGGCTGCGTTTACGTGCTCATCTTGACTGTTTCAGATCTCCGGACGTATCAACACTTTAGGCGCCAGCCCGCTTTTAGGCCAGGTGCTAGCACAAGCTCTTTAAAACGCGCTTCTTGAGAGATTTCGGCTTTGAATATTCGATCTCTTCAGAATATGGAGAAGCTTTTGATCTCAGCTTGTTGTGTTGCGCTGCTATGGCTCGCAAGCGCCCAGTTTCCACCTGAGCCTGAAGGAATTACCACGGTGCCAAGCAGATTCAATAATGGTGTGGTGCTCACATACAAAGAGGTAATATCGGCACGAAGAGTTTGTGGGAAACATGTACCTGACACTTTCCAGCCTGGCATTTGCGAGACAACCTCTGGAGTCAAGTCGTACTCGGGCTATGTTACTTTACCGGCGGGAACTTTGTCCGACAGTCAACAAAATCAGAACTACACCATCAATACGTTCTTCTGGTTCTTTGAGTCTAGAAATGATCCCAAAAACTCTCCGACTAGTTTCTGGATGAATGGAGGACCTGGGTCTTCGTCAATGATCGGACTCTTGCAAGAAAACGGACCTTGTCATGTCAACACCGACTCGAACTCCACATATCTTAATCCTTGGTCATTCAACAATATCTCCAACATGATCTACGTTGATCAGCCTGTGCAAACTGGTTTCAGCTACGACACACTGGTGAATGGAACAAGGGATTTGACCACAGACACTATCACTACAGGTGATTTTTCTAATGGAAACATACCGGATCAGAGCACCACTCTCCTGGTTGGCACCTTTCCGTCTAACAATCAAGTGGATACTACAAATGATACAGTCAATAGCGCGGCGGCACTTTGGCACTTTGCACAGGTTTTCTTCCAGGAATTCCCGGACTACATGCCTGGCAATAATAAGATCTCTATCTGGACCGAGAGTTACGGTGGTCATTATGGACCAGCCTTCGCAGCATACTTTGAATCGCAAAACCAAAAGATTCAGAACGGTACTCTCAACGAGACTGGTGATGGCTACACTATCAACTTGGATACGCTAGGAATCATTAACGGCTGCGTGGATATGCTTGTTCAAGAGACTAGTTATCCTACAATGGCATACAACAATACGTATGGCATCGAAGCCATTAGCGAGTCTAACTACCAAGATGCAATAGAAGCCTTCAACATGCAAGACGGCTGCAAAGACCGTATCAACAACTGCAGATCAATAGCGGCGCAGAACGACCCTACCAACCAGGGTTACAACAGCCAGGTCGACGCAGTCTGTGCCGACGCATCGAACTTTTGCTCCGACGAGGTCGAAGGCGCATACATTCTCTACTCGGGACGCAATTACTATGACATCGCGGCGCCTACTGCCGATCCCTTTCCATACTCGTACTACATCGGTTACCTAAACCAGCATTGGGTACAGCAGGCCTTGGGAGTGCCGCTCAACTACACGCAGAGCATTGACAGCGTTTACTACGCGTTCGGGGCAACAGGCGACTACCCTCGCGACGGCTTCCTGGAGGACATCGCAGCGGTGCTGGACGCGGGCGTCAAGGTGGCGCTGGTGTACGGCGACCGCGACTACGCGTGCAGCTGGCTGGGCGGCGAGGCTGTGTCGCTAGCCATCGACTACAGCCAAGCGACGGCCTTCAAGAACGCCGGCTACGCGCAGCTGCACACCAACGCGAGCTACGTCGGCGGCATGGTGCGCCAGCACGGCAACCTGTCGTTCGCGCGCGTCTTCGAGGCCGGCCACGAGGTGCCGGCGTACCAGCCCGAGACGGCCTTCCAGATCTTCAACCGTACACTGAACAATCTGGACGTGGCGACGGGCACCGTGAGCACGCTGCCCGGCCAAGGCGGCTCCGTCTACGGCTCCCAGGGCATCGCCGACACCTTCGGCATCAAGAACGACGTGCCGCCTGCCCCCCAGCCCACCTGCTACGTGCTCGACTTCGCCACCTGCACCGACGACCAGCAGAACGAGGTTGTGAACGGCAATACGCCCATCGTGAACTACATTCTACAGGACGCCGCGGGGAAGACCGTGCAGTTTCCAAGCGCGAATGGGTCTGGTAATGGTGGTGGTAGCGGTAGTGGTGGCAGCAGTAGTGGCAGTGGGGGTCACAAGTCGGCTGCGGAGGGCACACTTCGGCTGGACGCACGGTGGTTGACATCGCTGCTATTCATCACAGCGGCTTTTGCTGTATTTGGATGAAGAGAAGAGACTACAGAATCACATGTGTCACGATGTACGGCGGTTTCGATAGGCCTTGAGGCCGGGATGTGTATTGATCATGCGGGATACTAATGTATGAGGCAATAGTGCGTATGCCGACTCTCTCGCCTGGCCTTTGTCCATCAGAGAAGTTGAGAAGATTTCTATATGCGGGTGTCGTAGTCAACGTGACCCGTTTGATGGAGTACTCCATCGCGGTTCGCTCGTCTGGCCCCCGCTTTTCTCATCATCTGGAGCTTATAGAGCGAAAGCGGAAGACTCGATTCGCCTTTTCTTGCAACATGAGTACGTCGGCAGTGTGGACACTATCACCTCATCCCAGTCAGAGCTCTCGGCGTATAATTGCACCAAGTGGCCCCAAACGAATGATACAAACGGATGACATTCTTTGTTGCGGTGTTTACGTCGCCTTCGTTGTGAGATCTTGCGCAAGAGTAAATCGACTTGTATCTGTGAGGCATGACAGTGTCGTAAAATGGCATAATTGCCAACCAAAGGCCGAAGATTGGTTATGGGGCGCCAAGCAAGGTGTATTGGCACACCCCGGAATAGGAAAATAAGAGATCACTTTGCAAGTACTAAAAGGAAGGATTTCCCGCGAGTTCCGAGTTTAGAGCGGCGACGTCGCGGCCATCGGTCGCCGCTCAAACTAGAAATATTGGATGTGAGCACAATACGAGACTTGCCGCAATAGGGTGGTGTCGGGCGACCAACAAGCGGCGATGACTTTACGCAAAGCGTAGAGAAGATAGCACAGCGTTCTTGAGGAAACCCGTAATGCTGTGACTTCGATTAGGAAACATTATGATGGCTGTTTCTCCCGCCGCGGACGGCTGCTGGGCCGGAACATGTTTGACATAAGCTTCTTTTTGCAGCCGCATCATGGCTTCACGGCTTCATGGGCGAAGTCTCAGCTGCCGGGGTTGAGTGGTAAGACAGGATGAGGCTCAGCGGGAGGCGACAGTTGGACGAGCCAGAAACCGTTGGATGCGAACGGTAGCATGGCAATTTGAGAATTTTCTGGCTTGGCAAGAGAAGGTGACATGAGCGAGGTGGTATGTAGTAGAGCAGTGCGTGTGAGCCAACGGTGGCTTTAGCGTTGCGCAGCGTGGCAGCGTGGGTGATATTTTTGGAAGAAGTCACTCCAGGCGGTGTCATCGAGTGCTGGCTGAGCGATTCCGTCCGGCTTTCCGACTCTCCGGCCGTATCGAAGCCAATCCCAGCCCGAGAAATGCTTTGCGGTAATCGGACTACCCCGGCTTACCACCCTGCACTGCCTCCAAACACTCAAACTTGTCAACACCAAACCAGTATCCCACCTCAGGTACTAGTACGTACCGTCACAGCTCGGCGCCCGTAGCCTACAGCGCAACACCACTACGGCCTGTGCTCTCCTACTTCGGACTAGCAGGTATCAAAATGCGGTCACTACCGTACATCGACTTTGTGAGTCTTATGTGCTGCGCACTTGGCTGAAGATGCCATCCCGCTCTACGCCGCCACCGTGGCCCATATTCAGCACTCAGGTCTAGCACTGTACCGTCACATCACTGTCCGCGGAATCTTCTATCGCCCAGATGAACTAATTATACCAAGAATCTATTGAACCCGTATGCCACTCAACTTAGTCACCCGCAGAAGTATATAGGTCTCCAGTCATCTTCACTAACATCCCTTGCCACTGTTCTTCTCTCACATAAAGTTCTCTCTTCTGCCTTCGCTTTTCTTATAATCGTAATACTTCATACATTCGCTCGTACCTTCGCATACAGTCGCTTGAACGAACAAACATTCCATTTCACCCTAGTCTAGTCGTTTAATACTGAACCTTTCATATTTTCATACATCAGAAGCACCATCATCAGGCAAAGAAATCTACACGAAATGCATGCTTCCATCTTCCTCGCTGCCCTTGTCAGCATTGCTGCTGCCAGCCCATATGGCAACAACTGGGGACCATCCTACAACCAGTCCTCTTCCACAGTCTCGAAGACATCTTCCTCGACATCTTCTTCGTCTTGGGACCATTCATCGATCTGGTACTCGCAATCATCGTCGTCATCTGCGTTGAGCACATCGTCGTCCTCGTACTCCAAGCCAACATCAACCTGGAGCAAGCCATCTGGAACAGGATATACGCACTCCTCTTCCTTCAGCACACCAAGTACGACATCTACCGCCAACAGCACATCCTACTCGCATCCAGCAACTTCTTCATACCATCACCACAATCACACCACGTATTCGCACCCAACGTCGTACTCAACGCACAACACGACCTCCACGTATCACACCAAGTCTCACCACACTAAGTTTGCTTATACTACGACTTATACCACTGTCTACTCGACTACCATCTCAACCACAATCACCAGCTTCGTACCGTGCAGCACGCCGGTCTCGACTTCCAAGGGTCACACTTACTACTCTAGCTGGGTATCAGCAACGTACATCCCAACTACGTACACGTCTCTCTACACTAAGACCTACACATCGACACTTGTGACTCCTCCGGCGACATCGACTGCCGTTGGCGCGGTAATTCCACCTCCATCTTCTTCCAGTTGCCCTGCTGCGACAACCGTCTACGTGACCGAGACTGTCACCGTCACGACCACACCTACTCCGCCACCTGTCTCATCCACATCGGTCTCGCCGATCTGCCATGAGTGCAAGACGATCACCACCACGGAGGTCGTTAACGGTGTCACTAGCACTGTTACCAAGGTTATCACGTCAACGCACCATACCAAGTCGTATCACTCGCAGCCATCGCACTCGACCAAGACCCACGCAAGCGGTACTGGTACTGGTGTTTCCAGCGGCGCGACTGGTTACCCAACTGGCACTTCTGGCTGGACTTGGAAGAACAAGCACCCCATGCCATCGAAGCTGTGGTGATCGGTTCAATTTGTGAGAAGATTTTCGATTCTGTAATTCAAGCAACAATATATGCTTGTGGCATATTACTTTCGTAAATGCATAGCGCGGCATTCCGGGAACAAAAGCATTTGGGCGGCGTTTTTAGACATTGACTCTGCGAAGAGCAGAACGTTTGAATGAGCCTTTCACGACGCTCCTTCAATTCATAGGATTCGATCCTTATCATAGACTTCTACCTATCTAATTTAATTGCTCGGATGAGCTTCCACTCCTTTGCGTTTAAAAGTCTTCCAGAGGTATCGCTTAGCCACAGACCAAACCAGCCACAGACCTGACGTGTCTAGGTCAGATTAAGTTTATGCACATCTACGTAGTACGGAGACTGTGGCTGCTTTTTCCAATTTCGCGGCTCTTTTGCCAATATTGTGGCTCTCTCTTTAGATACTAATGTGGATAGCTCAAAGAAAGTCGCGAGACTCATGTGGTGCATTTATCACTTGCCAAAGCCATTGCTACGCCATCTAAGGCCTGGCTTATTATTAATTACTCTAGTACTACTTTCCCTTGATGGTCAGGTTTGTGGTGGTACGTATATAACTTCCCAATCTTCCCTTGGCAACTAGCTGTGGTAAAACTGGTGCTTCGTCATGTAAATCCAAAATGGACATGTATTCTCATTCCTCTCCCTTCCTCTCCTCTCATATAGCAAGAAGCCTCAACGAAACCACCATCGTCAACATCACTCTCCCCCACTCCACCGGCACGACTCTACAAGACGAGATCCAATGCTACAGCATACCATACGGTCTCGTGGGTTTCATCTCCCACCTAGCCTCATACTACACTCTGGCCATCACCGCGGTAGGCCGGAAGCCCCTCGCACCGTGGTCCCGGCTTAAGCAAAAGAACCGCATCGTCAGCATCCTGCAGCTCGTGGGAACCATGGGCCTGGCACTCTACACGATTTACGCCTGCCACGACCGCTGGCAGTTCGTGCTCATCGCCCTTTGGAAGCTGGTGCTGAACGCCGGCAAGGGCGGCTGGCAGATCACCACCGGCTGGATGGTGTCAGGGCAGCAGTCGATCGCGCGGGCGTCGCAGCGCGCGGGCGGCAATCGCGCGGCGGGCCTCGACCTCGCCTGGAGGTCGGGCTCGCTCGACAGAAAGTCCGGCAACGTGATGCGGAGGATCGCCGGGGGGTACGCGCTTGCTGCCCTCGTGGGGCTCGTCGGCGTCGCCGACCTCGTCAGGCTGGCGGCGCACCAGACGCCGCATATCCTGACCATCACCGAGGCATTTGGCGGCACTGTGGCTTTTGCGCTTGTCTGTGGGATCGGCCTTGCTATTGTAGACAAGGACCTCGAGGCGGCTTTCATTATGCCGCTCCTGGCGATCATGGTGCTCTTTGCATTGTATTCGGATTGGATTCTGGGAGCCATTGCGGACAATCTGCTCGGCAATCCACGGGAAAATCGGGCTTTCTACTGGGTGAGTCGCTTTGGCTGTCGTTGCCGATACTTTCTTCGTCAATCAATCATTAACTCGGTCACTCTGAGCATGTAGGCGTACTTCGCATTCAAGCATTTGGCCTTACTTATGATGTAAGAAGTTTTCGATTGGAAGGCGAACACCGCGACTTATCCATTGAACGAATTTATAGAGTCGAATTTACCTCGTGGATTTCAAAGTGTTACTTGTATACCGTCAGTCCCATTTTGACGTAGTTGTCCATGAATTGAACATACCTCCTAGGCTAACTAGGAAATTAACCAAGGAATTCACCCTAAAAAATTCTCCTTAGAACAATTCTATCCTCGCTATCTCCCTCGTTCGAAAATGTAATCAATTGTTGGTAGCATTTGCGCTCTTTGCATGTTTGGCAGGCTACAGAAAGGATATAGAGTCTCTTCCAGAAGTACCGCCTAGCATGATGCTATTCAGCCGTAGATACGACAGAAACTGGCTACTGGGAGAAGGTGTAGGATGGGTTAATGTTGGGGAAATCTTAGAGCTGCTTATGAAGTCCCAATGCCTTTCCTTCGAGTTCGTTTCATACAACATGAAAAGACAGGTCATCATGATAAATGAATGTTAGCAGGTGATACTCGGAGGAGGCGCAATTGTGGGCCAGAAGCCGAAGAGCTCTGACGATGACTTCAGTCTATCACATGCGACATCCGAGGCGAGCGAAACCCAAGCTCCCCAATATACATCATTAAATCTTGCACAAATTTTCAATTCCGCGCTTTTACATGCATAATACACGGCTCCCGCGATCATGACCTCCTCGTAATACCCGCTACTCATCAGCGACCGCAACCATGGCCGCTCAATCCACCCTCCGCCGGCACGACGACCCTCTCGTCGTCCTCTATAAACTGTATCTTGGTCGCTTGAAGGAGAAGATCAAGAACCTTCCTCGATCCGTCAAGCTTGCGGCCACAATCTCATTGGCGCTATCCATCATCTCTGCCGCATATGGTGGAAACCGATGGTGGCGACATAGGAAAGCCGAGAAAGAGAAAGGACGACGGCTGCTTCGTCGGAACTCTGGCGTCAGAGGTAAAGATGGTTCACGAACGATTTATGTACCATACAAGGACTCGACGTCGAAAGTCACGATCCACCCTACCAAGTCGACAACGTTCGATGCCCACCGACGACTGTTCCTCCAACCTCCACGAGCTGCCGGTCTAGGTGACGGCTATCAACCGCAAGTCCCTCCGCCGCAGACAAAGCCAGGACTAAACCTGGCATTCCTACACCAGTTCCTCTCGCTCCTTAATATCATGGTGCCACGATGGACAAGTAAAGAGGCGGGTTTACTGCTCAGCCACAGTGTCTTCTTGATGCTCCGCACATATTTGTCTCTGATCGTGGCTCGACTGGATGGTGAGATTGTACGCGATCTCGTCGCTGGTAATGGCAGAAGCTTCCTCTGGGGAATCGTCAAATGGTGCGGAATTGGCGGCTTTGCGTCGTACGTAAACGCCATGATCAAATTTCTGCAGTCCAAGGTCTCCATAGCGTTCCGGACACGACTAACACGCTATATTCACGATCTCTACCTGAATGATCATCTCAACTACTACAAGCTTACCAATCTTGATGGTGGCGTTGGTGGACAAGCGGACCAGCTAATCACGCAAGACTTGACGCTCTTCTGCGCATCAGCCGCCTCTCTCTACTCATCCCTAGGCAAACCATTCGTCGACCTCTGCGTTTTCAACTACCAACTCTTCCGGTCTTTAGGTCCACTGGCCTTTACCGGTTTGATGACAAACTATTTTGCTACGGCAACGCTACTTCGGAAATTGTCGCCTCCCTTCGGCAAGCTCAAAGCCGTCGAAGGCCGACGTGAAGGTGACTTCCGCGCCCTCCACGCTCGCCTAATAGCAAACGCCGAAGAAGTCGCATTCTATGGCGGCGACGAGATGGAACGAACTTTCCTGGACAAGGGATTCAAGGAGCTCAAGCACTGGATGGAAGGTATCTACAGCCTCAAGATCCGATACAACATGCTCGAGGATTTCGTCCTGAAGTATTCGTGGTCTGCATTCGGCTACCTCATCACCTCTCTGCCTGTGTTCCTCCCGACATGGGGTGGCCTGGGTGGACTCTCAGAGCTCGCAGATGCTACAGGAGAGGGCGGACGAGAAAGAGGACGAATGAAGGAGTTCATTACGAACAAGCGACTGATGCTCTCCCTTGCCGATGCCGGAGGTCGCATGATGTACAGCATCAAGGACCTATCGGAATTGGCGGGATATACCTCTCGAGTATACACGTTGATCAGTACGCTGCACCGCGTGCATGCCGATGCCTATTTCCCGCCTCCAGGATCGCGGCCTGAGCTCTTCAGTCTTTCGGATGTACAGGGAACCGTCCACAAAGGCTACGATGGAGTGAGGCTGGAGAACGTTCCCATTGTTGCTCCTGCACTATTCCCGATGGGTGGTGATGATCTTATCGACAGCTTGTCTTTCATCGTCCACTCAGGCGAGCACTTGCTCATCACCGGCTCGAACGGTGTTGGAAAGAGTGCTGTCGCGAGGATCGTGGCAGGTCTTTGGCCAACCTACCGCGGACTCGTGAGTAGACCGCGATCTGTAGGAACCGATGGGATAATGTTCCTCCCACAAAGGCCTTATCTAAGTACAGGCACTCTCAGAGATCAGGTCATCTATCCACATACGGAAATTGACATGAAAGACTCTGGAAGGAGAGATTTCGAGCTGAGTCAAATCTTGGAAGATGCTAGACTGGGATATTTGCCCGATCGAGAAGGCGGATGGGATACTAGAAAGGATTGGAAAGACGTTCTTAGTGGAGGTGAAAAGCAGAGAATGGGAATTGCCAGACTTTTCTATCACGAACCAAGATACGCCTTTGTGGATGAAGGTACAAGCGCCGTGAGCAGCGATGTGGAAGGTCTACTCTATGAAAGAGCAAAGGCAAGAGGCATCACGCTCATTACCATCTCCACAAGAGCATCGCTGAAGCGATATCACACATATGCGCTCACTCTCGGTCTAGGTGAGAACGGCGATGAATGGGAATTCCAGCAGATCGGCACCACCACTGAGAAGGAATCCGTCGAGAAGGAACTCAAAGAACTACGGGAGCGTCTTGAGAAGGTTCAGGAATGGAAGCAGAGGCGACAAGAGGTTGAAGACGAGCTCAACAAAGTGTGGGTTGAAGGAGGCGACGAACTACAGCCTCCACCCTATGAACAACATGGAGATACCACGCCAATTGCGCAAGAACCTCCAAAGAATACAACAGTAGTGGAGAGCTAATGCAATGGAGATCTCGACCTGTAGAGGTAACTACACGTGACGTCTTCTGTCGAGTCTTTGGTTGCTCAGTAGTTTCAAGATCCATCTCGCGCGTGCTTATACGTATCCAATCGAGCCCATATGCCACATTCATTTTCGGTGACCATGTACAAATGCCTGTGCAAGAACCCGGCGTAAATGCATGCTCGCAACCCTTTTTTTTTTTGTCGGAGTGTACCTCGATCGATAATCCACACAAGCGTCCATGACGGTTTGGAAGGCTTTCAGCAGGCCAGCTGGGTCATCTGCAGCAGTTTCAAGGCGGGAAGATTGTTTGTAGCATTAGAGATAATAAGTTCGGCTGCCAACCGTTCTATGTTTGACCAGTATTCCCGCTGGCGTTCCGAACCTGTGCCTTAGTAAGTGGAACTTAACCATGCTGAACGTTTGTACCCATTTCTTCAATCTAGATGCGACTGGTGCCATAATTACACTAAGGCAGCTTCATACTAACTCGACGGAAACGAAGTTATCACGGCCCCCTGGACCATTGACCGCTTCGCCGTGCATGAGCCCATGGACGTAAGCCTCTCCCACGAGATAATAGCGGCCATCCTCTCGCGGGCGCAGGACGAATGGGACTTTGGCGCATTGCAGAAGCCAGACCTCGTCACCAGGTTGAGTCATCACCAGAGCGAGACCGAAGCACGCATTGTCCATTAGGATGAACCGACGGTTACGGCAGTGTACAGTAGCTTCACGGGAAAAGAACTCGACAATTTGAAAGTCGGCCACGTTGATGGTGCCTGCCCTAATCTCTTGCTCCAGTTGGACGGTCTCAGAGACTGAAGGCAGGACGACCGAGGAGTCTGCAAACTCTTCGTTCCGGAGCCGAAGCTGGTATATGTAGGGTGGTCTGTGTTCATCGTCGAGGCTGGCAAGGATGTTGGCTGATGCGTATAAAACCCATGATTTGAACCATTCGACGGTGCCGGAAGGCGCCGGATCCTTGAATTGGCAGCGACTTTCATCCAGGGCGGCAAGTCCAGTAATAGTGTTACAGAGCGTGGTTCTCCAGAGGACTTCGAGCCGGTCTTCGCCTGTGAGATGGTAGACGGTGTCTAAAGAGCAGGCGAGCTATATGAATGCATTCGGATCCAGACGTATTGATGGGCCGTGATTTGGCGAGGTGATTAACTGGGCGCTTATCTTCTTGATTGTCCCAATGGCTCTGCCCATGACCGAAAGCACACCGTCGGATATCGAATTGAAGGGCGGTAGACGATTCCATGTACCTGAAGCTGAATAAGAGCATGGTACGGTCTGTGTCGCCCTCTCGTGCTCCTGTAAAGGGAGCGATGACGTGTGCCATATTGGTACAGATCGCCTGTAGTCTGGACACCACGATGGGAGCAGTGCTGGCTTCTGTGGGCCGACACCAACTGCAAAGCTTAGCATTGCCAGAGTCGGCAAGTGGGTCAAGGCATCCTGGGCGAAAGTCTTATATACATACTCGCAGGAAGCCTTATAATTGACAGAATTGGCAGTAAGAAAGGGTGGTTTGTAAGGCGAGGACAGTTTGTTCGCTATGCCGTATACGGCATACACTTTGTCACACGCATCAGACGCTTCGAAACCTCTGAGCTCTTCGAGTAGTGTGATCATATATGCGTACCAGTACTGAATGGCAGTTTCTGCTCTGAACATCGCGTAGTAGGATTGAAGGCGCTGTTGTTTCTGTTTTGAACGCGTTCGACTATCAAGTCTGTTCCAAACTCCTTCGAGTTGAACAATCGATGGCCAGCGTGGCAGTGCCATTGACATGAGTATCGCGAGGCGGAAGGGAATGAACTCTTCGTCATGGTCAAGGGTTGTAGAGCCACATATTATGTAGAGTTCTTGCGCAAGAGCAAATTCCTGAACTACCCATATCCTCGAGAACCACCGGCAGCGATAGAAGAATAGACTTAGAGAGTGATATTGTTGCTGGTATTCACCGGCAGAGAATCCCCATGCCTGAAGGAATCCAGGATCGGAAGGAGAGAAACTGAAATCATATCGTTGCTGCATCTCACCTCGTTCAAAGATGGCCTTGTAGCGCTTCAACATATCATGATAGTGCACCAGATCCGATTGCTCCTTGCCCAACCAGATGATCACTTGTCTGGCTAACGTGTAGATCGAATCCATCAAAAGGACCTGTTCAGACCTCTCTGTCGTATTCGACTGATCGATGCAGATTACATCAATCCAAAGGTAGCCATCAAGTTTCCGTCGGCGCAGTTCGAATAACGTGTCGTGCAGATTCTCGGTCACTACGAACGGCCTCCCGTCAATGTTGATAGTCCATACCTGTGTGTTGTTCTGAGTTTGCGGTGGCTGAGTGGGAAGCGTGATTTGTTTCTGAGCTCATGGGGAATATCATGCCTCACAGCTGGGCCTCATGTATAGGAAAGTGCTTGGTACTCTACGGGAAGTGAGTCTAGAGTGAACGCTTTTAAGAAGACTGAGATCTGTTCGGTCGCGCCCCGATCAATGCGCAAAAGCCGAATGTGTCGGTTACTGGGAAGCTGGTCATAAACAAAGGGACTCTTGGGGCCTGGTTGGAAGAGTTGGACTGCGAATTGGACATATTGGATATATGTGGAACTGAGAAGATGAAGCGCCATATCGAAGCTGTGAACCGTAGGAAATCCGACGTTGATCCCCTATCCTCTCTGAGACCATCTAAAGAATGCGAGATTGTAGGATTTCTAGATGGAAGTATAGTGGGAAGACCAGATTGTCATGGAGGAGTTGTGCCAATGGGGGCGCTGTAGATGACATTCAGCTGAGGTATCCGAGCAGCGCCACTCAATACAAGGCGCAATATTGGCAATACAGAAATCTAAGCATAACGACTGTCAGCTTTCAGTCTCTCATTTGCGATTCATCGACTCTATGGTTATGAAAACGGGAAATGGGCGGAGGACGAGTGTCGCAAGGACACTGGAGCGTTGACCTCCACACCTTTTTTCCACCACCTCCAGTAAGAGATGGCCTCTATCGTACTAGTAGTTTCGAGTGTCTGGATCTCGTGAATTACATGCCACGGTGGATTGCTCAAAACCATTCTATTCCCTATGCCCGAGAGCATATTGATGCTGTCCAAGTGCTGGCAGATTTTGCATAGACAAATCGAACAGCGACGTTGAGTTTAGCCAGCTGCCCTGCGAACACCAGTGTGTGGGAAATGATTGGCTGCCGAACGAAGATATTGCCCATCTTCTGTGCATCGAATCGCAAGAAGATAGTAGAGGCTGGAAACAGGCTTGCCGCTTTCTCGCAGTTTGAGGAATTGGAACATGAAGATGGTCTCTCGTTTGGCAAAAAATGCTGTGGGTATTCTAAGGGAAATTTATCAAGCTTCTAACACGAACGCTCCCAAAACAAAGAGCTCGAGAACGGCTCCCATATTCTGTATAAGGTGTGTATAAATATCGGACTGCATAGCAAGCTTGACGTATGAGATGAATTAGAAATCATTGCTTGTACGGAGTAAAGACTTTGCTATTCTTTCTCTGCTTACTGGAAACTCGCTGTGGCGACATAATTCCGCAAAAGCTAGATGCATCACGCAGCGGTGGCTATGACAAAGAATTGCACTACATGGCATTACTGCTTCAGCTAAGATCTTCGTAGCCATGAAGCTACAGTCCGATTGCGGGATAGTGTTGATCGCTTGTTGCCGCTTTGGGATGGATCGGCTACGGAGATCGAGACGCCCTTTGTGGAATCCAAATGCCCAAACTTCAACATACTGTTACCCCTCTCGTCATCCGTACCAGACATCGTTGCTCAACCAACAGGCGACGCCACTGCTACTTTACCATACGTCAACGTGCCGTACTTGTGCCTCAGCTCACCAAGGAGAAGACCATTCACGAGCCTAGCGGATATGTCGGCGTGCTGATGGCCCTTCGCCTGACGATTGTCATAGCAAATCATTGCCTTTGAATCGCATATGGATCCTCGAAAGCTCTGATTGCCTCACAATGACCCAATCGGACTCGCTAACATTGAATGCCCACCGGAGCCCTTGGATATGCCGCTTGTCTTCCAGTATAGTTGAAGCGAAACTAGGTAGGTAGCCTTCCAGGTGGTTTGCGCTCTGCCAGGTTTCCAGCATGGCATCGAACCTGGCCTCGAGAGGGAGTAAGCTTTTCCTAGCACCTCTGGCCACGCACTCGTAGACGTTTCATCATTTTACTCTTAGTTCTGCTGTCCCCTCATCTTTCATACGCGGACTGCTCTCTCAAACATCAATTCCTTTCAGTTGCCATACTCTGTAGTAAGATAATCACCATGCAATTCAAATTCCTAGCACTCTCTACGCTCCTCGGAGCAGCCTATGCTCAGTCCACTCAGAGTCTGAATCAAACTTTGACCAGCAATAATATGACTACTGACTTAGCATCTCTGCTTGGTCAGTTCCCCAATCTTGCGGCATCGCTTTCCACCTTGACGAATGTCACCTTGCTGGCGGTATGTGTTGTTGCCATGTTGTACATGACCTATCAATCTAATTCTTTATGTCAGCCTTCCAATCAAGCGCTCGGCGCATTCCTCAATACCTCTACAGGACAAGAGCTTGCCGCCGATATTGGACTCCTACAGGCTGTGCTCCAGTATCATGTTCTTCAGGGCACGTACGAATTATCTGCAATCACAAATATGTCCTCATTCATTCCTACGGCGCTGACAAACATGACATACACAAATGTCACCGGCGGCCAACGAGTAGAAGCAATTTTGCGTGGAAGCAACGTTGATTTCATTGGAGGTTTGCTCCAGAATGTCTCGGTTGTCCAAGCCAACCTGAGCTTCTCAGGCGGTGTTATTCACGTCATCGACGGCGTTCTCACACTTCCGCAGAACGTGTCATCGACGCTCATCAATGCTGGCCTATCTTCGGCGTTCGGTGCTCTCAACGACACTGGTATCCTCAAAACGGCGAATGGACTCGGAAATGTGACCATCTTCGCGCCGGATAACAGGTATATAAATAGTCAGTTTTGATCCAAAGGCAACTCTAACGTCAATCTAGTGCGTTCCAAGAGATCGCATCCGGTCTTACGAATATGTCAATGAGTGAACTCGTTCAGATCCTCGAATATCATGCCATTATATCCGAGGAGCCACTGTATAGCAGTTCGCTCATGAACGGCTCCAGCGTTGCAACTCTACTACAAGACAACAACGTGACTATTACGGTAACTTCGGGCGGTGACGTCTTTGTCAACGATGCAAAAGTCGTTACGCCGAATATTCTCATTGCTGGTGGGGTTATACACGTTATCGACGAGTATGTGGCTCAAATCTAAGTGTTTGAGGTCTTGCTAACCGTGTAATTTTACAGAGTGCTCAATCCGAACAACACGACACCTGCCAATGGCACTGCAACTGCTGGTTCTCCAGCCTTCTCCGGGGCCTCGAGTGGTAGCGCGGCTCCTTTCACGTCTGGAGTACCATCTGCTACATCCAATGTTGGTGCAACGGCATCTACCATCGCACCAGCTGCCAGCTCAACATCATCCAAGGCAGCGGCGGCAGCTCTGGTCATGCCAACGGGTGCAATTGGTGCTGCAGCTCTTTTCGGTGCTGGAGCTGCCTGGGTAAACCTCTGAATTGTGAGATGCTGATGGATTGTGTAAAGATTGATATGAAGATGCGACGTGAGAGAAAGACTGTGGAATGGATTTCAAGAAGAGACACTCTCTGACGGTGTAGGCGATTTCGAACACTCTCTAGACGAGCGTCCTTTTAATGCAGTTGAATAATATCCAAATTAATGAATGATTCTGAGCATTGAAAGTGTGTGGGGAGGTGTCTTAATTCTTCGCGGACGTGGCTAGCATTGGCGTCATGAGCTCATACCGTACTTCCTCCACAAGCGCGTACATGCGGCTCAACTACTCCAAAGTCTTCATTGAAGTCGCGACCAAACACCCATATCACTTCCATCTTCGACTACGCTGATCGCCACGTTTATTCGTTAAACTCTTCTCGTTGATAACTGTTTCTCTGCTGGTATCGCGCCCTGGAAAGTGCATGCCGGCTCACTGCATCCTTTCCATTTGCGGGCGTCGCGAAATTGAGTTGTAGCAGGTTCCATGAAGTCCAGTACGTTCAAGCTTTACATCCTCTCCATGATCATGGAGGGCATCTCAAGTGTTCTTTCCGCTAACTGTACTTTCACAGTCGAGCACTTGCTCGAGCAATCTGCTCAAGATGGCTCCTTCACCTCGTACGAACAATATCTCCCTTACTATGCGAAGACGTTCGCGCGAACTAACAACATCACTCAGAGATTCTTGGCCTTCGATATTAGAAGACATTTGTAGACGCATTGATACTGTCAGTGATTCTGGCATCCGTTCCATGCAAGGCTCGAGTCTAACAGCAGCTTCAGATCGTGCACGAGACATTCCCACAAGTACCGCTATCAACCTGGCAGAGATCACAAACCCCTTCGTTTAGTCAATCACAAGTTGCTTCACAGCTTTCACTGAATCGAGGCGACCCTTCAAGTCAAGAGACGCAAATCACAGACAAGGAGAACGCACCGCCATTAAGTAGCCGTACCCCAGATCGACCACCTGTCCCACCTTTCAACTCAACAGCCTCGCCCTCTACCACACAACAGACTTCAATAACCGATAAGGACGCACCGTATGCCCTACCACCAGAACTTGCACAGTTACACCAGTCTATTGTAGACACTTTACGGAAGAACTTTCCTCTACATCCGCCCTACACTATTCAACGACTTGCAGAGCTTATCCTCTGGCCTAAGAAGAGTTACCGTTTCGTAGGGCCATATCTCCGTGCACTAGATCGAGTCGTCAACGTTTCATCCAACGTTAATCAGTATCCTCTCGCCAGCGGCCCGTCACCCTACTCATCGCTACCAAACGGTGGTGGCTCCTCTCCTCCGGTTGGTTTGACAGCAGACGAGCTTGGCAGCGACGAAAGCCTTGGTGGCGCTCTGCTTACTCCGATTCCTTGGCTCAGGGCAAGCAACAGCCCGAGTCCATCACCCATGGCTCGCAGCCGAGCAAACACAACAGGTTCGATAGGAGAAGGCATGAAGCTGCAGAACGAGAGCTCCGACATGGTGATCGGGCCGGACGGCAAGCCCGTCAAAGTAGAAACAGTCTCCGTCGTCAACGGCGCGCTGGCCTCGTCGCAAGCGGCGGTGCAGGCCGACGGCGCGGTCGCCACGCCGCCCGACGCCGACGCCGCCGTCGCCGCAAACCAGCAACTGAAGGACGAAGAAGCCGCGTCGAAGGCCGAGCCGCCCGCCGCCCGCGACGGCGACGGCGATGTCGCCATGCCGGACCAACCTGGCTCCTCGGCCCCAGACGCAACCGCCGCGCTGACCAGCCACCCGCCGGCCATGACCGGCGACGACGCGCCGCACGCGCGTGGCCCCGACGCCATCACCGCCGCCGACACCGGCAAAGTAACCGGGTCCGGCGCCGCGCTGCTGGACTTCGCGAAAGCAGCGGGCAAGGCCGCGGCGGAGGCGGCGCCGTCGGACGCGCCCGACGCCGGCGCGCCCTCGCTGAAGAGGAGCGCCGACGCGGCGCCCGACGTCGAGGGTGCGGCCGCCGCGGCGCCAAAGCTGCGCGCGCGCACCCGCTCGCAGAGCGTGCACGCTGCGCGCGAGGACGCTGGGCGCCGGCGCGGGCGCAGGGACGAGGGCGAGGGCAGGGCGTCGCTTGCGTCGGCGCCGCCGGCGGTGGAGCTCGAGCGGATGGATGCGCTGGAGGAGAGCGAGCACCGAGACGCTGATGCGGGTGCCGCGGCGCAGAAGGCGAACGTGCCTGCGGCTGCGGCGGCGGACGCGAGGATCGACTCGGCAGTTGAGGGTGCTGGTGTGGCTGCGGGTGCCGGCGCGGCTGCGGGTGTTGGCGCGGCTGCTGAAGGCCGGCGGCTTGAAGAAATGGGTGTTGGTGCTGATACGGGTGGTGATGGTGCTGCGGATGAGGCGCAGGGGAGAGGGACGGGTCGTCAAGGCAAGTCAGGTAACGTAGATGAAGACGCGATGGAAGGCACAGAGGCAGTTGCAGGTGATTCGACGACGAAGGAGGATAGCGAGCAGCGCAATCAGCGCGATACCGAGATGACTGAGGGCTAACGGGCATTGCTGATTCAGGACGATGGAACTCACAGCTTCGACGACTCACCCATTCATTCCGCCGACTGCATCCGGGAGAGTGGTGCTCTTGTATAGGGTGCCTTGACGGCTTCTTCGCCTGTATTAGCGGTCATGGCACGCACGTCAACAACTGTGGCACTTGGTGGGCGTACAACCGACATTTCTGCATCGACGACCTCGCAGATTGTGGCTGTTGACTCTCACGTTATTTGGAGGTCTTTGGGATGCTCTTCAAAGTGCTGTTCAACCTCTTTATATGCAAGCTTCCGCGCATCCCTGACGAGAGCGATGTTTGAGAGTTGGGTCGTAGCATTGAAGGCACATTGATATCAATCATACCGTCGTTGGGATGCTCTTGAGAGATTATGGCATAGAAAAATGGCTACCATTAGTAGCCAAAATCGAAAATTATTGAGTCTACTACACTCTCACTACATCTTTTCCTCGATTAATATGAAATACTCCAGAATATGATGTTAAGCAGCCTCAAAAGCAACAAGGCTGAGTCAACCAACCATCAGCCTCGGGCACGTGCCGCCGCGGCCATCTCGCACCTCCACCACATCCTCCCACATCGATCCTCACCTCGCACACCACACCCAGCGCAGCACTCCAACCATGCCCCACACCCTCACAATCGAAACCATCACGCCCGCCGCCCTCACAGCCACCCTCTCCCGCTACACCAGCACAGTCCCAGCCTCCCTCACCGCGCTCGAAACGGCCCGCCTCCGCACCATCCCCGCCGCCGTCGCCGCGCGCCGCAGCTCCTCCGCAGGCGCACACATCACGGCAGCAGAGCTAGCGACGCTAGTGGCGTGGAAGCTAGGGCGGGGGCGGTGGCGGCCGAACCTAGCAGCGAAGACAGCGCGCAACGGCAGCGCGGAGGTGGCGAGCGCGAGCGGGCGGGCGTTCGCGCTGGCGGGGCGCGGCGAGCGGCGCCGCGCGCTGGCCGCGCTGATGGCGCTGCGCGGCGTCGGCCCCGCCACCGCCAGCTTGCTGCTGGCTGAGGCGGACCCCGTGGCGTGCCCGTTCTTCGCTGACGAGCTGTGGCGCTGGGCGCATTGGGATGCCCGCCCGCGGAAGAAGGGCGCTGGATGGACACGGCCCATTTTGTATAATGAGAGGCCGTATTGGAGTCTTGTGGAGAGGGTGGATGAGGCGAGGAGGAGGTTGAGGGGGGAGGGGCGTGAGACTACGGCGCTGGAGCTGGAGATGGTGGCTTATGTGCTCGGCAAGGAGGGCGTTGATGTCGAGAAGCCGGTTGGCGATGAGGAGGAGGGTGAGGAGCCTGCGGCTGGGGAGGAACAGAGGGCCGAGAAGCCTGTCACTGAGGGGAAAGAGGAGACTGAGATGGCTGTGGAAGAGAGTGCAAGAAAGAGCACGAATGAAGCTGGTGACGAGAAGAAACAGAAGCCTGAGAAGCTTGAGAAGCCTATAACTGAAAGAAAAGAGAAGACTGAGAAAGCTGGGAAAGAGAATTCAAGGAAGAGGAAGAATGAAGCTGGTGACGAGAAAGCCAAAGGTGAGAAGCAACGCAGGAAAAGCCGCTAAAACTTCGCAATTGTAAAAGGATTCCATTTCGGTTTGGCTATCTAAATCCTTTATACACATTAGTCTTCAAATTGCAGGGCGCCAAACACCCATAAAATGCTAACTGAACGATTTCCGCTCCTCTTCACAGTCCCAATTGGCATTCTTTACGTCAGCCAAACCACCACATCATCTCGTATACTCCCTCTGCAGCAGCTTGGCAATAGTGGTCAACTGGATGTTGCTGGTGCCCTCGTAGATGACGCCGATCTTCGAATCGCGGAAGTACTTCTCAGCGAGGCCCTCACGAACGAAGCCCATGCCGCCCATCCACTCCACGCCCAAGCCGCTGACGCGGCCGGCCACCTGCGACGCGTAGAGCTTGGCCATGGCCGCGTCCTTGACGAAGTCCTCGCCGGCCTCCTTCTTACGCGCCGCATTGTACACCAGCGCCCGCGCCGCGCTGATCTCCGTGTACGACTGCGCCATCTGGTGCTGCATGCCTTGGAACTCGCCGACTAGCTGTCCGAATTGCTTGCGGTCGTTCCAGCAGTAGCTGCGGCCTCGGTTAGCAATTTTTCGTTGGTGGTCCCGCCAGACGCGTAGCCGCGTCGGTGCATCTCTTACCTCGCAGCGTTCTCCCACGCGCCCAGTGCAAGCCCCGTCATCTGCGCGGCGATGCCGATGCGGCCTTCATTCAGCAGGCCGATGGCGTACTTGTAGCCCTGGCCCTCCTCGCCCAGCAGGTTCTCCTTGGGCACCTCGACGTCGTCGAAGTTGATGACGCAGGTGCTGCTGGCGCGGATGCCGAGCTTCTTCTCTTTCTTGGCGATGGAGAAGCCCGGCGTGCCCTTCTCCACCACGAACGCCGTGATGCCCTTGTAGCCCTTGCCCGGGTCCAGGTTCGCGAACACCACGAACAGGTTCGCTTCCACGCTGTTCGTGATCCACATCTTGTTGCCGGTGATGCGGTAGCCGGAGGCGGTCTTGACGGCCTTGGTGGCCATGGCGAAGGCGTCGCTGCCGGACACCGGCTCGCTGAGACAGAAGCTGCCGACGGTGTCGGTGGCCAGGCGCGGCAGCCACTTGCGCTTGACGTCGGTCGAGCCGTAGCGCATGATGGCGGTGTTGACCAGCGTATTGTGCACGTCGCACATGACACTGACAGATGGATCCACCCGCGCCAGCTCTTCAATCGCTACGATCGCCGCTGTAAAGTTCATGCCTGCGCCGCCGTACTCCTCGGGAATCTCGATGCACATCAGACCTTGCTCGAAGAGCTGCTCGACCACGGCGGGATCCATTAGCTCGGCTTCGTCCATTTCCCGCACCTTCGGCAGGATCACCTCGTTCGAGAATTTGGACACCTGGTCGGCCATGAGTGATTCGGTCTCACTGAAGTGCGTGATAGGTGTGGGAGGGACGTCGGTGAGGTCGACGTGTTCGGCATTGAGACGGAAAGGCGTAGACGACAGACATCGCGTCCTATGAAAATGTCAGACAGTCTGCGTATACGGGCTGATCTCAAACGATGGATGGCATTGACAGGTTAGAAGCTCGACCTGAGGTGTTTTGCTCGATGGTCTTCAGCTGGAGAAGCTCCACTTACTGCGGGGAAATCCTGGGGATGGCGACTCTGTTGCGCGGTAGACGCAGAGATGGGGCAGCTACGCGTGCCAGAGGGCGCAGAGATCGTGCAATTGAAGCCATGTTGATGATTTTCAAGCTACTACGACTTGACTGGAAATGTTAGGCGGTGAAGTCGAGCGAAGAAACGCCTAATTAGCAAACGTGTGATAAGCCCATTCAGGTTGCTGTCGCGCGCAACGGCGCTGTGATTGGCGTTCCTACGTAAAAAGCCGACGGCAGCCGACACCGGACTGTGTATCCCGCCACGCACAACCGTAATGGCATGACATCTCCATTGCTTCCGAACTTATACAGACCTTGTTACAATCGAACTCTTGGCCACCGATCTGGATGCGAAGGCATGGTGATATCTCGGAGAGACAAGACCATGTCGGGGTTGGTCGGCGGTATGAACATCGACATCAGCCCCCATGTGCCACCACCGCAACCTATTGCATATGCCGCATTTATTGACGTGGAGATCGACCTGGAATACGAAGACCGTAATCTCGTAACTATGCTATAGACAAGAAACCAGTGGCGGAGTATCAGGAGACGCCTCCGTTCGGATGTCTTCCACATAGGCCCATCCAGACTCCACATAAATGAACTTTCTTCTGCATATGCAGCCTGACTCGCACCTGTCGAAAACCTGCATTAATGCTTCTTTCCCAGACACTATCATCGACGTCTCCAATTTTAGTCTCATGATCCAATTGACACACTGAAGGCGGCAAAAGATCAAGCGAAGATTCAATTTGCAAAAGGCGGCGTAAGAGTATATCTTTTCTAGCTAATTCAATTTGTGTAAAACGTTTCTGCCATCACCTGAAGAATAGCAAGAGGTAAACGGAAAATGGCAGACCATTGATTCACGGCGCAACCAAGGAGTTGATGGTGTCCAGACCGTATCGGACTTTGCCTGTTTACGGAATAGGATTGGCGAGCCCTCCTTGGCCGGAAGATGGAAAGGGTGAGCAAAAGAAACGGAAAAAGTATGAATGGATTTACTGGCGCCTACTCCGGAAAGGCTTGCAACAATCTGGCAGAAAGCATCGTTTTTTGTTCGCACATGCACTGTTTCGGCGGCTGGTTCGAAAAGCAGCGACCAACAGCCCATTCAATCCCGACAGGCCGGCCCAACCGGATCCAAAAGGCCAGAAGCGACGACCGGGAACAGCCTGGTTGGATCCGTGTGCAATTTCGCCGCCAAAACAACCACGATTGCGCGCTAATATCCGCAAAACCCTCTTACGCCGCCCGAAAATGTATGTTCATTGGTATCGAGACTAAATCCTGTACCCAGAGAAACGCCGTAGTCCGTATAGCCGGAGCCCGTTGCCTAGGCTTTTTTAGTAATGCGCGACTCGTGTCGTCATCCCACCGCCGTTCCTTTTCTCCTCTGGTTCTTGAGCTGTGGAGAGGAGATACTGCAAGGCGGACTGATGCTCCAACAAATAAAAAAAATTCTGGGGTATCGCCGCGGCCTAGATCAAAAAAATATGGTGACTGATATCGATGCCGGAATGGGAATAATCGTAATGCAGAACAAACTAGACTTTGCCAATGCCGAAACTAAGAGTGGACGAGGCTAGCCGCCAGTCGCTTTTTCTCTAATGCCATTCAACAATGTTGCCGCCGAGTGGCATCAGCTTCATTAGACGTTCTTCTTTGCTGTCTTTGGGATCATGTTGAGAATGGTAGCGTCAGCATCTTGTGAAAAGAGAGAGTCTTGGAGCGGTGTCAAGGAATAGGATGGCGTTGGTTGGCGGATCGGCGATGGGACGCGGGGATCTGAGGATTGCAGCAAAGATACTGCAACGCAGCAGATCCTGCCATGTGGCTCACTCTCCGGGTCTCTCGTCGACGGTCAGCATAAGCTAGATGTCGTATCATTGTACCGGTCTCCTGGCCACCCAGATGTGTCTATTTGGAATCAGTAAGCGAATCAAAGCTCAAGCACGCTAGATTCATTGGCGCCGGCGTGATCTTACATGTTGTTGTAGGCATGAACCTTGGACCTGGCGATTTCCTGTTTGACTTGTTTGAGTAGTGGTCGAACGTGTTGATTTGCATCCCACCGGTTCGCGCGCGTGAAGGGTCCGAGGCTAAGAGCTTCCAATCCGTCCGTCAGACCTAGATTATACCACCTACCGATTTGCTTTTGGTGGGGATCTGACGGCCAACCATTGAGTGGCGCTCTTATTACCCTCTCTTGAATGTCGATGAAACCTTGAGACTGTAACATCTGTCGGGTATTATGCTGATATGCAATCGGTCTGTTGGCTCTCCAAGTCGCTTCGGCAAGATATCGGTACCATTGAACGAGTGGTGAGTCTTGAGCAAGGGTTCCATCGTCGCAGCGTGGTTCGATATCGATTTCAACTTGTTCTATCCAACCGTGACCTGGTTTGAGATGACTGGAATCTGTCAGGACTTTTTCTTCGAGCTTACCATGTCAACTCACGAGTATATCTTCTGATAGAGTTCAGGCCAGCTAGAGACGCTTCCGCAGGCAATTTGCACATGTATAAGATCCCACGAATCCTCACCAAGGCTCCATATGCTTTCGTAGTCGTACGGGACGCGGAAGCGAAGGTTCGGTGGAATTCTACGGCCACGTCAACATGTCACTCAAAAAACATGGCGATCCACCGTTCAACTCACTTCTCGGGTTGGATATTCACGAGGTCGAGTCCGACAACCTAGAAATTTTCATAAGCCAGAGTGCGCGGTAAGGCGATGAGTCAAGAGCATACTTCTGCGTTTTGGTATTTGCTGGAGGAAGAGAGGTCAGCCTGGATCCGATGAAGTGGGTTGAAGAAATGGTGGCGACATACTCAGCCATGTCAATTGCCCAAATGCCAGTACCGCAACCCAAGTCCAATATCCGTGGCGGATCGGTACTGTGGGGTGAAATTGGAGCTTCATGCAACTTGTGCCTTCGCGCAACCTCCATTATCTTGTGATAAATGTCCATGCGATCCTTCTCATCCTATGTGAAACAGCGAAAGTGAGTCAATTTGTTGAGCCGACGTGTTGGACCTGCCAAAACATACCTCGTCGCATGGATACATGTAGAGGCCTTTCCGGTAGCCGTGATACTCTCGGCCATTTTCTAGGTAGTTCTGGGGCGCCGCAACTGCCAATCTGTTGAGGGAGAAGCGAGATGGTGAGCATTTCAGCGGTCAAAGCCGCCGACGTCCAAAAGCAGAGGCCGGCGCGCGAAGGTCAAAAACTCACCCATTCGTGGCCATAGTACTCATCGAGGGCAGAGTGGTGGTGGTGAAAGTGCCGGGGAGGCAACGGAGCGTCCCTAGGGGAGAATGGAACGAAGCGAGGGTTCGTGGGAAAGCTTATAAGAAGAGGCTGAGGCCCGAGGGTCATGGGACGGGCGTTTCGCAGCAGGCCAGCAGCCGGATCCAACACGGGAGGGTGGGCCGTACGGTTTTAGGGGGGGTGGGGTGGAGAACAAGCGGCCGTAGCGCAGGCAAGCCAGACAGGAGGGCCCGTAGGGAAAAATGGGAGCGACAGGGGCCCGTTGGGTTTTGGCTGTTGGCTGTGATTTGAGCGCGTGGAACCCGTGGGTCGCGGGTCGCGGGTGGTGAGCAGCTTTGGCTGGTACGCGCTGGGGAGGGGGCAGAGGGCAGAGGGCAGCGGCCAGAGGGTTCCGGCTGGATGGGATGCTGGGCGCAATGGGCAGGAGCGAAAGGGAGAAGTGCGTGGGTAGGGCCCGGCTGCTGCTTTTAAACACCAGAAAGCGCTTTTCAAAAAAGAAAAAGCTCCGGGACGACACTCACAACCACGAAGTCCCGCTAGCTCTCCATACATAGATTGCTGCCATCCCTCCGTCCACCCATCCGTCCACCCATCCGTCGCAGATGCATCCACCCATTCCCATCCCCGCCTGCCCCAAGACCATGCCCATGCCATGCCCGGCCAACGCTCCGCTCGAAACCGGCCTGCATTCGTTGGCATCGCTGCATCGCTGCTCGTGCCGGCCCCGTGTCACCATCAACCATTCACCACACTCGCCATTCGCCTCGCCCACGAACTAGCACCAGCCTGCCGACGGTTCTGTCCGAAAAGCCAGCCGCGCATCGTCGCCGACCGCAAGCAAGTTAAAGCCCAGCCCTGTTCCTTTTTTCTTTTCTCACGAGCAAAACAAAAAAAAAGGGAAGCCCTGGGAAAGGGTTGCAGCGGTGGCTTGGTTCCACCGTGTGTCGCTAGGACTGCTTTTTGAAGTTGCAACGGGCGTCGCGGACCGGGATCATGTTACGGAGAGCCCGGCTGCGTTTTTGTCGTCGATGGTGTTTGAGCTTTGAGCGGCGTGTGCTGTTGGTGGGTGGCATTTGCGCATCCGTGGGACACACAATTCTCGCCTCCGCCGAGTCGGGATGGCATGGTGTAGTAGTAGCTTTTGTTGCTGGATGTTGGCCGTCCAGCGTTGCCATTCACGAAAAAGTCAGGCGTTCAGCTGTTATAATTTTGCTGGGCCCCTCAGGCTACGGCGGGCTGAGGTGACGAAAAAACGAGGGGAGACCGGCGTGTCGGGAAGCGGCTAACTGCAAGAAGGGCAGGTCTTGCGGTACGGTTCATTCAGAAGGTGAGTGAGCGGAAACGGGTGGCTTGGTCTTGGACGTGCTGGACGGCTTTGGGAAGCGACCATGATTCGTGCGCCTCGAGCGCTCAGAGTCGCTTGGGTCAAACCACCACACGCGCTGGGCCGCTTCGGCTGGGTGTTTGATTTTGGCATGTCCCCGGATGCGCGTGAGAGTGTGTGTGCGAGAGTGCCAGAGTGCGTGAGAGACAAAGCTCGCTCACTCTGCTCGCTACACCACCAGCCCAGGCCCGAAAGCAACGCCCAAGCCCAACCCTAAGCCCAAGCAGCCCTTCCCCCGGCCCTCCTGTTTCTCATTGATCCGGCGCCGCTGGAATCGGTCTAGTCGGTCACATCCAGTGCCTTGGATTCTGATTCCGCCGTCCCAGAAAGTCGGGATGAAGCTTCTCGCTAGCATGGTCCATCCTTGCGTGTAATTCCCATTCTTCTCCACCCGCCGCTGCCACTCCTGCGTCGCCGCGAGAAAAGTGGAAAGGTGGAAAAGCTGGAAAAGGTGGAAATTTCTCTCGCCAGTGCATCGCGACCTCGTGCGCAACTCTCGCCCTTCCTCCTTGGTTCGGTGTATGGTCTGCCGCTTTGATTCGATGAACAATTGCCATGCCATGCCATCTTCCCCTTTCTGCCCCTCGAGCTTGAGATCAGTCCGCGTGCCCTGCCGATCCGCTACTGGCGTCCCAGCCGTCGGCAGCTGTCTGAGTAAGAGCAGACAGCACGGCACATTATGGTAGGTTGACGTTGATAAGCGCTGCAACTCTGACCAAAACGGCCTCACCTCGGATGGCTGTTCCTTTCGGCCCTTTCAAAGTCGCTACACGCGCATCCACAGCACGAACTCTGACCCTCCAAGTCGCAGCCCCCAGCCCGCCACAAGGTCCTGCGCCAAAAAGTAAAATACCGCTGCTCCAATTGTCCAGACACGACTGGTTCGTGATTCTTCAGCCTTGCACTCGGTATTATGTGAGCGCGCTTGTCGGTGTGACCGCAATCAATCTTTCACTCTCCTCGGCCACGGGACACGGAACACGGCTCACAGCCTCACGCCTCTTTCCACACGCTTCTCGGGCTTGCTGAATTGCTGACTTGCATTTGCATCCTCCGCCGTGGCCGAGCTGAACCTCGCTTTTCCGTCTCCCAATTTAGCCTATCATTAAATATGGCTTTGTATGGAGCTGGGGACCGCCTTCTTCCCCTGGTGTGAATAGCTGCAACCGAAAACACCAAGAACATGCGGCCGCGAGCGATTGTGCGCCAGGCTGCATCTGGGGCCATGGGTGCCGTGGTCAAGATATCCTGGATCAATCGTAATCCAAGATCTCCCGATGCTGCAGCTACACGAGGCTACCAAGCGAGAGGACTGGGCAAAGCTATAAAACCGGCCATTGAGAATCCATCACTCGTTGTCATTCGGCATGGTGTAGCGGCATGTGGGCGATGACAAAAGCTGAGAATTCCCCGCTCCGAACCCGCCAATTTTCTACTAATAAAGCAGTCATTGCAAGCCGGAAGAGTTAGCGACGGGTGGCATGGTACATAGCTTGATTGTCTCCGGGTGGGTCATGGTGTGTTTCGTGATTACAATACTTTATTCCTTGCTGGAGGGAGTCAAACCATCAGACGTGTGGGAAAGGTCGATCATGTCGAGTGCAGATTGCTTTCCGGGTCGCTTCAGCAACATCTTCCAGGCTTGTCCATCGCTACACATGGCGCGAATGATGGCGATCCGTCAAGCAGGGACGAGATTTGATTGCATGCGAATGGGCAGTCAGATGTGAAAGGCAGACCACGGAACACACGGAACGGTACCACAATCGACTCGTCATTGACTGGCGGGGCGGAATATCGTCCAAGGATCGTACTCCCACTCTCGCTCAGTAGTTGCCGACGGCGCGTTAGCAAATACTTTTGCGCCTGCGGCAATCGTCCCTTTCACCAATGCCTTCCCAACGGCGAAGAGTATAATTAAGCGAACAAGTACCTTTTGATTCGGAGCTAGAGTAGGCCAGGCAAGTGCCTCTCATCGACACACTAATATCATGTCGCGCCAGGAAAAAGGCACTGCGTAAGATTCGACCCGAGTACGATTTCATCTCCTGACGCCAGTTCTAACGCATGTCGGATCGAGTGCTGTACCTGTGTGAATCTATCTTAAACTTTCAAAGCTTCAGCCAGGATGCAATCCGTATAATCTGAGGGTTCGATGGGTCATCACTAGATCCGATCCAATCCAGCGGAAAGAAGACGACAAACCGGAAACACACCAGTCTCTCCACAACCTTTTCAAAAATAGGTCACACACTCGCCTCTGCTACTGCAGTTGGCCACTCGACCCGTCGTCACTGTCTGCAGTTTCCGGAATGGCGGGTCTCTTTCTAACCTGATCCGCCTACTCGAACCCCATCGCTTCAGTCCCGCCGAAGATTCCCACCCTTCACCCCTCCATGCCTCGCATGATCTCGTTTTCACAGTGCGGCACTAGTTCCTTGATTTGTTGTTGTGCGCGCAGGTGCCGGCTCTTTGTTGCCCGCAAGTGGGGTCGGGATGCACATTGTTTGTGCCACGTTGAAGAAGCAATTACGGGTTATGAAAAAAAAGAAAGAACAAAAATTGCTGCAGGAATCCTCGAGGCTCAGCGGCCGAGACCTACTGTGCCCAACACGCAAAACACGCCACACGCTCGGGTCACCCGCCCGACCACCGAGGTCTCAGAAGGGGAATGGATCGCCGGACGGCCCCGTGTGAGACGGGAAGGCAAAAACGGCCCGCCCACACGCACACACTGTCAGCTCCAACGGACAATCTGACCATCCTATTTTTCGATGTCACGGCTGGCGCTGCTCTTTGTGTCTGACCCGATTGACAGCCAAAACAACTCAAAGGAGAAGCTTTCCCACCCCGTGCTTGTTTCCCCTTTCTCAGTCCTGAAGGTCCTCACGCGAGTGAAAGCTCCGCAGTCTATGTGGGCCCCCTTACCTTTGCATATTGCCTCCAATCGCTTAATATTGTTGAGGAGCGAAATGTAGATCAATACCCAGTCCTTTGGACACAAAGGCCTTCCTGCGGCGGTAATCCGAGGTCTCTGTTCTTCATGTTGAGCAGAGAATACGTGGCAGAGGGCTGCGACATCAGGTTACAGATTACGATTGAGTATGCGTATTGAACAAGGTACTACTTGCCCACCGGACGAAAAGAAAGCACGTTTCGTCAGGGGTATCCCTCCTTGCAAATTGAGTCTTTTTTCATCAGACGATGCTACGCTCCGTTACTTCTTTTTCTCGTCGAAACGTCTGAGCGATCATTCGCCCAACCTCAGTCCGCGAAAAAGTCTCAAAACGATCGTACTAAATCACACAAATATCGTCGCTGTTGAATCCAGCCTGGTTCCGGACTTAACCAGACTAACGATCCATACATATCATCGTAGCCATTCACAAAGATCGTTGGAAGGAACCATCGGGAATTTTGCAGTTGAGTTCGTTATCTTGGGCCCCATGCAAGCAGTCCAACGGGCGTCGAGTCCGTCCCGGAGAGTCGCCGAGACCAAAACTGTTTCGGCGTACCCGGCATGCTGGCCGGCGCCCAGGTTGACGAGCAGGTCCCATGCCGTCGTATTCGAGGTTGAGGTCCGCGCTCAGCGAGCATGTCGTCGGTATTTGCCGTTACCGTTGCCCCAGAATTAAACAGGGTTCGGAATGTACAGTACGCGTGTTGGCCGTACTGGCCGTTTTCGCCTTTCAGAATCTTTTTGAAGCACGAGATGGAATTGGCCTAGCGCGCAGGATAGCATGTTCCGGTCGCCGTGACGTCGGAGATGTCGCGGCCTGGACAGCAGTAGTGGAGGTAGTCAGCCTAGTTGATGACTAGAGAACACGGTAAGGAGATTGTCTTGCATAAACATTCCGAATCATTTCCTTGAACGGATGTCGTTGGGCTTGCAGTGGCGTAAACATAGGTGGTTGAAGGAGTTACTTCAGCGCAAGAGCATACAGAGACGACATACTCTCATACTCTGAATCATGCAATGTGGAGGAGTGACTACCGCAGCAGCTCATTTCTTACAGATATCATCGGCTTGCGAGATCGTGGTGACTGTAACTGTATCGATGACGACTGAAATAGAAGAAGACGCCACGACCACAGTGGAGATTGTGACTGCAAGCGTAGGCCTTGGTAACGTCTAGTGAGCAATCAAGCTTCTGAGACTCAGCTTTGGAGCTGCGACACTTAAACAACAAGAGTTGTAGTACCTATGGTGCTAGTGAGTACGGGGATGGACTTAAAGCTCGAACAGAATGCAGATGCCGCGGATGGAGAGGATACAACTGCTGCTGCAAGTCCCGTTGGAAGCATACATCGTTCTAGGTGGTCTGCTGCTCAAGTTACTCTTTTCTCAAAGGAAGTTGCAACAGCAGACGCTACCAGCAGTAAGAGGCGAGCGATGTTACTGTGATACAACATGATCAGTATGGAGGTTTCTTGGAACGAGCGACTGTGAATTAGAAATTACAGCAAAAGGTAAAGAAAGTGATCGACAGACAAGAGAAGCGGTTATCAAGTAGTCTCCATCGTATTTATTTGCAAATGGCAGTCAAACTAAATAACGCGGTAAACTTCAGTAGTAGTGCTCGACCAAATTAGAGACTAAGGTTCAAGCTGGATTGGGATCCATCGTGCTTACACGCATTCAGATAGCCAGTAACACGTGTGCAAAAGCACGGCAAACTCGTTGTTCTAGACACGATTGAGACCCATTCCGAAGACCCACGATCGGAGATGCCGTAGCGATGCCACTACAAAACCCAGAATGGGCAATAGTTCGGAGAGTGAGGAGATGAGAATGAGATCGAGGCGTAATTCAGAAGTCTATTGCCTTTAGACTTACACGTGGAGTTGCACGCTAGCTGCGTTAGGCGCAGCTTCGACGACATCTTGATGTTTTCGTACACAACTCGTTGAACAACGTTCAGCCTTGACATTTTCATGGACAAACATGACTCGCCCTGTATGGGAAAGAGTAGTAGAATCCATACAACCGGCGAAGTCTCGAAGTCTAAGCTCTGTCACCATTTTCTTGACTCGAAAGTCCAATTCAGCATGACATTTTGGGATTCCCCATTGAACATCTGATTATCATTTCTACGTACATAGCCCAATCGGCCTCGACGTAACTTTGTCGCTCACTTCAACGCCTATTTCTGTTCGTCTATCATTACTCTGACAATTAGTTGTTATGGATCCTATTGGCTTAAGAGACACCCTTTCTCAAATGCTAAGCTTTGAGACGGTGGTAGCTCTAGGCAGTTTAAGCCGTGGACAGCCTGCAGTTTAGCCTTGACCTTGGAATGGAGTGCTCAGTATCGACCAGTATGTGATTTATGAGAAGCTATAATATCAAGAATGCAGTATCTCCTTATTCCGAACACAGTCTGGATACTGTACACTCTCCAGATGCTGCAGTACTATGATGATTGCTTCTACTTGGACGGTTCGCCGTTGTAGTCTCAAACAGATCTTATCAGGTCCATCTCAGCCACAATCAGATGATCTTACGATGATTAGTCTCAGCCTCAATTTAAGACACATTTGGTCGATTTCTATGCCTGTGGGGAGCCGTGACTAATTCTAGTCGTATGTCTTGCCCTACGTCTTGATGAAATCGAACAACCAGAGTTCACATCATCTTGTCTCACATAAATGCTGGGTTGCTCACAATTCAACTCGAGTTGTTCAGAGTCCTATACATGCTTCTCTATAAATTGTTGTTAAAATGGCACCCAATTTTGTGAGCGACAGTGCAAAACCAAGCTGGCGTTGTGTATCATACCGTAATGCGCGAAGAGCAGTGGAGTTTCATCACCGATCGGTCTGCAATGACAAATATCACAAATATAGGTCCACTTCTATGAGCACCTTTTTTTTCAGGCTCGATCATGCCCATCTCTTAGAACCGGCTGGTATCCGTGGTACAATCTCGGCTACTTGACCCTCGTATCTCTTCAGACTGTCACTCGTGACTGATGAAAAGCAAAACTCAGTAAGCCAGGGGAGTGTGTAAGCGAAGAGAAATGGGGTCTCAACGTTACGCAGAGCGGCGCTCCCGTGTTCGTCCACGAGGTGATGTGATGTGTGTCGCAGGATGTTCCGTCCAAATGGTGCTACAATCCCGGCACGGGGATTTGAGATCAAGTCTGCAGAATGACTCGTCATTTGTCAACTGCCCATGCAGGCTAGTTAAAGTCAGCTCTTCTTTTTCACTCTAGAACTGCAAGGTACTGCTTTCAAGAAGCGGTCAGTGAGCCGATTCATCACTTGTCGGACTGGTGGACTCGGGCCTGCAGCCAGCCGCTGCCTATTGGTAAAGATGCAACGGGATCTTCGGATGCAGTTTCGTTACCATGGCCATGGTTACATTTCTTCTGCAGAGAGCGCTTGGTAGTGGAGCATTGATTTGAGCACCGAAGCGGCCTTGCCGAAGCTACTTCCTAGCGAGGAGACAATGCATGGTGCTTTTCATGCCCTTTGCCACCTAAGAACTGGACTCTACCGGTTACTGAACTCTTGATCTCTCCCAGTTATACTGAAAAATGAACATCGAATCAAAGTCATTTTTGGGCGCTTATCGGTCTATTCTTGTTGCTGATAAGGTCATTCCTCAGAAACCCTAGCCTTCGTCGACGGAAATCTCATCTCTTCTCTCAATTAGGTAGCAAGCTCGGAAAGTCAATTCGCATCGATGGGGATTATTCTTTCCTTGCTCTTCGCGAAACTCAAACTTATGTTGTTGTTAGTCAGTTTCTAAATCTACTTATGAGAGTTTATGCGGTCCAGTTTGTTTGATCGAAATGTAATATCGAAATTGTAGAAGCCATATTGAAGACCGTAACTTCACCGCTTTTCAAGCAAACGCTGTTCACCTTTTTTTCATTCTTTTCGCATGTGCGTTAGTGGAAAGTGCTACCGGCTTTCAGAGGAGAGCATCCGGATTGATAAAGATAGTGAAATTATTTGCTGAGCACGTTGTAGAGGTATGCTGCTGAGAATTTACCCTTCTCGACAACGAGGTACCTCTCCCGTTGAGCACACCAGCGATGAGCTTAAAGAGTGCCACCTCTATTAAAGTGTCGATAGTCCATTGCGAAGAAAGCACTCGAATGAACTTCGAATTGCAGATTAAGTTATTGGACGTAACATTCATAGCATCTGATCGCAGACCCTCTTCTAGACCATCGACGATCGAAGCCGTAGGCCTCGGCTGATCTTAGGTGAAAGGTCACATTGATCACACTTTCGCTAGCTCAAACTTAACCATGTACTCCTTCGTCCCTTAATCATGACCTTAGATGAGCCTTCGCCTGTGGACTTACCTTCACGGCAGCTCGAAAACGATATCAAGGATGCAGCTAAGAGGAGTCTGGCCCGACACCGCCCCATCCTTCATCATCTCAATGCAGATACTTCATGGTTGCTGCAGATACCCAGACCTGCATTACCGACTGCAGGTCGTGCATACTTCAACATTCTGATCGATCCATGGTTCAAAGGACCGCAGGCCGACGTGGCAAGTTGGTTCTCGCAGCAGTCGCATGCAATTGCTAGCGCGGTTGGAAGCATTGCCGAAGTCGAAGAGCTGATTTTGCGTGTTGAGAACGCGTTTGCCGGCGATTCGTTTTCTGACATCAATGAAGAGCTAGGAGCTAGTGTCATCGACGCTCTCGTCATCAGTCATGAATTCACCGATCACTGTCATATGGAGACGCTATTGGAGGCCCATCCCGATGTTGCTATCTTCGCTTCTCCCGAGGCTGCGAGGCTGATTAGATCCTGGAACCACTTTCGCACTATTCGTGAGACGCCGGTCTTTGCGGGCCGAGGATTTGACTGGCGTACAATGTCTCTTCCGCCACTGCCGCCGTGGGTAGGGATCTCTAGGCTTCAAAGTGATGGTGACTTCGTTTACTACCACTCGGCTGTCTTAGTCTCTTTCCTGTCGTCTAGACCTTCTAGCGCCGTTTCTAATACGAAGGGTGGGCTAGATACTGGAGATCCTGCAGAATGTGTGATCTATACTCCACATGGAATCCATCCTGATGCAGTGTCACCAGTAGCTGCTGCTTTCCCTCCACTTCGACCTTTGGCTTTCTGTCACGGTTTGCATGATGTACGACTCTCGAAAGCGCAGCAACTTAATCTCGGTGGACATAATGGCTTGGCTGTTCAACGCATCCTGAAGGCGAAGTATTGGGTAGCAACGCATGACGATATCAAGAAAGGTGGTGGAATTGTGGCATGGTTTCTACAGAGGAAAGTAATCAGCTTGGAGGAAGCACTGAACGAAGAGGCCGAGAGATTAAAGGCAGAGCCAAAGAATGGTGAACTTTCGGTGATATTGGAAGATACCAACTTCCGAGCGGTTGCAAACGGCGAGAGCATCGTTCTTGAATGAAGCATTTATAGATTTATGCTCGGCATCAGTGAAATGGGTATCATTAAGAGCATCGTAAACATAGACGTTTACTTTTCCGGCCTGATCTTTCCTTTTCGTTGCCGCATCTCTTCCACACGTCGTCGATCTCCCTCGAACTTTCGTTTCAAATCGTTTTCGCGCTTCTTACGCTCCTCGCGTGTCTGGAAGCGGTAGAAATCGCCAGTGATTCTCTTTTTCTCCCTCTCCTTCAGCCTTTCCTGCGCAGCCTGCGCCTCTTCCAGTCTCGCCGGCCCAGTCCGTCCTCCACGCGTCACCATAACGAACCCATCCTCATCAGGCACACTTCTCTGGCGCGCAAGCCGCTTCGCGCGTGCATCCTCCAGCGCCGCAAACGCGCCCAAGTACGCATTGACGCTCTCCTGGAGGCGCGCCCGCGGCGGAAACCGCAGCGCATGATGCACCCAATAGCGCTCCTCGCCCAGCCGCAGGCCACCCCCGCTCCACTCCACGCTCCGGCCCTCCCTCACCGCCTCGCGGCACGCCCTCCACGCGCGCTTCCGCGCCGCCGCATCCACAAAGCACACGACGGCGGCGCTGCCGCTCCGCCGCAGCGCCCCGTCCCACGCCCGCGGCAGCCGCATCGCGCGCTCGGCCGCGCGCAGCTGCTCACCCTCGCCTCGCTTCCGCTTGCCGAGCACTGCGCCGCTCTCCGCCGCTTCGTCCGCCGCCAGACCGAGCGACGCAAGGACGTTCTCGTCGGCAGGCCCGCTCGAGAACGCCACGCTGTCCACCACCGCCCCGCTCAGGTCGCGGAAGAGCTTGCGCACGCCGTCGTCCGTGGCGTCAGCGGGGACGTTGCTGAGGAAGAGCGAGCGCGGCGTGTCGGGCGTGGGTAGCGGTGGTGCGTCTGGTCGTATGTACAGGTAGTGTGTTGCTAGGCTTTGGGAAGAGGGTTGGAGTGGGAGTTGCAGAGGGAGGATGAGGAGGTCGGAGACGGTGCGCGGGATTTTGGGTGCTGCTGGCATTGTGTGCGTGTGGAAATGAAGGTTGGTTGTGGTGGAATATAATTCTTGAGCGGTGGGAGGAATTTTTGAGATGAGAGACGGAGTGGGTCCGATTGGTTGGGACAAATATCAAGCAAGAACCTCATGCCTTACTCTATGTATCAGCGTATCAACGAAATTGATTCTCAATAGATGCGCTCAGGCTTCCGCACATCTTTCTTGAATTTTCATGCTACTACTCAAATCATTCCACTGATGCCACATACTCGCTATAACTGCTGTAAATGCTTTCAAAGCCGCCTCCAGATCGTCCATATTCTCTCTTCCTTTCTTCGCCTATGCAAATCATTTCCGCCCATTAAACTCCTAAGAAATTAATTGGGCCGGATTGCGTACATACGAAAAGTACGGTAGCGACCGTTAGGGGTATAGAGCAGAATTGAATAAAAACCTACATGCGTAGTGTTGCGCATGTAAACAACCGTCGCGGGACCAGATTCTCGAACGACATGGTGGCGGCCGTCATTTGAATGTTCCAAACCCCAAGTATCAACGATCAATCCAGCACTGATTCAGCTAGTCAAGGACCCTCGTCGTTAGAGTCATGGTAGAGGTAGCGGCACTACAGCTGAATGCCAATACCCTTCTTTGCGCTCGCTTCCTCTGGGACGAACCCAAAAACAAGTCGATAGAGGTCCCTAAACCAACCAAACTGTTCCGACCGTCCCATCCACTGTACTGCTCTCGCAATCTCAGTCGCGCTGAACCTCCTGCTGAAGGGTAGCGTTGCCTTCTCGCGCAGTGTGGGATCCGTGAGCACGAGCTTGCGGTAAGACTCGAAGAGTTTGAGTTGCCAGGGTTGGTTGCCGAAGGCGGTGGCAGGCAGGCTCTTAACGAAAGCAGGCAGCGAAGTAGTGGTCTGGCGCGGAGCGAAGCCGTGGTTGGTGGCGCCCTTGACAATCAGCGCCTTCAGGCGCGCGAGGTGCGGGTCTTCGGATTCGGGGAATGACGGAGCGTTCGACGACGTCGCCGACTGCGGCTCGCCGGCAATTATCACACCCGCCATGCCACGCGCACCCGCCGACGTAGTTGTCCGCTCTGAAAATCCCGAAACAGAGCCCACGGAGCCGACTGAGCCTGTTACTGAGCCATTCGACGTCCAGCGTGTCTGGCTTTGAACTGCTTGGACTTGTGCGGCTTGAGCTGCAGCTGCGGCCCTGGCTAAGGCGGCTGCCGAGGGAGGTCGGTTCTCTGGTCCAAGAACGAGAATATTGGGGACTTGTGGCTCAGAAGGTGAAGCTTCATCGCGATCGTCGAAGATGGTGGTTGGTGTTTCGGGATTGCCGGGATGGATGGTGTTCACGGACTTTGCGGAGTGGAAAGTACCTTCTGCTGAAAGGGAAGAATTTGGTCTTGAACCAGCACCTCCTTGCCCATACATGCTTGCCGTGGGGAATATCCTTTGAACGGGTCTAGGTGTTCCACGCTCAGGTCGAATCTGAGTCCATCCTTCACGGAATAGATCACAAAGTTCCCAACATGCCTGTACTGCAGAGCCTAGAAGTTCCTCGTCTACAGGCTTCTTGTCGCGGTTGTTCTGTCGCAAGCTGAATAGCATTTCAGCCAGTGACCAACAAGCTCTCAACAAAGCATCAGCTTCTTCCGGTAGAGCAGTTCGCTGTTTCATGAGTCGGTGACACATGGTAAGGTAAAAATCCAGAGTCCTTTCTCGGAAGGCATCCGGTAGGTTACGGTCGTGGGTATTGTAAAGGTGGTTGTTGAGTTCGAAGCTCACTCTGAGAATAGAGTCTGCAACTTCGTCGCCTCTATGTCTTGCTTCGAAAAGCGCCTGACAGAAGTTACGGCAAAGTTCAAGTGTTGGCTTCACCTGGCTGGCATGATCTTCATCTCGACTCTCATAAAGCTTCTGACACAATCGCCAACAGCTTCTCCATGCCTGCTCTTGCATGTCACCCGTACCAGAAAAGCTGAACATACGTTCACGGTGCATTGCGCTTAAGCCGGCTAGAGTATTGCAAAGTGTCCAACACTCACTGAGTGCCGTCTTGAGCTTTTCGATCTCGTGCTCGGTGCTATTAAGATTACGTAAAGCTTCTCCCATCGTCTCTATGTCTTCATCATCGTCTATTGAGGTAGAGAAATCACGAAAGTCAGCAATGATATGCAGCAGGATTTAAGATATATAACTTACCATCAAGACTGTGGGTGCTAGCATTACTGGCATTAGAGCGGGTACTGTGCCGCCTTCTTTTTCTTTCTTCTTCGGCTTCTTCTTTCGTGGACGCACGCGGCGTTGAACCAGCACCATGGCGCAGAGGTGGTACTTGAGTATTCAATGGCGTAGCTAGTTCCCTTGAGAGATTCTAGAGGAGCAGTCAACATCCAAGCCTTCTTTGTACGACCAACTTTCTAACCTTGTCATCAACTGGGTTGTTATTTTCAGGAGTTTGTGGAGACACGACGGTAGCTTCGGACGCCGTAGATGTTTCCGATGGGGCTGAGACGGATCGATTTCGATGAGATGAGGATGGCTGTGGAGGCGAGCGCTTATTTTCTTGAGGACGAAGGTGTTTGGCTGCCGAAGTAGGCGCAGCAATGGCATCGTGAGGTTCCCCAACAAACTGCCTGAAACTCACAGGCGCATGAATGACGGACTGCGGAGCATCATCGTTGGAATCGGACCTCAATCTATTTGCGAAAGTCGTATCAATCTTTGCGAGGTTGCCGATGGGCTTTTCCATTGTTAGTGACATCCCAGCCGCGTTGCGCGACATAGCATACCGAGATGGTATCCTGACCGACGTCGGGACTGATGATTTCAATGTCTGGAGATTTGACTTCATCTTGTGTCTCTTGATGATTTTGTGCTTCTTCATCAATCTCCGTCGCCTCGGTGGAATGGGAGTTGTGAGATTCGACCGGTGAGGGATCGACGGTAGCTGGGTATGGTGATTGTGGTGGAGGTTGGAGATTCTTTTCGTCGGATGAGTTGGAGCTCGCCGAATGTCTTTAGCTTGTAAGTCTTCGATTTGCGATTCAACCCAACCATCCTACCTCTGCATTACTCGGTATGCCGCCGACACCGCGGTGTACGGAGCGGGAGACGAGGGGCTGTCAGTGTATGGACTGAAAGCTGACTTCAGTGTTGGACTCGGCATCTGTATCAGCGCGAGTTAGAAGTGTCGAGACTTATCAGCCAATGAAGCTCACCACACTCGTCAATGCCATGCTGGTTTGCGGCGACGAGAAATTGCTGCGCCGCAATGAGAAGTTGGCCGGAGCTATGGTGAGAGGGCGGAGGTTTTTGATGAAGTGGAGCGGGAGAGGTCAGCGCAGAGCAAGCAGAGCAGAAAGGCGGCCAGCCTATCTGGAGCGTCGATGCGGCTGGTGTGCAGCTGAGGGCTGCAGAAGCGCAACTTGAAGTTGCAGTCTTCGCCCCTGATGGTTGGCTGGGAACGGTCAAATCACGAGCATTAGCACCTCCAGAAGTACCTTTTGAATCGACGACGAAGAGAACGGGCGAGACGCAATGACATAAAGGTGTCTGCAGATGTCAATGACCGTGTTGCCAAATTTCGACTGCCGTTCCACCATGCGAGTGCTGGGTTTGCTGGCACATTTCGTTCAGACACAAAGCAACTTCTTTCAGTGCCGAGGACTCTTGGGCACAGAGCGCACGGCCAAAAAGAGTGCAGAGACGCAGTAGGGTGTCCCGCGGCCATACTGTTTGTCGTATAGCGCTGATATCGCCCATGAGCTTGAATTCTCCACCGGCGCTTAGAGCGCTGTCGGTGCAGTTGTTTCATCACCTCCATTGGTTCGGCTGTTTGTGAAGGATTCAGCCTGTGCCCTTCCACTGGGAAGGTTTGCAGCCTTCGTCGTGATTGCGACAGACCGATACAAACTGTTCGATCGCCAAAGGTCCCGTGAACCACTCAAGACGACGCTCAACCCTCTATCATGGCTTGCTTTTGTGTTTCAGGTCGTTTTCTTCCCGAATGCCCCTCGGGACTTCCCACTTTGCCGCGAAAGGGGAGCGGGAGCGGGAAGCGACAGATGTTAGGATCCTTGACTCGTACGCCGCTTACCCGAAAAACCCTCACCATTTGATATACTGTTGATATGCAAGGCTGTTGGCTGCTGCATAGCATCTTCTGACCATCGGTTATATTGTAATCGATGTTAGTTCTAGCATCACAAAAGGCGTTTATCAGCCCCCAAATTTGAAGCTGTACCAGTGAGGGACAAACCCTAAAACTACATGACTGAACTTCTCGCGTGATCCATGTATCGTTACTTACTCCATGTACTGTATGTACATGGCTTGTTGAGGACCTAGTGAAGTGAGACTAGCAAGGTTCTTCTGCATTTCTTCTGCATTTCGACTTCAGGCAAGCTACCTACCTATAGGTATGGTACTTTAGTCGATACCCTAAGGTGGCAGCGCACCTAGTAGAGGTAGTTAAAGGTACGACGACGAGTTGGAGATTGAGCTCGGCAAACTTTATGCGAATGTGCCGTTTCGGCCACTGCATGGTGACAAGTCATTCGGAAAAATAAATGTGACCAAGGAAGATACGCATCCAGATATTGACTGTATTGGGCGCCTGCTGCGGCTATCGTATGGCGCGGACCGAAGTTCGTCGTGTCGGGCGTCAATTTGATGATTGCTGCAAACAAAGCTGATGTTTTGTTTCTGTTTCGCACCAATCATCTCAAAGTCTCAGGGCCACAATATCCGAAGATATGGGAGACTCTCTGCAACTCACACTTTTGGGAAGGGGGCTTCTTTCGTTTGACAGTTCGCAGATACATCATCACTCATCGCAGTCTTTCTGGACGCCTGCATTAAACAATATTTGCGTATTCCATCACCTGGTCGGGCATAAGCAATTTAAATGTTTGATACAGAGCAACGAGGTTTGTAGAAGAGTTGTTTTGATATTTGTTCTTTTGGTGTTTGAAAGGATCCCGTGGTTTTGCTAGGTAGTGGAAATGGTCAAGATCGTAGGGCTGCGCCACATTAGATATCATCAAAGTGACAACATCTTGATGCGAATACCATCTCATACAGACTGTAGACACGTAACAAACCATTTTTCATAACTACATTTAAAGTCCAAACCGGCAATCGTGAACTTGGCTCAAGCTTCTCCAGCTAGCTACTCTGATTGATCAAGAGCTTGGTATACAGAGTAGAAATTCCGTGCTTACAAGTGAAACTGCTTCATACCTACAAGGCATCTACATCGTATCAGTGGTTCTCAATTGTTTCAAACCCGATCAGCAGTGACTAGAAGTGCCAAATTCCATGTCGGATCAAAACTATCAGCCTCCACCAGGACCACCACCATCACAACGTTATCGCCAGGGATGGAACGAAGATGAGAACGAAGATGACTACGAAGCGCCACCAGGACCTCCTCCAAGTCATCTAGGATCTAGTTCGAACCAACACCAAGAATATGCGCCTCCACCTGGTCCACCTCCAGGTCATGCCGGTCGGTCGAATTTTGCTTCTAGCTCTAGTCAAAATCAAGAATATGCGCCTCCACCAGGCCCGCCACCTGGCCACAGACAAAGAGAAACATACGACCCACCTCTAGGACCACCACCAAGTCACAGACAGACTGAAACCTATGAACCACCTCCAGGACCACCTCCAACGCAGTCTGCTGAACAACCACCACCTTATCACGACTGGCAGTCCATCCCGGATACGTCGACATTGCCTCCGCCTCCCTGTATTTCCTATGACTATTCACCCGCCGCAAACGCAACGAAAGACGATGCGGATCGAGCTGCAGCTTGGTGCAGAGCTCATCCATTATGGCAAGCCAAGCAACTCACACCAGACCAACTTCGCGTTATCTCCATGCAGACCTTCATCCTAGTCAAGCCACCCTCATACATCGGCGACCTTTTCCAAAGCAGCCCCGTCCCAGGGCTATGGCAGTGCCGCACCGCCTCCACCTGCCCAGACTCAACGCTGCAAACTGCGCTCCCCATCTACTCCGCGCTCTCGCACTCACCCCTCGTCACCGAAGTCCCCAAGACGATCTACTTCGAAGTGACGATCGGCGGGCTCGGCCGCAGCGGCACGTACGCGCAGGCGGGCCGCCAAGCGGAGATCGACTCGGGGCTGGCGCTGGGCTTCGTGGCGCCGCCGTACCCAGGCTTCCGGCTGCCGGGCTGGCAGCGCGGCAGCGTGGCCGTGCACGGCGACGACGGCCGCCGCTACGTTGCGAACACCGGCGGCGGCGTCGACTTCGTGCGGCCGTTCCGCGTCGGCGAGACCCTCGGCATTGGCATGACGTTTGCGGTTCCGCACAGGCCGCCGCCGTATGGGCTCGAGGGGTATCGCCTCGATGTGCAGGTGTTCTTCACGCGCGATGGCAGGAGCGTTGGCGGGTGGGATCTGCACGAGGAAAGGGATCTGGAGGATCACGACGTGGCGGGTTTGGAGGGTGAGTGCGATTTGTTTCCGGCCGTGGGCGTGTTCGGAGGCTGTGATTTCGAGGTCAAGTTTCTTGAGAGAGATTGGTTGTACCATCCTAAACGGTGACTCAGTTGATGGGACTACAAGAGAGCATTACGTGTGCGCGAGGTTGCTAATTAATTTCGATACGTTCTTCTCGAAAGAGCCACAGAAATGGATAAGGGAATGTCTATACCCACAACGTCCTACTGCAATCCAGAATAAGATATCAGGTAACCTCGATAGGGCGTCTATGGAGCTTCTAACCGTCGTGAATGAGTCTACCTTCTAATTCATATGCCGGGGCCAAAGTTTCGCACAAAGTTGAGTTCATCTTGCTGTCTTCGTAGAGCTCTACCCATCATTCCGGCATACTCTCTTTCTTCATTTCGTCGCTTCATTTCCTCGTAGTCCGAAGCAGGTTCATCCAATTTGCTCCAGTCCCACTTCTCACGTCCGAATCCCAAAAGTCCAAGTCTACCTTCTCCTGTCCATATCACAAGATTATCATCACCGAGAGAGCTATGACCAGACGTGGACTTTGGCATGGTAGGCAGTAGAAGCTGAACAATATCATCAGGTGGAAGTGGAACTTCTTGAGACCCCTGGGCGTTCCTGTAGTACCACGAACGGTTGTCTGGAGGCCCTAAGACATCCGTGAACGTCGTGAATGGTGGATGGCTGTTGTGCTCGTCGTTCAAATTCCAAACTCGAACTGGAGAGAATCCGTCTCGTTCCATCCATTTGATATTGCCGTCGCCGTCTGAGAACACAAGCTTGCCGCCATGATTTGCGACGGAAAGGAGTTTAGAGCTACTGGCAGTCTGCCGGTTCTTGATGCATGTGATTGTGTTAACGTCGCTTGAGAGTGTGGTGTATCGTGGGTCAGAACTTAGTCCGTACTGCTCAAGACTCCCTTTGCCTTTGTACTCTCCAGCTGCGATTAGAGTAGATCCTGCAATTGACTTTGCTTCGTTGATGGATGCAATGGAAAGTTCGCCGCGACTCATTTGATCTAGCTCACGAGGAATGAAAGGTTGTGGGCGAACTCGGAGACATGAGATACGAGCTCCAGAGGAGAATGTACCTCGAATGCGAGGGAAATAACGTCGGTCATAGTTGAGCAGGTGAGTGAATCGACCAGCCACCCAAATATCGCCATTTCCATCCCAAGCTCGATCAGGTGACATATGTACGATGGAAAGCGGTCCCGGCTGAGGAAGGCTCGCAATTCTAGGCCGATCTCCCACTAGCAGCCGCTGGAAATCGCTGCGATCTGGACCACCAATTCTCTCTATGCGAGCGACATTGGATTCAGCAGCGCTGTTGTTACGAGAAGCGCGAGGATCGTAAAGGTGAAGACTCATGTTCGTGCCAACCGTGATAGGAGTTGGATACCTAGCTTCAGAAAGAGCTGTGATGGCAAACGGATACTCTTCGCTCGAAATCAACTTGAGTGTGCTTAGGTCGACCTCCAGCAACCTAGTCTGGCTGGCGAAATAACCTCTCCGGGTGTTATTGTCGATGCTAACACGTTCAACCGCACCATTTTCCGTCATCATGGTCCTTGCGATATCAGCGAGCGAGGAGCTATTATGCAAATTTGAAGATTGACAAAGTATTGCCGCCGGAGACCTTGCGAGGAGCCTTCCAGACTGAGTAGAGGATTCCTTGCAGAGTTGCCACACGCCTATGGATCCATCGTCCAAAGCACTGAATACTTTGTCTGCTCTTGCACCATCCTCGTCATACAATATCCCCATTCCGGTTACTTCTCTTGCCACTCTCTCTTCTCCTGATGCATCTTTTGCTTCTTGGAACCAACTAATCTTAATCCGTGCGTGCCTTTGTACGTATTCCTCGTAGTAATTTATGTTTTCACCTGGATAGCTTGGATCCCAGTTTGAGAGAGCTCTTTCGCGCTCCTGCGCTGCCCTGACATGTCTCTTCATTTCGGTACTGATTGCACCCGCATCTTGTACGCTCTCTCTTCTGAATAGTACGCCCAATGCTCGAGTGAGGCCAGAATATCGTGGAGGTCTGCTCTCGAAGTCGAGTTGCCGTCTCCGTCGTCTCTCGTTGAATGAATGGTCAAAGCAGATACTCTTCCAAAGAACGTTGTCCCTCGTCAGTCGGAGGAAACGGGTGCATACGAGCTGAGACTTCACAATATCTTCTGGGCCTAGGTACCGCAATACTTGAGCTAGTAACTCGTCTGGTAGCTGTTCCATGTTGTCATAAGAGAGGCAGGATAGGAAGTTCGCCCGACTGGCCAATCATACTTCTAGGTACGTCGCGGTTTGAATACTTTTTAAACAAAAGAAACAGCCATCGAGACGGATGAAAATAGGTTGGAGGTAGATAGTTACTCAGTGTGAAACTGCAGATGCACACGTATACTTTGGGTTGTCTGCGACTAGTAGCGATGTCGAAGGCTCAGTCGAGGGTAGTAGAGCTTAGAAGCCCCATTAGCTCATGGCTGCACGGACCTACGTTAGTGCCCGTCAAGATCTATTCATGCTATGCGCGATAGCCCAGTTCGGTGTCTAGACTAAACAACTAATCTGGATTTGATTGAACATGTAGAGTTATTATTTCAGAGGAAAAAATCGACTTATGTTCGAAGCTCTTTTCATACTAGGTATGGTAGTATTCGGATCCGCTTGAGCCGAAACCGACGTATCGTACCTTGGCACCATTCATGCCTGAGGTTGTAAGGCCCATATCAGACACTTTTCCGTACAGACACGACAAAAATCAAGGAAATCGGCACCAAAAACGAAACGCTGCCCAGGTGAGGGTCGAACTCCGGACCAGCGCCAACATGCTCGGGTAATGCTACTGACGACCTATTCAAGGAGACGTCTGATACAGTCGTAAACGTAGCACTTCCAGCGTGCTTGTCGCAGCCATACCTCTTCCAACTCTTAAAATCATCGCTACCTCTGGCTGTCGTCTGTCAGAGCAAAAGAGTGCGACGAGCGTCCCTCAGATCATTCTGGTATTTGCTATCCCACTGGCGCTCTCTCTATATTCATCAGTCACGTACTCGACAGCTGAACTAGCCTAAGACGACAGATGTGTTAATTAGTACAAAACATCTGAATCAACATCCCAATGTATTTCAGTTGTTCAAGTATATCCTATAACTCGAGAGATACCTTATGCTTCCTTCCTGCCTAACTTGGTGCATCTTAACTTCACGCCAATCAAATATAATTCAAATGCTCCAGCCCTATTCCCCCATGCTCCGCTCTCATGTGATCATAGCATCGTCCACTTTCTGAAAAGGCCTTCAAGCAAACCCAACAAAGATGTGCTCCACAACCCCCGCACGTCATGTGGTTACAGCCCTCAGTCTTTTCGATGGGCGTCGTACATTTGGGACAATCCTTGATACCAAGCTTCTTCTTCATTTTTTCCAATGCCTTGTACCCTCCCGAGGCTTCGTCCTTGTACTCCTCGCACGTCTTGCCTTCGTGCGGAGCGTGGCAAGATGTGCAAGTCACTGTGAGGCACTTCGCGCATGTATTGAATTTCATCGTGCTGGTTGCCCGATAGATCACGCCGCAGTCTGGCTTTGGGCAATAGCGGAATGCCCGCGGACGGCGTTGGATATGGGAGGCGAAGGATGCCTCAAGGATGTCTTCAAATGCCTTGGATGAGAGGCTTTCCTGTAATTCTTCAAGGCCAAAGGCGACTTGGCATTTCCCCATGTCTCCTTGACAAATGATGGAGAAATCTTTCTCTCCTGACCCGGCAGCAGTGCAGAGGCCTTCGAAACACTCGATGCAATACACATGGTTGCAATTTGTGAAAACTGGATTCTCTGCCCGAGTCCAGCACACAGCGCAATCCTCCTTCGCAGTAACAGTCTCGGCTTGCAGTTTCAATTCCCGTTTTCTCATAATTCTTAGTGCAGCGTCATACTCTTTCTCTGATCCGCTGATCATGATTCTCTTCGGTGTTGAGACGATATCAAACGCGGCAATATTCTCTCCAAGGGTAGCGGCGATCATCTTGAACCCGCCGCTGCATGCCCACTGGAAGTCTTCTGGTGTCAGTTCGATAATATGGCCCGTAGAAGACTCGGAACTGATCATGTCAGCGATCGCCAACTCTACGCGTTGGCATTTCTCAGGAGAGCCGTAGAGTTTAAGCTCTGCATTTCTTCTGTTGCGGATGACCATTACTCCGTGATCTTGTTGGATTTTTTTCAGCTTTTGAAATGCATTTCCGTTGTTGTTCAGGGAAGGAGTCCAAAGCGGTTTGCCGTGGCTCATCACCGTAATTCCATCCAATATCTTATCCATGGTTTCCTTCGCGGCGGCAACGTCTTTGGCTATTTGCCCTTCAATCTTGAGAACTCTGTACTGTTGTCCGAGTCCAGCGATGGGATAAACCTTAAAGCTCAAATGCTGTTCGGTCCAAGTCTGGCTTGCAATCCGAATCCTGGTTTGGATAGCACTGAATATGGAGGTTGCAACTTTGAACTTTGCCGTGCTTACAAGCTGAACAGTCAATTTCATGTTTTTGCCAAATGGCAGAGGCTTGTCGTGAAGCGATCTCGCAGCTTCCCTTGCATCTGCTTCCTCGTAGAATCGAGCAATGGCTTTTGCTCTTTTGCCTTCTAATTGTGTGTTTGCCTGGCTCCATTCGATTGGACCGGCCTGACTTAGTAAAGACATCACGATTGCACTGGCTAGCTCACCGTCTACGTCGTAAGTAGGTTCTCCTAGCTCGATATTGAGAGGACTGTCGTGCGGTGAGCGGATGGCGGAACGAATGTCTTTCTCTGTGGTGTCGGCCGGTAAGTCTGTAAGCATAAGAGTCCGAGCATGTGGATTTCTCCAGCCTCCTTCGCCCCTCGTTGATGTGTTACAGTGCACTGTTTGATTATGAACCCTGTAGAACTTCGAGTTAAACTTACCGAGAACCCTTTTTGCAATGTCTTCATTTCCAAAGTTCAACCATGCCGTCTTACAAGGCTTGTACCAAGAACACTGAACTTTCTTGCATTCAACACGACGAGCATTTGGACCTGAAGGAAGGCCAGCTGGGATTTGAAGCGCTTCTAGCTGTGAGAATTCGGCTCCTGAGGTCCTTTTTTTACTGAGTTTGGTGCACAATAGCTTCGCAAATGCTGGGTCCTCAACTTTGATATCTGCCGATATATTCGGCGCACCGTTTTGCCGAGGTATCCGCACGCAATCTGGGGTAAGTTCTATGCCCATGCCAGCCAAAAGTGTAGCAACAGATGCCGGCGAGCTACCTACCGGTAGCCCATTTATCCGAGCGGCGGAGAAGTCTGTAGGAAGGGAAATTTTGGACACTTGAGCGCCATGTTCGAATTTGGCCAACGCGCCGCAAAGCTCTCGTGTGAAATTGTCGTAGCTCTGTTTCTCCTGGTATGCGTTAATACTAATACTATAGGTAACTTAGGAAATCACAGGTGTAGCCCGTTAGGACGTACCTCTACTTCCAGGTCCACAGCTGTTCCTACCTTCTGCTCGCTCCCTTCAATGTGAGAATACGGGCAAGCACTTCCATTCCGGCAATTACCCCGGGCATGGTGATAGCATGGAATTTGTGCCCGTGAGTCTTCTCTTGGAAACGCGATATCAGACTCTCTAATTCTGAAGGCTGGTGGGTTTTGCAATACTGGCTGTGTCGTTCGCAGCGGCTTGGGAGACAAGGAGTTCTTCGAAGAGCTCTCGGTTGAAGCGAAAAGGTGCTGTTCCCTCCATGGCCCGTCCTTTGAAGTGCGTGAGGTAACCTGCCTGCTGGCATATGAGTTCTCAGCCTTGCGCTGGGCTAGTGGCGGAGGTCTTGTGGGCTTTGAGGTTGGAGGCGTGGTCTCATGTGAGTACCGACAACTTTCTCCTCTCATACAGTATCCACCGGCGAAGAATTTGCATGGAATCATCTGGATTCGTAGTGATCAGTTTTCTTCATTGGAGTTTGGAAGTGCCTTGAGGAATGAAGAACGAAACGTTACTAGGGAGCGACAACGAGAAAGCCCTACAACCCAGCCACAAATGTGCGGGCACACTTCGTATCGGTTAGGTGTGATTGTTTTAGGCGTTATGCATGCTGCGGGTGAACTAGGCAATGCACGTAGTTACGACTCCGGTTTGCCGTACCATTAGGGCCTTGTGGGTGTTCACTTAGTGGATCTGGGGGGCGCATTAGAAGGTGGTATATAAACCGTGGGGAGCCTCAGCATTGGGCTGAGGCGAAACTGTACTCTATGTATTGCAAAAATGGAACACCGGTTTTTTTTTTTTACCAGGTGGCTCACAGTAGACGACTTGCGCAACATTGTGGGAAAAATTGGCTCTATGAGGACATTTGCTTTGCTTCAAGCCAAAAGTACCCATGGTTTTTCTCGCTACGAAATGCTTCTCGCGATCTGGGGGAGTATATTATACTGTGAATCACTGTTTCCCACGGGTCAGTATCTGCCCGCAAATCGTGCCGAAGCCGGTAAGAAGATAGCACATAGTGAATACGATGATTTTTGTAGTTTCCCATGGCCAACGTGCTAGAATCCCTTTCGCCCATAGGGCCAAGGCTGAGCGAGCTGTTGTAATCGCGGCTTGGAAGCTCTTCCTGCTACTCTCCAACAACCACTTTTCGTCACCGAAACTGTGTGTTACACGCTGCTCCAAGCATACTAAATTGAAGACCTAATGGAACGATACGAACGCATACAAGGATCTGACTCATTGTTTCATTTGAGATCTTTAGTTCACCCTTGCGATATAGGCACTTGGGTCTTGACGAATAGTCAGAGCTACGCCCACTCCAGATACGTAGATGCCAACCCCAGAAGCCTTCCAGATAGACGATTCCATCTAGCAGATCACCATCCCGTTTTAAGACCTTGAATCTAAGAGAATGGAGTCTCATTGCAATCGCCGCAATGATTTCACACCAAAGCTTGGAGACCGATCATCGCTCATCGTGAAGCACGTTTCGATACGAATGCAAGTTACAGGTTAGCCTTCGAGGAACCCCTGATATTGGTATCAGAAGAGCTTTCTTTGCATTTGACAGGTGATAGATTTACAAATGTGCGATGCACTCAATTTCGACATCAGTACCCATAGGCAATTCCTTAACTGCGACACAAGTCCTTGCCTAGAAGATTATCAGTCTATTGCTCAATTGACGGCATGAGATACTTCGTGAGTACTGACTGGAAATGGCTTCTCAATCACTTGAATGTAACCCTCGTTCATCGCGGCAAAGTTCTGCATGGTGGTAATGAAAACATTGACCTTGACGACATTTTTCAGGCTTGATCCTGCCGCTTCAAGAACTGCCGAGAGATTCTTCAAGGCTTGAATCTGAAGCAGTCAGCAACCGCGGTCATTTCGTTGCTTGTCAATTTCGGCATACAGTTCGATCGGTAATTGTGCCTTCGACCAATGTCTTGGTTTCCGGGTTGATGCCAATGTTTCCAGAGCAGTATACCATGCCATTGTAGGCAATCTATCGAAAATTGTAAGCATGAAATTCTAGTAGCGAATATGCCGAAACTCACGGCTTGACTGAAAGGGAACTTGGTCTGGTCGAATGTCGGAGCTTTATCCGTTGAAATTTCTTTCTGGGTAGCCATGTTTGGACTTGATGAATCTTCTACTAAATGTGTAGGCTCTATTTTGAGAAGTCTGGTCTTTTCAATGACTGATGGAGCGAATAATCTCGTATAAATCGAAGGGCGTAACCAGAGGTCTGCCCCCGCCTGCTGAATAATCGGCATCGGTTGTTGATCGATGACTGGATAAATATGCTTCAAGATGTTGAGTTTCCGCGGATTGACAGCGATTAGTATCTGAAATCGATGAATCTGTACAGATAATTTATATGAAAGCACTGTACCACCATCGAGGTCGATGACATTGTTAATTATTTTAGAGTTATTATCCAAATTGCCACTTCTTGCTACCTACACTTTCGTGCTGAGCAAAGAAAATGGGCCGCAGAGATGCCGTAATCAAGCTGAAAACTGCCACAAACGAATAGGAAGGTATCTAGGCGTGCTGACCTGCCCCTAAAAGCGTAAAGCCCCCGGAGAATACCTCCGTATGCCACTTTGTGAGCCGCCTCCGGTAGCAAATGTCATTCGCCACCTTGAAAAAGAAGGGCAGGCCTGTGCTGCATGAAAGAGATCGAAGTGTAACCTTTTCAGGCATCTGCAGTCTGACCATTCTTCGCCATGACCACTGTGGCTGAGCTTTCTTCCTTTGAGCTGGTATAATCTCACGCATTCTAGAAGCAATGAATTATATTTGCATGCGATGCAGCGTACCGTTTCTTGAGGCCTCCAAGTCCCTACCGCGAACGCCGTCGACCTCTCGTTTTGCCATCAACTGAGACATCGGGCCGAGTACCAATACCCGTTGTTATTCGAACGAACCAGTGTAGCCAGCCTTCCTTTGGTCTCATGTCATATTCAAGCTCTGCAACCCGATCTTCTACCACTTGAACTTGACGTTCGAATTCGGCAACACCATCCTCCACGTCCTCGACTTTGCCGCGCAAGGTATTGATCTCGTATTCTAGCTTTGCTCCCAAAACTTCGATTTCCTTGAGTGCCTCGCTGAGCTGGGATCGCTCCTGATCAAGTAGATCCTTGGAATCGTCCTTCAGTTCGTGATACTGCTCCATACACGGTAAATACAGTTGATCGAGGTCCTGTTGGTCGTCATCCGCTTGCTTCTCAAGGGCCTTAATGTTGCTGATCTCTCGAGTTACCCAGTCAACATCAATAGATTCCAAATCAGACAGCTTTTGCGCCAATCGCTTGAGGTCTTCCGAGGCCATCAACTCAAGAGATGTTTTACTCTTCGACAGAATGTCGGTGCGTTCGAAATCAAGTGGTGCATTGATGGTATCCCAAGTCAAAATGCTGTCCTCCGCCAAGCTGAAAGACATGTGCCGGGATAACTTCGCGTCCTTATGAGGCTCCAGTAGGGTCCTTTGGTATTGCGAGTAGCTTTGATTCCGCCGCAGCAGAGCAGGAATGGTGTGATCTGGTGGCTCATTGCCTTTGAAGACATCGTCAAGATCGCCACCGTATGTAGAACCTGCAACAGATGCTGTGGGCGATCGAGAAGGGAAACTGTCAGACGGTGGTTCTATCGGTGGACTTGTTGGTTCTTCGTCATCTGAAGGTGGTTCGACGTGTGGAAAGAATACAGCATCCGTTTGTGATGGCGTTTCTGTAAGAGTCTTACTGAAAGTTGGTAGTCGTTCAAGATGACTTTCGCTTTCTGTCGATGCGAAGTCTGCGCTTTCAGTGACCATTCTAGAGGCTGGAGGACTGGAAGGTGGCAGATCAGATTCGCCGCTGACATTTCTGCTGCCTTGCTCGGCCTTAATCTCCCTTATGTGTTTAGAAGCATGTCCACGGAGGCCGACTGCATCTTTCAGACGACCGAGACCACGACTATGCTCATGGTTACGGTGAGGTAGTTCTCGTTCTGGGAGTCTCTTCAACAGCCGATTGCGATCCTTATCAATCTCATAATCTCGTACATCAGCAGTTGGATCGGAACCTGCAGACTCTCGAAGCGTAGGAGAAGGCTCAAGGAATGCACCTTTTCGTCGACTGGACCACTCATAGCCTCCTTCGTCTGTCTGTTGAAATACCACAGAGTCTTGTGCGCCTAATCTGCTCAGTGCATCACCAGATGTATGTTTTCGTGGCTTTCCTTGCCATAACCATTTTGATCGAGCGCCGTGAATCAGATGGATGAACTGGTCCATATCTGTTGTTTCGACTTCAGCAATGCCGGCTTTGTCACGCCCACCAACAATGTCCATTACCATTTCACCACCTTTTCCACTCAGCTCAGCAACAGTAGACTTTACGGCACGGGGAACGCCAATCCAACCTTCGCCACTGGCTGCCTTTGCCGTCGCACGCTGCAATTTACCCAATGTGGTTCTATCTAGTCTTCGAGTTTTAGGGATTCGCTGTTGTTTCTGAAAGTACGCAATCGCTCTCTTCGTAGTCTCAACATCGAAGACATCCTTTGAAACAGGTGCTCCAGCGGCATTCAATCGGTTACGAGCTCCAGTGAGCATTCCGAGTAGTGCAGCAACAGTAGTAGGCCCAAGAATGCCATCATGTGGCTCAATATTGTAGAACTCTGTTCCAAATTCTATCCACCAGTCATTGATGGCCTTTTCTGTCACGTCACAAAGTAGGCCATCTGCGTATTCAGGCTCAAGCTTGCCGAAGAGCATCAATGCCATCTGACAGAGCTTCACCAGCTCAATAACGGCAGAGTTGAAGGGAACTTTATCACTTGCCCTATACAATTGATAGAACTTCGCCTTAGTAGCATCACTCGGCTTGCCTAGATTCAGCCCGACACGGCCAGAACATCCCAATCTCTTCAAATTCTCATTGACGAAGAACTCTTCTCGATGTTTTCTTGGATCTCCTTCTGGAATTGGTATGACTGTTAGAGAGGATGGAAAGCCACTCAGGTTCGTGATCATCAAAGTGCCCAAAGTTGTTTCCCTTCGCCGAGCATGATACTGACTAAGTGCTTTGAAGTATACCTTTAGTCTCGGTGACCATGATTCCTCATCCATCGGTACACTGAGTACTGATACAACAATGCTGTTTGAAGGTACGCCGGTGTAGGTGGTAATTATAAAGGTGGGATGCGTTCGTGAGCAGGCCCATTGTTCGACAAGGTAGCATTCGTAGCCTTGAAGCTTCTCGCGTCGCGCAAGGACTTGAGTCGAAGGATCTTCCTCGAGATATCTGAAGGCAACCGGGTCGGCCAGAACAAAGCGCTGATGTGTAGGAGGTTTCTCGGAGCCTTGAGGGCTTTCGGAGTGGGATTCGGGGTGACTGGAGATGGATGCTCGGTTCTGTGTAGGCCGTGTAGTCGAAGGCTGCTTCGACCGATCGGTCAGCGATTTGGTAGCCTGGATGCGAGCTGGCGAGGCCAAACTTCGTGACATGATGGCGTAATATGGTTGGATGGAATGTTGGTGTTGATTCCTTGAATATTGCAGCGTGGACGATAACTACGCATGATGAGGTAGTAGATTTTGAGAAGTCGCTATTATGCGGTTGGAATCATCTCAGGCAGGTGGTAGTGGGATTGTCGACACGTCTCCGGACTTTGCTGGCGTTGCAAGAATGAGTTGAAGCTGGCACATGCTTCATCATGCCGAGTGACTTCACCCCTCGGAGCAGATCGCTCAGCAGATGTCTCACAACTACAACGCTCTCATTTCGCTCCCACAACTACTCTTCCTCCCTTTTAGTCGGTCTCCGGCGCGTAGATAATGATGTTACGACCTCTCAATATCTGTATAACTAGGTTTGACTAGAAGAAACGTTTGAAACCACTCTCGGGCGGCCATTTCCACACATCATGGCTTCGATGGCCAACCTCCACCGAGCTCTTGGGAAGCTTGAGAAAGAAGGATCTTTAGATAGGACCATAGATAAAGTCCAAGAAGCTATAGACCTTCTCACAAAGGCTAAAGCAGAGCTCACATCACGTATGGACGTCCCGGATTTGCACACCATCGTCAAACTAACTCTGACCAGCGACAACGAACAAAGCCGTAGCGCTAGCCAAACTCAAGCAAGCAAAGAGTGCGACTGAGGATTTTGAGGAGGGTTTGAAAGATGTTTACCATGCGAATAACTCGTATGGCAAAGCTCTTAATAAGGTACTGAAAGACATTTCGGTCTCATTGCACAGCATTTGACACTCGACTAGAAGCTGAGTGGCAAGGTCGTCAAAGGTGCAGAGACAGGTTCTCTCGCACAGAATGCCCACCTGATCAATCGAGCTATCGCTATGCACCTACTTCGCGAAGGGCAGTTTAGTGTCGCTGAGACCTTTATGCGAGAGGCAAATACTCATCCTTCCTCCAACGCCAATACTTCCTCTAACACCAATACTTCCTCCTCCAACGTCAATACTTCCTCCCCCAACACCGTTCCTGGACCTCCCAATGGCGCCATTGGCCGAGCATTCAAGTCCGAACACTTGCAGTCCGAATTTCAAGAGATGTATACTGTCCTTCGCGAACTACGAGAGAACCGCAATCTAGAACCAGCCATCGAATGGGCACGGCGAAATAGTAACCTGTTGGACTCTCGTGGCTCGAATCTCCTCTTCGAACTCTGCAGACTAAAGTTCATTCAGCTCTTCGTGTCGGGCTCCACGTCACTATCCGGCCATCAGAATCCTCTAGACGGTCCTCTCCTCGCACTGCAGTATGCCCAGACCAGCTTCAAAGACTTCCAGCCGCGCTACGCCACCGAAATCAGCCAACTGATGGGCGCGTTCCCATTCTACCAGAACATCCACGAATCGCCGTACCGCGCGCTCTTCGACAACGACGCCTCCTGGAACGACGCAGCGAGCTCCTTCACGAAAGAGTTCTGCTCTTTGCTGGGGCTCTCGCCGGAGTCGCCGCTGTTCGTGGCAGCGACGGCAGGGTGCATCGCGCTGCCGCTGCTGGCGAAGGCAGCGGAGATCATGCGGATCAACCGGACGGACTGGACGACGGCGGAGGAGATGCCGGTGCCGATCCCGCTGCCGCCGGCCTATATTTTTCATAGCATCTTCGTGTGCCCCGTCAGCAAGGAGCAGGCCACCGATAGCAACCCCCCCATGATGATGCCCTGCGCTCACGTCATCTGCAAGGAGAGCCTCGACACCTACAGCAAGGGCTCCAAGTTCAAGTGCCCGTACTGTCCCAGCGAGAGTCATCCGAGTCAGTCTATCAGGGTGTATCTGTAGAGAACGGCGGCGGAGAAAGCACGATGGCATGATGATGTCGGTGCGGATGTATAGTATCTTGGATGGAGTTTATGGGCGGGCAACTTATGGGAATACCACTCAACGCAATCAAATTTGGCTTCAGCACGAACAGTGTTTCTCACTTTCACGGCGGTTGATTATCCATAGAATAGGATGTAGATGCTCAATGCAAGGTGAATCTTTTTCATTCATTGACGAATTGCTATCTCGTCATATATTTGCTCAGTGAGCGATATCCCGCATATTCGATCTTCGTTAGATCCATTCTATACATCGCAAACTAGCCGTACTGAGCTCTTAGAACGACAGATTACTATGAATTGGTGATTTCCATTACTTTGTGTCGATATGCGAACATCCGATCTTATCCGTTTATTCCCAAAACTAAACGCCGGCTAGTAAACCTGAATGATAGCCGCATTGAAGGCCTGCTCAACATCCTTTCGTTTGAAGCCGGGAGCTCGGCCAAGGCAAATGGCACTTCTGATAAGATCTAGACATTGTCAGTACATGTTTAATCTCGAACATGGCAAAAGAGTGCAAAACTCACCATTGATAAACTTGTTGACATCGATGGTAACGGTCTTCTTGGCGGGACGGGACGCCGCGGCAGGCGGCGCAGGCGGCGTATCCGGCGGCGGCAACTCATCGAGATTCCAGTCGCCGAAGGGATTTACGTCGGCCGCACCATTCCACGGCGCGAGCATCTGGGTGTCGTTGGCCCAGCCAGAGCTCAAAAAGTCAGGGGTCTTGTCACCGGAGCCCATCAGCCAGCCCATAGCCTCGCTGTCCATCGACACGACGGAGTCCTGGCCCAGCCCGTCCAATTCGGGAAACAGGCGCGCGGTCGCCAGCTGCAGGCTCGTCTCACTGAGGATGGGGGTCTGCGGGCTGGCGGCGGAGGGCGGGGCGGTGGTGGATGCGCCAGCGCTGTTGCTGCCGTCGACAAGTGACGGCGGGCTGCTGAAGACATTGGACGAGGGGCTCGGCGCCGAGACCGCAGCCGACGCCTCCTCGGTGATGATTGCCTCGGCGAAGGACCCGATGTCCTCGATGCGCACGCCCTTCTCCTCCAGGAATCCTTCCACGTCGATCGCGTCGTACCATTCGCCCTCGTACTCGCGCAGATCCAGCTCTATGTCATATGGCTGCGCGCCTGTTGCGGGGTCCGCGCTTTCCAGACGGGCCTTGGGCACCCGCATGCCTGGCATCATCGGGCCTGGTTTGATCAGGTAGGAGTTGGAGACCTTACGTTTACTATAGTGCAAGCCGGCACCGCCTAGATGAATGAATGGCGTATTGTAATACTCTAGCGGCGCGTCCGGAGGTAATGACAACTTGTATTTAAAGCGGGCGAGCAGCGCGTCACGCGTATTATATAGCAAAGAAAATCGGAAGACATGGCTGAAGGCAGCTGGTCGAAGGTGTGCTGTCGATAAAAGATGAAAGCCGCGTTCCAATGTTGCTCGATGCAAACGTTTTGCAAAACGTGTTTCTTGGAAGCTGTAGGTATAGGCAGGAGCAAGTTCGTTGGGTAGAGAGGTGTTGTGGAGAGCAGACAGATCGGTAGGATCAGGAGCGGTGGGCAATTCCATGCTGTCCACGCTGAAAATTTGGGAGCTAAGAGGTTGGATCTTGTCAAATGGGACACCAGCGGCTTGTAGGAGAGAGTCGAAGCCTACCATACCGCTAGTTACCGCAATCATGTCGTTACTGACACCGGACATACCGGAAATGTCCATCGTGGCCGTGTCAACCAAATTTGGAGTAATTATGCCTGAACTGTCGTCGCTGATTTGAACGTAACCTAATGGCAACACTTCCCGCTGGCGTGGAATGAGCTCGGGAGAAGATGACCGATTATCAGCAGCTATGCGGTAACTCCTTGATTCCATCATGCCAGATTGTGCTCGACGAGGAGCATGCGATTCGTCGACCGAGTCTATATCAGAGCCGGAGTGTTCATCGTCACTACCCTTATTGGCGGACCTGGAAAGACTGATGAATCTTTCCGTGGTAGCCTTCAGTTGACGTGCAAGCTCTGGTCGAACCTGAAGAATACCGGAGGCCATTGCATTATCGTTGAAGGAAAGGAAGGCCTTGCTCATGTCCTCGATTGTTTGCTGTAGCGCAGTGACTTGCTCCTTGAGTTCGTTGATTGTATTCTCCTTGCGGAGTCTATACGCTCGCTGCGCCAAGCGGATCTGCGTTCGACGACGCTACCAACAATGTCAGCAATATGATCCGGCTATGTGAAAGCAGCATCACGAATCTTGAAAACAATAGTCAAATGGAGTGGAAGCGGCTCCTCTATGAAAGTGAAGCCAACGCGTACTGAACTCAACATTGGTTCGGGAGACGCGGAATTTACATACATCGGCAGCGGTTTCATCCTGACCCTCAACTCGAGGACGACCTCTCTGTTTTTTTGCATCGTCACTTTCCGATGTTCTCAATCTCTTCCTCGGTCTGGACTCGAACGACATGATGAAGCTGGTCTACGAGAGTGTTGCTGCTACAATTACCCCGCAGTAGAAGAATTGAGGAGAGTGGAGTGCGGCAGCTCAATGGGATTCCGAGAAATGGAATTGGTATACGACGGTGGGAGCACAGACTGTGATGTATGATCTGAAAAAAGTGTGGCAGAGGACGTGCTTATTTGATTGTTCGCTGGAATTCCATGCGATAGGGCGTGAGCCGCGGGCGGGCAGGGGAAAGCCGTTGAGGGTTGGTAAGCCAAAACACGACTCATCCAGGATGTATGGAATTACGAAGTGCTGGCTGCGGTTAGGGCCTTGAATGAAGGAGCAAAGCTACTCCATTTGGGAAACCTCTACGTCGGCGACGCTGGAGTTGGCGTTGAATGCACAGAAAAGTGATGGACTAATGATTACTGATCAGTAATCATGACAGACCCAGCGAATCCTCGTGTTTGGCTTGCGCTTAGGCCGAGGCAGCAACGCCGCTTCTGGGTCACATACGGAGAAAACTCGAGGATAACGATCGCGCAATTCCTTGCAATCCGGATCGACAGGCATGGCACTGCTTTGTCCAGTTGAACGGGAGTCTTTTGACTCAACTTGCCAAGGGATTGAACAGCCGTGCACTTGGTAGCTTAACGTTAACAGACTGCCATTCCATCCCACGGAAAGTTGAAGGTGGTCGCCGCTGACGTATCACCCAACGCCCTTCCCCGGCCACGCTGATTGGCTCCCAATTTTAACCACCTTCTTCACCCTTCTGAAAATTCCATCGTAAACGCCGTCTGCTGGCGAGTTGAGGCTCTGGTCTAGGGCTACTAGTATGGTAAGATGAGAAATCACAAACTGCGCACATACACGGCTGGACACTCTGACCATACTCTACCTCAAGGCTCCTATCACGTACAAGTCGAAATCCAATTCCAGTCAAAAGCAGCGCATCTACCTCGCCGAACCTCCCGCGTCCGCTTCTACTTTCAACCCCTCCAAGAGAGATAAACGAGCTATCAAGTCATCTGTCTTCCGTTCAAAGATCAAGAAAGCAAGCGCCAAGTCCAGTACCAAGCGGCGTCGACCGTCGAAGAAGCTCGTTGCTACCCTTGAGTCTCTGGCCAACAGCTTGCCCGAAGTTCAATTTTCCGCAAACGAGAACCCAGCTTCAGGAGCGCACAATGGCACGGGTGGCCTGAGAAGTAAACCGGGAGCGAGGAAGCGAAATGAACGTCAGGACAAGAGTGAACGGAAGCGATTTGCACAGAACATGGCCGTGCTACAGCAATCCGTAGCGGCTCCTACGAAGAATGACTCTGACACTGGAAGTCAGAGATGGGCCGCGCTTCGTCAGCACATTAGCAGCAGTATAGGCTTGAAAGGAAGCAGTAAGCCTGGTTAAAATGAAGCTGGAACCGCCACATAGCAATCGGATGAACTTTGTCTCGTAAAGGCCGTAATACCAGCATCTGAGCTTGCATGCTGGTCAGCTGACATCTTCGGTCGCGGAGAGAGCATAAAGCCGACCAAAGAGTACGTATGCGGGCTGCTGAAAGCACATGGCTACCCTGGGGAGATACGTGTGCTTTCATAGACAAGCTAGCCACTTGACATAAAGCGTAATGAACTGTTTCCCAAATGGGTAATTCCGAGGCTAGTGGAGAAGTAGATCTCGAGTACTCTCGCGCGACAAACGTGATGGCCTACTCGTAATTCAGACTACTCTATGCAGAATGGCCGAGAACGAACTGCTACGCTTGAATTACACACGTGCTGCTATTCGTTTTCTGCTGCCAAATTCGTAAGTTTGTTCTAATTTAGGTATTTCTACAACTACGCAGTTGTCTAACTAAGATAATGAATTATCTACTGCTTCATTTAGCAGGAGGCTTAACGGTCAGAAAATGTCTGTAGGCATGATCCTTCGCTTAGGAAGTTTTGACAGGAATGTACGAAGTACGAGCACTACTCGCTGACTCCTAGAATGGAGACTGGAGCAGCTCGCAACGCCAGTTAAGATCCCGGGCATCGCTCTTGACTACTTACGGAGAGATTACAAAACCGTGATTGAAGTCAATTGGCGATTCAGGAATGACCAAATTTCTTGGTGATGACCTAATGTTCCATTGATCCCTGACTGACTTTTATTCTATGTTGACTGCGTTTAGCAGATACTGCGACCAGGTTCCATTCCCTGCAGCGGGTATCGAAGGCAATAATATGTACAGCAAATCCCTGGCGGTATGCATTGCTTCCTCCATTTCCTTCTCCAAAAGCCGCGACTATTGCGTGTATAGAGACCGTCGCATTACCGCCTTTTTCTTCAATTCAATCATTACCTCGTCCTTCCACCAGTGATCCAAACACTTTCATTCCTTATTCCTTGTAGTATGTCGTGCAGATCGGACTAAACCTGTGAAGCTGTCAATTTCACATTCTCTGATAGGTCAAGGGCAAAGCTGTAGCTTACCATCTGTCGGTGACAGGTTCTGGAAAGACGCCGTGGTCCATGAGCGTGAGCATATCCCACTCATGGGCCTGCTCGGTCTTGAGGGTCCAGAAGATCCAGCCCTGCGAGTTGGCCTCGAAGGCCTCCATCTGGCCTTCGATGAAGCCGCGCGTGTCATTGGGGTACGTGCTGGGCCAGTTGGCGATGTTGTCTTGCCAGCCGCAGGACCCGATGTACGAGGAGCCCGGGTACGTGCCGTCGTAGCGCGCGCCCCGCCCGTAACCATTGAGGTAAAGAGCGCAGTCTGTCATCGCTGCCGTCCACTCGCCGATGAAGGTCCATTTGTCGGCCCCCGTGTACGAGTCGACACTGTTGCACACCAGCTGCCTATGCTGCCACGGAACGAGCTCGAGCTCGCCCTGATCGAACACCTGATAGTAGTGGTGGTCGAGCGAAACCCACTGGACGTCGTTGTCGGACGGCGTCATGAAGCCGTTGTAGCTAGAGGGCGCCAGGAATGCGTCTTGCAATACGACGGTGGTGTCGCTGACCTGGCGCACTCGACCATAGCCTTCGCGATAGAACTGTCGGAGATCTGCGTTGTTCAGAACGAAGCCGAGAGGCTCGTTCAGCAGCTCGATGCCGATCACCACGTCGTGGTAGCTGTCCTGAGCGTACTTCTGTGCGATCGTGTTCAGCACGCCTAGCGTCATCTGCGACGTTGGTCCTTGCCATCCTCCGTCGACCAGCCAGCCAGGACTCGCACGGCGCTGGCCAGAGTTATCGAACCCATTCTGGCTGGACGGTGCACCGTGTAAGTCTATGATGACGCGTAGCGGCGGATTCGTCTGACGTGCCCACTCAATGGCACGGTCGAGGTAAGGAGCAGCGCCCTGAATGAACGGATATCCAGTGTTATCGAAAGCCCAGAATCCGATGGGAATGCGAACAACGTTCATACCAGCGCTGGCTACGCGTTGGAAGTCGTCGAACGACACCCACGAGTCCCAGTGGTTTTGCAGGATTGACGGGGCCTCCGACGGTAATTGTTGGCCCAATGTGTACTCGTCGACAATGCCGAGTGACTGATCGACCGATTCAAAGATCGAAGGTGTTATCCATCTGGTCTCGAAGTTTTAGCAAAACGTACTAGGAGTCTGGATTCAAGAGACTCGTTGCATACGGTTCGAGGACTAACCACCCGCCGATATTTACTCCTCGGATGGTTTCAGAGCCCCAGTCAAAGTTAAGACCAACTGGATTATCCTGTCTGGCGGTTTTCATAGGATTGCTTAGGACGCTTCCGGCAGCAACTACGGCTGCGAGGGCATAGCGGAGAGCCATCGGTAAAGATAATCAGTAAGATAGAAGATAGCATATGCAAATCTGTAGCAAGATCTGAAAATTCAACTGGAAACTCGAGGTTGGAATGTCGACAAATCTAGAATGCAACGGGAAAAAACTTGGAATGCTTGAAAAATGGCAGACAGCGCAAAGATATTCCAGTGATGCAATAAGGTTCTAGGAATGCGTCTCCCAATTGGCAAGCAAGTAAAATTACAGATGCAGATCCAAGTATGGGTAGTTGTTGACTACCTTATGTACGTGGCAGCACTTGAAGGCAGGCAGCGTGATCATTTCTACAGCTGGCCAGGGAATTAACCCCAATGAAGGTGGATCCACCGCAAGAATAAACATTGGCCACGAGGATCGATTAGGCCTTGTTTAGGCGCATCGAAGAGCTATGACTGTGGACGGTGCGCACAAGCAATGTGGTGGAGGTAGTGGAGCTTGTTGGCTGCGGCTGGGATAGTTGATCGCTGCCAGCTTCCCTGTTGTCGGTGGCTCCACCCCCTGGCTCAGCTGCACGCAATTCGACATCCGACAAAATGGATGAAACAGCTCAAAGATGATTTGAAGAAGGCTGTCCTAGTAAAGCAATGGCACATCTTTTGGCTGGTCCAGAGAGCTTTACGCCAATCAGATTATGGTCACGCCTATCTCTCTCACGATCTGCACAGCAGTGCGTGATCTGGACCGCAGTAGACGTGTTGGCGGTGACGGTGTCGAAACCGATGTCATGCTTTCGCCCCGTGTGCAATGCATTCGTAAAATATCAGTCGATGTCTTCAGAAGCAATTATTCCCACATGCAGGGTCTAGACACGTTCTGCATGCGAAAAAGTCAGTTTGCAATCGTCACGAGCCAAGGCATTGAGGAAGGTGCTTCAATTTACGCTTCAATTAAAATGCTACCTGACCGGAGGCATATAAAGTACGTCCGTACGCTCGGTCGAGTTCATAATGTACTTGAGAATACGGTTGAAACGAGACTTCGGGTTGGGCCCGATGGCTTGGAGATTCTCACGAGATGTTGTAAACTATGAAAATGATGAACGACGGTAAAGGTTTTAAGGATGCTCCTCATATTTCTATCCCGAATTCATTCGCCTCAGCCATGTACTATTGCCTCAGAGAGGTATTGAATGCTAAAGTAAAATCTACTTGCCATGGCTCGTTGGAGACTCCAAAAATGCCCACTCATTCAACCACCATGTAACTGCAGGTGGTTCGATTTATCTCACAGGTTCACTGTTTTCAGCTGCTTCACCTTCCCCGCATAACCCTCGGCCACACTGCCGGAGGGCATGCAATCTACATGACATTGGCGACGCGTTGCTTCTTGATCTCTGAAGTCTGCGCCGCAGTCCTTGCGACGCGATAGTAGTCATCGGTGAATTCGTCACACTTCATGTACCGTAGGAACTCCTCGTCGTGTGTGATGACGATAAGCTGAAAGTTGCTCTGCTGGCGTCGAATCTTAATGATCTCCGAGAGTGACTCTGCAAGAGCACGAACATTGTCACGATCAAGATTCGTCGTTGGCTCGTCCAGTGCAATGAGGCCGCAGTTGACTCCAAAGCATTCGGCAAGCGCCAGGCGAATGATGATGCTGGCCAGCACCTTTTGCCCGGCACTGCAACGCCCGCGCATATCCATTTCGACATCCTGCTTGACCATCACCACTCGATAGTTGTAGGATTTGTTACCCTTTTGAGTCTCGTTCTCCGACCGAATGCAGATGGTATCAACATCAGTGCCTTGATACGTCTTGCGCCACAGTTCTTCAATAATGCGGTTGATCTCTTCCATCTTGAGACTATGATATTTCATGATGGCATTGTCGAGAGCATTGCTGTAACGTTTCAGATCTTCGACCGCTGCCTTGGTGGTCTCAACGCGGATGTGAGCTTCCTTGTACTTTTGCGCAGCATCCTTGTAATCGGTTTCCCAATCCTTTAGGAGCTGAGCAAGCTGATCATCTTTGGCTTTGAGTGAACCGATGATGGTTTGTTGTTCTCCAGCGAGTTTGTTGCGTTCATTCTGCCAGAGCTTGCCTTCAGCATCATATCGATCTTTATCCACTTCGGCATTGTGTTTCTGTAATTCGGAAATCTCCGACTGAAGCACCTCAAGGTGACGAACGTTCTCGCGGTACATAAGATTATCAGTGATTCCGCGCTTCGTAGCAGCATGGTCGTGTAGTTGATCTTCAATCTTCTTCACCTCGATTGTGATCCGGCGGAGTTCGGTTTCGATTCGTTCAATCTCGCCTTCGAGATCAGAAATAACCCGAGTGGCTTGGGAAAGCCGTTGCGGCCCACCGTTTTCAATGTATTCGTTGGTCTCATTGTTAGCCTTCTTGAGTTGGTGAAGTGCGTCATTGACTTTGGATACTTCAAGCTGAAGCTCGGACACACGCTCCTCGCCACGCTGAGATATATCTTCCAACTTTGCTTGCGCTTGAGAGATATGCGGTGCAAGAGCCTCAATGTCTTGATCGGCTTGACGAATAGCATCACGATGTTGTTGATTTGAGTGTTTAACATCCTTGATCTGCGCTTCAATGTTGTTCTTCTCCTTGAGCTGATACATTGCTGTGGCGAGTTTTGAACTCAAAGTGTTAGTCTCGTTTTCGAGAGTGTGAATTAGATTCTGGCCACGTTCTTTATCAGCGCGAAGCTGAGTCAAATTGGAGTTGACAGAGCGGATCTGATCGTTGACGGCCTTGAGATCGTGCTGAATTGTCTCCAGGCCTCGAGTAGTACCATTTGATTTCTGAGATTCTTCAATGTCGTTGATCTGCTGAGAGAAGTTTCCTGCTTCAGCGTGATACTTCGAAATGAGCTGGACAGTCTTGCTCAGAGATTCAATATCACGCTTGGCATCCTCTTTTTCTTTGACTACGAAATCTTGCTGCTCAAGTTTGGCAAGTAGACCTTCACGTTTAGATTCCTGCTCTTTGAGATTTTGCTCGAGGGCAGGAATGTCTTCCTGCAAACGCTTCCAGGCCTCATAATTGGGACGCACAGCTTTGCCATTGAGGTAATCCTTCTCAGCATTCTCATCAAGAGTCTTGCTGGCCGCCTCTTGCGCTTTTTGAATCAAGCTCTCCAGACGCTTTGTAAGCCTCTCGCGTTCCTTGTCGTTCTTCAAAGTCCGTTGGCACATCCAGCACATGTCATCATCCTTGGCCTTGTTGAGACACTTCGTGAAGTATTCTTTCTCGGCTTTGACACCGACTCCTTCACCCTTGACGGTGTCGTAGTTGGCTTCGATGGTACTCCACTCATCTGGAAAATCAGCTGGCTCGACCGCAACCGCCTCTTGGATCTTGTTCGCATGCTGATCGGCTTCGTTATGCTTGCCCTGAAGCTCCTTCGTAGTGGCATTGATGACGAATTGGACCTGCTCCAACTCACGATTCGTTCCATCGCGTTGGAGTTCTGCTTCCTTGACAGCGGCCAAGCGAGTATCGAGCGCCGTTTTGAATACTCGATCAAGAGTCGAAGGCTCCCAATCCATCCCAATCATTTCGGAAATTCGCTGGCCATGAGCACCGGTCATGGTTGCAAGACTTTGTTTGCGATCTTTAAATTCTTTGTGAAGAAAGTCCACTCGAGCAGAATCACCAGCTTGACGCGTAGCCTCGATCAACTCTGCATCCATCTTTTCCTTCTGTTCATCCAAGGTTTTCATCTCTCTGTCGGTAGACTGGATACGGTTCTCCCATTGTGCAGTGTTAAACTCAGTCTTGGCCTTATCTAGCCTCTGCTGAGTGTCTTGAATGGTGGACTCAAGAACAACTTTGCCACCTTCATCGATTTCAATTTTGTCCAAGGTGGACTGCAGAGAATTGATCCGTTGGTCGTTTGCCGACATTTGCGACTTTACACTCTCTTTGGCTTGATTGAATGCAGAGCGACGTTCATTGAGTGCGTTGAGAGCTTGTTGGGCCTTACGGGACTCCTCTTGTGTCTCACGACGAGCTCGATCCAGGTTTGAGTTGTGTTCCTTCGCCATTCGAGCCACGCGCTCCATAAATTCACGAACTTTGGCATCATTGATGTCTGTGTCGAAACCTCGAATGCCGTGACTCCTGGAAGTTTCTTTGATAAGATCTCGTCGTGATTCAAGTTGACGTTCATAATGATCCTTCTCAGCCTCGAAGCGTCCCAGCTCAGCATGCTTCGCACCCAGAGTATTTCGATTTTGATCAAGTTGACGTGCAAACTCTTGATACTCCTTACGAAACTTCTCGCTCTCCTGCCGATGAAGGCTGACGCGTTCTTCGTACTGGTCTTGCAAAGTCTGCAGTTCTTCATCCGACTCCGTCATTTCCGTCATGTGCAGCTTCAACGACTTGATGATCCGGTCTGCACCTTGTGCTTCCATGCGTTTGCCGTTAAGCTCTGTCACAATTTTTTCAAACTTCGCCGCATGCTCATAAGCCACTCGTGACTTCTCCTGTGCTTCCTCCAGCTTCACCTGTAATTGATCATTCTCGGCGCGGAGAGCCTCCATTTCATCATACAACTTTTCCGACTGCTTCTCCGCACGCGCGCCACGATCCTTGTCATCCTTGCAGTGCCCTTGAATGAGTTTGTACTTACCAAGCTCTTCAATTTGTTTCTTGCGCAAGACCTTGATGTTGTCAAGTGCTTTGGTGTACTTCAACGCTTCGAAGATTTCATCGAACTTCTTCTTCAGGGCCGCAGGTTGGCTCATTGGCCAAAGACTATCATCCTGGTGGCAGAAGATAACAGACTCAAGAATTGCCTTGGAAACTCCCAGATATTGCGGCATGATCTGGTCGAGCTCTGCCACTCGAGTCGAGGTGGTGCTGCGTTCACCGTTTTTGGTGATGGTCAACGTGCCATCCAATGCCTTTTGAGACCGCATAGCCTTCTTCACGGTGAGTAGCAAGCTCCTAGTCACAACCATTTCAACTTTCTTAGTCGACTCGAACGACAGTGCCACTTGAGCTTTGACTTCCTTTTCTCCGCACAATTTGGGATCGTGAATCCAAGCTCCGGCAACGCCACTGTTTGGCGGTAGTTCTCCCGTGGTGGCATATCGCAGACACTCGATGATGGTCGTCTTGCCTGCTCCATTGTAACCGACGATGAGCGTGAGCGGATGGAAGAACTGAATGACCTCTCTTTTGTCTTTGCCGAAGGAGCGCACCCCCGTAATGGAGAGCTTGTCGATCTTCGACATTTTGATGGAAAAAGGTGGTGGTCCTGGCGAGTTGCAGTTGTGAAGAAAATTAAGGAATCATCCAGTCAGTGTTTCGCAGGGGCATTAATGGTAGTAAGATCCGCGCGTGTTCTGCCTTGTAATAGAGCAAGAGTCACGAAGTCACATGATGTGGCTGGAAGCGCAATCAAGTTTGTGGCTTCTTAGGGCGCAGTGATTGGGCCTAGCGACAGTGTGCAACCAGCGGCTCAAGAAGCATGACGAGCGCAATCCTAGAAAGCCGTCTTGCCCGCGGATGAAAAGACGCTCTACAGTTCTCCCTGAACATGTGATCATACAGCGCAAATATACTTCTTCGATCGCGAAGTTTTCTTGCGCTCTTGACTCAACACTCAACCACGGCCATGAACCGGAATGAGGCTGCAGCATTGCACGCCGACGTAAGAGGCTCTCTGTGTCGCAGGGATCGCCATCGCTAACATTGGCACCTCAGATGGCGGGCATTGCTACCACCGTTCCCTCGTTGGACATGATGGACCAAGTCGGCATGTTAGATGGAGTTGATGTCGATATGATGGACCCGGGAATGCCTCTGATTGACTCTACGGCAAACACCTACGCTACAGTCGCCCCAAGCTCGTCGGAGCATACACCCATCGCCAGCGTCGCCGACGGTTCCACGCCCTTACACAACAGTATGTCTGGAGTTGGAGCTGGTCCTCTGCCAACTGGATTCGGCATGCCATCCACGGTTACTGCTGGTAGCACTCTGACCGAATTTACCAAGCGACGGAACTGGTCGAAGCTTGTGTTGGAAGAGTTGCGAGATCTATTGTGTATCTTGAGTCCGGATGGCAGATTTCAATACGTTTCGCCTTCGTCACGACATCTCACTGGTTACGACCCTCTCTATCTTCTTACGAAACTGATTGCCGAATTCATACACCAAGAGGATAGGAACATGTTCTTGCGAGAGTTCAACGAATCGATAGCATCTGGAAACCCAATGCGGTTCTTCTACCGATTCAAAAAGGAAGATGGATTATTTGCCATTTTTGAAGCACACGGACATCCACATTACAGCTCAGAAGTTTTGTCCTTCGGAAGTAGCGCAAGACATTGTCGTGGCTTCTTCATGATGTCACGACCATATCCCACTAAGAATGCATCTCTCCTCGACTCATTCCTAGAGCATAAAATCGAGAATGAACGACTAACCAAGCGCATTGCTGAACTTAAAAAGGAAGAGCAAGAAGAACAAGACGTTCAGGAACAGCAATGGGCAAAGACGAACGCTAGCGCCAGTGTATCCGAACTGCGGACAGAGGGACGAGCGGAGAGTGAACTTGGTTCGACGTCGACACAAGCATACGATGGTATGCCACCTCCAGCAAGGCCAGGAGTGTCCAACGTGGCTTTGACAAGGCAAAATCTGGATGAAGTCTTGGCCGCACATAAACCGGACAGCATTAACGACAAGATGGCCAGATATGAAGGTGCAACGCATATCGAAACAATTGAAATGTTGACGGGCTTGCGATATCAAGAGGGTGAACGATCAGAAGGCATCAGCACGGGAGCCACAAGTCCGGCACTCATTCGTGGTGACGCTGGTATTCTGGTAATGCCAGATCGAGAGCACAGAGCAATCCTAGACAAGAAGAAAAAGGTCAAAGTGGCAGACGAATATGTTTGCACTGACTGCGGCACTCTTGATTCTCCAGAATGGAGAAAGGGACCAAATGGACCTAAGACGCTCTGCAACGCTTGTGGTTGTAAGTTTGCTCTAACTGTAACACCAGTTGCACACTCGCTAATATCACGTGTAGTGAGATGGGCGAAGAAGGAGAAGAAGCGACAGAGTATGTCCACAAATCATCCCGGACCTCCATCCATTCCGATGCAGTCCAGCACAACAGGAAGCTGAGATTGACAGTTAAGATTATGCGTTTCTTTTTGGTCTTAGTTCGAACTATTTACGATGACTGCACTGGCATATGGTACTTCATGGCATCATGATACCGTATTGCAATTCTCAGGGCTGGGCTTTGAGATGGAAATCATTTTATTACTGCTTGGGAGCTTTTGGGTATTACTCGGGACAAACGAGCGCAAACACGGGCATAGACAGCGCATGTATGATGTACAAAGAAGCCTTTTGGGCTTACCTACTACTTCCTTCAATTGCAAATGTATTCAAATGAAGCGAATTTGACATTCATATCAATATCATTCGACTAGGTGAACTGAATCTGCGTGGAGTAAATGATGTGCCTGAGGCATGATGTTGGATGACTAAACTAGCAGCGCGTGCCTTTCAACTCTCAAGCCTTCATACGGACTCACCAGGACCATCTCACTGCGACCCCACGAAAAACGAGCGCAAAGAGGCTGAGACTCCTCCTTTGAATACCAAAAACATACGGGTTTCGAAGACACACGATTTTCACGGCGTGCAGGGGCTTCCAAGTTACAATATCCGGGACAATCTCCTGGGTTGCCGCCTGCTTCGCCCATATCTTTCAACATTCTCAAGCCATCATCGCCATCACTGAGATATTTGACCGACTCGAAAGCCATCTCATAGTCTATTCCTTGAAGGTCAAACGCCTTCTATCGTTTAGAAATGTCGAACACAGCAGTTGTAAGTGGTGTTCCTTGGCTAGCGTTTACGTCGGCTATTGAGTGATGTTCTGCCTCATGGCACGGTTGCTGAACTTCATATAGGGTCCCGTCTACGCCCAGATCATCGAAAGGATTATCGAAGCAGCCAAGAATGACTTCGAGGAGGGTGGATACGATCAGTCTACGTTGACAGACCTTAAGGAGGTGAGTGCCGACAGCGTTTACTGCATTGCTTGTTGTCCCATAGTGGTCTCCGCCTGGGTTTTCATCATCAGTACGCTTTCCAGTCATCGATTTTTACCTTTCCGCAATCCACTTTACTTCTCATCACACAGTATGAACATTAGAAACGGGTTGGCAGACCACATGTCAGCCGCGTTTGCGCCGGGCGCTGAAGCAAGCAAAAGCGGGGTCCTCGCGAGCGTTCGACTTGGGTGGGCGTCGGGGGCTATTTGAGACCAAGTTTTATAGCACAGCGCTTCGCTTCAGCCCCGCCAAGCATTCATGTCATGTGATTTCAAACCTAGTCCATTTGTGGGGCTTTGATACAATTGTCACCATTTGTCGTTGCCTTGAACTTTATGGATTGTCTGCTGACGATGAGGACAGCGCTGGCAGCAAAATTTGAGCAACTTACGCGTTGCTCAATGTCCATGGGATCCACCGCCGCAACAACAGCAACCGCAGCAAACAATGAGCAATGCGACCACCATACCATCCAGTGCCATGAAGACCGAACCATCGCCTGTAACACCGTCATCTTCTCTCCCGCATCCCACTCAGAACGGTACTAACTCTGGAGCGCCTCATATTAAACAGGAGCCTAAGTATGACCCTGGCTCCGGTAGCTTCCCCGCCACTGGCAATTATGGACCTCCAGGCATGACTCAAATGGCACAACAACGCGCTTCCCATTTGTTGCAACAACAATTCGGTTCTCAGGCAAACGCTTCAATTCAGGCAGCAGGATTGCATCAGCAACCACCTCGTGCTCAGCTTCCTACAGGACAGCGTTCGCAACAGGTACAAATGCCAGGACCAGGCCAACCTCGCCCTCCTGTTCCCCAGTATTCGCAGCAGCAGCAAAGCAGTCTCAGCACAGCACAGACTGATGGCTCTGGTGACGATGTGAGCGATCAATGGTCAGCACACGTAGCTCTGACCCAGGCCGATGGAGAGCATGGCCGTACCTGGGTTGATGGTTTGCTCCGAGCACATCTCGATGAATCCATCGCCAAAACTGATTCTGGATTGATGGTTCCTCTCTCTGAGCAGCCACATCTTAGAAATAAGAAGCGCAAGGTTCTTCGTCAACATCTAGCAGATCTTTCCCTCGCCGAGGCTTCACTTGTGTCAACTAGTTCGACGCATCCTACTTTGCAGGTTGATGGTGTGGATGACGACGATGACGACGATGACGATGACGACAAAGATGACATCAAAGCGAAGGTCAGGGACGACGATGAAGATGCCATCAACTCGGACCTGGACGACGATGAGGAAGAAGATCGAGATGACAACAACGAAAATGGCGAAGGTCCGGTGGGTGAGACCATTCTTTGCACCTACGACAAGGTTCAGCGGGTCAAGAACAAGTGGAAGTGCACGCTCAAGGATGGCATTCTTACCACTGGTGGCAAGGAGTATGTCTTCCACAAGGCAAATGGTGAATTTGAATGGTAGAAGTGCCGCAACCAACATCTTCTCCAAAGACAACTTCAGGTGAACGCTCGTAGCTCACACCCTGGAGCTCCAATCTCGGCGAATTGGATACATCGACGCACTCCTTACCGTTTACCTCAATCCACACCTGTATCGGTTCTTTATCGCCTGCAGACCCAGCCTACCTTTCATCTTGCATCAGACGGACAATGAAATACACCAATGCGGGTTTCCGGTTATCGGCGCAGCGGAGCTTCGCATCCAGGCTGCAACGGCGTTTGACTTCGATAGAAGCGCTCAAAGCCCCTCCTTTTCTTTTCATGAGCGCGAAGCTTGTGGCTAATTTGGCATTCATGGACTGGAGGCTTCGGTCAGATTGACAATGGCTTAATTGTGGAGAGCATGTACTTGTAGCTAAGGAAAAGGGAGCGGCACGGGAAGAAACCGACGTGCCTTGCTGCTAGACATGAAACAAATTTGTCGAACGAACAAAGCGTCACGTAGGCAAGCAGCAGTGTGCATGTTTGCTTCTGATATGAATGATCGATTGATTGTGATGCAGTCGCTCTGCTCTGCTCGGCGACAAGCTCTATGTCGTCTCGCCGCAGCAATCCCGAAATCAGACCCAAAGGCACGCCCAATCGCTCCGCGTAGAACCAATCCAAGCGCAAAGACAAGGTAGAGATCCGTCTATCAATCTCGCCCAGCCGGAGAAAGGGCCGCGTCGTCCCATCCACCAAACGAAGCTCAACCATCAAAAAGCCCGCCGGTCGGTTTCCAACAGCCGCGTTGCGCGGCAATGTGTACAGAAAAGCAGAGTTTCCAATCCACTCGAAAAAACGCCCGCTGCGAGATAGCCGTACAACAAATAAAAATCAATTGGACATCCTAGGGGTATAATCGAAGCTCCAAGCCTGCCATGCCGTGAAGAAAAGGCCGCGATACGCGCGGCCGCCGTGAAAGAGAGCCGCCATGCTAGTGAAGTAAGAGTCGAGAAACCGCGAGCGGACAGAGCAGCGAAGCACAACAGCGGCGCTTCGTGCGCGACAGATACGAAGAGCGGCGAGCAGAAAGGTCGTGCAGCGGATCTACGCGGTCTCCGCGTCGGTCGTGAAAGCGAGGCGCGCATCAATCATAACCTGCACCACCACTGCCGTGCTAGCTGCCCATGCGCATCATGCGGCTCAGTCGCAGCAGGCGCTTGCGGAACCACGCCATGAAGCCGAGCCACGCGCTGCGCGCGCCTCGCGGCCTGTTCTGCTCCTGCTGCCGGCCAGCGTTGCGGCTTGCCGTCTTGACGGGCTGCTCAGGGACGGCGGCGGGCTGCGCCGGCTTGTTCTGATTCGAGCCAGCAGCCGCGAGCGGCTCGACCTTCTCAGCGGAGGCGGAGTTGGCGCGTGTGCGCGGCGTGGGCTCGCCTTTCTGGCGCAGGCGCTCGTCGCGCTTGTCCTGCCTGCGCTGCTCGCGGCCGAGCCTGCGGCGCTCCTCCTTCTCCGCCTTCGCGGCCTTGGCCTCCTCGCGCTCGGAGTAGGCGATGCGGGCGGCGCGGATGGAGGCCGCGCGCGCCGCCGCGTCCACCTCCTCGCCGCTCTTGCCGCGGAACAGCCCCAGCGCCTTGTCGGTGCTCGTGCGCGAGCTCGGGCTCGCGGCGCCCGCGGTGTCGACGCTGACCAGGCTTTGCAGCGTGCCGCCGCGGCTGCGCTGCGGGCTCGCCAGGCTGCCCGTGAGGCTCGACTGCGACGGGTTTTGCTGGAGCTGCAGCCGAGTGAAGGAGCCGCTCGTGTTCAAACGGAGCGGAGGAGGTGCGGCGGGCGCGGTCGATGGCGATATGTCGTCTGAATTGAGAGGAAGATTCGGTAGCTGTGGATCGTAAACACCGCGTTGGGCGACGCGGTACCGCAAATCGTCATCCGACGTGACGTCCACGACTTCTTCACCGTCATCAGTGCCAATCACCGAAGTAGTGTAGCTCTTAGCGATGGGAGGAGTGTAAGGACGCGGCGTGTGTCGCATGGGATGCATATATGCCACTGATGGGCGCTGTGAGCCTGAGTTGGTAGAGAATTGAGAGCCATTGCTCGTTGCTCGCTGGTGGCGTGAACGACCAGAGTTGACACTGTCAAAGCGCACATCTGACGCGGAACGCGGAACGACCGAATTGAAATCATGGATTCCAAGTCCTGCCAGTGCCTCGTTCTCCGCCACAGATTTCGACAGGTCAACTCTCGCGTTCTCTTCCTTCAGCGACAACTTCCTCAAGTACGGCTTGATCTTGATACCGGTCTGAGGGTTTGTGCTTTTGCCAACATCTTCCAAAGGCTCCTCGTACAGCACTCTCCGGTTGTCAAACGACGGTCTGAAGCTTATGGAACCGACATCGTGGACCGGCGGAGAGGTCGCGACAGCCGAGAGGGACGAGCCTCGTTTGTGCAGCCGGCCGTGCGAAGAGACAACCACAGGCGTGGACATGATTGAATTTTTGGAGGTCGCGCAGACAGACTCTCACCATCGAGTGGAGATCATATCTGGTGAGAAAGATGTATTTTTATCGATACGAGGTTTGGCACGCAATGGGTGCGGCTAACTAGCGGAAGGCTGACTGCCGGAAGCCAAGGATGGTTTCAGACGCGAGTCTGGCGGCGGTAACTGGAGCAGAGGTTACGGAGGTGAGAGGATTGTCATGGACATGACGTCCACACAGGTTGAAGGAAGAAAGAAAATGAAAGGAGAAGCAAAGGCAGCAACTATTGAAGACGTGAACGGGTGGCGGTGGACGGGCGTGGAAAGGGTGGTGTTACGAGGCACTTCTCGGGAAGCGGCGGAGCAACAAGCAACAACATGCAACAACCACAAAGGGCTTACAGCTGCAATCAGGCGGTCCAGCGAGCGGGGACTGCGGTCCTTTGGTACGCCGTGGGCTGCACAACCAGCGCACCAGCATGCCACCCAGCCCGCTCGAGGCTGACGGCCCGCTAAAAACAAACTAGGCCGTGCCCACGCTGCTGGCTACTTGATCTTTACTTCTCCACCGGAAAGCCACGAACTGCACTCTAGACCGGCTCTTTTGTATCTCTGCACACAGTAGCCGCGACGATTTGCGCGGAGTCCGTGTAGAGATCTTGCGAACTATGGCCGTGGTAAACCCAAAGTGATGCTGATCTAGATCTACTGACGTAATCACTTGCCTGTGCAAAATCGACATCTCATGATCGGGGTACAACACATGAAGCATGCCAGCTGCCGGCAATCTAACCAAACAAGGGTCGGAATTGCTGGTAATCGCCGCTGATGAAGGATCACATTGTCACGGGTGAGTCTCCCCTCATCAAAACATTCGTGCCGTCAGTCATCTCAAATCAGAGTTCAAATCATATCAAATCACACTAAGTGGATCATGTACACACAATTCTCCCGGATCGACTTCGGACCCCTCCCAACTCAAAACTCAAAAGAGCTGTTCGTCCGCTCCGTCGGCTCCGGAGTGTGCAGACGGAATGCGTTATCGGTGGATGCATGCTGGCTGCAGCGCAGATGCCCTTCGAAATCTTAGCTAGACACAGGCTTTGAGCTGTCAGTCATTTACCGATGAGCTGGCAAAGTTGACTTTGTACCGTTCAGTCTCGTCCAATCTCTAGATGTACATGGCCACCGGTTCCTCTTTTGCTCGGCAGGTCCACGTATGAGTAGCCTATCGACAGCCTGTCGGAAAGACGGCGAGCAAGGATATGCTAGCGAAAGGCGTACGCCCCTCCGCCGGACGCTGCGTGCACTCGCATGCGAGACACTGCAGCACTGGCACGACGCCGGCTTGTCACTCCATCCGAAGAGCTTCTAGATGCATTCATCGGCCGTGATGGAGTGCAGAATGTACTTGGTACAGCTGCAGCAACCGCATCATCCAAGCTCACTTCTGTGGAAAAGATAAGTAAAGCAATCGTGTAACTAATTACTCGGCATATTACAAGTACTGACATGCAGGTGAGAAGTTTCATGTCTCCATATCTCCGTAGCCAAAAGGCACAAACAAGCTACACGTGCACTGGAAGTAATGAGTCTTCAGGCCTCTCAGCGGTATACTCGCTTAACGCGCTCACGGCTACTCGCTTCATCTGGCACTTCAATCCACGCTTTTCTCACGAGCTGCAGACTCGGTAGCTACCGCATCCGGCGCGCGTGGGGCAGCCAGATCCAGCCCGTTCGTATACGATACTCTACTGGCATCACCATGCCTGGAACGCCGTGACATTCCAACCTGGCTACTTGTGCAACGCCGCAAACCCCTCATTCTCGTAAAACTGAAGCCGTGAACGCGTAATGCCGTACTGTACGTGTCCCGCCACTGCATTGCAAATGTACCATGTAAATGATCTTTTGGGCCGCCAAGCTAAAGTCCATATCAGAGTTCGCAATTGCAATGCCATGCAATCACTTGTACCCGCAAGTGCACTCCAGAATTGGTACGGAGTTGCATGATCTCCATAGATCCTTCATCTGGCATGAGCACCCTCGTGGCAAGTTGAGCGCTATGCTGCAACGGGCAAAGCATTCCCTCGGCATATGATCTCATACATCGCGGGCTGCCGTATTTACTGTACAGCTCCGCAACGACCATTGCAACCATCGTCCGCCATTTTCAGTTGATTATCCAATCCAACTGACGCAATTCCCCGCCATCATCTCCACCAATTCCCATCTCCGCGCAACCACTCCGCTTCACCCGCCCGCAATGGCGCAACCCACTGCAGCACCCACCACGCCCGAAACCTACGTCCTAGCGGCGACGCCCACCGTCCCCAACTCGCCCTACCCAGCACTGATCTACCGCGGCGCGCTGCCGCCCTCCGCGCGCACCGCACCCGCCATAACAGCGCACCTCGCGCCGCACGGCTGGGCCCTCGGCGGCACATGGAAAGCGATCAGCACGCCGCACTTCCACTCGGTGACGCACGAGTGCTACGCGGTGTTCCGCGGGGCCAGCGTGCTGGTGCTGGGGCGGGGGCCGCGCGACGCCGCCGACGCCGGCGTCCAGGTCGAGGTGCGCGCCGGCGACGTCGTCGTGGTGCCGGCGGGCGTGAGCCACGCGAGTTTGAGCGCTGAGGGCGGGTATGAGTACGCTGCGTTTTATCCGGATGGTAGTCCGCGCTGGGATAGCAATTACTGCAAGGCCGGGCCGGAGGAGACGGCGGAGAAGGGGAGGGTTGCGAGGGCGGTGCCTGTGCCGGAGTGTGATCCTGTCTTTGGGGAGGGAGGCCCGTTGGTTAAGATTTGGAGAGAAGCTGTAGCGGCATAGTTGGGATGGTTGATGGTTGGAGAAGTTGATATGTAGGTCCGAGATCAGATCCAGCACATTGACTTGTTGCTAGGTGGGATCGACGATGGCTGTGATGCCAAAGTTCTGTGAAAAAGGACATGCTTGAGACATGCCATACACGCATTTCCATTTCGGGCTACTCAGCCTTTTGTATATATACTATACAGGGTATCATGATTGTGCTCCTCTTCGTGATGAGTACCAGTCATTCATGCATTCAAGTCCACGTAAGAAAAAGCCGCCAACGCCTTGAAATGCACAAAAGACGCCATGAGGAGCCTAAGCCTCCTCAATATCACCCCATTCTTCTTGCTCTTTAGCAATAAGCCGCTCCATGGTCCTTTCATCAAAGACGGTACCCTCAGGAATTCCCATCTTGCCATAATTGACGACAGGACCAATCCAACTCGTCCACTTTTCCTTCCGATCCATCAAACTCCTGATAGGCTCACCAATGCCTTGCGTAACGCTCTGGGAGCGCGCCACACCAACGGGATGCGAGCCACCGCCCGGACCACCAGGCCTCTTGACCTTGCCGCCCTTCTTGCCGATGTTGCGGTTGCGCTTGAGGTAGGCCTGGTTGAGCTGGGAGTCGAGGTCGTCCTGGATGGTGGACCACTCCTGCGCCGCCATGTGCTCCTCGGTCAGCTCCAGGATGCGCTTCTTGCGCGCGCCGTTCACCGTGCTCTGCCGCCGCAGCTCCGCCTGCAGGTACCGTAGCCGCGCCATCACCTCGTCGTCCAGCGACCCGTTGTAATCCGGCGCTTCGTTCGGCGCCAGAAAACCCAGGTGCACCAGCTCCTGTCGGATGCGGTCGTCCATCTGCGCGTAGTCGGTCTTTGGCATCGGTGGCGCGTTCTTCCAGTCCAGTAGCTGCGTGGCTGGCGGTTGTGGTTCGGCCTTGTTCGCGTCGCGGTTGTTGTCTTCGCCATCGACGTCCATGTCGCCGTCCACGCCGTTGACTCCATTTTCTTGTGATTCGCCATTGCTCACATTGGATCGTCCAGGGCGAAGCATTGTTAGCAATCTCGACATAAGAGGTCCGGTTGAAATCTCTTCGGATTCGGCAACGTCATCGTTCATCTGCTCCATTGAGCCGCGCGGTTCGTTATCAGGCATCTTAATGTCAGTGTCAATGCTCATGCCAGTATCCTCTTCGGCCCAAAGCTCCTTGTAATGTTTGGTTCCGAGTTTGGGTATGATAAATGGCTTCTCACGGTCACCGCGCTCAACAAGAAAAGCACGGTCTTCTTCGGTGAGGTTACGTGTATATGGTTCGACGTAGTTGAGGAAGGTTTGGAATGTTACTTGCTGTGCAGGCTTTGGCTGAGAGTAGTCGCGGTCTGGAGGCGTACCACAGGTAAGCTCATGGAGATCCGATGGTGGATAGTGAGCCACGCTTAGAATTTCCTTCTTTTCATCATCACTCATGTCGGGTGTAATCTCGCGGATGTGGTAAATGGTGGGATCAGGATATTTTGAGGGATCTTCTCCAAAGACTTGATATTGTTGTACTGAGGGTGCAGGTGGTGGCTGTTGCGGGCTTGCGGTTGAACTTGGAGTACCTGCATTATCGGCCTTGACGGATGTATCTGGTAACGACGGTGGAGGCTGGGATGCTGGAGATGAAATGGATGAAGAATCGTCGCCTATGAGGTAGTCAGAGAGCTGTTAAAACACTCAAAGTTGCTGCACGGGTCCGCCTTTGAGTCTCTTCGATACACGACGAGTCGGACTGGAGATGGGAGACTGCTTTGGAGATTGCACACCTTTCATGTCAGCACCGTCCTGTCGTGCTAGGCCATGGGCTCCAATTGCCGGTGGACGATGTTCCTCCTCGCGTTCGCGCTTTTTGGGTGTCGCTTTTTTCATCTTGATGCGACGCTCCTCAGCTTCGCGCGCTTCCTGTTCACGGATGCGGTCACGTTGTTCTCGCTCCTTCTCTTTAACGCGCAGTTCTCGAATGAGCTCGTTGGACCTATCTCCGCGACTTCGAATCTCCAGTAACATCTTGGTAATGTTGTCCGTCATAGTCTTCAGGTCACTGGCGGCCGGTGGTGTTTGCTGCGCACCGCGGGAGTTGATAATCTCTTCGGTCTGGTTATCCGAAATAGTGGACGTTAAGCCGATCGGCGTCTGAATGTAAGGGTTGCGTGTGGTGTCCATGGCGGAGCTTGTTGACAGAGGAGTTGTATTCCGACTGCCTGAGCGGCGATCACGGGTCTTGTTTTTGCTCTTGCTCGAGTTCGGCGCCATGATGGTTGGTTCCAGTGGTACTACCGCTCGAGTTTAGTTCAAAGGGGTCGAGAAAAGGCTATAGTCTGGGGTGGAAGGGGTCGTGGTTGAACGGTTCGAGGTGGAGTCGTAGAAATCGAGGTTTGAGCCAACACCTGAGCCTATCACGTGATACAACCTCGCTCAACATCTGACAATCACAAAAGTTTGTGTAGAGAGCGCCTGTAGGGCTTGTCGCATCAAAATATTGTATTCACGCTTTTCTCATACAGAGAAAAATAAAAGAAAGTTACGGAGGTGCGCGTCAAAAGTCATGTCGCAGGCCAAAGCGTTTATGCCTGACTTCTGAGGCTGTTTTTGCTGCCTTAGGCTCATAATTTAGGCCCTCTATTACTTTAGCGGAGTAGGGCGCTAAACTTAGCGCAATAGAGCCTAATTGTAGTAGCTACCGCCTGAATTTAGCGAGGTTGAAATTTATTGCCTTAGGCATTAATGAAACATCAACTAAAGCCTCAGGCATCAACATTTTGGAGCTGTGAGTCTGTGACATGACTTTTGATACTTTGACGCGCACCTCGGCACCAGAGCAAAAAAAAAAATTGTGTCCGAACTAGGGATCGAACCTAGAATCTTCCGCTTCGTAGGCGGACGCCTTGCCATTGGGCCATACGGACCTTAAACTCGAATTGGAGAATTGTACGGAATTGAGAACATAGAGCAGTGATATTCATAACCCATGTGAAAAGCAGGAGATGCCGTATCTTGCAAACACTCTTCAGCTACTGAGAATACTCCATTCGCATGGCCTTGCCACTCAGCGTATTTTGCCACGGTTATCCCAGAGTACTCCGAAGTACTTGGGCCCCTGATGTCGCTCGCCCACGAGAAAGGTCAGTGCAGCACTGCAGTTAGGACACTCGGTAACAGTGGGCAAATGACAGAGCTGGTATCTGATTGGGATCAATTAATCAACTGGGTTGTACGCACAGACGGCTTATGAAGCCTTCTCTCACAGAGCTTGTTTGAGACAAGCATTCTGCGGGCTTGTACCGTGGAGTAGCGTGAGTGTCTGGGCGCTACGATCTCCACCCAGGACTGCATATGGCCGCAGTTGTAGGGGGCTTTGGGCGTATGGGAATGGGGAAGGCCGGGCACGTCGGCATTGCCAGGCGCTTTTTCGCTGCCGTTTTTCCCCATGCAAACTCGCTCCAGTCTCACCTATCTCCAGCCCGCATCAACATTATCCTCCTGCCAATCTCGTCTCATCGTGTGCCCTCTGCTGTCCGCGCAATCCCTCCCTCCAACTGCAACCTACTACTCTCCCGCCTCCCGCTTAATTGCACCACTTCACTTCTTCTGCCTTTCTTCGCTTACTTCTCTTCACTTCCATGTCGCGCTCTTCCTAATGACTTGATCTTGCATCACCTTTTCGTGCCTCTCCTGGCCGCTCACATGTCTCCGTGTGACCCGAAATGAGTATGCCTCACCAGATTTATTGCTGCTATTGTTGCTGACATTCCGTTCGTAGCGGCCCTTGGTTACGACGTCGCTACAGTCGTCTTCCCAAATCCTGACCTCTCTGGTAGTATAGACGGAGGATCTATTGTCGACGTCAGCGTATGTTCCACCTCAATAACCGCAGTAGCACACTCTGCTGATCAGGCACAGCCTAACATCGCCTCCTTCTCCTACGAGCAATCCGGCGAGATAAGATCCCTCTCCACCACCGACGCCTCATCTGGCCTAAATATCACCGGCCTTCTATACACGCCCGTTCCGAACGACACCCAGTGCAGTCAGTGGCCTCAGTACGTTAACATCAATGCGACCAAGGTGGTGCTGCCTCGATCCGGCTTCGAGCTCGGCTTCGTGGCTCTCGCACCATGGATATCACCGAATTGCACTTTAGCATACCTTGCTGCCGTGGAAGAAGAATATCCTATTCGCTCCTTTATCTTCTATCTGCCCGGTAACGGCAGTGACCCCCCTCCTCTCGCAAACGATCCCGCATGGGGACTTGGAGATGGCGGCAAATGGAAAACTTCAAACAGATTTCCTGTTTACGCCATTCCTAGCTCGTCCGGGAACCTTATCATGTCACAACTCGCCCTCTACACTGGAAACTTAACGGCTGTCCCAAATGGACATGAACTCGCAGACGAATATCCAGCTTCAGACTACGTTCGGCTGGCTGTTCAAATAGGTATTGGTATGCAACCGAACTTCTCCCACTCTCCATCCTTTGCTTATAGCTCTTAGCCGGTGAATCCAATCTTCCGTCTCTCTGGGTGTTTCTTCTGATTGTTCTCGGAATCCTCATCCTGATCATTGGATCGACGTCCTTTGTAATGCACTGCGTACAGCAGCGACGCCGGGAATCCTTGCGTCGTCGCGTAGCTTCAGGCGAAATTGACCTTGAGGCTCTCGGTATTAAACGACTCACCGTACCACAAGACATCCTAGACAAAATGCCGCTCTACACATACACATCGGAAACGGGCGGCGACAGCAGCGAAGCGGTGGCACCGCAGCGGCCGTCCGCCGACGCCGACGGCAGCGCGGCAAAAGAAACATCTCCGGAGGCGGAGGCGCGGGGCTTCACGCAGCCGACGTGCGCGATCTGCCTGGACGACTTCGCACGGGCGGAAACCGTGGTGCGCGAGCTGCCGTGCGGCCACATCTTCCACCCGGACTGCATCGACGCCTTCCTGCGCGAGAACTCGTCGCTGTGCCCCATGTGCAAGAAGTCAGTCCTGCCGCGCGGCTTCTGCCCGCCCGTCGTCACGAACGCTATGGTCCGCCGCGAGCGCTTGCTGCGCCGCTTGCGCGCCCAGTCGACGCGCGACGGCCGCGACGAGGACGAGGACGACGACGACGAAGACGACGCTGCGACCGGCCGCCGCTGGAGGCGCGCCATGACGCTGCCGGGCGTGCGTCGCGCTGTCGCGTCAGCGGGCCGGCGTGTGTTCTCAGCGCCATCTCCCACGGGCGCGATGATGATGCGGGCGCGCCTGTCGCCTCCGGAGTCGCCCAGGGCGGCAGAAGCGGCAGCGACGCCCGCGCCCGACGCTCCCGCTCTGCCGGCCGCGGTCCACGCCCACGACATGTCGCCGGCTGCGCCGCCGGTCGAAGTCGAGGCCGCCCAGCTCGCGGAGCGGCGCAGGCCCGGCCGGCGCGAGTGGGCGCGCCAGCGCGCCCTCGCTATGGTCAGGCGCATCTCCGAGCCGCCGCCCGATGCGCCGCCGCTGCAGACGCCGCAGCGAGAGGGTGAGACGGCGCGGCCGAGCGGCTGGGCGAGGATGGTTAGACGCGGAGCGCCGAGCGCGAGTTAATGACATCTACTGTTCCGTGGTTCTTCGCACGACGGCGTTTTTGGGAGACACTCTAAGCCCGCAATTGGGTTCATTGGGCTAGAAGCATGGGTTTTGGGATCTTGGAAGGCGTTTCTGAGGCCGCTCTCTCCTTGTGCGAGTTACTCGTGGCCATGTCCGTTTTCCAATGAGGGTTTTCAAAGACTATATGGGCTTGCGTAGAGCTAGCTACGACTATTGGGATGATGAATGACGCTTTCAATTGATAGGCATAGCGAGCATGAAGAGGAGGGGACCATATACCTTAACGACTCATGGTCGAGGCAGAAATATGATACCCGATCGATTTGTTCCTGGTAGAATGAAGATCTGGAGGCTACATCTATGCCAAGTACAATACTCGATATTCTAGAATGTGAGTGACTCAATGGAATTTGCCATATGAGTCGAGTTTTGCCAATAAGAAAGGCTACCTCTGATCGATCGCATATCATCATTACTTAACGCTCAGTTCATAGTTCGATCTCATGATCATTCTCTTTGATGCAATTCAAACCTCCAAATGCTTCCCAACTATCACAATCTTCATCCAACCCTAGAGTGGCGAGATACGCCCATTGTCTGACAGTTCTATCACGCCTGCGCATGTTAGGGATATGCTGTGTCTCCTCCTGCCACTCTTCCATCTCCACCACATCCCGAATGTGTGAGTCTGGCTGGAAATGCACCGAGCGGTCTACTATCGATTGCTCTCGTGGGATTTGGGATGATATAGCTGCTTTCTCCCGTTCTGGTGACTGACAATGGCAAAAGTCGCTACTCGTCAATGACGGACTCGAATGAGGAGCGGATTCTCGAGAAGGTTCATTACCAAGGGACTCTCCAGGCACCGCTGCCTCTGCTCCCGTTCGCGGTGTATAGTAAGACTCTGTTGTTGGATCGATCTCGCTGTTCTCAACTACTCTTTGGCTCTCTGTTCTTTGACTGTCAACAACCATTTCGTGTTGTTTTCGCTCTTGACGCTCTTGATATCGGTCCATCATGTATCTATCGTGTTCAAAAATGTCTGCAGAGCAGAATTGGCCAAAAAGAGCCTTCATACTGACAGAAGGATCCCATATCTCTTCCACAACCGTACAAGGATAGATGTCGCGAGGCTTCAGCATCTCTACCAAAGCGCACAACTCCTCATACGAGCTATGTCGAGAGTATGGAAAGGTTATATCCCGTGGAAGATCTTGAAGCGTTTGTCTGTCTGGTCGATCTTTCGCAACTGTCTGGACCTCCGTCGCCTGTTCGATCAGAAGTTGGATAAGCTCATCCAAGTTGATATCTTGATGGATATCCTCTCTTTGTGTAAGCTCTAGTTCCAATTTCGACGATTCAGTCCTCAGAATGTGATCCACCCTTGACAGAGTCTCTTTATCCGTGACCTTCTCTGCACAAATTTCTCTTAGCCTGCTTAGAGTTTCTTCGTTCTTCAAGTCCACCACATGCGTTTGATTCAAGTCTCCTTTCCCGCCTCCAACTCCCAACTCATGCAGCTCAACACCATCCTCAGTTCGCGAAATAATCGGCACAATCCTCACAAAGTCCCTGTTCTTCCAGTCCTTAGCTACGGGACAAAGCCAGCGGTGTTCGCAGCTATGAATCCTGGCAGCGGGATCCGTAGTCAAGCAGCCCTCAACGCGATGATTGCCCAGCTCAAACCCAGCCAGCGGCGGGCCCTCAGGACACACCGACCCACCATCCACGCCCGCCAGCGCCGCATACACGCCGAATCGATACCGATCCAGGTGCACCCGTTCCCCCAAGAAGCCCGCCAGCGCCGCCCACACCTCCTCGTAGCCCAGCGTCCAGGCCTCGACGTAGAAGCGCGCCGCCGGCGGACAAGCCGCCACCTTGCGCAGCAGCTCCGCAACGCCGTCGGCCTTGCTCGGGAACGCCCGCAGCGGCGCGTCCTTGGCGGCGAAGGTGGTGTCGAGGTACAGGCGGTGCAGCGGGCGCAGGCCCGCCGCGTACGGCAGCAGCGGCGGCTCGCGCGCGAGGCGCTGCACCACCCACGGCTCGGCGCGCACGTCGCCCGTGTAGAAGATGGCGCTGCCGCCGCCCTCGATCAGGAACGAGACTGCGCCGGGGCAGTGGTTCGCGTCGAAGAGCGTGACGCGCAGCGCGTGGCCCGGCCGCAGTTCGATTGGCGTCGGCGTGCGCAGCGGGACGGCCTTCAGTAGTTTGCGCAGGTGCGTGTAGCTTTGCACGCGTGACTCTAGGATCCCTTTGGCGAGGTTCAGGCGGTGTGGGTATTTTTCCAGGCGGAGAAGGAGCTGGAGGGTGGTTAGAATGCGGATACTAGAGGTCAGGAGTGTAATTTCGTCGGGTGATGCGGCAATGAGAAGATACCGAAACTTAGAGCACGAGATATAAGACGCATTGAAGCGGGTGTAGAGCTGGATGACTACAACTTCAAAGGAAAGTCAAAAGTACAAACCGTACCTCTCTCGTGGCCGCGGAACAATAGACAAATGGAGCCTTCAGGGACTCCAAGCCCAGCAGATGATCTGAGTGCACATGGCTAAGGAAGCATGCCAAGGGAGGTGGTGCATTGGATATGGTTCGGAAGTAATCAATTCGGATTTCTGGGAACTCTATCCATCACATTAGCAATTGGCAGACTTCTCGCATTAAAGAAGCTTCACCTGCTGGGATGCCTTTGAAGGTTGACATATAGCTATGGTCGAAGAAGAAGGATATGTGGCGTGTTTCGAGTTGTTTAAATTGAGCAGCTCCAAGACGAAGATGCACAAGCGGGACAGATGTTGCCAATGTACGGTATCGTAGGGCTGCAAGTGCAAAATTTATGCAGGCAGTTGGCAAGCTACTCCGTACTCTCAATGCGTTTCATTCTGCGAGGTTATGGAATTGCTTTTCGGTCTAATTTGCACTTATTTCGAAACGTTCGATAGCGATCTCCAGAGCAGTAGATGTCGCAGATTGCATTTCCACCATGCGGTTGTCACATCGAATTGCTTCCCACGTGCACGAAGTTGGTGACAGCACAAAGTTCAGTGACAACACAAAGGTTTCAACAGTGATAGTACGAAGTTGGTGATAGCACGGACTTGGTAATTGGACGAAGTTGGTTGAATGGATACGCGATGAGAAAGGAGACCGACGACAGAGGATAGCCGCAGAGAGAGTACAGCCAACGTAGAGGAAACCCAGCTTGAAAGCCATGGGGCCCGAAACCGGTCATGTAACCCCCCGGCGTATTGGAATACCCGCTGTGCTGGGATAGTAGTAGGCGCATACTAGCTCATTAAAGGATGTCGAGGGGATAGATTGTTGAAGGCGAAATGTCCTTGGCGCTCAGCTCTCCCTGAAGCTGAAGCATCAATCCACAGCGATTGCAAAAGAGAAGTTGGAAACAATTTCCTATGCATCTTTGCGCGTCATGTCGGAGCATTAAACTCCAGCTTCTACCCGATCCTGATGAAAGAGTTGGACCCATTGAAGAATCTGCGGGCTTCCGTCACTCAACTGCAAAAGAGCTTTTGGCCTGCTCTCAAACGTGTTCTCTCTGCGCCTTGATCAAAACATCTTTCCTAAGGGTCGGCGCATATCATACCCCAGATCATTTAGTTGACGAGCATCTCAGAAATAAATCGTCTTCCCTAGTGCTTTTGAGAGCTGGTCGAAAAGATGCCAAACGATCATCAAACGGTGGAGCAAATTTGAACTCGATTGAAGTCTTGGTGCACGATGAGAAAAATTGGCTTCGAGGCCAGTTTCACTTGTATGCTCCACAAGGTAAAATGATCCAGTTCTTTCGTGATGATGCTAATACTGACCAATGCAGGCAGTATGGCCGTTCAATCTAACGACGTTGCTGAAAAGCCATTCACAGGTGATCCATGGCGAATGAAGCCAAGTGAACTGATCAAAAATTGGTTGGAAATTTGTATTTCAGACCACGATCTCTGTCAGATATCCTTTACGGGTGAACCCTTAAACAAACGAAAGTTAACCATTGTACCCCGACGATTGATTCAAACATTCACGAGAACGAAAGAGGGAATGGTCGAGAAACAGATTCAGTTGGTCCAAACGAGTCCAGAGTTCTCAAGCAGTTATGTCGCTTTGAGTCACTGTTGGGGTCCGCCAAATAAACGCCCAATTCGTACGACAAAATCAAATCTTGATCAGCATTTGGTGGGAATTGCTCTTCAGAACCTACCACAGACGTTCCGCGACTCAGTCTCTCTGTGTGTTGAACTTGGCATTCAATATCTCTGGATTGATTCCCTTTGTATCGTTCAAGACGATGAAGATGAGTGGAAACAAGAATCCACGGTTATGGGAAGCATTTACGAGAATGCCTTGTTCACAATTGCTGCGTCATCCGCCGTTGATTCTAGTCAAGGGCTCTTTGGAGTGAAGTCGAAGATGGATTTGGTCGAAATTCCCTATTCAAATGTTGGTGACGTCAAAGAGAGTGTCTTCGCCTACATCGAACCAGACTTGCAGAAGATTTTATCATCAGCACCGCTGGCTGCAAGGGCTTGGGTAATGCAAGAATATGTACTCTCACGAAGGATTGTTCATTTTACATCTCATGGCATGATATGGTCATGTCATAACGATGAGAATCCAGGGATACGATATATGTCTAGTGAATTCAGCAACCATTGGAAATCTCCATTCGAATATGAGTGGAACTTGTTGGTGTCAAACTACAGTAGACGACAGTTGACATACAAATCTGACAAACTCGTTGCTATCAATGGATTGGCCAATAGATTTCAGCAGAAACACGGAAAGACTTACTGTTGTGGGCTTTGGATTGAGAATCTACCTCACGATCTTCTTTGGTTTAGTGATGAACGATTGTTTTGGCATACTGGGAGCGACATTCCATCATGGAGTTGGGCATCCGTAACGGGTCCTATTTCGTTCAAGTCAGCCGTCTTCGATTCTCCCGAGTCCGTCTGTGGAAAAGTTCTACCCATTCAAGGCTCTCCAGGATATTTGACGATTGAATCAAGTCTCAAACTTGTCGATTGTCTTCACGGACCATTGCAATGTCAAGCGTTTTGCTTCGAGGATTTGAGAGATATGGATTTCACAGGGAGAATGCAAGACGATTATCGAAATGGACATATCAAGGTGTCACCAACATATCTTCTTCTTTCAGGCGCGGATAAGATTGGATGGGGAGTATTCGATGAGTACAATGAACCCAATTGTCCCGTGTTCTGTTGTCCATTGCTGAAGCAACAAGTCTGGGAAGGGTTTGCTCTATCCAAGGAGAAGCAATTTCTGTGGACGTTGTTAGTTTGTACTGTAGATGGCTTGAATAAGTTTAGACGTGTGGGATGGGGACTTATTCTGGTTCCATCATGGCTGGACGGAATCGTTATGAAAGACATCTGTCTTGTGTGAATGAACACAGAGAGCGCGCTTATTGAAAGTAGATTTCGCTTATTGACTCAGATCTCATGCAAAGCAAACATTTAGTTGCATTAGCAGTGTGACATGCAGCACGACCTTGGACCACAACTCGTGGTGAGGTTCAAAATCGGAATGTTGAAGCTCATTCCCAGTTCTAAAACTCATTGAGATATTGTTCATGCCGATCGAGTTAAGGTACCTAGTATCTAGCAAAATGATTGGAGAAAATGTTACCATTTCGGCGGAGCGCCCGACTGGATGTTCACCGTGCAGGTAGGATTCAACTTCGTTCATTCTGGCATGCAGCTACCATGATGTCGGCCTTGGCTTACGCCGAAGCACAGCACTCGATGTCTCTCCAGGGACTAGGCTAGGAAATGCTTCCTGTGGTTATCCCAGATGCATGATGGTGGTCACGTTTAGGATCCAAAGTGAGCTACGAATGAACCATAGCACTTAATGGGGAATTACTGACATTGAGCGTATTGCCATTACTGTACTAAGTTATAGAAAGGAGAACTTTCAAGTTACCCACGAAGGTGGAAACATCGCGCCACCTTAATGGCTTCGGGTTGGCGGGGTGAGGCAGACTGTAGCGGGCGAATAGAGTGAAGAAGCTAAGCTGTAACTGGATGGCTCCTACGCCAAAGCCTACCGTTCAGCTTGGTTTCTTGACCGCCCGGAATGACGGCGTGAAAGTTGGTTGGAGTGCGGATCAGAAAGACCCTCTGTACTCGTGCATTGTAAGCGGCTTGCTTGGAGAGATGACTAGGCTATAGGTCATCGATAATGCATGTTGCAAGTGGAATGCCGAGGAACGGCTGATGCTTGCTAAGTTCTGGGCTGAGATCCTAGGCTGTGAGCTCATTCGAGGAGAGGTAATTAATCTGACCGGTCCGTTGGCTAGAGAGATGTGACAGCTGCACTCTGAAGTGCTTTGCTTGTTTTTTTTTCTCGGAACTAGCAGATGATGCAACAGACTTATGCCATGGTATGATAGTGCTCTTTGAGAAGAAAGCCGGGCTAAATTTGCCATTGTTAGGTTGATCAATGACAAGAAATTGCCTTCCTGAGCTAACGGGATCCAAAGATTTCGAATCGATTCTTTCCTCCTTGTATACCCGTATCACCGAGAAAGCTGAAGGCTGGCTGACACAGCAAATCGGAAATGCTGCCGCACGGAGTAATGCGAAGCTCGTTTCTTCAACCGACATAAATGGGGTATTAAACCGTGTTCACATGATCCACAGTCCTCTGCGACGTGCCGTGAAAATACCCACATACCCGCCCCTCCATTAGCGTAAGGATTAGCGCTGGATGCCCAAAAAACTCCAGATCTTCAACGCCCTGGGTAAGTTGAGCGAGTGATGCCATATGTGCTTCAAGACTCCCTTCCCTATGCCATGATATAGCAAAGTTGCGGTGCCGATAAGAAAGATGGCTGTTGATGTTCCTAATCCAGTTCCGACAGCAAAGATTGGTACAAATGTACTTCCACTTCTTGAGAATAGTCGCATGCAAGTGGTAGGGCTAAGGGAAGACCAAATGGCGCTAAGAAAGCAATGCCAAAGGACACCAAATCGAAGTCCTTCCATTCGTAGCGTTACTGATAGCTTCCGCTTGCATATCCGGAGTCTGAAAGCTTGCTAGGTGGGCAGGGACAGTGTGTCTGCTGGGTCGAATGCGTTGGGCACGTGTAGCCGACATAGACGGTCTTCTCCGTGGGAACGTGGCCTTTCTGACCGAAATATCCGCAAACGTCAACCGCGTGTTTGTGGTACAGGCATCTGGAAAGGCAGCCGTCAGTACAGAAAGTTAGACAGGGGGTTTGAAGACCGCTGTATGAGTGTCAGGAATGTGTGGCAAATTGTCGTCACCTACTTGCAAACAGCGTATCGCTCCACCACTTGAAGGCACATTTTTTTGGTCCTACCAGTCGCGAGGTGACCGGTCTCAGGTTTGGAGGAGTTGAAGAAGACAAGAAATCAACTAGATGCCCAACAGCAAAGGTTGAAATGGCATGGCGAATATATGAACAGACTAGAGAAAAGAAGCAAGGAGTAAACGGCGGTGGCGCATATCTATATGTGATCTGGGCACTGCCATCCTTTTGGAATCCCAGAAGTTTACGGTAACTCTCGGCGAAGCTTGCAAATCATGCAGGCATCAAACAAAGAAATGAGTTGCTTTATGACGCGACGGCATGACAGAGGTAAGGGTCCAATAAGGCGACTTGCCGCATGGTCTTCGACGTGGGATCGTGTTTCCTGATTCACCTATCCAAAAGGCACCACAGCAAACAGCGGTGCCAGCGAATGGGAAACAGTGGTCGGGCGTGATGTGAGGCCGGGTGTGGCTTTGGTCATTGGATACGATCTCACCCTACTAGACCGAGAAGCCGGTGCCTGTACAGCAGATTACACCATTACCATGGGCTTGGTGTCTGCAATCACATTCGATTCTAACCTGGAACGTTTCCGGATCCAGGTTGTTGTCGCAATTCGAAGCCCGCTTTGACTTTAGCATCGTGGCAACCCTGTCGTAAACATTTAGGATAATGCTTCGCCGGGTGACATCCAATGAAGAGTGTAGGGCTCAGGAACGGCTTGCGGTACCATGCCATGGTGGTATCGGTTGTAAAGTCCGTCAGCACTCAGTAGTGGGATCTACGTTGCCGCCTTTTTTCCGAGTGTGTGTCTCGGGAAGTAATTCTGAGATAATATGAGCTGAATGAACACGCCACGAAGGTGTTGCTCTCAAACCTCGTATGACTGGCGGGGAGTATGGACAACGAAATGCTCCGGGAATATCACACTTCCCGTCCCTGCATAGGAAGGGCTTGGGCATAACAACGAGTAGAGGGAGCGTAGAGTATTCCGAATTGAAGAGTCTTTGCGAACACTTTGTGCTGCGCGCTTGTCGTGGCTAAAATGACTGCTAAATTTGGAGGGACCCGCACCCAGGTTACAGAGGCGAACTCGTGTTCAAGCCACTGCCAAGGACATCTTCAAGCGATTCATCTTGTCTTCTCATTCATCAATCGACCATTGTCGTTCAGAATTCCATGACAGTGATACTTGCTTGGACATGGCTGAATCACCATGAGCTGCACTTTCGGTCCATCAAGCAGCCTTTAGGCTGGAACCTCCGCAATATTGGAGGCCGCACAACGCCACCATTTCTACCAAACGCAAGTGCCTCGCAAAGCTCCAAGAACTTCAAGGCAAGGAAGCTGAAATGCCTCCATTCCATGAAAAACAATCTTCACAATTGTAGTCAATGTGACCCTAGTTCAATCGCTAATCACATAGTCAAGTAGTCTAAATGTGAGGTGATACGATGACTGGTACAATCAATGGCTACAAATCAATGGCTACAATCAATGTCTCGGAGTTACCGTCATGTTCTATTCGGCGACGTCCGAACCAACCTGGCTATTACGATGCAAGACAATGTCAGATGTGTAAATTCACCGAAACGAAGATACAAGCTCGGAATCATATAACCGAGGAAGTTCAATGCAAGTTTGAGGAATAGTCACAACGTTTTCTGCAGGTGCTTAAGGTTACTGAGATTCCAAACGAGCGGCGAACCCGAGAACATGGAAACAAAATTCGACATTGGCTTTCACAAAAGAATGACCCATGAACGGAACATGTCTTTCCCGCGCTTATATCATCAACTACATCCTAGCCCATTGTGGAAGAAATGGGCTTTTGATCATGAGAACTTACGGCGACTCCGAATTTGCAATGTGAATAGCTTGCTTCTGGCTTTGATTTGTCTGTCATGTATTCTTTGAGCTATCCATGACGTAGGTTGCCTACTTTATGATCACACATGCCAGTCGGCTTTGTAAACGAGCCAAAGTTTTCAGGATCATTCTTGTCACCTGTTGGCTCTACGTGGTGTAATTCAGCGTCCTTTTCACATTCCTCGTTTCACGGCTTGATCGTTGGTCTCCGGATGATGTTGTCGGCAGATGAAAGTCTGTATCTGCGGAGTACGACCATTTTTCATGGTATGTCGACAGTCGATTGCTGAAAGTCTCCTTTGTCATGACTGTCGGCGTTTGTTGAGAGAAGGGTTGCCAAAGGCATTTCTCAAATTGTCCCGAATCGCAGGTCTTCACCACCGCCAGCCAGCGAGCGGTGTCAAAGATGCGATTACTTGTCTTCAGGGGTAGCATGGCAGTAATCCCAGAGCCGTATTGCCAAATCGAAGCTCGGCCATGATGCCAAGTACGATCCTGTCTGGCACTCTTGGATCTACTTCACCCACCGAAGTCAAAAGACTGGCGCACTCCGGTAGGTTATGCATCACTAACCCCTGATCACAACCCCGTGTCTCCTCGTCATTCCTCTTCTGTACTCCTCCTCGCTCTCCTCCGAACAACTACTGTTTCCATCACCATATCCACATCTCTGGCCTCCACAATCCAACTTCACCCTTTGACCTTCCCTGGTGATTCCATATCTTTCGCATGTGCATCCTGAGCTGCATGTTGAGAGGCTAGATGGACTAGAACTCTGGCTTGAGCGGCTGCTGTACGACGTCAAGCTGGGTACATCGCTGGAAATGTCGCTGCCGTCATCACCAGCCGAATCTTCATCCGACTCGGAAATGGTGGTGCGCGCCATACGGTACTGAAGTTCGTCGACTGCGGTGCGATCATAAGCCTCGTCTACGATGTGAGTCGTCTGACCCGGCTTGTAGGGTCGAGGGCTCCTGATCTGCGACGGCGATATACCGCGGCCATTGGCCACGTCAATGGAGAGTCGTCGAGAGTTGTGCTTGCTGCTGCGCGATGACATCGAGTCGCGCTTCGACGACGATCGCCCACCCGGCACGTCGAGCGTGTTGAGCTTGCGCTGCGTGGTAGGCTCAACCACATACTCGCGTGCCGGGTCATGCGTGACGTGGTAGCCATCCATAATGTACTGTATTTCGCCATTAGTCCATCTCCTTATCTATATATAAAACATTGCTCACATAGTACCAGTACCTCTGCCCGGGGGTCAGGGTGCCTGGTTGGAATCGAAATGTTCCCACCCATCCTCCAGCCGATTTGGTTGGGTCGCGGGACATAGGGAGCTGGCCCACATAGTTGTCCCACGACCCCAAGAGGTGGACGGTATTAACATGGGGTGTCGTGCGGAGTGTGAAGCAGAGTTGAATAGCGGACATGTTTGCGTTTACGTTTGCGACTGCTAAACCAGTAGCGGTGCGAAGGAGAGCGAGGAGAGAATTCTTTAAAACTGTGGTGTGACCCTCGAAGGAGTGATACGATTGAAGGAATGTGTTGTTGCTTAGACGTGTCTAGGGGTTCTGAATGACTGGATGGTCCGAATGGAAGACGTTCTCAGACCTGCTGAGCAAGAAGAGCAGTGGAAGTTGGTTTCGGAGTCGTCCGGCGACTTGGAATTACGATTAGTAGGACTATTTCTCGCCTGCGAGACTGGGAGCAATGTGTGGTTTATCGAATGGTTGCGACTTGCGATCCCGATCTTGATGGTGATTGACGGCGAGCTATGAGCTCCGTGGAGGGCAAATTCCTGTTTGTAGAAGAGGACCGGCCTCTATAGCAGATTAAGATATTACAAACAAAGTACGACTAAACAAACAGAACGCTGCTCTTGTGAATTGACAATTCTTGCTAAGGAGAGAAGAGGTTGCGGACGGCGCGAAAAGCGGCCATCTTATGGTGGTGCATTCCTGGCCGCCCACTCGGCGCCTCGAAGGTGTGCGTGCAAGACGTTGGCTTGCGGTCACGCTGGAAAGCTGCAAACACATGGCCGGCAAAGGCCGCCGAGCGCAATCGACCCAACTGACAAATGAGCGCGGTTGTTCTGCCGCCCACACTAAGGCCGTGCACCACCACGTCTGCAAGCCTTCCGGGATCAAAAGACCAATGAGGTTGACGTTTGCTGTTGTTTGGCAGATGGCCTTCAGGTCGTCCGTGCTCTTCCCAGCTTCCCGTCACACTGCATGCCATCTGCAGCATCACCGAATTCGATAGCACAGCCCTCAACTGACCACTTGGACCCTTCACACTTCCTTCTCGGGACTCTCCTATGGCTTTGAGCTGACCGGAACGGCCTCGAAGAAGGAACAATTGGCTGCTCGTGGCTTGGACCGTCTTGGTGACCTCTCTGAGACCCCCATTCGAAAGTTGCTAAGCGTGCTTCGACTTGATTACTCGTTCCACTTGCTATTTGGTTGATCCAGAAGCCTCGTACGTAAACTTGTCTGCTTCGTCGCTTTGTCAATGCATTGTCTTTGATGATGTTTGGAAAGGTTAGCGAATCTTGCCCAAGCGGACCAAGGGAAGGAGGCCGGCTGGTTTGTCCAGGCGCTCGGTGCTTCTGCAAGAGTGTGAGTGTGGGTTTTCCCACATGGTAGGCACAAATGTCCTGTAACCAAAAGCCCATGGTCACAGCGGCTACGCAGGTGCTCACACGACTTTCCGCGACTACAACCGTGACTAGGTCCACTCCGATTACCAAAGCTGTAAACCTTGTTCGTTTACTTTGTTTTTACGAGTGAGAAGTAGGCTGAGCACCGTAAACATGAAGCACAGGCATTGGTCAATGTATCTCACACCGGTTGCCTCAGGCGCTTGGCAGTCTTTCAGACACCATGAATCCAAGCATGGGTCTCATGGAAGTGGGTGTGTAGGATTTCTCAGCCAATTTAGACACTCTTTCCGAACGTCTTTCCGCCGTTTTAATTCGCTGACGGCTTCCTCCATCTTGCCATTTCCCGTTCAGGCCTGCCCACTCTTCACCGGATGTCTACTAGGATAGTGTTTCTTCGACGGCACGAGAACAAAGAACATGCGGTGTTTTGCATGATCGAACCAAGCTTCTGGTATCTCGAGCACTGAAAGCTATCCGTTTGCCGACCTCCAGTGCGATGGTGTGCAGAAGAAGCGGCCCGAAGCGCTGACAAGAAAATGGCTAAGGAAATGGTTGCATGAAGAACTTGCTCTTTCATGAGAAAAGAAAGGCAAAAAGATTTGGAATACTATCGCAAGATTTGTTCAATGCAAGAAGAAAGCAAGAATACTGCGAATGAATACGCTCCAGCTAGGTAATTGCACGTGATGGCAATCAAAAGGCTCCAAGTTGGACATCACAACATCTTTACACTTCAACGCAGCTGTATATTCATTGCTATGCTTTGACTGATCTCCCGCGTACAAACACTTGGACGATGTTTCTGTCGTCGCCAGTCATCAAGAACTTCTCGAAAATAGTTTCCATAGAATCATCATCCTCTACTGGTGTACACTGCGTCTTCTCCAGCAATGTCGATATCTCCAACGCATCAAACTCTTTACCAACTTCGAAAGTCCCAATCTTATGCTCCAAGTTGCACACCTTGGCTCCACCGAGCGTGGCAAGGTAAAAACACTCGTTCAAACTCAAAGCTTTGTATTTGCCATCCGTCAACAACTCTTTACCAAGGCTTGTGATATATGCTTGTCTCGCGGCGTCGAGAATGCTACTACTAAATCCTCCACCAGAGTCCGTACCTAGTCCGACCTTTAGACCTAGATCTAGATACTTTCTGATCGGTGCTGCGCTCCATTCGCCGCCTGTAGTGGTGCTCACCGGACAATGGGCCACTCCAACGTCCAGAGCTTTGAGCTTGCCAATCTCATATTCAGTTGGATAAATGCAATGTGCCATGATGGTTCGATCGTTGAACAATCCAAAATGTTCATAGAGATCAGCTTCGTTGTCAAACTGTGGAAATAGCTCCTTGGTGAATGAAACCTCTTGTTTGGTTTCGTTGAAGTGCGTTTGGATCATTATCTCTTTCTCTCGCGCCGCAATCTGTCCTATGCCATCCAAGAGCTCCTCGTCACAACAGATTGCAAAGCGTGGAGTCAAAATCGGCTGCACCAATTGAGCTGTGGGATCGATCTTCTTGACGTGGGCAATGAATTCTTCAGTGACTTCGACAGACTCTTGGTTGCTCTTGTCGCAATAAAAATCTGGTGCATTTCGTACCATGTTACATTTTCCAACAAGCGCTCGTTGGCCTTTTGCAAGGCAAATATCAGCGAGGATCTTTGTAGCTTCACCATGAAGGCTACCATAGTATGCAGCCGTTGTTACACCTTGCTGTAAGAATCCGTCCACACAGCTGGCGTACATTTTGCGAGCATAGTCTAGGTTCTCGAACTTGGATTCATGAGGAAATGTGACCTTGTTCAGCCAATCCATGAGCTGAAGTCCTCTTCCTGTCCCACGCTGAAGCCATTGAGGTGCATGATTGTGGGTATCAATGAATCCAGGTACAAGGAACTCGCCATGCTTCAAGAAACGGATGGGCAGCGATTCGACGTCTGAGGATATCTCCGGGAGTGTTTTCAAATGATGTTCAACATTCGCCCTCCCTACATTTCGCCTCAAAAGAATGATCTTGCCCACTGGAGAAACGACAATGAGGCCATTCAAAACGAAATCCACCTCCTGTGGGTTGATAGAATGGATAAAAGTTCCATGGAATATCAAGAAAGAGGATAAGTCCGGTAGAGTACCAGAAGACATAGCGAGACTTTGTCCAAGGCAGAAACCACTAGAGCAAGCTAGATTTTAATGGTTGTATAGATCCTCAGTGCGCCTTGCCAGTCTTTGAGAATTGAGATAGTCAATTTATGTAGAAGTTAGAGGGTAGCGTATTTATAAAACCGCGACAATGGCTCTGAGAGTTCCGACCTTGACTTGTAAAATATCTTTTAGAACGTTTCTGCCTCTCGCATCACGCTGGGAGAGATGGAAGGCAGGTCAGATTTTCGACTACAAACTGTTGTGACGAGTTCGAGTGCTCAGGAACATGAACTCAAGGTTGGCGTGACTAAGCGAGGTGATAATGCACCAAAAGGCAATTGATCAACACGAAGTGGATGTTCCGTAACAATTTTCCATATACCTACCCATTCATCTAAAGATTAAAGCAAGAATCATTATATCTCTCAATTGAACATCAACGCCTCCAGCTCATCCGGAGTCAGTGTACTCTTCCGTCTCTTTGGCCTGCCTTTCAATCCAATCTTCTTTATTGGACTGCCGCCTTTCATAATCAGGCGATCTTTCCTGGCGCCCGACATAGTACCTAATTCTCCAAACTCATCTTCGTATTTCACTCCAACTCCGTCTGAATTGATTGCTGCCATAGCCGCAGCTTCAGCCGCAGCCTGAGCAACATTCAACTTTTCCTGAATCGTCAATTTTGGCGATCGCTCTTCGGCCAGTGGTGATGGCGAGGACAAGCGTTTGAGGGTCTGTAGAGGGTCAATGTAAACATACGTCAACGGCGGCAGAGATGGCAATGCCGTGTTAACCGGACGATTGAACTTGGACGGTGAGAGGGGACTAAATGGAGGGTATGATGGCTTGACGTTGGGATTAGCTTGAGCTTGGTTTGATTTGAAGCTTCTTACGTTGGCACCGCGGCAAAATACCGGGTGATCAGAGTAAGATGAGCTTGCATAAGAGGTGTGGGTGATAACTGAAGAGGTGAAACGTACTTTATTCTTTGTGGTCTTGCGAGGTGAAACTTGATGACTGTCATCACCGCGTTGCTTCCGATCTGAAGGGTTGTTCGGTGGGTGGAAGCGGTAAGTGGACTTTTCTCGTTTTGTGGGTAATAAATCGACTTCAGAAGCATTCTCGTCGGCTGTGGGTTCGGTATCGAAAGCGACCTTTCTAGGAGATCTGCTGTTGCCATTGGCCTCTTGAAGAGGATAACCTTGTTTTGCCGCTCGTGCAGTTACGGGCTTCCTTGCCAACAGATCGTCTGAAGGATCTTCGAGTTGATGTATGATGGCGGAGGAATCATTGGATTCGCCATTGAAGCTTCCACTCTCTTCTAAGTCTTCTGACTGCTCGCCAAGTAACGATTCAGTTGAGTTGGACAACCTTGCCTTTCGTGTCGTTGGGATTCCCTCTGCCAAACCTAGACCCATCTTGATTTCCTCGAGATTAATGGTATCACCACCGTTGAGCATCCTCGTTCTCCAACCGTCCATGAGTAGAATTGCTTCCTTCCACCTGGTTTCCATCTTTTCCCAACCTTGCCGAAGTCGTATAATCTCCTCTTCGCGATGTGTCACTTCTTCGATCGGAACATAATTGGGATTGGTGAGAATGGTCTTGAGGTTATCCAAAACAAGGTCCATATCATTCGAAAGAGCGTCGTAGGACGTCGGGAGCATTTGTAGCATATGCTCATCTGATTCCATTTCATTTAAACCAGCGGCTACAGCTGCATCTCCTGCTCGCTGAGCATTTGCAGGTAATCCTTGCAATTCTTTCAAGGTCGCTAGAGAACGGCGTACTAGACCGATGAGATTGTCGTTCTCGTCGCTGAGACTTTGGCTCAATTGTGTCAGGAACTCAGTGGTCTCTTGTTTTAGACTGTACGCTGGATCATTGATGTCTAGCTTGGCGTCCATCCGCTGGTCTTTGTCCTTGTTGGAAACGCTCAGCCCTGGTGAAATCGTTATACTGGCCCCCACAAGTCCAGTTTTGTTCCCACGTTGTTGTTCGGTGAGATGAGATTTTAATCGCTGTATTTGAACATCTCTTTTCCGAATGTCGTTTGCACATGACGCGCGAATTTGTTGAACTGTGCCTTTGAGTTTTGCCATTTCTTCTCGCAGAGCCTTTGCCGACGCTTCTGCCGTACGAAGCGCTAATTTTGCCGACCGTTCTTGGGATTGAGCTATTGCCAACTGTCGGGATAGTTCCTCGTTACGTGCCTCAAGCCGTTCTGTCGTAATTGTGTTGCGATTCTCATCGGCTCGCAAGGTGCGGAGTGTTTGTGCAAGGTTCTCTCGTTGCTCCTGTTCACGCTTCAATGACTTCAGTATGAATTCAAAGCTTTATTGCTCTTAGTACTTACATCTCGTCTCAGGATCAAGTCGTGCACCAGATTGATGGTTTGCGCCAGTGTCGCCTCTGTACCTCCTTCGCCTTTGGAAGGGCGTGCGAACTCAATGCGAGTGCCATTGCGTAACAGTCCTCGAGCTAAGAGAAGGTTATTGATGTAGGCGGACGCTGTTTTCAGATTGAAGGAGTCCATTTCTGGAGAGTGAAGAGAGTGGAGAGTTGTGAGGAAGTTTCGCGGAGTTGAGGATTTTCGAATCGCGTTTGTTGTATACAGACTTCCAAAAGAAGCCTAGCGCAGACCGTAACAACGTTGGGCAGTTTCGCCTTTCTTGCTTGAACTTGTTTCGCTTTACAATTACAAAATCAATGTAGCAAAGTTATAAGCATTTGTGTTGATTCATTTTCACTTTCTGAAATGTCGAAAGTAGACGGAAGTTTGACTTCAGTACAATTCCAAGGGAGGTAGCATATCAACAGCCGTACCTTCAACGGTTTGGCAAAACTAATTTTGAATTCTGGATCTCTGTCCACGTACTGAATTCGGTAACGGAAACGACCGCATGTATGTAGATCAAGCTTCATATACGATACTCTACAGGCGTTTCAAAAACACAATCGAGTCAACTAATCTCAACAGGCAAGCGCATATCCGAACATCATTCAGATCACATCATATCATCCCAACTACCAGCTCTTAGGGCCAAAGGTTTGTCCTGGTGGTAGAATAACCTGTACTGCATCCTCCATCTGGTCCATCGTCGTCGGTACTACAGTGTTGCCCCTATCATGACAAGTTAGCGTTACCATCTCGTTCACGCGCACAACGTCTGCCACTTACCACCACTGAGGAGGTTGAATGTTGTTGAGCGTGAAGATAAAGAAGATCACCAAGGTACTCATGGCAAGGCCAGTGTCCAGACCCGAAGCGGTGAGATAATTGAGCCTGCTCCACCATTTGAAATACCGTGTGCGGATCCACTTCTGGAAGATGAATCCCACAACGCCCCAAGACAGATAGTTCAGTGGTGTTGCAGGAGGTATGGCTGATCCACCACCTAGAATCAATGGTGCAAGCGCATGTTTGAAAATACCTTTCGGCCATTTACGCTGGATTGCCCAAATGATAACCGGAAATATCGCGCCTAGTGGAAAGCCGATAAGGAGAACTTGATAGATTTGACCTGGTGAGAAGATGCGCTGTGGGCCAAGAAGACCCCATATTACAGATGCTGAAAAGAAAACTTTCGCTCCTGGGCAAGAGAAGTGTTGCTCTTGATGTGTTGTGCAGACATCCTTAATGCTACCAAGCGCGAAGTTGAGCACGAAAACTTGGATAAAGCAGGCCACAGTTGTAGCAACTACTTGAGCCATGAACATGGTTCTCGGTGGAATCTTCATGTAGTGACCACTGTCAAATAATTAGTTTCCAACAAGTTGATCGCCCGAAGCTTCATGCTTACAATTTCATGTCTCCGATGAAACCTAGAGCTTGTGATGCCGTGATGTAGCCATACGTTTTAAAGAGCATAAGAGCAAGCGGTTTGCCGGGTTGCATGTATCCCATAATAAACTCAGTGATGACATTCAGGCCAATCTGCTGATTAGTGATGGCTTGGATGATGCCAATTGGGAGTGTCATGACGGTGGAAAATACAATGGCAATCAGAAACGCCCACCATGTGAACTCAGTAGGGAAAGCGAGAATGGTAACGAGAGAAAGTACGATCATGAGTACGAATAGAATACCGTACCACCATTGAGGCGCTTCTGGGTACTTGAGCATGAGCTTCATGTGGATATCCGGTTCCTCTGATCGAGACTTGCGGAACTGAGCCATGATCTGATGTCGATAGTAGATCCAGGTGTATACGACGAGCGACGCAATTGTTGCGAATGATAGACCATAGGAAATGGCGAAAGTGGTTGAGATGAAAAGTGGCGAATATTCTTTGTACGCCTGAACATTGAGAGTTAGCTCAGGCGTGACAATCCTGGAAACGTTGAAGGATGAGCCCGTATTATCATAAGTATTAGAGTCGCTAATGGGTAGAAATTTCGAGTACCAGACACCAGAGTAGTGAATCGCGGCGGCTCCAATAACGTAGAAACCGACGACGCCGACAAGAGTGTTTGCGATAGCATGCCAGGGTGGAACAAGTGGGTCGCCAACGAAGCCAGAGATTTGAGTCCAGTCGAAGGTGATCGGTAGTACGGACAGGCCGGTAGTCCCTCCAAAGAGCTGATTGACTACAGGATTCTGTGGATATATCCAAGTCATGAAAGCGAAGATGCTCAAAAACTGAGCAAGGAAGCCCGGGATGAAGTAGTACAGGAAGGATACTAGGAAGATTAAACCAAACCAGCGATATCTTGACATAGTGCCTCCGATAATTGATGGCTCTGGCGGCAGCTCCTTCTCGTGCATCGCATGCATGAGTGTCACACTAACCAAGTTAGCGGGCCAGATCATAGCCGCAGGATACACGAGGAAGGCTCGTAATAAGCCAGCAATGCCGTAACCGACGCTCTGTGTAGTGATGACAAGAAGTAGCTGGAAGACGGTACCAAAGTTTTGCTTGTAGAAAGCCACTTGAGCCAAGATGATATCGGTGGCGTATGCTGTGCCAAATGACACACTGGCCATGACAACGACGATGGTGTGTTCCTTGACATTGAACGGTCCGGGGTTGAGATTCCACTTGATGCCGAAAGTGTTGAATTGGCGACTGGGAATGAACTTCGCCCATGCCTTGCCTAGAACGTAGGCAACGAGCTGTGCCACGATCGTTCCAACGCTGATTGCTGGGTTGCGAAGAGAGAACAGAGTATTAACTGCGGCTCCAAATATGGAAAGACTGAGACCCAATACCCAAGCTCTTATCGTGTTGGCGGGCATCTGTTCGTCGACGTTGGGTACGGCAGCACGTACTTCCGCATAAGGCGAGTTCTCCTCGAGCTCCTTGTCGAAGACGCTGTCATCGTCGAAAGAAGATCCCAACGATTTCACGTCATACTTCTCTGGGAGGTTCAGATCCCAAGAGGTCAGGCGGTTCCTCAGCTCATCGAGAGGAGTATCCTGTGTCTCACGAGATGAGACTTTCGTCTCTCCCTTCTCCATATCAACGAATTAAGAAATAAATGTCGCCAGCGACTACCCGGGAATGAAAGGAAAAATTAAATGGTATGTGAAGAAAGCGTCTGGAAGACCTAATGCTCCCAGACAACGAGAAAGGAAAGAGGATCGGGGAGATGAGCGTGGTATGCCCAGCGCATGATTCTCTCCATGATCTTTGGGACTCTGTGGGTGTTAAGAGCACACGACCATGGATCTCTCCAGCTTTCTCCATGGCGAGAGATAAGACCAGAAACAGTTATCATCCAAAGTTCAACAACCGAAGCCGAGAACTGTCTGCACTGGGCTTGACCTACCCCTGGTGTCCGTTCGGGATATGCCGTGAAGGAAAAGAGCATCGCCGATAATACAGTTCGTTTCACGGCCATAGACGCAGCAGTGGTCCTCGATTTCAGTGATAACCGCAAGGGAGACGTTGGTCTGCGATAAGAAGGAGCAGGAATGGCCAAGCCATGATTTGTGGTGATGTGAAACGTGCACTTGGTGTAGAATCGCTCATGGTTTCGAGAGCAACTTCGTTCATGCGATGCCCTCAGCACCGAGAAGTCAGCTTGTGATTTTGCAAAACGTTTTCAAAACTCAAATGATGTGACTTGTATACCGAAGCATTAGAGACACATTGGTAGCTGTTAATGGTGCTTTGCGCCGTAGTGGATCTCCAAGGAGCTGTTCGGTCAGCTAGGTTCTGCGGTACGGTTGATGAAAAGTGAAGGATGCAATGATGGCACCAGCATCATTTTGCCTACAAGAGCTTATCTTTCCGCAATTCAATTGCGATTCTGGTGCTACGCGGTAGTCTGTTTCGGCGTCGCCTCGAACGCACTGAATCTGGAGCCTTCTTGAGGTGCATGAAAGTTCGACCTGAGTCGTGGTCGCCACCCGAGCGCCCTGGTCAGCAGAGTACTCTATCGTAGCATCTTAACGCACTCAACCCTAACGGCCGATTATTCGATCAGAAACCGATATGACACCAGGCAAATGTCTCACGACGGATTGTCATTGTTAGAGATTCTAGATGCCATCCAATACAGAGAGTCAGGAATACAGTGTGAGGAATTTCTCGTTAAGCTCCGGAGTTAGAGGTATCGTATCTACTATACCCTAATCGGACCAAGAGGACGGCAAACCTCACGCAGGTACGCGAAATATTCGGTTTCATCTGGGCCCGAAATTTGTCGCAAGGGAAAGGCCAAACTTCAATGCGCATACTAACACGACTACAACTGATAAGGGCTAAAGTGGCGATATCTGAAAGGTTCGGCGGCTCCATACAATTGAACCCAACTCGTACTACCGCTTCAACCAGTAGGTCCTCCCTAATTTCAGCGATGAGATTTCAAGAGACTAATATCGGTCTGCAACGGCGGCTACTACCACTCCAATCCCAGCGGCAGCACGTACTACAACACTAGCGGCGGATACTCCAACCACACTCCGGCCGGCGGCAAGAGTGCCCAAGGATTGATAGAGGTTGTCTGTAGCCAGATGATCGGTGCTAGATGGACTCGTAGACCGCTAGCAGCAAACAGGTTCGGCGGCTATGGAAGGGGGCCAGTAGATTGAGGAAGTTGTTCGACGTGAATGGTCTGAGCTTTAGCCTTCATCTGAAGGACAGCAAGGTCTTTCGTCGTATGGTCAATAAATCTTTCTTCCAATGAAGCTTTCGATCTTTAGGATATCGTGCGGTCTTGCGTGAAGACAAAAAGTGCTTCATCCTTGCCAGCAAAACTCGGTAGTGGAATTTGGAGACTTTTCTTGAAGTCCTTCCTCTCCCTTTCCATCCACTGACCAAGAAGTTCATCTTTGAATGCAGTAAATCCATTTCCGTTCTGCGTTCCAGCTACGATGATAGTGTCGCCTTCGTATGAATTAATCACTTTCGATGTGAAATCCGCTGAGACTTGAGGATATACGAGGAGCAGAATGGCATCTTTTGCACCCTTTCCAATGTCCGGTAAGAGCCTCGCCGGTGGTGATCTAAGGAAAGCCACTCCGTCAGCTGTAATAGTGTCGCCAATCCACATCGTTCTCCACGCGGATAGCAGATTGTCAACACAATGCACAGTGAGGCCCTGTTTCCGGAGAAGATACGCCCAATATCCATTACCACTGCCGATTTCTACAATCTCCTTGTTCTTCCCGTCAGATCCTTTCTTCTTCGACAGCTGCTTAATAATGGCTATAGTATCGTATGTTGGACATACGCAACCAAAATGATGATAGAGAATTGGGAGAATGTGGTGAGAGTGCTTGATATTTACCGTTGTGGAGTTGGGACCGGTCCATTTGAGGTTGTGGCACGACCAAGACCAGATATCGTAATACGGGTTGCAATATGGGTCTTTCTGCTTGTTCGGCAAAACAAGGCCTGTTGATGCGTCTGGGATGGCGACTTTTGATTTCATATAGGACGCAACTTCAGCGCGAAGCGATCCTTTCTTCGCATTCGATCCGAAGGCCGTCAAGGCCTTCATCGTTTGCGTCGCTGGAGAGAATATTTGAATGTACGCAGTAATATCTGCTGCTGGAGGCGGCGGTATCTAACGAGTTTTAGATTCTTATCACAAGTCGATAGAAGAGAAGAAGGGCGCCTGGGCTTGATCTTCGCGTTACCTGTTCCCCTTTCTCGTCTCTGTACCACACATGCATCCCATTGACTCCGCCAGCATTGACAGCGATCTGGACTTGATCCAGTGTCACACTGGCTATTGCGTGGTATACATAGTTGTCATCGGCTTTTAGTCCGAATGCACGAATGATGAAATTCTTGAGGTCATTGTCGCGAGCAGGGCCCGATTCATCCCACTGCGCAAAGAACCTATCAGGATCGAATGACGAGGAACCTACAGTATGTGGTCTGGCTCTCGTAGAGGGTGGCATTGAAGGAAAGAAGGCGTAGAAGAAGCTCGTCGTTCGACGAACTGTTGTATGTCGTGACCAAAGTGACTATCAGCCTAATACTGGTACGGTACTGTCTTTGCAGAGAACTAGATAGTGTATTGCCAACGCTGGTTGAGGCTGGCTCGTTCTTCGTGAACGCTAACATGCAGTAACTCGCCTCTCAACGGCTGTTCTCGTAGTTGGCGACAAATGTTAGTACTTGTTCGGTCTCGGTCAAGGCTGACAGCTGCAGACGGTGACGTCTCCGCTGCCGCCGCCCGATGTGCATCTTTACAAAGCTTCCGAAGTCAGGGACACGGATCATCGGCAGCTAGCAAAGCAACCGTGCTGTAGCTAGCAAGGTTGAGCTATGTCTTTCAATCCTCCATTGTGTGGAGTAGACCAGACTACTGCTACCTGGACGGTTATAAGCCAAGTGACCAGTGCACTTTGCTGCTTGAGGTCCGTCGCTCAAACTACGATAGTGATTTCGCTCGCACATCAGCAAGCGGCTGAGGCAGAAGCTGACTTTAAGATATCGCAGCGGTTATCCTTGCGATGGAGCTCCGTCTACGAGTGACTTATCAACAAGTTCAAGCGTCAGTGATGCGTCAAGCAGCAAGTTGAGCGTACCCTCAACCACAGCCTCGTCGTCTCCGGCCTCGTCGACTTCAACACCAGTTACACCGCCAAGCCAGTCAACTACAGTATCATCGGTTCTGACCACCCCAAATACAGCATCATCGGTTCTGACCTCGCAAAATATAATATCCTCGTTTTTGGCCTCGTCGTCAATAACATTCTCGAGTCTGAGCTCAACAGCATTTACCGCTACCTCGCCCACCACAACACTGTCCACGAGCGCCCTCTCGACTACCTCTCGCGGCATCTCGCAGAACAATGACAGCCCAACATCCGATCACATCGAATTAGGAGTTGGGATTGGAATTGGAATTCCTACATTCATTGCAACAGTGATAGGCGCATACCTTGGGTGGAAGTATATGCGGACGCATAAGGCGCGACACAACAAAGATAGAGTCTAGGTCCGACTGATACTTATTGAGCAGAACAGTTACGAGAAGGACTGCGACTCTATCGCAGCTGGCACATGTAGCGACTGTGCAGAAAGCCTACATTCGCTCTGATCCAAGTACACCAGCTTGAGATGCCGTGCATCCCGACATTCTTTCCAGCAACACATGGTCACTTTGGCTAGTGAGATGGATTCCAGCTACCAAAGGGGTCTGAAGAAACATCCCTCTACGGAATGCGGTTCGGCACGAATGGAGTGGCTTGTATTTCGAAGACGCGGCGGCAACGACGACAAAGGTTGTCAAAGTGCAGCGAAAATGGCAGTGCTGCGATCGATAACCGACAGCACTTGCGAGGCCTACTTTTTGATCGAATGTCGCAGCGACTTTTTTACCGTCCGCTCGTTGACGCTGTCATTTCGACAATTGACAAGAAACAACAACACAGGGTATTTTGACGGTACATGTGTAGGGTCTAATCTGTAAGTAGCAGTAAGTGAGACTGTCGCTGAGAAAATTGGAGGAAAGTGTGAAAGGTTGCGTTGGAGCTTGGTGGAAATTGGTGGAAGCGTCCACAAAGCGCATGACGTGGTTGGCTGCAGCAACGAAGCGCAACGTTTCCGTTCGTTTTGTAAGGCTTATAAAGCCGTTCACTAGCAATGGACATGGGTCGACAAGCCTTCAACAAGCTACGAACGTATTGCAACCTGACTAACTTTACATAAGGCCTGACCCATCGTGGACCAAACCTTTGAAATGTAGTTATCGTGAGTGTGTATAAAAGCTGGTGCCAATTGCCAGATGAGCCACAATTCACTTTCAAAGAAAACATCCAACTCGAAGAACACCATCGTAGCTGTTATCTTTGCAATAATTGCTATCATTCTGGCTTTCCCAAGTCTTCTGAGAACAGTTTCTCCTAAACTAACTCAGGCAATCACCAAGCAATCGTCACGCACAATGGCAACAATCGCTCCATCGAAGCTCAACGTCACGAAACGACCCTGGTCGCAACGAGGACACGCCGATCATGGCTGGCTTTACACATTCCACACCTTCAGCTTTGCTTCGTACTTCAGTCCCAAGTTTCAATCCTACGGCCCTCTACGAGTCATCAATGAGGATCGCGTGGAAGCTGGAACCGGCTTCGGCACTCACTCCCATGCCGAGTTCTTGATCTGGAGCTACATCGTCAATGGCGAGCTCGAACACAAGGACAGTATGGGCAACCTTGAGATCCTGAAGCGTGGTGATGTGCAGTTCACAAGCGCTGGTACGGGCATTCGGCATTCCGAGTACAACAGGAACAGTGAAAAGGACAACCACTTCCTCCAAATCTGGGCTAAGCCAAATGTCCGAGGTCTAAAGCCGTCATACACCACTCGCAGCTTCACCGATGAAATGAAGCAAGATAAGCTTGTTCGTATCATTGAGTCTACCGACAGGCATAGTGGCGCCGACGGAGAGCACGACCCGATCCCCGCTCATTCAGATGTCAGCATGGACGCCAGCATTCTTTCCCCAGGAAAGACCGTTGAGCATGAACTTGTGGCCGAAGGTGTCCGCAAGTTATACGCTCATGTGGTTATGACTGACAAGGCACAGCCGGCTGATGGTGCGAAGATTAAGATTGGCGACGTTGTCCTAGGTGAAGGCGATGGTGCTTTCATCGATGGTGCTAGTGGAAAAGGTTACAAGGTCGAGATCGAGAATGTTGGCTCAAAACCGGCAGAATTCATCCTCTTTGATATGGGCGACGAGTAAATTTGTACCAAAGGAATATCATTTGGGCCCAGAATGGATCAGAACTTGCTCATGTAGAAGCGTTCGAAGTCACCAGGCATCAAATGGGGGCCATCATGTAAATGAGGATACCAATAGATGTTAAAATATATGCATATGGGCTTGTGCTGCATATAATTTTCTTCTTTCAAGTTCACATACCTAATTATTGTGCCTTCCAACAATCACTTGCCAACGCCATAGCGTAATCCAAAAATCCCAACCCTGAATTTTGCGCCACCAGGCGCCACTTCTTGCTTGTGCAACCCCCTCTAGATATGTAGGCATCGTTCTTTTCTTCAATGACACTCCTTCCAACTCTTCGGTACTCTAATGTATTATAGTTCTCTTGGACCATGTCCTCAGGGAGGACTTTGGGTCGAGGTAGAGTCCTCGGAAATGCTCATAACTTGTCTCCCGCGACATCCTCTTCGCCGCAACATAAGAGAAACACCAGCCTACTTTCGCCTTCGGATAGCTCGCCCTCACTCAACTCTCAAGTCTCACAGTCTCTAGCTTCCCTCGCGATTGAGGCACATGATCTAGCGTCCAAAGTTTCAATAGGCCAGAGCGACCATGCTGCGGCGGCAGCAGCAGCAGCGAGCTCGAAGCTCGTCTGTCCGATATGCAACGAAGAAATGGTTGGCCATCCACCTTGAATTTTAGAATCTATGCTAGAGCTCTAACTGGATGCAGGTTACGCTGTTGCAGCTGAACAGACACCTTGATGACGCACACCAAAATCTAGAAGAAGTCGAACAAGATGAGGTCAAGACGTGGTTCAAGTCACAGATGAACAAGGCGAAAAAGTTCCAGCCGTTGGCTGTTCTCAATCAAAAATTCAGAGGATTGGACGTTTTCGAGTCCAACGATACTCCTCCACCCCCCGCAGTGAAGGTCTCAAGTGGGACGTCTACACCGGAACCTCCGCGACAGGTTGATCCAGACGAGGCTGTAACAAGAACGCACTGGCAACGGCCATCATATATCGATTCTTGCTCCGATCCAATGTGTGGTAAAAGATTAGGAGGCACGAATGGCAGTGTAAACTGTCGCAAGTGCGGGAAGCTGTTTTGCGATGAACACACAATGTATCAGATGAAATTATCTCGATCAGCACAACATGAGCCGGTCAGAGGCATATGGTGTCGCGTTTGCGAAACATGCTACAAGTCAAGAGATGGCTATAATGATCACAAAGGCGTCGAGCTGGACCACACGTCGGATTTTACTTCAATTCGGAGGAGAGCAGTTGACCGAAACTATCTTGAAGTTGGCCGATTGGAAAAGCGGCTATCAAAACTCACGAAACTCCTAGTAAATCCACCACCTTCTCAGGAGAACAATAGAAACTCGTTCATATGGCCATTGGGAGGGGGAAATAAGGCACAAGAACGAGCGCTCGAGCAAACAGTGGTCGACTGGCAGGATGATGCAAGCGTAATGAAATGCCCGTTTTGTCAACAGGAGTTTTCGAACTACTCCTTCAGACGACACCACTGCAGACTATGCGGTCGGGTGGTTTGTGGTGATCCCAAGACCGGGTGCTCTACTACGATTGGTTTGAATGTTGCAGGCCCATCCGCTGAGTCTGAAAAGTCTCAAAATCAGATTGGTGTCGATGTGAGAATGTGTAAAGAATGTCGATATACCCTCTTCAGCAAAACAGACTTCGATCTCGAATCACAACAGAAACCTGCCGATCAGCGTACTTATGAAAATCTCGCCCAGTTTGAGCGCGGCATCCGTCTTCTCCTACCTAAATTTCAACGGCTTCTGCAAGCACTACAGTAAGTTCATTTCCTAGCTGATTATCAAAAAGTTCGCAAATCTTACACCATGCTACAGAGATCCTGAGAATCCGCCAACACCAGCCCACATCACGGAAGCTTCAAAGGTTCGTAAACGTCTTACGGACTCGTTCATCCAATATGAGTCTGCTGCAAGAAGAATTCGCGACCTGCCCACCCAGTCTCCGACCCAAGCACGACTACAGAAAGCCGTATATCAACAAGCATCTAACTTTCTCCATCTACACATGCTTCCATTAAAATCACTCCCCAAAATCTTAAAACACGCAAGCCCTCATGGCTTGCCTGGCAAAGCATCGAATGGTCGACCCAACGGCGCGCTAAGTGCGGTCAAATTCAACGACGCGGAGACATCAAGCCAAGTCAGCTCATCTTCGGCATTGGAGAGCATGGAAGCCGAAGAGAAAGATTTGCGAGAACGACTGATTGTGCTAGAGGAGCAGAAGTTCATTGTCAGTGAAATGGTCACTGATGCGCGGAGAAAACGGAGATTTGACGAGGAGAGAAGTCTAAGTGCGAATGTTGAAGATCTTTCCAAGGAAATCGACACGATCAATGGGCAGCTGGCGCAGCTTCGAGAGGGATTTAGGGATGTTTATGAGAGGATGGGAAGCCCACTGCATGCTCCTGTCTCTTGAATCCTCAGCTTGAACGGCTGAGGGCGGAGTTGTCGGCGACATTTGAATGAACGCACTGCATTTGCTGGAGTAATTTGGTCTGGGAGTGCCATGGGTATGAAAGGTCCAGCTTCGATAACTGGGACGGAGGGTCCCGTCGACTCCATAAAGCCATGATTGCGGAACTATCCCTACTACACGTCTTCCTGATTTAAAATCTCTAGCATAAAATATGTGCGGCGGACATAACGGCGTGATATCTGATTTCTAAGCCCTGACATCAGTTCCGCGATCAAACAATATCCTTATGCACCTATTTGTCCAAGAAGAGCCAGCCCAATACGACATTTACTACTCAGCACACGCGAGCCTACGTTCAAAATGATGTCAACCAATCCGTGACCATTTGCCTTACGCATCTCAAAAAGACGCTTTGCTGTATCCGTGCAAAGAGGTTACGCTAAATCGGAGTGGATGGCTTTGTCTCCACAGCCCGTGCCAGTATGAGTAAACTCCGGACTTCGTCAAGTCCGAGTGTATTCAGAATGATACTCGATCTAGATATAAACACGATAATAATCACAAACTAACGGCAAATTAGATTAGGCCGAACTAGCGAGATGAAGCGCAAGGCAGAATTCTATTTAAAATGGAGAAGCTGCAAGAGAATAGCTTTCAGCATCAAAAGACGCTGCACATCGGCCTCCTAAACACACAAAAAAAACCATACAAACAACAAACAAAAGTCCACCATACTCGTTCAATCGAATACCGATATGGCTTCAACGCTCCCCTCGACCATGCGTGCCCTCGTGCAAGAGGTCTATGCCGAACCGTTGAAAGCGAAAGACGTCGACACACCGCAGGCCACACCAGGTTCCGCCGTCGTGCGCGTCGAGATCGCAAACATCGTTTCGTACATGGGCGACATCTACAACGGAAAGCGCAAGTACTCGTATCCCACGCCTCTGATCGTGGGATCGAGCGCGATCGGCCGAGTCGCTTCCGTAGGCCCCGACGCCGCCTCGCTCCAGCTTGGTCAGCTCGTCTTCGTCGACTGTGTCATCAGAGGGCGCGACGACCCCAGCGCCATCTTCCTGAGCGGCATCGCTGAGGGTGGTACAGACGGCTCGAGGAGGCTGATGAGCGGCGAGTGGCGCAACAGCACATTCGCCCAATACGTGAAGGCGCCGCTGGAGTCCTGCATTCCCCTCGACGAGAAGAAGTTGCTCGGGAAGCTGGAGGATGGCGGGCAAGGGTATGATTTGGCAGCATTGGCGTACCTTTCCGTGTTGTTGGTGCCGTACGGCGGCTTAAGATCGATCAAACTTGAGCCCGGCGAGACTGTGATTATTGCACCGGCGACAGGAGGCTTTAGTGGTGCAGCAGTTCACACGGCTTTGGCAATGGGAGCGAAAGTCATTGCTCTGGGTCGCAATACCGAGTCTTTGGCAAAACTCAAGAAGCTCAGCGACCGCGTAGAGACGGTCCGGATGACAGGAAATCTCGATGAGGAAATCGCGGCGTTGGCCAAGTTCGGACGCGCAGATGCTTATCTCGACCTTTCACCCGCCGAAGCTGCAAATTCGACCCACATCAAAGCTTGCATATTGTCGCTGAGGCGCAGTGCCAAAGTCAGTTTGATGGGCGGGCTCCTAGGTGACCTTCCTATTCCGCATCGCTTTATCATGCTTAACGATATCACACTAAAGGTAAGCCCTTGACTCCAACTATGCTGAAGAACCAGAGGCTTACATAGGAATCAGGGTAAGTGGATGTATGATAGAGATGACATGATAGCGATGGTCAGGATGCTTGAACTTGGTTCTGTGAAGCTCCACGAAACCAATGGCATCTCTGTTGTTGGCACTTTCAAGCTTGAGCAGTGGGAGGAAGCCTTTGACTCGGCCAAGAAAAATTCCCTGCTTGGACAAATGGTTGTCTTTGCTCCGTAATGTTCTCAAATGGAAACTGAATTCCGTTACCGGATTCGGAATTGCTTTGGAGTTTTTGATGTGTCCGACCACAACGTCTTTAGTGTCCGGACTGATACCGGCCCTTGCAAGCAGCAGTCTGACAACGGCCTTGTGTCCGTACTCAGCGGTTCACGACACCGGTGTTCAGCCAGAATTATCCTTCGGCTCGACATCAGCACCTTTCTCGAGCAATAGCTTGATGACAACCTCGTGCCCCTCCGTGGCGGTGCGGGATGCCGGCGTCCTACCAAACTCTCGCTCATCGACTCAGTAGTAGCACCACGCTCGCAAGAGTTTTACGGCCTTCCAAGTTAACAAACCTCGTAGATATGCAGAACTTTTACGATTTTTATACACAAAGTGAGAGGCATCACTTGATGAAACCTTCTCCATTATGCTCACACACTAGTGTACGCTGAAGAGAGGTATCTATGCAAGCAGAGACGTTAATTACGCTAATCCTGAGGAGAAGCACCGAATTACTAAGCGTAATTTTCGACATGAGGCTCAAGGTAATCCGTCGGCATCGAATTTTCGTCTCTTACATTCACTCGATCAGATTTCAAGGGTACGCCGACTTTCCATATAAGGTGGCAACATTTCATCATTAGCGAGCATGAAATCTTTCATTCCTCCTGAAATGGAGAACTTGCCTGTCTTTTCCCGAGGAGACTCAATATTCAGCAGTGCTGCACCTGCACGGCGTTCGGGCAAAGGCAGCACCGCCTTGGATCTTGCCGACTTCGTATCCATTGCTCAACGGTGTAATGTTGACTTTCTTCCGATAAGCTGGCACGAAGGTCTTGAGCCATTTGGTCGTGGTGGATCTGCTGATATCAGTCAATCAACCATCAATATCAAAACAAATTTTGTCTTCAAACGGTTCGTAAAGGTTGGAAGCTCTGGTAAACCAGATCTTCGATTCATCGCAATGGAACTGTTAGTTTTGATTAACGACGGAATACGAAAACATTCAAACATCGTGGATCTTATCGGCATCTGCTGGGAAGTTCAAGGAAATGAGAAGCTTATTCAACCTGTCCTTATCTTCCCAAAGGCTCCGTTAGGAGATCTTTCCTCATTCCTGCTCGGTTCCGTTGGCAAAGACTCTTCCATCGAAACTAGGCTGAACATCTGTGCTGATGTGGCGAAGGCAATAGGCAGTTTGCATAGTTCGAGTATGTTGGCTCTACCCCTTTGCTATGCTGAAGTACTGACAAGTGAACATACATCATTCATGGAGATATCAAACCTGTAAACGTTCTCATTTTCGAGAATGACGATGGGAAACCATTGGCCAAAGTTATTGATTTCGCGTACTCTTGCATAGGCCAAAAACATGAGAACATGGTATACCTCCCGCAAACCTCTGAGTGGGTCATGGCGCCGGAATGGCATCATAGAGGATTCTCGATCGACTTAGCAAAGAGACTAGACGTCTTTTCTTTCGGAATTCTGAGCGCTTGGGTATTATTCAGAGACGAATTTTCCCACCGAGCCGAAAAGCTTGTAATTGGGACAACCGAAGAATTGCTTCTGAAACTGAAGAAGGAAGAACGGCTCCTAGAAGCTCTTGTCGAGGTAATACGAACGACAGTCACTGACGGAGACGATCTTAAGGACCGACTAGAACAGTTCTTCTCTGCTACTGTTGCACATGATCCAATCAAAAGGGAGTGTAATTTTAAGACCTTGATCGCTTTACTCAGTCGGCAGGAGCAAATCATCCAAATAAATAATGTGGCTTTCAGCGCCCACGAATTTATCGAGGATATGTCAATCAAACATGTCGACCGTACAACATCCAGCCCACATATTCACGTCACGCTTAATGTTCGTAAAAGTCTTTGACTTCTCTCTAGCTAACTAATCTTTAATAGATTCCAAAGTCCATGCTCCAATTCACATGGGCAGACTACCGCTTGCGTAACGAGCTAAAGAAGCTTCTTGAGATGAGGGCAAGCGGTGATTGTCCAGAGTGTCAACAGCATATTGCCTTCCAATTAGCCATTTGTTATCATACCGGATTTGGAACGTCAAGAAATGAAGAAAATCGTGACCGATGGCTTTTGCAGGGTAATAGAACACTTGACGACCTACAGTTATCTCTCGGCCAGCTAGAAAAAGGCATTGTCTTCCGGCCTGGAGCGTTTCTAGATTTGTGGATGGCGGGATCAATAACGCCAAATGATATCGTGGAGCAATACCGCCGTGATAAATTGCTCTCACCTGCACAGCAACAATATCAGAGAGAAATTGCTGACCTCGAAGTAAGTTTTGGGACTGGTCATTTCTTGGTTTCGACGGTTCAAAGTATGCTCGCCAACACATTCCGGGCAGACGGCAAATTACTTGAAGCTATGGAATTATATCAGCAGGCATTGAACGCAAGACAACTAGACGTAGGTCCTCAAGATCCGTCTTTGCTGTCAACGATGCTCAGTCTAGCATCTGTCCTGGAAGAGCGAGGCATGTGGGCAAAAAGTGAGACACAACTACGCAACGCTTTGGATATCGCCAAGAAATCTTTTCCCAGATCGCATCCCGCTATAGTAATGTGCCTAGCAGATTTAGCATCCGTTTTAGGGAAATTTGAGCGGTGGGAGGAAGCAGAGAGGTTCGATAGAGAGGTTGTTACGGAGAGTTTAAATTACTTTGGAAAAGACCATCCAAACTCGATCAAAGCCATTGGCAACTTAGCTGTTACCCTGGCCGGTATCGGCAAAAATGACGAAGCTGAACAATTAGACAACGAGGTGCTTCAAATGAGTCGCCAAATCTTGGGTGAAAATCACCCGGATACACTAACGGCCACCGCCAATCTCGCGAAGACTTATGGAGCACAGAATCGACGAGATGAGGCCGAAGACCTTCTCAAAAAGACGCTCTTCTTGAGAGAAAGCATCCTCGGCCCACTCCATTACGACACATTGAGAACTCGTGCTGACCTGGCCGCTAATTATATTCAACAGGGGAAGTGGAATGAAGGAGAGGCCATCCTCATCCAGCTGCTACCGGTAGCTACAGAAGTCTGGGGGGAACTTCATCCTGAGAAATTATCCATCGATCTAAGTCTCATCGAGTTATTCCGGAGGCAAAGTCGCATTCAGGAAGCGTACGATCGCATCACCGACGTGGTAGATCGTTCCGTGAATGAGCAGGGGCTGAAACATCCTACGACAATGAGAGCTATGGCTTTGCAAGCAAGAATCTTGCGGGACGGCGGCCATATTGGCTACGCTTCTGACGTGCTTTGGGATCTGGTTAATCTCAATCTTGAAGCATACGGTCCAGCAAACCGACACACTTTGTCTACCACACACCTTCTAGCTTTCTGCCTACACGATAAGGGCGATCTCAAGGGAGCTTTCGACTTGATGAAAGAAACACTAAAGCGTAAGGAAGAGGTACTTGGCAAGGATCATCCAGACAGCCATACCGCTGCCCAAGTATTGAGCCGCTGGGAATCTGAAGATCGAATGAATGAATAAACTATCTTCGAGTAAGAAGTCGCAGCTTCTCCAATGACCCGTCTGCATCCATACCAGTACAACTACAAAAGTACTTGAAGTTAGCGATGGTAGTTTGAGTGGATGGATCATCTTCACCAAGGCTTTCGATCTTTGCTCGGATAGCCTTTAGATACCCGACAAGCGCCTCTTTGTGCATACCTTTCAGAGCGTATGCTGACGATAGATTGCATAAAGCAAACAATGTAACTGTATCGTGCAGCCCCAGGACGTGCAATGCCGCTCTCCACGCTTTCTTCAGGACTCGTTCGGCGCGGTCAAGCTCGTTCTTCTCCATGTACATCGATCCAAGGCGAGCAAGAAGTCTCAGCGCAGTGGAATTCTGCTTATCAAGTTGTTTTAAAAGATCCTGCGATAGCCTCGATCCAACTTGATCAGCTCTGTCGTACTTTCCCTGCTCAGCTAGCGTCTCGCAGAGGTATGCAGTTGCTGTTATCGTGCTATAATGGCCCAATCCTACCGCTTCTTCTCTTCTTGCAACAATTTGCTCTTCAAGACTTTCGACCTCGCTCCATAAATGTTGACCATGAGCGAAACATGCTAGCTCTTCCTCCCAATCGGAGGGTAATCGGAAATTTACGTCGGTAGCTGCTAAAGATTTCTGAGAATACATCTGAAGCAGTTCTTTAGTTCGAGTCGCTGCTTCCTTTTCACTACCTTCCTGATGAAAACACTTTGCAAGAAGCAACGATGTTTTCAACGTTTCAGGATGAAGCGGCCCTAGTAGAGACTCCTGGATCTTTCCAATTGATCCTAGGAGGTCCTGGGCTTCGCGGAAGCGATGCTGACCGGTATATGCACGCGCAAGCCCTTGGAAGACACCCAATTTCTGCGGATGGACGTCTGCCATTGAACCCTCATGGTCCTGTCTCAACGAATTCAGTAGTGTTTCGCTCTCCTTGAATCGCTTTTGCATATCGTATGTCTGTGAAAGGTTCGAATATATCATCCAGGTGACGGCACTGTGAGGTCCCAGCGTCTGAAAGCTAAGTGCCGCAGCCTCTTGCTCTATCTTTTCCGCGTCATCCAAGTTTCTCAATTTCTTCTTTGCCATGGCGAGGTTCGCTTTCAATACTAACGATTCCGGGTGATGCTCTCCCATCAAGATTACGTTTTGTCGAACCAGCTGTGAAAACATGTGTTCAGCTTCATTCCACTTCCCACACGCCCACAACGTGGACGCCAGGCTCGCATTGGCACTAAGTGTTGAAGGGTGTTCGCCCCCGAGGAAGATTTGTGTGAGATTTACAGCTCTTTCACATATATCAAGAGCCTTCTGGTATCTTTCTAGCTGGCAGTACATGGAGCACAAACGCAGCATGGTCTTCGGTATATAGGAGTAACTTTCGCCGTAACCCTGGAGCATAGAGTCCAAAATTTCTTCTTCCAGCTGTATTGCAGAGGAAAGATCATACCTCGATCTATAAGATGAGGATAGAGCTTGTTTGAGCAGGATTGTAACGATGTTGGACACACCTACCACTTGAGCGAATGCAATGACTTCTCGGCTCTTTGCATCGTCGAAGGATTGGTCCCCGACGGAGTAACTGTTTTGATCTGTAAAGTCCTCAAGGTGAAACACTCCACTGAGGTGAAGGCTTTGAAATATGCCGGTGTATCTGAGACCTATTTGATATGTTTTGAGTTGATGGGTGATCTCATGGAACCACTTCTCATCACGAGAAGTTTTCCCTAAAAGTTGCTTCGACTTCTCTCCGTCTTGGAGCCCACAGAACCCAACATGGTATGCCAATGCTAGCTGGAGCGTTCTATTTTCCGAACAGGTGTCGTTGCAGAGTTTGCAACCGTTCTGGCCAGGTGCTTCCACAGCGGATTTTAGAGCATCGAGGATAGCTAGTCGTACTTCGTAGCTTGTGAGACTTAGCTGAGGGATGGCAGCGGCCAGCTACAACAAGTTAGTTAAAGTACTCTTTGCTGGGATTTAGTGTTGATACCTGGAATAAACCATGGGTAGAGAGCGTAATTGTTTCACAACTACCGGGACTAGATAAGAAGGGGAATCTGCTTAATGTCAGCAACTTTATATGAGCCTTAGAAGAGATGCTTTACCCGTGACCTTCAAGGTCTGCAACTAGCTGTAGGATATTGGACCCCCTTTCGCTGCTTTCGTGCTGTAATGCCCTGTGGAAGAAAATCTTTAGTGAGTTCTTGTCTCGTTCATTCACAGCATCTAGATATCCAAGGACTTGTTCTGCGAGATCTGGAAGATTTTTTCGGGCCTTCCAGTCCTCGAGAACGTATATTGCCGAATCTTCCTCTGCAAACGGCAAAGAACTATTCTCTGATGATCCGTTAAAGGTCGAGGCCGGTAATTGATGACATACATGCTCCAATAAGACCGAGAGGCAGACCATACCGAGAGAAAAGATATCCAACTGTTTTGCACTATCAATGAAAAATCCTCGTGGGTGCCACTCTGGTGCAAACCAAGGAGTTGACTTCGGTGGATAAACTTTTCCATCACCTATTCCGTTGAACAGTGACCATCCAAAGTCAGCTACCTTTGTAGTGTAGCCACCATCAGAGCCTTTGAATACCAGGATGTTTTCGGGTTTGAGGTCTCCGTGTACGATACCTTAATTAATATCAGTTAAGAAGATTTCCAAGGTCAATACACTTACCGCAGGCATGAAGCTTTTGTACGGCGTTGATAATGCCTGAGCACAGCACAAGCTTTTCAGTTACTGGAAGCTCTTTACCTCGTTCAGAGCGTAAGAATATGTCTAAGGATCCAAACTCTGCTTTCGGAAACACCAGATTTGGCCACACATTTCTCGGTTTGGAAACAATCTCCCAAGCAATTCCCACCAGACTAATTATATTGTCATCATCTCGAACTGGCGGATGACAAAGTACCAGAATTTCAGTGCAGAGAGCATTGAGAAGCTGTGCATCTGATTTATTGGCATGACGGGACTTTCTTTTGAAAGCGAAAGAGTTTTCTGCGTTGATGATTGACTGATTAACTTCTGCAGTGGCACCTTCGCCCAGGATCCGCATTCCCCGGTGCCACGGTATGGGCAGAAAATCTAAACCAGCTTGCTGCGAGATGTCAAGGAGATTTATAACGTCAAAACTGGCGGACTGGGTGACGGCTACTTGGCCGGCGCTATTTGAAGTCCTGAATGCGCTATGTGAGCAGGATGTTGCAAATTGATCATCTTTATCAAATAGTACGGTGCTCACCAACTCATTCTGTTGGAGCTTGAACAAATATTCGGATTTGAAGGCGGAGCCGTCGGCGGTATGTCTGAGGTCGCACTGTCGTAACAGACCTGTGGAGGTAAAGAGGATTAGCTGAGATGACATGGGAGATGCATGTACGGAGTAATCCTTGAAGAGTCGCACCTAGGCATCCCTCCCATCGTAATGGGCCATTGTAACCATGCGGAGTTTCCACAGCACCCTACACTACACTACAGACTCGGGACTCGGGGCCTCCGGTGCATGGCTAACGTATAGTACTCTTTGCAAGGTATCCAAGCTGACCCTTGGGGCTGAGAACGTTCACAGCCACAGGGATTTTAATTGCCGCTGCTGGCTCAGCCACCATGGCTGCGATCCCTCTTTGCCGTAAATGTGAGTACAAGGCTGCGAGCTTCTCTCAATCAATCCCAAAGATTCAATCTGTCCTCTCTCTGGATCTAGAAAGCGACCTCTAAATCAGCATAGAACAGCTCGCCGAACCATTAAGACATCGTACGATATTGTTTACAGCACGTAACATCTTGCCTCGATCCCGTTCTCAGATCAGGTTTCAACCTTCCCAAACAGCGACATCAAAGGAGAGTTTTGCAGTAAAAAGCGAACATCGGCCTTGAATACTCCTCCAAGGCTGCTCCTTTCTTAGCTCATTATGTTTTCGCTCTCAAGTGGCCGCTAAAACTGCCGGAAGGCGAATGAAAGAGTACCAGGATTGTGCAGACTGAAGAGCATGAGCACGTACCAGAATATGGACGAAGACGTCTCCCGGCTCTTCATACAGGCAGGGACTTGGGACTTGCGAATCTTCAAATCAGAACATGGAAGAGATGGCGCCGGTATGTTAAGGAATAATTCCGCATCAGTTTCGTTTTGGTTCTTGGCTCACTCATTTCAAAGGTTGTGATATTAGAAAAGTATTCAATTTGGGCGACCTTAAAACGGTTTCAGAGGTATTTTATACCCTTCCATTGTTCATGGTTTACGGTCTGATGAAAGGCAGATTGATCGAAGTCAGTCGTCAACCATATTCTAGTGAGTCTTACCAGAGAATCAAGCATGGGTATATCTAACGCTTAGAAGTGTAATTCGCCAAAAGAATTCATGGAGCAGACTGCAAATTTCACATTCTGGCTTCAAACAGCTTCTCACTGAAGTGAAAGCTGCTCACAGATTCATGGACTTTGTTCGAGGCTTTGGCTTCAAGTCGTCTCCAAAAGACGAGGATTTTGGAGGTTATCATCGACAAGTTCACAGTCAAGAGCAAGAACATGTTCGCTTTGGTAACGAAATCGCAATTCCTTCCTTTTGGATAAAGATTGACACAAGTTTCTTAGATCTGTGCTATAACGTACGATACCCTGCACAAGTCAACAAGGGTTCCGAATATCCCTGGGTCTTTCGACAGTTGGCAATTTATCAAAGCTACACCCCCAGTACATCTTCATCCCAGTGGATTTTACTACAGCCCTCGGTAAGCATTGAGGAGAGCCTAGCAAGAATGCTTGATCACAGCAGACATGATGCGTTGGAGCGTGAACTCCTGATCAATGTTATGATTCTTGAGTCGACAGAGGCTCACTGGAGGGCATACATCAATTACATGGAGTCGGAAATCAACGCACTGGTACGTACACCTTGAGCAACCTGCATCCTTCCACGTTATAACACTTTGTTTGCAACTACAGAATGACAAGGCTTGTTTCTCTAAGGTGGGAAGGAAAGCGAACCATGATTACTCAGTAACATTCAATGACCTTCAAGACCTACAACAAGCCAGACAGAGACTACTGAGAGCCCTCTCCGCGGTCGAATCAAGCATAGAATCTTTATTGGGCATTCAAACCCATTTCGACAGTATTACGGCTCAGAAAACACATGATAGCAAAAAGTCAATTTATATCGAGCTTGAAGTGTATCAGTCACGGATGAAGGGCCACCAAAGGGCTTTGATACGGCTGCTTGAGGTCTCTTCAGGCACATCAAAACTTGTAAGATACTCGTACTGTCTGTCTACGGCGCTAATATTCGTTCTAGCTATTCAAAATTTTGGACTTCCGTAATGATGAGGCAGCACAAATGAGTGCTGTAAACACACAAAAAATATTACAAGAGACTGAAAGAGAAAGTGAAGCCATGAGAATTATTGCTGAGAAAACCCAGATAGATTCACGATCTACAAAGATTTTGGCTTGTGTCACCATCTTTTACGTGCCAGCCAATTTGATTGCGGTTCGTTTACAACTCCCTAACTAATATCTTCTATAACTGACTTTGTTTTAGGCGATATTCAGCTCAGGTCTTGTTCCTCAAAATGATGTGAATAGCAATCCGGATGCAACACATGGTCAGGTTTGGTCCTACATTCTTGCTACTTCTCTTCTAACGCTTGGAACAATCGCTATTGCTTGGAGTTGGGAGCGAAATTTGTTAATTCGTCTGTTTGTAAAGCTACATGACAGCATACAGTAAAGATTGATATACTATAGCAATCCTGGATCGTCCAAAATTGCTAGTAACATAATCCCTAGAGCTGACAAGAAATTCCATGGATGTGATGAGGACTGAAAACATTTTGATATGAAGATCTTTGTGCGCTCCGAGGGAGCCTGTGTAAAGAGTAGAAGGCTTATTGGGGCCGTAGTGAGCGTTTGAATCCACGGATACTGGTGTCTAACCATAGTACCTCAAAGCAAACAACAAACGATCAGAACAAACAGTCAATCCCTTATCCGACATCGGTCACTGATGATGTCCGTGAATAACAATGTCCGACTCCGTAACAATGGACTACGCAAAACACAACTTAATCTTCCCCACAACGTTGGCTTCAAACTCCCTAAGCGTATCCAAAGGAATTGAAATACTTTCCCCTACACCTAAGTCGGTGTGGAAGTTCAAGCATGTCTCCACAGCCTGCTGATAGACATTTCCCATTATCATGTGTAAGTCTTTGACATGGGTCGACAAAAGCCATTTCTTGAGATTCTCAGGACTCTGATCAGAATCGTTAAACTCGGAGGCAATCGATTTGATCGTCTTCCAGCGACCGATCTCTAAGAGCACAAGACCGAGACTATAGTAGTCGAACTCTGGTGCATGGCGTGCTGATCCCTTGAGGTACTCGGGGTGGCAATAATCTATGAGCTCAGGTTTGTCTGGAGGCCCCAGAGTGACTGAGTCTGGTTCGTTAGGTCGGCTGAATTGGAAGCCCAAAACGTAAGGCTCAGTGACTCCCTCAAAAGGAGATTCCAGAGAGTTAAAGACTATGATGTTGTATGCGGAAATTGCTCTGTGTACCCAGCCAACCTTATGCCATGCAAGCACAGTAGTTGCAAGTGCCTCTGCGAGCTTGAAAATATCCCCTAAACTCGGACGTTTCCGCTGACTCCTTGTGCGATTAATTAAATCAGCCAACGAGACGAGGACATGCGATTGTCCAGGAGATATTCCAACATTCTTGGTGGATGGTAGCTCAAGAACTAAGCCGAAAGAATGACGTGGCGTAGAATGGAAGTAATGAATACAATGCAATGATCGAAAATTGAGAGGCTTTTCCTCACGGTGGAGTAATTCTGCGACTTCTTCCACCCGTTCTTTAAGTTCCGTACCAATTTTGCCCCGCCAGCGCTGGTCGTATTCTAGCAATGCCACCAAAACAGTTCTACCGTTCTCTCCAACTGTGGCAAGATTTGCGAAAGGTGCAATCTCGGTCTTAATTGACACCTGGTCGGAGTCTATACTCAGCCCTGAACTCTTGACTTCTCCTCTGTTCATGGAGATGATCATAGATCTGATGGCCGCAACCAGGCCGATGTTTCTATAGTTCAGGTCCTCTTTGAAGTTACTGTGGATCTTATCAAGGATTTCGGTATCCTCTGTTGCGACGATCTTTGATTCGAGTGTGCTCTCTAGCTTCGATTTGATAGCAGGTGGGAGGAAATTCCATAGTTCATCGATACTGCTCCGAACACGCTTCATAACCAAGTGCGAGTAAGAATCTTTGCGGGGCTCCTGTTCCGCCAATATATCCAAGTCTTGCCAAAGAGTAACGAGCTTTTGTCGAAAGAATTCATATTCAGCGATAGTCGCTGACAAGCCGTTAACTTCTCTCCATTCACGGTTGATTGAATATATTTCAAGTTCTTGGCCGAAAAGAGCGACACGGTCTCTCTCAATTGAGATAATGGGGTCAATGTCAGCATGCAAAAGCTTGTCGAAGACATGCACAATTGAATAGTAAAGTGACTGTGCCGCTAAGAAGTCTGTTCTAGTCGACACAGTCTTCGCATTCGGACGACTGGAGGGGTCGATTTTGAGCATATCTCGAATAAGAAATATCAAACCACGGTCTGGAGTATTTGCTGTTGCACTGCTTTCAAGTTCTGTGAGCCATCCATCGACGGCTGGATTTGCTTCTCCACCGCAATGGAACGTGTATGTTGTCACAGTTTTGACTTTGTGTCGTCGTCGTTGTTCAAATTCCACGACTCCGGCAGCTCCTTTTCGAATGTAGGTCAGTAGGACAGCCAGAATGCAGCCTAACGCCCAAATGTCATTCGGCTGTCCGACAAGCTGACTCTTAAACATATTCTCAACGTCTTCGCTTTCTGGGGATCGATAGAATCCCATGATGTCTTTTGAGAGTGTTTTAGACTTGGCATCCAGCTCTTTCATGCTTGATAACCCGAAATCAGAGAGGAGAAACCGCGAGCCGTTGACAAGTATATTATCAGGTTTAAGGTCGTGATGATATCCTTTCAAGCTCAACCTAAAATTTGGATGCGCGAAATGGTGGAAAGCAGCGACTGCCGAGCATAAACCCTGCATGGCTTGATAGAGAGAATCGTCTGTTGTCAAAGCTAGGGGGCGTTCTGGAGAGGATAAAAGCTTGCTGAGATCATTTTCGGCGCGTTCAAACAAAAGGTTGTATTTGCCCAGGTAGGTGTATGAAGATATTAATCGAACGATGCATGGATGTTGTACTAGACGAAGGAGAGAGAGAACGTGTCCTTCATTACCTGGAGCTTGGGTAGGGTCGGCGCTCAACCTGGAGCCTCCATCATCGATGTTTGAAGGAAAATCCACTTCTTTGCGGATTACTAAGAGATCCTAATATAAAGAGATCAGTTCAAGACCCAGAGAGCAAAGCACTAAGAAATACTAAACGTGTATAGGTGAGTAACGTGGGGACAATTGAAACCATTGCGGATAGGTATAATAACAAAAGGATTCTACAATACATTGACAAGGGAATCAAGATTCCCATTGCCAATGATATTGAATTTACATGGTTCTTTGGAGATTGAAGAATATCAAATTTGCTCCTGCATGTTCATAGGAACTCGGCGTCAATTTTTTGCGTCGGACATACCATAGGCAGGTTTGCATTAGCCACGTCGGCCTGATGCAATGGATCGAGCGCTGTCTCATACACCATTCCAAATGCACCGGCACCACGCTGAATACTTCGGACAAATGGCAAGATAACGGCCTTGTCAAAATCTCGGTGGCTCATGTCTCCGCGGAAAGAAGGTGCCGATACTGTCCACTGCGTACGATAGAACAGTTCCGCATGAGTACTATTGTCAAGAATTGAGGCTAGATCTGATCTTGAATAAGGAAGCTTAGCGTCAAGCGCTTGGTGCTGCAGATGATCTTTTTCAAGAAACCTGGCGATAGCTGATGAGTTCCCGCACTGAATAAGGGTCGCGAATACTCTTTTTCCGCCGTTAAGGATCCTATCAATCACTTCCTCCTGTTTGTAAGGCTCAAGTCCGGATTCGTTGATAGCATGCTTAACGTTTTCAGGCCCAAACAGCTGATCCAACTCCAACCAAGGAATGTACCATTTTGCTTCGGAGTTTTCATGTCCAATCTTCACCAATCCATCTCTGAGGGCTTCCATATCGAGCAAATTTTAGGGATTAATAGGGATACAGACGTGGACTCTCGGGAGTGGTGACACAAGCGGATTGTACTGTGCCTATGAACAGCGTGCGGCGTTGGACAATCAGCGTCTAAGAGCACATCGATTCGATTTCGTCCTGCCAGTAAATCGTCAGCGCTTTAAGGTCAAAGGTTAATCCCATGATGAATGAGCTTATAGGTCTTTAGACGTGGTGAACATACCTCAGTGAGAAGTCGTGGAACCGTCAAAACGAAATGATCATCCCTCTCCTGCGCAACAATTAACGACCGTGATAGAACTCCTTAGTAATTACCTAACCTCAATCTCATAGCCAGTAGCTCCAAAATTATTGGTTAGGAACAGGAGCAGGGCTCGCCGATTCACGTATCGCCTATGGAGTTGTTGGATCATAATCGTATCAGCCTTGTCGCGTTGTTGCTCTTCATTCAATGAAGTGACCAGATCAGACGGAGTATAGCGGGTGTGGAATGCTTAAGGAAAACCGGGTACGCCTTATGTTTCGATTGAAAATGGCGTCGCAAGAGAGCTTGACCAAGCCAGCAGACAGTGCTCATTCAGAAATATGAGGAACAGCGCTCTGTTGAACAGGCAGCAGAGATTTGAAACTCTCGCCGACCGAGCTCTAGTCAGCCCCAGAGGTGACTACGAGTTCTCGCTTATTCTCGTATTCAAGTGGGCCTAAGATTTCCATGGATGGCTGGTCATCAGGAACGAAGTGGTAAAGGAATATTTATAAACTACCCTCGTTGACACTCTGTGTGATATATTACTACCGTAATCGGCAACGCTACTCCGTACTCCGTACTTGTAGTCGATTTTGCTCAACGAATCTAATTCCGTCCAACAGAAGCAATATCTCCGCTAAAAGTTGGCAATCTACATGTATTTACCTGTACCAGGACGGCCTATTCGTAAGTTTCGTTGCTCTAAACTCGTTAGGCAGCGGAAGCTCAATTGGTGGGAATTGGTGAAAAGCCGGAAGCATGTCGTACCTCAAGACAGTGAAGGTCGGGCTAGGAGTAGACGAAGGGCTGCCGAACTCGGCGCGGGGAAAGCAGCGACAGTAAGCTGTACATTAAACAGTGAAAGCCGAAACTGCAATCACTACGTTAGCGACATTTCGTTGTCCTTCATCATGGCGGGAGGCCACAATCTGATTAGATAAGCTTCATTCTCTGCCACCTGCTCGTTGGGCACTAGAGGTCAGCGGGTAGTTAAAGTTACCCTCGGAGATGCACATGCAAACATTCGAGCTTCTTTGTTCTTTGCAAACTCGTTCTTGACGCCTTCCTTCTGCAGAGGCACAAACATGGTCCCTAAACCACCATGATGCCAAAGTTCCCCGAGGTACAAGGTGGCGGATCTCTCATTCTCGCATGGCAGGTTCGAAATAAGAATGTCCTAGTTGTTGGTGGAGGAGAGGTAAGCTGACTTCCAACATTCTCTCAGTGAAAATTCCAATCCAATGATAGTATATAGGTTGCTGCAGGCCGTATCCTCAATGTCCTCAATGCCGATGCCAAAGTCACAGTTGTTAGTCCGTCCGAGGGGTTGAACGACGAGGTTGCATATCGAATAGAGATGAAGCAAGCTACACATATCGACCGAAAGTTCGTACCTTCTGATCTTGATGGTATGGACCTGGTTCTTACGGCCGTCGATGACCCTGAGGCCTCAACAGAAATATGGACACTCTGCAAACAACGGCACATTCCCGTGAATGTTGCCGATGTCCCACCTGAATGCGACTTTTACTTCGGTTCGGTACATAGAGATGGACCCCTGCAGATAATGATCAGTACGAATGGGAATGGTCCAAAGCTTGCCAACATCGTGCGACGGCAGATAGCAGCTGGCTTGCCAGACAACATTGGGGACGCTATCAAGAAGGTGGGCCAGCTAAGGAGAAGGCTTCGCAGAATGGCACCGGGTCAAGAGGAGGGATCTAAACGTATGCGATGGATGTCAAAGGTATGCGAGTCGTGGAGCTTAGACGACTTGTGTGAAATGGAAGTCGCCGATATGGAAGCCCTGCTCGGCTTTTACAATGCTGGGCAAGTACCCAGCTTGGAACAGCTGCGGTTAGGAGAAGAACATGGAATTGCGTCTTTTGATGGATCATTCGGTTTTTGGTTGGGATTTGGATAAATTCTCCTCCCTGCGCTGTACATATGAGTTACGATATCTTGTGGACTTCGGAAAGGAGCATAAGAGCCAACGGCTGGCTGGATAGCATTTAAAGGAGTTTTGGCTTTAACCAAGGCTATACATTTTTGAGTTTGAACGCAGAGCATCGTTCATCACGTATCTAGAAATCCGATGCTTTATGTGGCTTCTCTGCTGAATTTTTAATTTTCATGCCTCTCGAGGTTCTGTGATACCACGGGTTATAAATCTCAACCTGCTCTGCGATGCCGACCTCACCCGTATTTAACCAGCTTAGGGGAAAAGGCCTCGCTTTTGCAAGTCGACTGTGAACATACAGGTGATAATTATTCTCAGTTACAACTACATGCTAAGGGAAATATTCAACTTTAGTGCCGTTCTTGATCATTTCATTCCACAGCCATAAACTGATGCGGCACTCCCAGGTTTCGAAAGTCTCCTCAGATCTTCCAGTCTTTTATTTGCGAAATTTAAGATGGAGTCATTTAAAGAGCCAAGCTACGACGAGCTATCCTTCGAACAACTTGCAAAAGACGATCCAGAGTTCCACATAATCTACACAGCGAACAACAACTGGTTAGATTTTCAGAATCCGCAGATGGTGAAGTATGGCCGAGATCAGTTTTCCTGTGGTTACAGTCAGAGTAATAATTGATAGACAACTTACAAAGTCTCTTCTCAAACGAGACTTTGGGCTTAATGTGGAGCTTCCAGACAACCGCCTTTGTCCACCGGTAATCATCCACTGAAAGTCGTTCAAACAACAAGGCAGCTAATTATGTCTACTCACAGGTGCCAATACGGTATGTTCCATTCAGAAGTAATCCAGAACATCATACCATAAACCCTTCCCGTACTAGAGGTCTTCCACTGAGTCGTCAATAGTTACCAATATATCAAATATGTTCAACGGCTCCTCGACTCCACAACCCCATCTCTCTCCGAACACCCAGATCCCAATCGTCTCATAGAAGGCATAGACATCGGCGTCGGTTCTTCCTGCATCTACCCGCTCCTCGCGTGCGCCTCACACCCAAGCTGGCGCTTCCGCGGCACAGATATCGACCCAACGAACCTGTATTACGCGCGGAAAAACGTGGAGGCCAACAGCCTTCAGTCGCGAATCACCGTTCTGGACGTAGTAGTCGAGGAGAAACTGCTGCCCTGGGAGAGGTTAGTGCCGCCTGGCACTGAAGGAACGGATGTTGTGCGATTCGTCATGTGCAATCCTCCTTTTTACGAGTCGAAGGAAGCAATGTCAAAGACTATCTCGAAGGACTCGATGCCCAGCGCTGTTTGTACGGGTGCGGAGGTGGAGATGATTTGTGATGGGGGAGATGTTGGTTTTGCAATGAGGATCCTGGAAGAGAGTGTGCTTCTCGGTCAGAAAGTTCAGTGGTATTCATGCATGCTTGGGCGTTTGGAAAGCGTTCAGGTTCTGGTGACGAAGCTGAAGGATAAGGGATGCCAGAATTGGGTAGTAGCGACGTTGGTACCAGGAAAGAAAACGCGGAGGTGGGTTGTCGGTTGGAGTTGGGGAGACCTGAGACCAGACAACGTAAGCTTTTCTTCATCTTGGAGATCCGTATACAGCTCGCACTGACTGACCTGCTCTGCAGAGTGTTGCAAGGGGAGATGTGCCATGGAAAGAGCTGTTGCCATTTCCCACAGAGTATTCTTTCGATTCTGAATGTGAGATGACAGCCATCGGTGCAGCTATTCATACGACTATGACCGAGTTGGAGTTGAGGTGGGATTGGTCGAGCAACACTATGATAGGTACGGCGTTCAGCAAGCAAAACATCTGGTCTCGTGCTGCCCGACGTAAGAAACGAAGGGAAGATAATATGGAGATAGACAGTGAACAAGCAAACGAGATTCAAGGAGATGGAGATACGATCTCGTACGCTCTTGTCGCCAGGGTCAAAGTCCTGGCCCACCTGCATCGACGAAGAGTTGAGATTCGATGGCTACAAGGAACAGACACCGTCCTCTTCGAGAGCTTCTGTGCTATGTTGAAGAGGAAAGTGCTTGAAAACACAGGCGGGAAAGGTCAAAAAGAGTCAGCAAAATCATGAGTGTAGAAATTATTCCCATGGACACCCAGCACGCACAGCCTATTTCGAAGAGAGTATACTCTCAGAAGGCTCATGGGTTCGATGGCAATCCGGTTGAGTGAATAGTGAAGCCGGTTACTATGGCATCGAGACCCTAGGCTGAGCCACGTGTACAGAGTGAAAGAAAGCTCGCAGAAGATCAGAGGTCAATAGAGATTGCATTTACAAGACAAAACGAAATCTATCATATACTACAAGTCAGGCATTACCTCTTCGTCTTCGCAGCTTCCGTTCTTGCCATCATATCAGCCACTTTCTTCTTCTCAAATTCCTCAATCTTCTTCAAGTTCTCTTCCTCCTTTTTCCTCTCTTCTTCCTGCTCCTCTCTTTTCCTGCGCTTTTCCTCAAAAGCGATCTGGTCGGGCCTCCGTACAGCAATGTCTTTGGGTTTGTAGTCCGAGAATGCGCGCTTAAAACCTTGTTCAATAATCCAACACCCAACGTAGTCCAGGGCCATTGTTACAGTGAGCGTGATCTTGAATTCCGTAGTGAAAGGTACGAGTTTCAATCTCTCGTTGATTTCTGGAATGAATTCGGTCGCGCAACTGAATGCGATACCGGCAACGACTACAAGTCCCCAATACATGGCTTTGTTTTCGCGGATGCTCTCCCTGAACGGCCTGCCTTGGTAATTGATGGCGAAAGTGGAAATCTGCTGGATCAGCTGGAGAAGGTAAATTGCACTGTTAAGGAGTGATGGTTCGAAGTCACCCTCAAGATCCACGTCGTCCGCTTTCCTATTGAAGAGTCAGTCTCCGTTGGCATAAAATGCTGCGAATATAGGTACTTACGGTTCAGTGCGCTGGACGTATTGGGAGATGTAGATTAGCGTCACGATATGGATCGCGAATTGTCCTAGAACCGAGCCGATGATATAGGGATTAAAGATATTGTGCTGTGGTCGTTCCTTGGATAGAGCGTCGACAGGTCTGGCACGACTTATCGAGAGGAAGCAGACGCTCATCATCATGCCTGAAATCGTGACTTGGCCATCTCCGAACTTGATGCCGTCGAGGTACAAGACACTCAAGCTGTAGGCGCTAATCAGGCAATTGAGAGCGAGGATCTTGTACATTTGTATGGTAGCAACAAGAGTGCAGCGACCTTGACGGATGATGTTTGGGATCGCAATCACGTTAGCCAGCTTGGAAGTGAAGGGTGCCGCGACAGAGGCATCACCAAGCTTGATAGTAGGCGGTTGATTCTCATCTATTTCCTGTTCGAGTAACGACTGGGTAAGCTTATCTGCTAAGCCTGCCGCTGCCTTATGAGCTTTGAGTTGACGCTCTTCGGCCTTTGTCAATGGTTTATCCGGTTGCTTTTCGGGTTCTGGAGCTGGGGATGGAGCGCCATTAGTAACGGCATTTTCGTCTTTCGCATCAGCTGCGCCCCATTTCTTCCTTTTTTCCGCTTCGCGCTCCATTGCCTTTTCGTAGTGCGGGTTTGACGGTCCTTGTGGGTAAAGGTGTGCTATCAGGACTGGGACGGGTGGCGCTGGTTGGTTGAAGCGTGCCATCATGGCAACTTGCTTCTCATAGAGCTCCTTCATTTTGGTGTTCCTGAAATGGTCACCGATCTTCTCTAGATCTCGTTGTGTACCGTTGAGCAGCGCAACTCCAATATGAGCCTGCTTGAGAGCTCCGACGTCATTCGTGCCGTCACCGCACATAAGAGTGGTGTATCCAGCGCTTTTAAGACCGAGGAGAATATCCTCCTTCTGTTTGGGAGAGACACGAGCATAGACCCATGTGTGTCGCAGCAGCTGAGAAAACGCCTTTTGGTCTTTGAACTTGGCAAGGGCATATCCCGTTACGCATAGATCCTTCGTCTCAATGATCTTGGAGTCGATAGGATGGTCTGGATCGACAGGGATATTGACTTTATCGTCTATGCTCTTCCAGACCAGGTTCTCTCCGGAGTTATCGTTCTCAGGTGCATCGAGGATGAGAACATCCCGATCAACGATCTCGACTTCCTTGGCAACGTGAACGGCAGTTAGCGGATTATCACCCGTGATCATGACCACACGATGACTGCTTTCGTTCAACATGCGTACGGCCTTCTTGGCATCCTCCTTCAGAGGGGTCTGAAGAACGAGAAAGCCGGCGAAGTTTAAGTCTTTCTCGACATCTTCGCGTTTCAGATCGTTGATTTTACCTTGACCAAGTTCACCGTCGGTCGTCAAGTACTTATACGCTAATGCAAGGACTCTGCCTCCGTTTCGAGTGAAGTACTTGAAAGTCTCTTCGTATTTTGGTGGGACATTGACGAGCATATTGCGGATCGTTTCAGGTGCACCTTTTACGCTGGCGATTGTCGCTTTGTTTCTCTTCTGGGTGGACCGATTTGTAGCAACCACGGTAGCTACTGAGCTCTGGCGCTTGAGAGCAGATGAGAATTGAAATCGCCGTCGAATATGTACCAAATTGAGATGGACGCCTTCGTTTGCATGAACTAGAGAGTGGGTCTTGTTGGTAAGAATGTCTTTGTCGCCAAGAGTCCATCCAAGCGATGTGACAGTGGCCTTTTCCATTGGTTCTCCCACAACTTCTCCGTCATCAAGTTTGACAAGAGCATGAGCCGTTGCAAGTACGAGCGTAGTTTGAGAACCAACTTGAGTGACGGGTGTCAAATGACTATGAGCACCATCCGCTTCGGTCTCCACACTTGTCTTTCCAAGGTCAAGACCTGCGATGCCATCAACGACGAGATCTTCTCCGGTGAGTGTACCAGTTTTATCGAAGCAAGCGACATCTACTCTCCCGGCAAACGGAATTCGGAAAGGCTCGGTACAGAAGATAGCATAGCGACTGAGAGCTGCCAAGCTGGTGTTGACGGCAAGACTGAGTTCCATTGGCAATTCCGGAGGAACAACACTCGTGATGATCAAGACGCAGTCAAGAAGAAGCTTAGACCGCTTTCTGTTCTTTGCAACACCCTCTTGCCAAACATACCACGACGCCGCAATGGCGAACATGAGCAAGAACAGGATGAAAAGGAGAGCCTCAAAATTGTTTGCGGATACGCGCTCGGTCGCGAAAATCATCGTCCGGACGAGGCTTCCTTGGCTGGTTTCGAAACCAGTCTTCAAGACAATACCCATAGCGCCTTTATCGGGAGGAGGCGGTACACCAGAAGAGGAGATAGGAACAGCATCTGGAGCATCCTCGGCGGAGATACCGTGTGAAACTTGCAGAACCTTTGTGCCGCCGAAGACAAATGCGTTTTTGTCCAGTCCCTCTGGCTCAATGATCGCATCGCCTGGCCGCAACTGAATCGAATCCTTCAAGACCGGCGTGCTTTCTCCCGAAAGCATAGCTTCATTTACGATGGCCGTTCCTTCAACCAAGAGCATATCGCAAGCAACTCCGCTATCTTCCTTGGTTCGACCAATGGAAACCAGATCGCCAGGTAGTAATTTGTCGCTTTGAATTTCGATCCATCTCTCTTCGCGGTATACCCAAATATCGTATGGCTTGATACTCATGCCGCGGAATTCGGTCAGTGTCCGTTGCCTTTGCCACACAACCGTGCTCTCAAAAGCAACAAGCATGACTAGCGTGAATAATGAGTAGTACCAGTACTCATCGAGCATCCAGAGGCCAACACAAAAGATTTGAAAGACGAAAAATGGTGCCACAGCATGTTCCTGGAACAACTCGACAAAGGAAGGGACAGGAATGTCAAAGTTGTTGTCGCCGTAATGCTGCTGGAGCCGTCTGATGTCGGAGTGATCCGTAAGGCCTTGGCTCTTCTGGAATGTGATCAACTGCGGCTTGGGATCCGCGTCGAGCGCGAACTTTAGAGGCGCAAAGCTCTTTTTCTCCGGATTGTACAGGAATCGTCTTTTTTGAAACTGAAAACTGAGATTCTGTCTTCCGCCTGCATTGTCTCTTTTAAGTTTGACTATCTCAGGGCTGCCTTCGTTGGCAACAGGGACCAATTTGATCAGTGATGCGCTTCGGATGTCCTTTGCCTTGACGGCTGTGAAGAGAGCCTTGAGCCTAACATCCCATTTTGTGCAGAGCCACAGCAGAGCTTGTGCCGACAAGATTGAACCGACCCAGACGAAGGTCCACTCTTGTCCGCCTATGTACTTGTTGTAGCGTTCGGAACTGAGGTAGACGGCGAGAAAGACGGGCCATACTATGATGAAGGGCCAAATGTACGTATGCAGATTGCGCGGTAGAGGGTTGTGCAGAGTCGCCGAGGCGATCTGCGGGTCATCGACGAGAGGCATGGTGGATACTTGAAGGTTATTATGGAAAATGCATCGAGTTCAAATGTGACGACTGCGCGGAAGGGGGAAGGACAGAGGTAGGAGACGTTTGGAGGCGAAGGAGTGGAGTCGGTAACGTAGTCTATTTGTACAATCTAAGAAGTGAAGACAAACGACGTGGAACCGGACCCAGACGAAGAGAAGATGGAGTTGTTTGGGTTGATGGAAATGTTTCCTTGCGGCCACTTATCAAAAAGTTGCGGATGGACTGGATGGCAAAAGCACGGACGAAATCCCTGGCCATGAAATGCATTTTCGCCCTGGCGGAGGCTGAAGAGCTTCGTAGAGTCATGGCACGAGACACTCATAAAAACCATCAAAACTCGCCCAAACAACTCTTTCTCCTACTATCCTATAACCTGCGCATACGGCATTGAGAGACTGAAGTCCGCTTGATACTAGGAGAACTACCATTGACTACCGACATTTTATCCGCCCAACGTATACTTCTGCTTCAAAGCTCAGTCCTGCTCAAACAGAGCTCCAAGTCCCAAACATGGCGGCGCCAAACGGCGATGCGCCTACAACTGAGTCCATAGCCTCTGAAACTCCTAGTACGGAAGCTACCGATGGCTCTGGTCCGAAGGAATTGAGCAAAAGGGCTCTCGACAAGGCTCGCAAGAAAGCCGAGAAGGCGGCAAAGAAAGCTGAATATGCTATCCGACCCAAGGAAACCCCGAAGGATGTGAAACCAAAGTCCATATTCGAAGAAGGATGGCTAAAGAAGACATACGACGAGAAGCCCGTTGAGCCAGGCCACGTCCAAACTCGATTTCCTCCCGAGCCTAACGGTTTTCTGCATATCGGCCATGCAAAGGCTATTGCTGTTAACTTCGGTATGGCCAAGTTCCATGACGGAAAATGCTTTCTGAGATATGACGACACAAACCCAGAGAAGGAGAAGGAAGAGTACTTTGTGGCAATCCAAGATATGATCCGCTGGCTAGGCTTTGAACCCGCTAAGATCACATATAGTAGCGATTGGTTTGATAAGCTCTATGAACTCGCGGAGGAGCTGATTAAGAAAGATAAGGCGTATGTGTGCCACTGTTCAAGAGAGGAAATCAACATGCAAAGAGGAGGACCGGACAACAGAGGGCCACGTTACGCATGTGCCCATCGGAGTCGGCCTGTGGAAGAGAGTTTGAAGGAGTTCAGAGACATGCGAGATGGCAAATATAAGCCTGGAGAGGCATTTTTGAGGATGAAGCAGAGCATTGACGATCCAAATGAGGGAAACCCGCAACTGTGGGACTTGCCGGCGTACAGAATCCTCGAGAATAATCATCATTACAGGACTGGTGATAAGTGGAAGATTTATCCAACATATGACTTCACGCACTGCATTGTTGACGCACTGGAGGGCACCACACACAGCATGTGCACCCTAGAATTTCTCCTAAGTCGAACAAGCTATAATTGGCTACTTGAGCAATTGGAATTCAAGGATAGAGGCTCAGATAAACGAGGACCTATGCAGCGAGAGTACGGACGTTTGAGTCTCGCAGGCACCATCCTCTCAAAGCGACGAATAACCATGCTTGTCAACGGCGCAGAGTTCGGTGACAAGAAGATCCCTCCGGCTGTTCGAGGATGGGATGACCCTCGCCTGTTCACACTTGTCGCAATAAGGAGACGAGGTATCCCAGCACAGGCTCTTCTGCAGTTCGTCCAGGATCTCGGGGTCACGGACTCAACGACCCTTATCCAGCCTTACAAATTCGAGTCCAGTGTACGCAAATATCTCGAACGCACCGTCCCGCGAATAATGCTTGTTCTGGATCCAATAAAGGTTGTGATCGACGATATTCCAGACGACTTCAGGGACGAACTGAAAGTTCCTTTCGATCCGAAAAACCCGGAAGGCGAGAGTAGAGCTGTCACGATTACAAAGGAGATCTACATAGATTCGAGCGATTTCCGCGAACACGATTCCGAGGACTTTTTCCGACTTGCTCCTAAGAAATCGGTCGGACTGTTCAATGCGCCATTCAGTATTCGTGCGAAGAGTTTTGAGAAGGATAGCAATGGCAAAGTCACCGTCATTCACGCTGAAAAGGGACCCGATGGTGAGAAGCTAAAGGCTTACATTCACTGGGTTGGCTCAGATGCGATCAAGGTCCAGGCAAGACAATACAATACACTCTTTGATACAGAGAACCCGAATGACTTGGACTGGAAGAACGGTGGTTATGCGGACCACCTCAACCCAAACTCCGAAGTAATCTTCGACGATGCCTTGATTGAGCCTGGGTTCAAACAACTCAAGAAGGGACACTCAATTTCTCCGAGTGGGAGCAGTGATGACATTGTTCGCTTCCAAGCCATTCGTACGGGTTTCTTCTGTGTGGATATAGGCAGTACGGATGACAGGACCATTTTAAACCAGATAGTCTCTTTGAGGGAGGATGCTGGCAAGGGAAAGTAAGGCGCTGGTTTAGGTGCGATATGTCTACAGGCGTTTGAGTATGAAATGGGTTCTAGCAGGCGTTCTAGCGAGGCGGACAGATATCGGATCCAAAATCTAGAAATATAGACTTGCAATTTGGACTTCATTCTTGATCTTCTTCAAGCTTGCACCATAGTCACGTGCTCAGGTAGTCTAATTTCAGCCGCATTGCCACTTCGGAAAAAGACTGGCTCTTGGCACGCCCAGACCTCCGTGCCTTCGACATGTACTCCACCTGCCTCGCTACGCCTTCCGACGACAACCCTCGACCACTCCTATCTCCTCACAACGAGCCGGAAGCCTCGCGCCGCCACCATGGCGCCGATGATCAAGGATGAAGCCAAGCGGAGGCACGACGACGCGATGAGTGAAGCCTCCAGCCCTCGCAAGCGGGCCAAGTCCGCTGCAACTGAGGACTTGGAGTCAGTTGATGGAACAGTACGCGGCAACGGTCCCCGAGTTGTGCCATATCCCGAGAAACCTGCAGTAATCGAAGAACGGAATGGTGAGATCGAGTTTCGTGTGGTCAACAACGATGGCAGGAAGGAGAGTACCATCATCCTCACCGGTTTGAAGTGCATCTTTCAGAAACAACTGCCGAAGATGCCGAAGGACTACATTGCAAGATTAGTATACGATCGGACACACTTGTCCATGGCCATTGTCAAGAAGCCACTTGAGGTTGTCGGAGGTATCACATATCGCCCCTTCAAAGGCCGGCAGTTCGCCGAAATTGTCTTCTGCGCCATCTCATCGGATCAACAAGTCAAGGGTTACGGTGCTCATCTCATGTCCCATCTCAAAGACTACGTCAAAGCAACGTCTGACGTTATGCATTTTCTCACATATGCCGACAACTACGCTATCGGATACTTCAAGAAGCAAGGCTTCACGAAGGAGATTACTCTGGATAAGCCAAAATGGATGGGCTACATTAAAGATTACGAAGGTGGCACGATCATGCAATGTACTATGGTGCCCAAAATTCGCTACCTTGAGTCCAGCAAGATGCTCCTAAAGCAGAAAGAGGTAGTTCAGGCGAAGATTCGGGCAGTGAGCAAGTCACACCTCATTCACGACCCACCAAAGGAATGGAAAAATGGAGTAAGCAAGATTGATCCCATGTCTATTCGTGCCATTAAGGAGTCCGGCTGGTCACCTGACATGGACGAACTCGCTCGCGCACCGAAGCACGGTCCGAACTACAACGCCCTCCTACATCTGCTCAACGACATGCAGAACAACACCAATGCTTGGCCTTTCCAACAACCGGTAAACAAGGACGAAGTGCAAGACTACTACGAAGTGATCAAAGAACCCATGGATCTGGCAACAATGGAAGAGAAGCATGAAAAGGACATGTACCCAAGTCCCGAAGACTTCATCCGCGACTCCAAGCTCATCTTCGACAACTGCCGCAAATATAACAACGAAACGACGCCGTACGCAAAAGCAGCAACTCGGTTGGAGAAGTTTATGTGGCAGAAGATCAAAGAAGTGCCTGAGTGGTCGGTATGTATTCGCAACTGCTTTGAACTCGTGCCGCAGCAGTGCCGGCACCTGTTTCCTAATGCCTGAGTGACGCACTTACGCTCGATAGCACCTCGAACCTGAGCAGTTTACTTGATTGAATAGCATCAGATCCCGCATTTTGTAACCACCTTTTGGATTTTGGAGAATATCATCCTGTTACGCTACTAATTCCGGCACCAAGACGAGTTCTTGGTGCTTGTGGAAGAGCGGAGGAAAAGGAAGAACGACCACACTAGAATTTCTCAGAGCCAAATGGGCTTCATATGTAGATGGATACATTGCACGAAGTTACGGCGTATTGGATTGTGTGATACCCCCATCAATCGGATTTGTATGACATTGCATCAGATGGCGCTGAAACGGAGGACAATTGCGAATACAAGGGCTCACCCAAGAATTGTCACAGGCTTAACTTAGCTAGTAATTGAAAACCGTACTGCAATTTGGCTTGCTCCTGAAGCTTAAAGTGACCATTCCAATGTGGCCTGCCGCGGTGATGCCCGTGCCGGTAATCTTCTAATTCCCAGTCTGCGTGCCGATCTTGGCATATCTGGAGCTTTTCTCTCCGCATCCACCTCCGCATCGTCCACAAGAGCTTCCGGCTATCACCCGTACCTTCTTCAGCGCACCTTTCTAACTATGCAATAGAATCGTTCTGAAGGTATAGAACCTCTCGGCATTGTCCACGATGCCCGCGAACGCACAATTGCTGCGCGTCATCGCGCCGTCCACCTCCGCGAGACCGAGAATTCCGACGTTCGGAGCTACATCAAAACACCATCTTAGGAGCTCTGGCTCAGCATGTTTTATTTCGCGCAGACAATATGCGACGGGAAGAGACGATGCAGACGTCTCAGATTCATTCAAAGGCCAGCTCATGAACAGCACGCAGGAGCGGATTCGACGCCAAAAAGCAGAAGAGTTGAAGTACGAGCAAATAAGACGACAGGAAGCCAACGCTCGCGGCAACAGAGGACTCAGTATCTTCGGTACGTCTCTCTACTCCTAAGAGCCGGCCTCAAACGGCTTTCGAAAGCAAGCACATCAAACGCTGACATGTCTCCAACCGCAGCCGCCATCTTCATCGCCGCAGCCGGCTACACATTCGGGCAGCTGCGGGCGCCGAAGCCCGCGCCCATCACCTCCACGACACCTCTCGACTCGGTGCCCGCCCTCACCCACGACACCAGCCCGCGCAACCTGCAAGCGTGCTGGACCGAGATCCGCGACATCGTGGGGCTCGACAACGTGCTGACGGACCTCGCGGCGCGCGAGAGCCACGCCGGCAGCGCGTGGTCGACGCACCTGGACGACGGCGGCGCGCTGCCGTTCCTGGTGGCGCGGCCGGGCTCGACGGACGAGGTGGCAGCAATCATGCGCGCGTGCCACGCGCGGCGCATCCCCGTGACGGCGTTCGCGGGTGGCACGTCGCTTGAGGGCCACTTCGCGGCGACGCGCGGCGGCGTGTGCGTCGACTTTGGCCGCATGGATCGCGTGCTGCGGCTAGATCGCGACGACCTCGATGTCGTGGTGCAGCCGGCGGTGGGCTGGGAGGCGCTCAACGAGGAGCTTGCGAAGGAGGGCTTGTTCTTCCCGCCGGATCCGGGGCCCGGCGCGATGATCGGCGGGATGGTGGGCACGGGATGCTCCGGCACGAATGCCTACCGCTGGGGCACGATGAGGGAGTGGGTGATTTCGCTGACGGTGGTGCTGGCTGATGGTACGATTGTTAAGACGAAGCAGCGCCCGAGGAAGTCCAGTGCTGGCTACGACCTGACTAAGTTGTTCATTGGGTCTGAGGGCACGCTGGGCTTGATCACTGAGGCTACGCTCAAGGTTGTGGCTAAGCCGAAGGAGGAAAGTGTTGCTGTGTGCTCGTTTCGCACCGTCAAGGACGCCGCGGAGACAGTATCACTTGTGGTGAAAGGAGGCATACCAATCGCGGCAATTGAGATCTTATGTGATGAGCAGATGCGGTGTATTAACCGGGCTGGTATGACGAGCCGGCATTGGAAGGAGGCGCCTACGTTGTTCTTCAAGTTCTCGGGTGCCACTCAGCAGAGCGTTCAGGATTGTATAAAGCAAGTCAGGGTCATCGCAAAGCAGTGTTACAGTCAGAGCTTTGAGTTTGCTCGCACCAAGGAAGAAAAAGAAGAGCTTTGGAGCGCAAGGAAAGAAGCGCTCTGGGCGACTATGGCGGCTGCACGTGGAGAGCATGATCGACCGTGGACGACAGATGTAGCAGTACCGATGTCAAGACTAGCGGAAATCATTGATGAGACGAAGGCAGATATCAACGAGTCGGGATTGCTTGCGTCGATAGTGGGCCATGTTGGAGATGGCAACTTTCATGCAATCATCATGCATAACCCTGAGAATGCGGAGGAAAGAGAAAAGACAGAAGCCTTAGTGCATCGTATGGTGAAGAGGGCAATCGAGATGGAAGGAACAGCAACCGGAGAACATGGAGTTGGTTTGGTAAAGAGGGACTATCTACCGCATGAGCTTGGAGAGACAACAGTGGATCTGATGAGGAGGGTCAAATTCGCCTTGGATCCGCTGTGCTTACTGAATCCTGATAAGGTAGTGCGGGTAGTCCAGCCCAAGCCTGGTGAGGTTCAGGAGTGGTAGCTCTTGCGGCATTAGAGAATTGACCAGTACCAGCTGCATTGGACGTAGAGAGCCAAGTTCACAGCTAGGATGTGACGCTTGCTGTCTTAGATTGTAGGAGAAGAGCAAACGCCTTCGGCGTACAAATACAAAGCCGTCTTGTTGGTTGCGGCCTACTTCCACTGATTCTCTGGTTTTGCCATGAACTCTTTCAATATGTTTACAATTGAGATCAAAGACTTTAACCACTCCCTTCCCTGCTCTTCGACTTTAGCTTGGTCATCTCCCAACTTCGCGTAAAAGTCCTTTCGGTATGGTGTTGCCGACATTGCTGCGCTGAAAATGGGCTTCACGACAAAGCTGTGGAAAGGTTTCAAGGTGTCGCCATATGCCGCACGAAAGGAAACGGAGAGTTCTTCAGTCGGTGTCTCCAAATTTAATGCGATTCCTTTTGATGTAAAGTCGAGGCCGCGGTTAAGCCACAGAAGACCCTCAGCAGCAGTATGCTTCTTCTCTTCCAATTCATGACGCACGAGGTCCTGAAGGGTTTCGCTTTTGAGTGGCGAGGCCAGTTGTCGATCTCTTATCTTCTTGATGTTTCCAGTCATGTCAGACTTTACAGGCTTGAAGGCAGCGGAACCAAGGAGGTCTGAGTTGTGATGTTAGCATTCAATTCGGTGGGCTTTGAGCTTAACGGCGCAGCCGCTTTGAAAGGTAGAGCATGTCGCAAAGATGTCATTGATAATGCCTCCATACCGAAAAGAGTTGTCAGTGATTCTGCGGCTTCTAGAAACTCAGAGGTTGAGATTGCGTTGCCATTTGCTTTATCCACAGGCACGTCGACAAAACTTCGTCGTATGGAGTCGAAGAAGGTTTTACCGGGAGGATATTGCGATTTCGCTTGAGCCATGGTAGCAAACACTGGTCTGGTATGCGTAAAAGGGTGTATAAGAAATAATTGATACGTAGGAGCAGAAGATGAAGAGCGTAAACAAAGGTGCACGTGGTGCTTCACAGCAGAGTGAGGTCCGGATTTCAACAATCCCAGGGCTGATGTGGCCACTGGAGTTAGTGGCGTAAAGGCTGTCTCGCTGCACTTTAGTGTGTGGCGCACCCAGAGGAGCCATGAACTGGAGTCAAACTCTTGAAGAAGAAGAAACTATGCCGTCCACTCAATTTGAGAGTTATTTTTGGTTCCACCCGCCATTCCCTACCTCTTAATCGACTTTTCCTAAGCGGCAAACTGGTTACGCAGAGCTGCCGCCAAATTCACTACGTACCTAGGTAGTAAGCGAACTATTGACGGCCGACATACCTGTTCCGGAGAGCGGCGAAGAAAGGTGGAACACGAAGGGCAGTTTAGAGCTGACTATCCATTTCCTCCAATTTACAGACAACTAACGAGCAGAGGGGCGAGTGCTAATTCTACCCCTGTTTAAATTGTGGTTTTGAAGGATCCTCGTCCCTGCGCCCACCCCGCTGCTGCCTGTCGCCACTATATCATGGCCGCATAAGACCTTCCAACGCGAAGGCTGTGACATTCTCCGTGTTTCTTCCTCTTCACTGCCACAAAGAGCTTGGGATTCTTATGGTTGAGAATGTCTTGACAACTTTTCATTCAATTATAACCTACCTACTATCGACTTAGCTGTGACGGAGGATTAGCATTTTCCAGCAAAATCCACACCCCTATCAGCCACCATCAAAGATGGCAAACTCTCCGGGTTCGAAGCCATATCGCGATGATCCATCATTGGATGATGCATTGTCGCTACACACAACTCCAGATGATACATTCGAGTCATCACTAGAACCAAGCAGTTTAGCGGTACCTCCACCCTATCGTGACGACGAGGATGAGATTCCGGACCGTAATCAAATCAACCTTCCTGTGAATCTATATACCCTGCCGATGCTCGACAACAAATGCAAGCGATCAAATGGCATGAGATATGTGGTTGGTGGCTTTGAGAACGATCCGAAGCAGATCGAATGGTGTCTGAAGCGTTGGGCGGCTGTTCCACCCTCCAAATTGGTCCATATTGTTGGAACACACAAGGAGACACGCAAAAACGGAGACAAGAAAGAGCAAATATCGATAACCGACTTCGACCTGAAGCTCCGTTTGACTGAATATCTCTTCACATATACCGGCGGGAATGCGTGGATGGAGTTGAGAACTGTCGAGAATGCTGAGAAGACATATCGCGGCTCTATCATCAAGAAAGCTGAACGTATACCAGCTGCTGATTTGGAGAGACCAAAGGCTGGACTGAAAGAGTGGTGCCATCGCTTTGATGCTAACCATTCTTCGCTTAAGATGTAGGTGTATTCTGAACTGTTGAATTTCATCGCTGACCTTGGAAGGTTCCTTTTCACAAGGGAAGTCATAGGTCTTGACGAGATGTTCCTCAAAGAAAATATTCAGAACCTCATTCGGTCGACAAACTACAAAGGTCGTATCGACATTAAGTTCCCGATTGAGAACCCAGGTGTCGAAATCTGGTCACAACACTGGATAAACGTGTGGCGCAATTCGACGTTGATTTGCGTGCTATTCTACGTCACTATGCTATGGATTTTCACTTGGCCATATTTGTTTTTTACAACCAAAAAATACGCAGTTGTCAAGGCCGTTTGGCCTTTCTCGATTCCGACCGAAGATGGAGGACATTGCTACGCCTCAATGAGTGAGGGTGAATGGTTCACGCGATGGCAGAAGGCAATTGAAAAGGCTGTCCTTCAGAAGAAGCATGCCACGCTTTCTGAAGAGGATTTGACGCAGGTTGATGATCCAGTTCCACAGACTGGTAATAATGTGATTGATTCAGCGATTGGCTTCATTGGAGTTGGAGTCAGAGCGTATCAAGAAGTTAATCGGCAGGTTGGATGGGGCTATGACACTTGAGCGTTGTCGTGCTTGTACTACTTACTCTTTCAGCATTGAATGATTTTGGATGTATGAAAGCAAGATTTTGATGGCTTCCGGACTTTCCTTCACGTCAGAAACATGCCGTATCAGCTGTTGCATGAGGTTCGAAAAGCTACTGTATCAAGATAATCTCTGTAGTCCAATACTCTTCGAGCTTTTCTAATGGCATCTCAAGGCGAGAGTCGGGACTAATATTCTCAGGAATTATGATTATTCCCGGAAATACAACATTCGGCGAGCTACTTTGCGGTGGACAGGCCGTTCTCGGCGCGAACTTCGACGCGGAAACGTCCACTCGCTGGTCCCTGTGATGATCATATATCCGAAAGAACCTGTATATAAAATGCGTCATGATCTTATGCGAAACTTACCAAAGCTCCACCAGCCTTTATCTAGACAATTGAGCATAAATTATTACCATGTCTTCAAGTACAGTTGTTTCAAACGACAAGGTATACAACATTGCCACCATTCCTGGCGACGGTATTGGAATTGAGATCACCGAAGCTGCGGTCCAAGTTCTTAAGAGGCTTGCAGACGTGTCTGGCAAGTTCAAATTTGAGTTCAAAGAATTCGATTGGAATAGCAAAAGCTACAGGGAGAAAGGTCATTATATCCCTCATGATGGTATTGACCAGCTGAAGAAGTTCGATGCCATCTACTTCGGCGCTGTAGGCTGGCCAGGTATGGACTTCTCTCCGAAGCTTGAAAAATTGTTCACACAGCTTCCCGAGATCCCAGCTAAGGGCATTTCTAATATCTTGACTAGATGTACCCGATCATATCTCACTCTGGGGTTTAATGCTACCTCTTCGCAACTCTCTAACACAATATGTCAACGTCCGACCTACACGCATCATCCCTGGAACCAAATCACCGCTCGCAAATTGTGAAATAGGCGATTTAGACTGGGTAATCATCCGCGAAAATAGTGAAGGTGAATACGCCGGCCATGGTGGTACTACACATGGCCACACCTCATATGCCGTAGCAACTGATGTTTCCATCTTCACACGCGTTGGTATGGAACGCATATTCCGCTTTGCCTTCGAAACGGCAAGGGCGCGTCCAAAGAAGCATCTCACCATGGTTACCAAAAGCAACGCCCAGCGCCACGGAATGGTCTTGTGGGATCAAGTGTTCAACGACGTCAAGAAAGAGTATGAAGACGTGAAAACCGACAAGATGCTCGTTGATGCCATGACAGTGAGAATGGTGCTGAATCCGAAGAGCCTTGACACGATCGTCGCGACGAATCTGCATGCAGACATTTTGTCAGATTTGGCAGCTGCTTTGTCCGGCAGTATTGGAATTGCGCCGAGCAGCAATCTAGATCCCACAAGGAAGAATCCAAGCATGTTCGAGCCGATCCACGGCTCTGCGCCGGACATCGCAGGGAAGGGAGTTGCAAATCCTGTCGGTGCGTTCTGGAGCGCGGTGGAGATGGTAAAGTGGATTGGAGAGGAGCATGCTGCAGAGGCGTTAATGAAGGCTGTCGAGGATGTCACGAGCGCGGGTATCAAGACCAAGGATTTAGGAGGTAGCTCCAATACGAAGGACGTGACTGAGGCAGTGTGCAAGGAGCTTGAAAAAGTGTATAAACACTGAGATATGGAAACTGGGAATGACTTACATAGACATTATTAGCCAGTCACCTCAGGAATTCCGCAGTCGTCGAACCAATGCCTGGTGACATCTGAGGTCGAATCATTGCTCTACTCTTCTCCTTTTCGGGCCTTTGCGGAATATCTCCGAACCTAGTGAACGGCCAGAGTATTCCTACAGCCTTGCCAACCACCAAAGTCAGCGAGATCGGTCCGAAGTCATTGCTGTCCAAGCTATCTCTCCAGTTGTCTCCTTCGACCCAGATATGGCCTTCCGGGACTTTTACAATTGGAGGCACTTCAGCCATGCCCATCTTATGACCATGCGTGTTCTCTCTTCCAACCCTCCTCAAGTCTCTTATCACAAAATCTCCTTCTGTAGCAAGGACGCGCTTGACGCCCATCTCCTCTGGGTCGCTGGGTTTCCAATAGACAACGACATCGCCACGATGAATACTATATCTTGTGTGCGCGATTGGCCTATCCACATCTCTTTTGAACACTAAGATGGCGTCACGTCTGCCGGTTTCATTGTACAGAGGAGAAAGCGAAGGCGCCATGGAATTGCCGCGGACCCAACAAACCGATGCGAGAGAGTTGTCGACGAAGATGAGTGTGAGAACAGAGAGCGAAACGGGAACGAAATAGTTGCGGAGTGGCGATATCCGCGTGCGTAGGTGACTGAAATATGACATTGTCGAAGAAGGTTCGTCGTTATGAGTCGTAAGTAGGAAATGGACTCTGGCGCACTGAAAGTTGCTTACATGGAGCTTTGAAAACGATACGGAGTAGAATCGGAGATATTGGAGCTAAGAGGCTGAGGCAACAAGGCATGCATTGGATGTGAAATGGCAACGTCGCGCCTTTTTCGAAAGTTCAAACTACAGCTTCAATCCTCCATCTCCCTTTCGAAACGGTCTCCATGTCTTCGTCGGATCTGTCTGCTCTTTGGGACGCTGCCACTTCGCAGCCTTACTACCCAGCAGTGCCCAAACATTCTCAATTCGCCGTCGGATTTATACTCCTTCTGACAGGTATGGACATAAGCGTTGAACTCATGAGTGTTGAACAGAGCGTTGAATGGAACGTAACAATTGCTAATTCTAATTACAGCATTCATCCTCTCCGGTATCTTTGCACTGAGTATGCTTCTTCCAATCGCTACTCCTAGTTGCGTATTTCTGACACTACTCAGATCGAAACGTCCTTACCCTTCCCGTCCTCGGCATTCCAGCATCACTAGCGTTCGGGTACGAGTTAATATATATCATAACGGCCGCACCAAAGTACTAATATCTCAAAGATTCGGAGCTGTTTATATGATCTGTGCGGTCGGTGTCAACGTCTAAAGGCATCACCATCCCTCGATCCCGTTGTACGATACCCAAAAAGAATGAAATAGACTTGTGTTCTACCTTGTGTATCCTTTACGCTTTATTACAAAAACATTCCTGCTCAAATATCACTTCTGAATATTTCAAACCACAATGTCTCTCAGCGGGGACCACGCGCCGATCTTCACTGCGGTGTCAAGCTCCGCCCGCCAATTGTTCCTTCTGCTTCGTTGTATTTCGTTCTCTACAAAGGCGCAAGTCCAGATTACGGACGAAGGTCTTCGATTCAGCGCTGAGGAGTCAAGTGTCATAGAAGGTCAATATCACAACTTAAGCCCATGAAATAACTCGCTGCTGATGCATTGATCAGGTATGGCATTCATCGAAAAATCTCTCTTCACAACGTATAAATTCAATGCTCCTGGATCGTCATCCTCGCAAATGACAGATAGCGATGTCGAACTCCCAACATTCTCCATATCTCTTCCCTCTCTGATTGAAGTCCTCCAAATGCTGGGCATCACAGACTCCAAATCGCAAAATGCGTTCCACCGCGATACATTCAACTCTGCACCTTTCTCAAATCAGGCCCTTGGATTTTCCAGCGGCGTATGTCGTCTTTTATACGAATCGTCAGGCGCACCTCTGACTATCATCCTTGAAGAGCAAGGGATAACAACGACCTGCGACCTCACAACGTACCAACCAAGCTACAAAGACGATATCCCCTTCGCGCGCGACCAACTGGCACTGAAAGTCATAATGCGATCCTCGCACCTGCACGACGCCATCGCAGAGCTCGGCTCGCAGAACCCAAAAGCGCTCACCATCCGCGCGGACAAGGACTCCTTCACGCTCATCACGGCATCCGACATCGGTGCCGCCCAGATCTCGTTCTCGCGCGGCGCTCCGCTCCCGCACGAACACGCTCACATTCTCACCGCCAACGACGACAGCGACGACGTGCCCGCAAGAGGACCGCCGTCGGGCCTCCTTGAGACGTACCTCGTGCCGCGCCGCTTCGCGCAGTCGTACAAGTTCAGCCACGTTGCGGCGGCGAAGAGGGCCATGGCTGCGGCGGCAAAGGTCAGTATCAGAGCGGACGAGCAAGGCGTCATGAGCTTGCAGTTCATGATTGAAAATGAGGACGGAGGAGGATCCGGAGGCGGTGGCAACGGCGGGGTGAGCTTCGTGGACTTCCGATTTGTACCGCTTGTTCCTGACGATGGAGATGAAATTGAGGAAGATGACGGTAGGGAGGAGACGGATACTGAGTAAGCTGAGTAGAACCACGCAATGTATACCAGATGCACCAATTTTAATTTCTGAGCTACTTCTATCACCTGCTCGAACACCATCACCTCTGTGCCAGTCTCAGCCCATGGGCGCCATTCCTCCAGGTCCCAGCTTGACCAAATCATACCTCGGCTCACCACCCTGACTGATCTTGGCACCGAGCTTTCCTCTCAAGCCACCACCGAGCTTCTTCCTAAAGATGACCTTGTTCCTCTTCTCCCTCTTCAGCTCCCTCTGAATGCGCTTCGCCTTCCGCCTGGCATCGAGCAACTCATCCTTGGAGACCTCCTCGCGGGGCTTGTCCTTCTCGCGCATGATCTCGTAGACGAGGCGGTTGCGCTGCTGCATCTTCATCTCGACGCGGCGCCGGTGCTTCTCCTTCTTCGACGGGCCGCGCTTGCCCAATGCCGCCGCCTTCGCCGCCCGCTGCTCCCGCATCCACTCCAGCCGCGCCTCGCGCTCCGCCTTCGTCAGGTCCTTTACCCGTCGGTCGCCCAGCATGTCCGGGTGCCAGATGATCTTGGACGGCCCGTTCTTGAGGTCTGGGTCGCCGCTCGCGTCCACGACGAAGTGCGTTTCGGCAGTTGAGGTTTTGTTCTTGTTGAGGGTTGCGTCGCCGGTGGTGTCGATGATGAAGCCGCCGGGTTGGTGCGCATGTTTGGCGCCTTTGACAGCTGCTGTGAAGTTTTTAGGTGTTTTGACCGCCTTAGTAGTGGGAGCCTTCGCCGGTACGACGCTCACATGGACCGTGTCTTCCATAACCTGGACGCCGCTCGATTTGATAGACTTTGTGACCTGGCGAGCTGCTATCTTAGCCTTCTTAAATTCGTGACGTTCAATGTATTCTTCCACCGTCATGCCCTTGGCTGCAGCTTTAGCAGAGTACTTCTCTGCCTTCTTTTTGGACAACTTCTTCTTCTCCGCCTTGGAGTCAGATGCTTCATTTTGTGAATTGTTGTGACCGTTCACGACCCGTTTTGAGTCAGCGGTATCGGTTCCGAGGACTAGAAGAGGAGCTTCAGGCTTAGGCTTCTCGACTGTGATACCGTTCGCTTTCGCTTCCTCTCTGGCCTTGTTCTGCTGGACACACTTAATGAAAAATTGCTCTGCTTTTTCCTGACCTTCTTCTTCAGCCATCCTACGGTAGCGATTCCACTGCCTTGCAAGCAAGCCACCTCGCTCAGCCCTCAACTCAGCCAATTGTTGCTTTTTGGGTGCGTCTGCCTCCTCTTTCTCTTTCTCAAGTTTGGCCTTGTATTCCTCAAGCGTGATGCCGGCCGCAGCTGCTTGAGCTGAGAGCTTCCTCTGCTTTTTTTCCGCTTTGGTAGGATACTTGTCCACGCGTCCACGACCAGGAACTTTCTTGACTCTACCCGCTACATTGACACCAAGCTTGATCTCATCTGCGCAAGTCTCGAAGTCAACGCCTGCGGAAGAATCAGGTTTTATCAAGATTTCATCTGCCTCTTCAGACTCTCCATTTAGGTCCGAGTCTTCTTCCATGGCAACTGCTACGCTGGACGTTACTTTCACTCCTTCTATCTCGACGTTTTGCTCCAAATGCCACTCATCTCCAACATTCTTCTCTTTGGCTTCATCTCTTGTCAGCTCCCTTTTCTTTTCAAGCTCTTCTTCCATTTTAAGTTCAGCCAGTGCCTTGGCTTCACGAATAGCTCGCCTTTCAGCCCGTCTTTGGTCTTTCTCCTGTTGACGTCTCTGCTTCTTTTCTTCTGGTGTCAACGCACTCTCTGGAATGTATTCTTCGCCAAACATCTCGGCTCGAAGGCGTGCTTTGACGTCCCGCTTAGCTTCACGCTTTAGCTTCTCACGTTTGTACTTTTCGGCCTTGTATGACACCTTCTTGCAATTCTCGAACGGTGTGTCTGCAGGGATGTCGAAACCAAGCTTGCTGGGGTGGATGAACGGCTCACCACGTGCGTGAGCCTCCTTCTCCATTTTCAGCATAACGCTAGGATGTGGTAGGACGACGCCGAACTCGCCAGCCCTTTCTCTCTTCGCGATTTCTGCCTTGACCATCCGATTCAGCTGACGAGTTTTGCGGCGAAGTTCTTCGGCTTCCCAATCAAATGTGCCTTCCGCAATTTCTTTCTTTCGCTTCTCGATGGCATTCTTCCGTGCTTCCTCGTTAGCTTGCTGCCGTTGCTGTGCACGTATGACTTTTGCAGGTAGATGCCTCTTCTTCTCAGCTTTCTTGATCGGCGGTGGCTTCGGAATAGCAATGCCGTCCACAATCTTAATTTTTTTCTCCATTGGCGCTTCATCACCTCCCTGCGGTACTTGTTCTGGAGCTTTCCGCTTCTTCTCGCTGCTATTTGCCTTAAAACCCATCATGGATATGTTCGGAGGGGGCTGAGATGTTGTTTCGCTCGGTGGACTATTTTGCTCGTCAAGTTCCAGATCTTGAGATGATGCCCTTGACGCTCCTCCAGAATCCGCTGTCGTGTAGGCAGAGGTAGTATTGTCGGTTTCAAAGGTACTTTCGAGGGTTGTGCCTTTGACAAATATGCCCAGTCCTAGAGTAGGTTCTCTTGGCCCGTTAGAAAGAAATCGCGTGCTGGTCTTCGAAAATAGTTACTCTATAAAATCATTCTTCTCAATGCGTTACGATGCTCATACCTTGTTCTCAGACCCTAGCTCCTTCAGCGTACTGTCAAATGTATTGAGCCACCACTGGTCGGCTTGCTTTTCTTTCTGCTGCTTTAGACCGATACCGTGAAGATTGGTTTTATGAGTGATGAGGAGAGGTCGCTTAAGGCCACTATTAGAACGGCCGAGTGAGTGACCAATTCCTTTCCAGCCTAAACCCCTAAGGTGAGCATAGGCGTCCATATAATGGCTGGAACTGTCTTTGGACTGTGGGGAAAGCGATGCGGACATCAAAAATTCTTTGAAGATGCGGTGAATTTCGGCGCCACGGCAAATGGTTTGGCCGACCAATCAGCTTGCTCGTCGTTGAAATTTGCCGTGGCTTTAGAGCATATCGAGTACGCATTTGGTCATAATGCGATTTAAAAGAATTTTGAATTGATATTTCAAATATTCAAGTTTGCAGGCGCTCGACTTTCTATTATGCAGCGCCCAAGCATTGTCCCAGGGCGGCGCGGGGAGGCTGAAGGTAATATAACCATCACTTCTGTTAAAGGATTGCGACGATACGACCACACCATGCTCAAGTACTATTGCATGCTAAAGCGATATGTCTCTATTATCATTCGTATTTGACCTTTTCACAAAATAGATGGACTGAGCGGTGCCGTCAGCATCATGGCCGTCGTACAGATCCCTCAATGTCAAGAACGTACCAAAAGAATGCGGAAAGTGCATGGCGGAGATCTCAAATTCCAATTCTCTCCTGCTTGAGCTGCATCTTCATCTGAGAGAATCAAGCTCTCAGGAGTCCTGGCATGTCGAAGTATCATATAAACGAGTCCTAAGTCAAGTTCAAGATCGGTAACTTGGCGGAGGTTCATTCGAACATTCCCAAGTGTCATCGCTGCCGTTATCTGGCCAAGATTCTTCGGATACTCCTGACGTCCAGTCAGGTTTGTACTCTTCGGTGGAGAGTGAGCGATATCGGTACAGTTGCACCGGTACTACAATGCTCGCAGACGATTGCCACAGCCCAAGTAAGGAAAATTTCAGAACAACTGAATATCTTAACGCTGCTGTTGGTGCCAAGAATGACGGTAGACATCGCTTTGGCACATTGACTGCAGCTCGTAATTTCGTTTTCCATAGTGTTCGATGCATGTGGTTTGAGTCGGTGGCGGTGCCATTCTCCAGCGATGAACCCACGTGCCATACCAGCCCGCTATAGTATCGTACTTCCTCGGCTGTCGTTTCGACGTGCACTCCAAGATAACTGAGCTTTCTGACATCGTCAAGAGTTGGTTCCTGTTGAAGGGCTTTGCTCGAATGAAAGACGTGGAGACGAACACGGCTTTGCACCACAAAGGTCCAGTCCTGAGGCTGAACGTGACTGGGCGTAAGGCCGTTCGAAGTCCAGGATATCTCAATTGGTATGAAGGTGCTTGCGCGTGGAGTTGAGACCAAGAGATTGATAGGGTTAGGTTCATCTGCCAAAAAGTCGAGTTCGCCAATAGAACGTCCACAGAGGTGTCGTCTCAACTTGATGCCGGACTGAAGCTTGAATTCATCTGGATACGCTTCAATGTATAATGGAGGTTCAGGTGGTCTCAGAGGGTTGATCACCACCTCTCTCTCGCATTTCCATTTAGCAAAGGAGCGCTGTGAATCTGTAGTTCTCTCTGTAATAGTCGCAACCAGCCTGTAATAGATTAGGGCCTGTAACAATTGCTTGTTTGTTGCATTTGACACATGAATAGCGCTCAATCTAGCGGATGGATAGAGTGAGAGAAATCGAGAGTTCATGTCGGATCGGGGAGCAATCAATGTTTTCGGCACGATGAAGCTGAAAGGAATTTGATGAATTCGGATCTCTGCTGGCGCATTCGTGAGAGGCGGACGATATTTTGTATCAATTTCTTGGAGAAACTCCAAAATGTTACTCAACCGGAGTTACGCTGTAATTGGATTATACTGACCAGCACTTCCGCTGTATCTGAGCATGAGGTTGTCGAGCCGTGTGTCCATTCCCGATAGAGACCTGCATAATATGAATTCCATGTAAAAAATGACAACGCAAGGAAATGCGATACCTTCAAACCGGACCTCTATTATCAAGTCAAGGTAACCAGCTGTGATGATCTCCACAGCGCCTTTCAAACAATCCCCTCCTGTATGTGCGGTACAGAAGCAGTATCCATGTAAATCTGGGTTAGTACAACCACAATCTTCGGGAAGGAGAATTCTGCATGGAAATCCATTCTGCAAGTCAAGTATAGTCATTCCAACAACGTAGTAGGGCAATGCCATAATTCCAGAAATATAGAGAGTCAAAGAGATAGCAAGCAAAGATATTGTAGTCCGAGCCAAAAACTGCAAGTTGACATCAACATCTTACCATTCCTGTATCACGAATGATTCATGGTTCCAGCATGTAATGACCATAAGTACTAAGCCTGCAATATCCGAAGTAGATTCGGATCATTTGTCCTTTTGGCCCATTAGGAGAGGATTCCAGGCATAGACCTTACCGTACACCGCCGATAATGAGGCGGGACATGCTCACGCGCACACATGGAATCCTGTTCGGCATTCTCCAATTTTTCTCTTCGCGACTGAAGATGAACAAATAGCGGCAAGTCGGTTCTGACGGTTTAGACGGGACTCCGAATGTCGTGAGCGAATTTCGATGGGATGCGGTAATTTCACGGCCTTGTGACTAGTACAGGGCTACATGTGAGTGACCGGATCCGGAGAGCCCACCGCGCCCTTGTTAATCTGGATAAGTCGGAAGCGCCGGAACGATCGGATTTATTCCTTGGTTCAACTGTAGCAGGAACTTTCCAATTCCTTCACCCGAGTCCTCTTCCCGTCGAACAACTTTGTAGTTTTTGATGTGTCCGTCATGACTGAACCGGAAGAACAACGAGATCTCAAGCGTAAGCGCGTCGTACAGGCATGCGAGACGTGTAGAATTATGAAATCAAAAGTTTGCTGTCTTCCATTGTCTTTCTACTTGAATCAAGTGGTTAATATAATGACAGTGCGACGGCAAAACACCCTGCAATCGTTGCGAAGGATATGGATATTCCTGCTCCTACGGGATATCACGTAAACGGAGGCGACGGTTCGATATTGACCCTCAGCAATTCCAGGCCCATGACAGCACCGCCGATACACCAAACGATACTCTGTGCAACCTTATCCATGAATATGATAATATTCTCCATGGAGTCCGGTCTGTGCTTCCGGAGCTGGACAGAAAAAGTGTCGATATTAACTTGGCGTCGATCAAAGCTCGACTGGAAACTGTACTCTCCCAAACGCGACAATCAGAGGCTTTACCTACGCAATCGAAAGAAACCCGGCATATCAAGATTGCACGCACTCCCACTCACTCGCAGAGGTACCTAGGAGAAGTGAGTGATGTTCGATTCTTCAACTTAGTGAGACGAGTAGTTCTGGAAGATGACCGCTCAGATGGAGCCGATGAATTCATGCATAGCTATGAGCAGGACGATCCTTTACCACCAAATATAGTGAGAGAAGTCTCGCTAGAACTGCCTAGCCCGGAAATCGCAGAGAAATACATGGATATTTATTTCTCCACAATCCATATTGCATACCCATTCATTCCCAAATCAACCTTTATCCGAATGCACAACAAGGTACGAGAATTTGGAGTAAGTGAGGATGTAGAGATCTCTTGGGTTGCTTTACTTTGTAAGTGAAAACATAATTAGTTGTTTGGTACCGTTTTCTGATGATGTAGATGTCGTTTTTGCAATTGGCGCATACTATACGTCCTTTCCTGCGAAGGGGCTCTCGACAGAGTTGCTTCATGAAAGATATTTTCGGCGTGCATTGGCATTATGGACTCCCGAAGTTATAGAGAGATCTTTGAATCATGTGTCTTTTCTTTTAGCACAATGCTTCTATCTACTCACCATCTGCAATACGGACAGGTCAGTTTCTAGAGATTCAGTTCAAACTCTCTATAGCGTAACTAACCTCTACAGGTGCTGGACAACACTTGGACTAGCAGTTCGCATCGGTCAAAGCATAGGTTTACACGTGGAAAGCGAGGAGTTGAAAGGAACGAATGTTCGTGCGTTGCTAAAAGCAGAAACCCGACGTAGGCTATGGTACTCGATCTATGTTCTCGATCGTTTGCTTGCCTTACAGTTGGGAAGACCGCCAGCCATAAACGACGATGACTGTAACGTTCCATTACCATCTCGAATCGACGATGCGAAATTTGATTGGGACGCTGAAACCTATCCGCTTGACACAGAAGAAGTTCCATCAACTGGAGACTATTTTCTTTACGTCATCGAATTCTCTAAAATCGTTGGATTTGTTCTCCGTGACGTGTACTGCCCTAGACGGGAGAAAAAGGACGGACTACTCACCACAAGAACTCTCGATATGCGGCTTTCGGAGTGGAAACACAGCCTGCCTCGTCCGTTGAGGTTTCATATCGGTCACACATTTGAGAAGTCCATCATATTCAAGAGACAGGTCATAAATCATTCGAACCCGCTATTGAAGCTAAAGCTAACAAGGCACAGCGAAATATGCTTGCGATCAAGTTTCATCATCTTCGAGCATTAATCCACAGACCGTATCTTTGCCTTCCCTTATTAAAGGGTAATCACGATAATTCCATATCGTCAGTTCGTGGAGAAGAATTGGACGAATTGAGTCAATATGAGAAAATATGTGTGGTGGAAGCTCAAGAAACGGCTCATTTGTTGCACAACGTGGTTGACGAGAAGGATTTGGTACACGACTTCCCTTGGTGGCAAATGATCTCCTGCCTTATCTGTGCCAGTTCAATTCTCCTTGTAGCAAGTTTGTTTACAGGTCTGAATTGCATCGATGGCAATTTGGAGGCAGCCTCATTAGACGAAGATGCAGAGACCTGTTTAAAAGTATTTGAGGCTTTGAGCGCCAACTCAGGTGGTGCACGGATTGCAAGAGATATGATGCAAAGGTTAAGAGACCATTGCATTCGATCCAGTATGTGTTTGTGCACATGGTTTTGTATGCTCCTTATTAACATTGCTAAAGACAATTCTCGTGCGCCACCCACTCCATCATATTCACGCCAGGCCGATGCTCTACAAACTTCTGGTAGCTTGGAAGTAGCGATGATGGTTCATCAAGGCACTGCTAACGATTACATTGATTCTTGCTCTGAATGGGGATTTTTAAGTTCTCAAGGTTGGCCATCAGAGATATCGGATTCGATGATATGGTCAGCTCAGTTTTTGGATGCCTTCCAGAATTCTCTTTCCTAGCGGATTGAAGATGATTTCCCACAGTGTAGACCATTCTCGTTGTAGAAGAATGTGTAACTTCTACATGAAATAGCGCTATTGATAGGAAGTCATTGAGAGCGTGGCGTATGATTCTTGTTAGCATAACTTCTAATCTATGTGCTAGAGCCTCGCGGTGTACTACAAGCGCGGTTTCGTGGATCAATACTCCGTACTCTGACTTCGAGTTCGCAGCGGTGGTGGGCTGACCATTGCTTGGGAGTTGTCGCGCCGTCTTCCCAAACAATTGCAACAATGTACAATGTTTGGTGGCTGGTGCCTGCCGTTGTATTGGCCAAGTTAGTACTTTGTTCGTTGTCTAGGATGGTGATACGGAAAGCGCGGCAACTGGCTCCATCCAGGGGGGTCTCTGAGGCAGTAGCAGTGCGTACTGGGTGGGGAATCTCAGTGTAATTTAGTGGAATGGGCCCCCGCAGCATGGGCAGGGCCAACTGTCTCGACAAACCTGATAGAGTAGGGGTTTTCATCTCATTCTGAGATGATGATAATCGACGTCAGCCAAACTCTAGGTACGTTACCATGGCTCCCGGACGTCCCTATCTGTCCGATTTCTTTCCGAGTGAAAGAAAAAGAGAGCACTAGCATTGTCATGTC